>ERZ780149.32-NODE-32-length-180606-cov-46.456480_pt1 | contig 180606 bp, 174 predicted proteins | sample MGYA00511367_ERZ780149 | MGnify/ENA primary metagenome ERZ780149 (study PRJEB29588, sample SAMEA2153852) | human gut metagenome | biome: human gut; feature: human-associated habitat; material: faeces | place: Denmark | collected 2008/2010 ... | reverse complement strand
GCACCTCCTCCGGCAGAGAATCCATAAAGGCCTGAGCCTGATCCGATTCCGTCAGATAGTAGCCCCAAAGCACCTGGGGAGTATACAAAATCACTTCCGTCTCCAGCTCTTCCAGCGTACTATAGGTTTCATACACCAAAACGTATTTTCCCCAGTTGGCCTGCTGCTCCGGAGATCTTTCTATCACCGGGGTGGCGGCGGCAGACACAAACACCGTGTTGGGGGAAAAATAGTTGGGGTATGCATTCTCGTTCCAGCCCATGGACTGATACATCCCCACGATCCGATAGTCTACCTCCGGGGGCTCCTGCCGGGCTTCGCAATCCGTTTGCAAATACCAGGGTTGTGTGCCTTTCGCGTTGATATATCCGTCACCCAGTTTTACCTCCGCCCTGTGGAGCCGCAAGGGCAGAGTATCCCCTACGGAAAGGCCGTATGCTTCCGCCAGCTCCCCGCTGATGATGCACACCGGCTCCGTATCCCCGGGGAGGACGTGCCTCCCGGCAATGATCTGGGCAGCCTTGGAGGCAAAGGGCAATATGCTTCTTGAATTCCGGGTGGTGACCACGGCAAGACCGTTGACCGACTCCCGGCAGTTTTGTATGATGTGGAACCAGCGGTCCCCCTCCTCCGCTCCCAGGCCACTGGATTGCAAAAAGGCTTCCCGGCTGCTCACATCCAGCGCTTCCTTCCCGGACAGGCGGATAAAGACGTTCTTTGAAAAATCAGAATCGGAAGTAAGGGACATCTGCAGCACCTCTTTGCCCCCGATCGCCTTTTCCTGCTCCTCCTCCGTCCAGGAATATGTCTCTGTATCTGTAACCATTTGCCCGTCCGGGAAAATGGTATACCGTTCCCCCAGAATGTTTTCAAATATTTGCGAGGCATGCCACGCTTCCCCGTAAAGCAGGCATCTGTCCCCCACCTTCAGCCCTGTGGGGTTTTCGGGCTCACGGACGAAAGTCACATATACTTTCTGTTCCGCCAGCTTGCTCAGGGGCGACAGAGTCTCCGTATCGGCTAATGCACGATCGATACGGCACACATACACATAGCTGAGATCATATATATAGTTGGGTCTTTCGTCCGGATCACCCAGCCAGGTCGACTTACTGGGGCCGATATATTCTTCGGAAAACGGATCTCCTCCTGTGCTGTTTTGGATCATCTCCAGAACCGTGCAGTCCAGCACCAGTTTTTTATACTGCTTTTCCCACTTCATTTTCCCTTCTTCGATATCGTAATATCTTTGTCCGGGAATTCCGATGGATTCTATATATTTCGCTTTGGAACGCAGGGGTTGAATCCCCGGAGCATAGCCCGCATAAGTCCTTCGGTCGTCCCGGGAAAGGTAGGGATTCTCCATAAAGCTGCGCACGGCAGATTCATAAACGGAGTCGTCCACCTCCCAGGTCACCCAGGAAGCACCGGTAGATTCATCGTAAAGCGTGCCTGCCGTTGCAAACTGTTTTAAGCCGGATACCAGGGGCACCGTTTGAAACATGCCGGTAACGGATTCTGCCGTTACTTTTGCGGAATAAAAAAGGCAGCAGGCAACGGAAAGCAACACCGTAGCTGCTGCCAGCAAAACAGCCATAAGAGGGACTATACGGTTTCGAAAAAACAGTTTCAGCGACAGGCCGGTCATATGCGCCCTCCTTTATTTACAGAATATGGAATATATTTGTGACTGTAGCATGTATACACATATTTGTCAATACCGTGTATACGTATATGATAAAGGTAAAGGGGAGGAGATCCCTCCTCCCCCTTTGTATCTGCCTTAATACGGCTCGTGGATAGAGGTGGGGGAAATGCAGTTATTACCTCCGGGACAATCATAGGTATAACTGGTGGAATACGCGCAAAGCGGACAATATCTGGTCACAGTATGCTTCCCATTGTTATGGCCGGAAACAGACTCGCGAATTGTGTGTGCTTCATATATATCCGGCTTTGTATATTGCTCGATTCGCAGTCCACAATGACAGCGCCTAGAATAATGTACCGTCTTACGATGCTGAGCAGTGCCTGCCGATACATAAACTACATTTCCCTGAATTTCAGTACTGGTCAAAGGATGTCCCTGCTGCTTGCATTGATCCGGAGTAAGTGCTTGTGGTGCTACCGCGTTTTCTGCCGCATGGGTCGCAAAGGGGAGGACGCATACGCTTAATGCCAACAATACTGTCAAGGCTAAAGAAATACGTTTTTTCATTAAGTTGTTTCTCCCTTCTGTTTTTGTATTCAGAGCCCGGTCTCTGCCTATATTATGCATGAGCCTTATTGCGTTGTCAACAATATTTTGTATTAAATAGCATAAAACAAGAAAAGTATTTACACCATATTTGTACTTTGCTAAAATCATTACATCAAAAGGATTGCGAATACTACATGAAACACGAAATTACACAAACACAAAGCTATTTTAAAAAAGGGAGCGCGACCCTGTGCATCCTGGCCCTGCTTCGCCAGAAGCGCATGTACGGATATGAACTGACGCAGGCGCTGATCTCCATCAGCGAAGGCAAGTTCGTTTTGCCGGAGGGCACCCTTTACCCCATCCTGTACCGGCTGGAAGATTACGGCTATCTGATCCCTCACCGGGAACCGGCCGGTCGGCGCATGACGCGGGTGTACTACACGCTTTCTGCAGCAGGGGAAGCTTATTACGCCCAGCTGTTGGAGGATTATACTTCTATCCACGCCGGTGTGGAAAAAATTCTTTCTTGCAAACTGGAGGAGGACGCATGAAACCCCGTAAGCTCTATTATCGGCACGTTCGCAAAGCCCTTCCCCCCGGAGGAAAGCGGCGGAAGGAGTATTTGCAAACCCTGAAGGCACGCATGGAAGAATGCCTGCCCCAGGATGCTTCCTACGAAGAATACTGCCAGGCCCTGGGGAAGCCGGAAGAGCTGGCCGACGCCTACCTGGCCGATATCGGCTGCGCAGAGATCAACCGCCGGATGCGCCAGTCCCGGCTGGCTTTGGTTCTTGTGTGCGGGCTGATCGTGGTGAGTCTTATTGCTTTGGTTCTTACCATCTGGTATATAATCGTGGATAACAAAAAGTGGCAGGGTGATTATTCCATAATTATTGAGCCGCCTATTGAATGTCCTACTATCCCTGAAACAGATTCTACTATCGGAGACTGATATGAAAAAGCATCTTTCTTTTTGCCTTGTTGTACTTTTCCTGTTAATGTTGTTGCCAGTCTGCCCGTCCAGAGCAGAAGTTGCCGCTCCTGAAATTGTTTATTTTGAAGATGGCAGCTACATAGTTTTTACAGTGGAAGAATATTCCACCCGAGCAGCAAACACTAAATCCGGAATCAGGAACGGCAAACTTTATGATCCTAACGGCGGAGCTGTTGCTACTCTGACAGTACATGGCACCTTCCGCTATGACGGGACCACCGTGACCTGCACCGCCTCCAGCTATACCTACCAGATCCACAACAGCAGCTGGAGCTTTTCTTCCGGCTCAGCCAGCAAGTCCGGCAACACCGCCACGGCCAAGGGGACCTTTGCCCGCAAGGTGCTGGGTATCACCGTTGACAGCAAGACCCTGACGGTATCCCTTTCATGCGATAAAAACGGAAATCTTTCCTGAACATAAATAAAGGCCGCCGGAATTCGGCGGCCTGTTTTTTATTCCAGCTGCCCGGGCAGCTTTTCTTTTATTTTGGGCGGGAACTGCGCATCAAAAGCCTCAAAGGCCTTCGGGTCATTCCAGGCAACAAAATACCCGGCCGGATCCTTATAGGTGCCGGATACGCCCTGCAAAAAGCCCGGCTCCAGCTCTCGGATAAGGAAGTAGGGCACCACCTTGTCTGCCGGGTCTGCGTCCGCATAGCGTACCCCGCAGGTGCCGGCCGGCACAAACCCGGATTTTCCATAAAAACCGATGTTCCCCGTAATGGCCAAAGCCCCGGCCCCCATGGCCCGCGCCTGCTCCATGGAGTAATCCAGTAGCATCTTCCCATAGCCCTGCCGCTTATAGGCCGGAGCGATCCCGATGGGGCCAAAGGTCATGATGGGCAGCTTGCCACCCTTTGCCAGATCAATATGGGAGCGGACATATATGACCTGACCGATCAGCTCCCCGTCCTTTTCCATGACCAGATCCAGTTCCGGCACAAAATCCGGATCCGTCCGGTAGCAATGGAGCACATAATGCTCCATACACCCGGGCCGGTATACATTCCAGAACGACTCCCGGGTCAGGTTTTCTACGGCACGGTATTCGTTCTCTTTTTCTCTGCGAATAATGATTCCCATGGAGCCTCCTTATTTCTTCCGATTGGTTTTGTTTGTTTTTGCGATCTGCTTGAATTTTTTCTCTTTAGCGGCCAGATAGTCCCGGCCCATGGCTGCCTGCCGGTTTTCCTCCAGCAGCTTGAGATAGGAGCGGTACCGCTTCTCCTCCAGCTCTCCCCGCTCCAAAGCCTGCCGTAAGGCGCAGCCGGGTTCCCCGGTGTGGGTGCAGTCATGGAACCGGCACCGGGCCGCCAATGCTTCCATATCCGCAAAGGCATGGGTCAGCCCCTCCTCCGCCTCCCACAGGCCTAGCTCCCGCATGCCCGGGGTATCAATGAGCATGGCGCCCCCGGGCAGACAGAGCAGTTCCCGCCGGGTGGTGGTATGGCGGCCTTTGCCATCTTCGCCAACGGCTCCGGTGAGCTGCCGCTCCTGCCCCATCAGGCAGTTCATCAGGGTGGATTTCCCCACGCCGGAGGAGCCTACAAAAGCGGCCGTTTTTCCCGGTTTCAAATAGGGCAGCAGGGCTTTATATCCATCCGCTTCCGCCGCAGAGGTCACCAGCACCTCCGCCCCGGGAGCCGCCCGGCGGGCCTGCAGCAGGAGCGCCTCCCGCTCCGGACACAGATCCCCTTTTGTCAGCACCACCACTGGCAGGGCGCCGCTCTCCCATCCCAGCGCCATATACCGCTCCAGCCGCCGAAGATTGAAATCCCGGTTCAATGCCATGCATACAAACAGTATGTCCACGTTGGCCGCGACCGCCTGCTCCTCCCGGCGTGTGCCCGCCGCCTTGCGGATAAATACGCTGCTTCTGGGCAGCACCCGTTGTATCACCGCTTCTTCCCCCTGCCAGGGCAGGGTCGTCACATAGTCTCCCACCGCCGGATAAGCGGCAGGCCCATCGGCTTCATACATAAACCGGCCGGATACCTGCCCATGACACTGACCCTCTGCACTCCAAAGACGGTACCGCCCCCGTTCCTGGGCCGTGACCCGGCAAAGGCATTCCCCCGGATACGCCTGAGCCAGAGCTGCAAAACGAACCGGCGGGTTCCACTCAGGCATACGCTCCCTCCTTTTTCAGCCGGGCTGAAATGCAATCCCGGGCCAGCTGTTCTATGGCCTGCTTTTCTTCCGCCCCGTCATACAGGGCGTACAGCAGAAACATGCTCCCGTACAACGCTATGGCCTGCTTTTGGGGTTCCTTTTCCCCCATGGCCTGCAGCAGATCGGCCGTATATGCCGTCGGACCAGCCCCCAGATATTGCTGATACAGGGCCCCCATCTCCGGAGTGCGATACTGTTCCAGCGTCAGCATCCGGCGAAAAGCGGCGGCAAAAGGATCCTCGGTCCAATAGCGAAACTGCTCTACGCAAAAGGTGCAGAAGCTCTCCCGGGATGTCCGTTCATAAGCCTGCGGCATCTGGGCCAATGTTCCTTCCGGTACGCCGCCGGCCCTGGCCTGCTCCCCGTCTTTGGTTTCCATCCGCTTGACTATGCTTTCAAAAATAGCCCGCTTATTGGCATAATGCCGGTACAGAGCGCCTTTTGTCATACCCAGCGCCCCTGCAATGGTACTGACGGATACCGCCTCGTAACCATCCCGGGCAAACAGCTCCAATGCCGTCAATAAAATGCGTTCTTTTGTGTTTTCCATACCGCCCTCGTAAACGTTCGTTTACCATAGTATAGTAAACGTTCGTTTACTTGTCAAGTATGTTTTTGCATTAAAAAAAGCGGGATATTCCCGCTTTCTTTATGTGTGCCGTTCAATCCAGCCGCCAGATAGTTCGTATCCGTCTGCCTGCCATTTCCAGCAGGAAATTCCCTTCCAGCGTTACCGCTCCCGTTTCCCCTTCATACATAAGGAAGTACTCCGTATAGACATAGCCTTCCATGTACATGGCGGAATACACGTTTCCCCCCAGCAGTTTGAAGTCTCCCTGTGCAAGGGGCGCCCGCATTGCGGCAGTTTGAATCAGGCGGGAAAAAGCCTCCCGCCGTTCCTGTATTTCCCGCCGCACCTGTTCATGAGCGGGCAGCGCCGTCTTTTGGGTCACCGGCGGCACCTCCACCAGATATGTATCCACCACCCCCACTTCCATGCATACCGGCAGTCCCTGTTCTTTGCAAAGCAGCAGCAGCGCTGCACCGGCATCATAGCACAGGGGCCGCACCGGCACCATGCCCTTGGGATCCTTCAGCCGAGTTAAAAGTCTGCCGCAGGCTCTTGCATATTTTTCCGGTGCCAATGCTTTCAATGCCATCAACTCTACATATTGGGCCGTGCCTTCAATGCACTCTATGGCACTGTCATAAGCGTATTGAAGCGGGTATGCCGCTTTGCGCCCGGCGCGGATCTTCAAAAAGTGCCGGTAGCCTTCCGGTAGGTACGCTTCGCACAGGCCGGCCAGCGTCAGATCCTCCTCATACTTCATGGCAAAGTATTCCGGTTCCATGCCGTAAGTAAAAAGCGCTTCCATTTCTTTTGGAAACCGGCTCTCCCCCCGGGTGTACTGAAAGGCATGAAACATTTCGTGAACCAGCTTGGAAGCCAGAATATCCAAATCCGTTCCTTCCTCCAGCTTCCATATGGCGATCCAGCGTCCCTCATGCTCCAAAGCGGTATTGGCATAAAACCCTTCCGGGCGGGGCATCTGTTTTCCGTCTAAAACAGCAAACTCAGAATCATATATTGCAAAGGGACAGGGGGCAAACCCCGGCCAAAAAGAGTGGAAATCCAGTTGTTCCAACCGTTTCTTTACCTGCGCGCAGGCTTGCATCAATTCCATTTATTTCTCTCCGTTTGCTATTTTCACATACATATTCTCGGGTATCATGGGCACGGCCAACGCCCGGTGGAGAGCGGCCGGTATCTCTCCGGTGCGGGCATAGGCTTCCCCTGCCTGCTCCACCAGTTTTAAATACGGATGCGTCACACATTCCGCCGAAGGCACATTGAACAGCGGGGACTCCGCTACGGTCAGGATGGTGCTGTCTTTTCCGAACATCCGCTGAAATTGAAGCACCGCCGGTTCAAAGTTGTTTTCCCGCCCCGGAAACCCGCATCCGCTGAGCATGACATACTTCAGATGAGAAAAATCTGCCTGCTCCACATGCTCATACCGATCCTCCACCTTTCGCATGACCATGGAACTCAGGGGCAGTGTTCTTTCTATCAATGCTTTCAGCGGCGCCGGCATTCCATAGCAATACAGTGGAAAACTGAACAGCAGGATATCGCTTTGCAGAATCTTTTCCAGAATTGCCTGCATATCGTCCCGATGGATACAGGTTCCTCCGTTTCGCATGCAGGCAAAGCAGCCGGTGCAGTATTCTATATGTTTTTCGATCACCCGGATCTCTTCGATCTGCTGGAGGGCTGCCTGCTCCATTCCTCGCAAAAATGCTCTGGTTATGTGCATGGTATCGCTTCTTTTCCCCTTGGGAGAGCCGTTAAAAACCAGTATACGCGCCATTTTTATCCCCTCTCTTTTATTTGTAATTCTGCTTATGGTGTAAGCATATCCTTTCATTTCTCATCTGTCAATCACTTCTCCAGAGCGCAGATTTTCTCTGATATTCATTCCAGCTTAAACATTCTCCGCTCTGCAATTCCGGCATACAAAGAGCCTCTTGTCCGGCAGCTGTACTATCTGCCCCGGCTGGAAAAAATCTAAACGGTCTGCATTTCCACCTGCCCTCGAACCGCTTTAACCGCCATATGCGCGATTACCCTTTACCCGCCTTGCGCTGCACGGCAGAATAGTGTATACTGAACTAACTTTATTTATCCATAAGCGGAGATAGCGCATGACAGTAACAGCCAAGTTTGGTGGAAGCTCCCTTGCCGATGCCGAACAATTCAAAAAAGTCCTATCCATTCTTCAGTCAGACCCTGCCCGCCGGTATGTGGTGGTCAGCGCCCCGGGAAAACGCCGGTCCGATGAAGAAAAGATCACCGACCTGCTGTACCGTACCCATCGGCTGTTTCAGGAGGGAGGCGACTGGCAAGCCCCCTTTTCCCGGATCGAAGAACGTTTTTTATCCATTGAACGCCAGCTGTGCCTGCCGCTTCAGATGGAAGCAGCTCTCAGGCATATACAAAACCGGCTCTGTCAGGGAGCATCTGCCGCCTATATGGCCAGCCGGGGCGAATATCTGACAGCCCGGCTTCTGGCCGCCGCAACGGGTTTCCCGTTTGTAGACGCCGGGGAACTGATTCGTTTCCATGAGGACGGCTCCTTAAACGACTCCGCCACACAAAAAGCCAGCTCTGCCCTGAAAGCGTATCCCTGCGCCGTGATTCCCGGATTTTACGGCACATATCCGGACGGAGAAATATGCACCTTCTCCCGGGGTGGATCTGACATCACCGGCTCCCTGGTCGCCCGGACGGTGCAGGCGGAGGTATATGAAAACTGGACGGATGTGGATGGGATCCTTATGGCTGACCCCCGTCTCGTTGCCACTCCTCCAATTCTGCCGGCCGTTTCCTATGGAGAGCTTCGGGAACTGAGCTATATGGGCGCCTCCGTCCTTCACGAAGATGCCATCTTCCCCGTGCAGCGAGCCCGTATTCCCATTCATGTGCGCAATACCAACCACCCGGATCGTTCCGGCACCTGGATCGTCAACGACGGAGCGCTTTCCTCTTCTTTGCGCACCGGCGCGGTGACCGGGATCGCCGGGAAGCGGGGCTTTACAGCCATCACTCTCACTAAGGATGGACTGCGCCGGCACCGGGACTTTGCCGCCAGGCTGCTGAATATTCTTCTGCGGTATGACATAGCCGTGGAAAGTATGCCTTCCGGCATTGATAATATCTCCGTCATCCTTCACGATTCAGACATTCGGGGAAAAATGGACGCACTGTACCATGATATTAAGGAAGAATTGCAGCCGGACACTCTGGAGATCGCCAGCTGCATAGCCCTCATCGCTACCGTAGGCAAGGGTATGGCCCGGAACCCGGGCATTGCCGCCCGATTGCTGAAAGCCGTGGCCCAAGCCGGTGTCAACGTGCGTATTCTGGATCAGGGCCCATCCGAAATGAATATTATCGTAGGGGTGGAGCAGCGTGATTTTGAAACGGCCTACCGAGCCATTTACTCCGCCTTCTGTTAAAATACCTGCCGCAGATATGGGGACTGAGCACCAAAGAACAAATCAAAAAGGTCAGAGCCGATCGGCTCTGACCTTTTTACATGAACATATAAATAAGCGGCAGGCAATCAAAGAACACCCTTTTCCTTCAGGACACCACGCAGTTCCTGCACATCTCCATGAAAAACGATGCCATCCATGCCTGCATGTTCCGCCCCTTCTATATTGGCAATGCTGTCATCAATAAACAGGCATTCCTTGGGATCCAGCCCAAACCGCACATAGAACAGCTCATAGATCTCGTGCTCCGGCTTTACCCGCTTTACAAAGGCAGAAACCATAGTTCCATCAAAGTATTGACTGCCAGGCACTCTGTTCCAGTACTCCGGCTGGCGGAAACTGGCGTTAGAAAGCAGATACACCCCGTATCCCTTTTCCTTCAGTTCCTTGACCAGCGCTTCCATGCCTTCCACCGGCAATATGGGCCGGTCCCACTGATCCACCAGCGCATGGACATAAGGATGGAGTCTTTCCGGCAGTCGGCAGCACATGCTGGCAGCGGCCGCCGCTTCGTCCATGGAACCACGGTCCATGCGGGCCCAATCCAGAGACTGATATACATTCCGCTTCAGCAGGAGCTTATCTGCCTCAGGCACGCCCACCGCCTCCAGAAACACATCCGGCTCAAAACGAAGCAGTACGTTGCCCATGTCAAACACAATGTTGCGATACATCAAACGATCTTTACCTTTCCTCTGGTTGCCCTGAACACAATGGCCAGGGAAATAATGGTGCTCACCGTCAGTATGGTGGCCAAGGCGGCAGCCGTGCCGTCACTCATACGCACCACTTCCTGATAAATAGCCACGGCGATGGTAGAGGTCTTGCCGCTGTACAGCATAATGGAGCTGGAAAGCTCATTGATACAGGTGATCCAGCTGAGCACCGCCCCGGACATAATACCGGGAAGCATCATTCTGGCTGTTACGGTGAAGAAGGTCTTCATGGGGGAAACACCCAGGTTAATGGAGGCTTCTTCCACAAAGGGATCCATCTGATACAGAAACGCGCTGCCCGACCGAACGGTATAAGGAAGCTTGCGGATAATGTAGGAAATGATCATAATGGCTGCCGTACCTACCAGCACCACCGGCTTGCGGTTAAAGGCCACGATCAGCCCGATACCCAGCACGGAACCCGGAATAACATAGGGGAACATGATGAGCGTATCGATAAGATTGGCTACCTTGCCCTTTTTGCGCACCAGAATGTAGGATACCAGTATGCCTACAATGACGATGAACACAATGGCTACCAGAGAGAACACGTAGGTATTGCGGATATTCTGCCCCAGCCGGGCCATAATGGTCCTGTAGTTGTTCAAATTTATCCCTTTGATGACGCCGGAGAAGCTTCTTTCAATGAAGGACTGGCACACCACCACTACCTGCGGCAAGAAGGCCAGCGCCACCACTATATAAATAGGAAGAGAAGCCAAAAACCGCTTGCCTCCCCTGAGCTTTGTCTCCTGAGGCGGGCGCAGGGAACTCATCATATAATTGCGCTTATCCACTACCAGCTTCTGGAAGGCCAGCATCAGCAGCGAGCAGAACACAATGATCACCGACAGGCAGGAAGCCATGTAGGGGTCTGTGGCGCTTTCAGACATGTACTCATTATATACCAGCACGGGAAGCACGGTGTAACCCTCCCCCAAAAGCATGGGAGTGCCGAAGTCCGCCAGGCAGGTCATGAATACCATGATGCAGCCCGCCAGAATAGAGGGCAAAATCACAGGCAAAGTCACCGTCCATATCCGGCGGAGCTTGTTCATGCCCAGGTTCTCTGCCGCTTCCTCCAAAGAACTGTCGATGCTGTTCATGGCCCCGGAGGTATACAGATAGATATAGGGGAACAGATGCAGCGTAAACACAAATATAATGCCGCCCCGGCCGTAAATGGTGGGTGCTGTAAGACCGATGGCTCCAAAAAGCTTGGCCAGCAGACCCGCACGGCCCATGAGGATGATCCAGGAATAGGCCCCTATGAAGGGCGGGCTCATAAGGCTCATGATGATGAGGATATGCAGCACCTTTTTGCCGGGGATGTTATACCGGGTCATCAGGTAGGCAATGGGTACTCCGATCAGCGTAGTGGTCAACACCGTAGAGAAACACACCACCATAGAACGAAGCAGTGTTTGATAATAGTAGGGTTTGGTGAAGAACCGATGGAAGTTATAAAAGGTAAAACCCTCCACCTTGCTGGAAAAAACGCTCTTGGTCAGAATGGTATAAAAAGGGTATACAATGAACAGACACATGACCACAATGACCAGTATCTTCGTGAAAAACCAGAAATCCGGCTTCCACTTGCTTCCCGTGGTCCGTTTCACAGGCTCAGCACCTCCTCATTCTCCGCCTCATAGAGGCTGATGCGCAGCGGATCAAAGCGCAAATGAACCTTTTCTCCGTTTTCATGAATGATGTTGGTATCCTTGGTGTACTCATTTACGATCAGGTTCTGTCCATCCTCCAGCTGTACTTCGTATTCAATGAAGTCCCCCAGGAAGGTGGAAAAGAGCACCGTGCCAGGCATCCCTTCCTCACTGAAAAACAGCTGCTCCGGCCGGGCAGAGATCTTAGCCGGGCCGGAATAGGCCCGACGAACCGGTACGCTGATGTTCAGCTCATTCTGGATGCTCACTTTGGCCTCTCCGCCCTGAGGTGCCTCCACCTGGCAGTCCAGGAAATTACTTACGCCAATGAAGCCCGCCACAAAGGGATTCTGGGGCTTGGCATAGATCTCGTTGGGGGTGCCTATCTGCATAATATGGCCGTCCTTCATAACGGCAATACGGTCGGAAATGGCCAGAGCCTCCTCCTGATCGTGTGTCACATAGATGGTGGTGATGCCCAACCGCCGCTGCAGTTTTTTGATAACGGAACGCATCTGCACCCGAAGCTTGGCGTCCAGATTGGAAAGGGGCTCATCCATGAGCAGTACGCTGGGTTCTATAACAAAGGCACGGGCCAGCGCTACCCGCTGCTGCTGGCCGCCGGAAAGCTCGTTGGGCTTGCGGTCTGCCAGATGGCTGATCTGCACCAGTTTCAGAGCCTCGTCTACCCGGGGTTTGATCTCGTTGGCGGGAATGTGCCGGGCCTTGAGGCCATATGCTACATTGTCCCGTACGCTGAGATGCGGAAAGATGGCGTAGTTCTGAAACACCATGCCGATATCCCGCTTATGGGCGGGCACGTCGTTGATGCGCTTGTCTCCAAAATAAAAATCGCCGCCTTCAATGGAATTGAAGCCTGCGATCATGCGCAAAAGAGTGGTTTTCCCGCAGCCGGAGGGCCCCAGCAAGGTAAAAAACTCCCCCTCCCGGATGTCCAGTGATACCCCATTCAAAGCGGTAAAGTCCCCGTACCGTTTTACAGCATCTCGGATAATGACTTGGTTGCTCATAGCATGTCCTCCAGATAAAGATTGCAAGCCTGTTTGGCGGCAGGCCCTCCGTGGGATCCGTATACCCTTGGGGCATACACCGGATGCACCGGCCCATGCCCCAGGAGTATCCTTCATGCAGGACGGGGGAGGCACCCAAAGGGGTGCCTCCCCCGGTACTGCTGGGTTCGACAATAAGCAAAAGCTTAGCCGACGGTCAGATCATTGAACTTCTCCTTAATGGCATCCCGGTTCTGGGCGGCATAGGTGAAGTCATAGTTGCCCACATTGCACTCATCCAGGGGAGCCAGGCCCTCGGGGGTCAGGTCGCTGCGGACGGGGCGGCGCTTCCAGTCAGCATTCTGGGCCTTCTGGCACTCCAGACTGGTGACGAAATCGATGAACAGCTTGGCGTTCTCGGGGTTGGGGCAGTTCTTGATAAGAGCCACGCCATCGGGAACGGCAGAGTTCTTCTCGGGATAGAGGAAGCCGATGTCGGGATTATCGGCATACAGCACAGCAGACTTTTCAATGGTCACGCCCACGGCATATTCGCCGGAAGCCACCAGCTTATGGCAGTTGCCGGAGGAATCCAGGATCTTGCCATCCAGATTCTCGATAAAGCGCTTTACCATATCCCAACCTTCGTCGATGGTGGGCTGGCTGAAGAGCATGGTGCACAGCTGGGTGTAAGCGGAGCCGGACTTGGAGGGTGCACAGTAAGCGATCTTGCCCTTGAGGGCGGGGTCGCAGAGGCCTTCCCAGGTGGTGGGGACGTCCTTCTCGTCGATGAGGGTCTTATTGTAAATGAAGACCATGGGCAGGGGGCTCTCGCCGATCCACTTGTCATCTGCATCCTTGTAAGCATCACCGATCACAGCGTCATTGGCGCAGACATAAGCTTCAAAGTAATCGGTATAAGCAGCCAGAGTATCGGCACCGCCGCCCCAGAGAACATCGCCCTGAGGATTGGCAGCTTCTGCCACCAGACGCTGGCACAGCTCGCCGGTACCGGCGGCAATGACTTCTACCTCAATGTTGGGATACTTTTCCCGGAACTGGGCTACGCCCGCATTCAAAGGATCGGCATCATGGGGAGAATAGACTACCAGCTTGCCGGTGTAATCGGCATCAGCCTTGGCGGCGCCGTCTGCCTTGTTGTCGGCGGGGGTCTTGTCCGCATCGCCGCTGGTGCAAGCCACCAGACTCAAAGCTACCATGAGAGCCAGAACCATACAGAGAATCTTCTACATAGTTTTCCTCCTTTTTAGTGATCCCAATGGGATTCTGTAGGTATTATATCAAATTATGAACAAATTGCAATATGCGGTAAAAAAGTTGTTAGCCGGGGCTGATGCTTTTTTTGTCTGTTTTTTTGAAGATATTGCGTCCCGCCCTTTCAGCCTGTATACTGATGCCAGATATGAAAAAGAGCTTTCTTATTTTAAATATGTGTGCATGCGCCCTGCTGGGGCTCATGGGCTGTGCCAGAACTGCCGTTCCGGAGGCTTCGGTCTCACCTACGCCTCATCGGGTGGAACTTTCCTTAACGCATCTGCCCACCCATTCGCCTACACCCCGGCCTACGGCCAGCCTTTCTCCTTCCCCTACACCGGCGCCTACCCCCAGGCAGCTGGCTCCGGAGGAAGAAAGCCCCCTGGCCGCCCAGGTACAGCAGCGGCTTATGGAACTGGGATATCTGCAAACGGAGGCCCCGTCCGGCATCTGCGATGCAAAAACCCGGGAGGCCATGGATAAGTTCCTCTGGCAGACGGAGTCGGAAGAGCAGACCCCTGACGAAGGCTATGGAGAAGCTGCCATTGCCTCCCTCCTTTCCCCGGAAGCACCTGCCTTTGACGAATTCCTGTATCTGGCCCCCACTATCCGTATGTCTTTTGCGGAGCTTATCGGCGATAATGGAGACTGGGAACTGCCCCTGGGCTACCCGCCTGCCGATACCTATCGCATCATCGTAGACATTACCCATCAGGTGACTATGGTCTACACCCGGGACGAAGACGGCGCCTATACGGTGCCCGTGCGGTATATGCTCTGCTCCACTGGCCTGGGGAGCCGGACGCCCGTAGGCACTTTTTCCATGGGAGCTTACCGGCTGCGCTTCAGCCTTTTCGACCGGGATGGACGCTACGGTCAATACTGGACCCAGATCCGCCGGGCCATTTACTTCCACACCACCCTGTATACCCGCCGGGACGCCGCCAGCTATCAGGCTTCCACCTTCAGGGAACTGGGGGAAAAGGCTTCTCACGGATGCATCCGGCTGACTGTTCCCGATGCCAGATGGATGTGGTATCACATTGCCCCTGGCACCAGCTGTACCATACGGCAGGGGGATCCCTCAGACAAAGAAACCGCTGCTATTCGGGCAAAGCTGACCCTGGCCCAGCCCCCGGCCGAACAGCTGAAGCTGGTACCCGGCCAGATACCGGACACGGACAATTATGAGTATCTGACGCTCTCTCACGAAGTGCCCTTTGTGCAGGGTTCTCAAAACGGAAACTGAGCCCCCTATACATACAGCAAAAAGCTCCCCCAGCCGACAGCACTGGGAGGAGCTTTTTCATTGAGTTTTACAGTATATGCATTTTGGGGTTACAGAGCTTCCCACCGGGCCGCTCCTTTGGTAAGCAGCCTCCGGTGCAGCAGCAGAGCCGCCACCCCCAATACCGCCGCCGTCAACAGCAGATAGATCCGGCAGGAAATATACTTTTCCAGCATGAATCCCCCTGCCGCCAATAAGAAGGCCAACACCCAGGAACCGAACAGGCAGATCATGGCGCTCATATTCTGCTTAATAGGTACGATCTCCGAAGTCCAGTTCAAATTTGGATTCCGCAGATCCAGCAGAAGCCCCGCTTCCGCCCACAGCCATATAAAGCTCAGCACTGCAGCGGCGCCGATAAGGCACTTCACCCAGGGCAGCCGCAAAGCGATCCAGCAGGCAATTAGGCAAAGCATGGCGGGGATCCCCGTCAGCAGCATATGCAGCTTACTCTTTGCCCGGAGCACCTGTTTTGCCGATACAGGCGCCGCCCGAAGGATCCACAGCTGTCTGCCCTCCAGCGACACGGAGGGCGCCGTGATAATATTCATAGATGCAATCAGACACACTACACCAACCGCCACCGCCGGAACAAATTCCTGCAATGTTGGAATGCTGTCTCCAATGGCTTCCAGTGCCTGCCGTATGACCGGCCCCTTGAGCAGAACCGCCACTGCGCCGATGGGCATCAGCAAAACGCCCAGTCCGCCGTTGAGCATATAAGCGGGGCTGTTTATAAACCGTTTCCATTCCCGTTGAAGCAGGGCCCTCTGCAGGCTTTGAGGGCGCAGGCACACCTTCCGGCTGACCTGCTTTTCTCCTCGGGAGGCCGCAGTGGCCAGACGCATAAAGCTTTTGGACATGACCCAGACGGTCAGCGCCAGCAGCCCCAGAGCTATCAGGGTGAACAGGAGCATATACAGTCCGTTTCCGGCAGCCCCCATGCCAAAGGCATAAAAAGGCCATGCCCAGATGCGGAGCTTTTCTCCCACGCTGGCGGCATTGCTGATCAGATACTGCATAAAGCTGTTCAGCTTAAAGTAGCAGAAGTAATACACACCCAGAAATGCCAGCGTAGCCAGTACCGAAACGATGCTTCTATGCTTGAGCTTTCCGGCTACCAGAGCCACCAGATACCCCAGGGCACAGGTAAGGGCCACCACTACCGCCCCCAGCAGAAACAGCAGCAGCAGTGAGAACACTATGGCAGCTGCCCCGGGCCGTGCTACGAACCAATAGACAATGGCTGCCGGCAGATAGACCATACCGCTGTACAGCATGGCCATGGCGTATACACCCACCATGCGGGAAAGCAGAATGTAGGCAGGAGGTATGGGCATAGACAGCAGCATATCGTTGTCCTTCCCCTGATACAGGCCGGCATAAGTATTGAATACGCTGCCGAACACCCCCATGGCCAGAGCCATCAGACCCATAATGGCAAAAAACAGCCAGTCCATGCCGCTATTTATCATGTTCTGGGCCAGCAGCAGGGCCATACCGCCGAAAAATACCGCCAAAAACAGTATCAGCACCACAAACAGGGTAATATAGCCGGCGGCCTTCCCCCAGCTGCGCCGCTTCCCTGTTTTTCTGTCTATAAAATAAGAACTGTTCAGCTCAAAAAGCTGCTTTTTTATCAATGTGCGAATCATTCTTCCAGCTCCAGAAAAACGCTTTCCAGGGATTCATCGCCCTTTACTTCTTCCATGGTACCGGAGCGGATGAGCCGCCCATCCTTGATGATGGCTACCTTGTCGCAGAGCTTCTCTGCCACTTCCAGCACATGGGTGGAAAAGAAGATGGCGCCGCCCTGATCGCACAGGGTGCGCATCATGCCCTTCAGGGTATGAGCTGCCTTGGGATCCAAACCCACAAAGGGTTCGTCCATAAGGATCAGCCGGGGTTGGTGAAGCCATGCGGCCATAAGAGCCAGCTTCTGCTTCATGCCGTGGGAATAGGCGCCGATGGCCTGCCCCAGATCCTCCGTCATGTCAAAAGCCTGGGCGTAAATGGCGATACGCTCCTGCCGCTGGGCAGCGCCTACTCCGTAGATATCTCCCACAAAGTTGAGATACTCCGTCCCCCGCATAAAGGCGTACAGCTGGGGATCATCCGGTATATAGGCCATGCGCTGCTTGCAGGCAATGGGGTCTTTGGCAATATCTACTCCGTCCACCAGGATCCTGCCGGAATCAAAGGGCAGTATCCCCGCCACACTTTTGATGGTGGTGGTCTTTCCGGCTCCGTTATGGCCGATAAAACCGTATACCTCTCCGGGCGCAATATGCAGGGACAGATCATCCACTGCTTTTTTGCCCCCATAAGCCTTGGTCAGATGCTCGATTTTCAGCATAATTGTATTCCTTCCTCTTCTTTATCCAGTGTTTTTTCCTTCTCCATGATTTCAAAGCCGAAGTGCAAGCAGATCCTCTCCGCCGCTTCCTCCGGGGAAAGTGCACTATTGTCCAACCGCAGATAATTTGCAAAGGGGATCTCTCCCGCCCGGCTTATCAGACGGTATTGGGCATCTTCGCTCAACAACCGCCGCTCCGATACGGCAGTATCCCGCTTGCTGGCCTTGTGGAGCAGCCGGTTCTCCGTTCTGTTCCGTTCCAGGCGGATCTTTTGGGGCGCTGTCAGCTCCACACAGTATGTTTCCGCCCCTCTTTGGGCAAACATCTCTTTCAGAGAAAGTATATACGCCCCATCTTCCGGCTGGTCAAAGGCCCACATAAAGGTAAAGATCAACCCGGGCAGCTCCGTTTTGAGGAATTCCTCAAAAACCACCTGCCGCAAGCGCTGCACCGCTGTTCCGTTATACGTTCCAAAGACTTCTATGACCGGTTCGATCATCATGTGATTATGGAACAGCCGCAAGCCCGTTTTCTTTGCCAACGCCTGCCCCACCGTCATCTTGCCTACGGCACCGCTGCCCACCAGCAATACCAGTTTCATACGCCCCTCACTTTGATATCATTTTGATATCGACAATTTTAGTACAGGCAACGCAGTTTGTCAATAGTTGGAAGCACGGTTTTCAGAAAAATCCATGTAAAACAGTATCCCCTTCCTTATTAAAAAAGACGGGGCCCGCCCGTCTTAAAAAGATTGTCCCGCCCGGTTCCACTGCCGCAGCAGTGGCAGAAGTTCTTCATATAAAGCTTCCCGGCTCTCCGGGGTAACTGTATACCGCTTTGCCTTTGGCATGGCCCTGACAGCATTGAGAAACGGCACATCAAAACGATGCTTCACGGCGGCTATAACAGGGATATCCCCCTCCAGCGCCTCCAGCACCGCCCGGGTAAAAGCTTCCGCTCCCGCTTCCATAAAGCCCAGTTCATCCATTACAAGGATGCAGCCGGGCCGGGCCTCCCGGATCAATCTTGTCCCCAAACCGTTGAATACTTCCGGATGCAGTTCCCGGCAGCGGCTGTCACAGGTCCCCACCAGATTTTCCCGGCCATATACCCTGTTTTCCATGGGCTCTCCGGCAGGATGGATGTATACCGGGTAAGGCGGCTCTGTCCTTTCCATCCGGGTCATAAAACCGTAAACGGGCAGCCTGTTTTCCTGAAGCAGGCGGCGGATCATGGTGCTTTTGCCCACCTGACGCTCTCCGCAAAGTAAAATATGCATGGTGCTGCATTCCTTTCTGATTTATGAAAAATTGTAGGAATCTTTTCGTTTTCTGTCAAGGGCGGGCCGCATTTTTCTTGACAGGCCGCACCGGACTTCGTATACTGTATCCGTATCGTGATATTTTATCAAGAATAACGAGGAGGCACCATGCAGACAGAGCGGAGCAGAGCCATGCTGATCCTTCCCCTGTTGGGAGGGATTCTGCTGCTGGCCTTTCTCTTTTCTTTTATATGGGGCCGCTATGATGTACCGTTTCATGAAGTGCCCCGGATCCTTCTTAATGCGCTGCTTTCTCCCTTTTCTTTAGGCCTTTCTCCTACCTGGACAGAGAATATGGCTGTGATCGTCATAAACATTCGTCTGCCCCGGATCCTTTTGGCCTGTCTGGTGGGCGGGTGCCTTTCCATGGCGGGAGCGGCCTTTCAAAGCGTGTTTCAAAACCCTATGGCAGCCCCGGATATTCTGGGGGCCTCCTCCGGCGCCTGCTTTGGGGCGGCGCTGGCCATTTTGCTTAACTTTTCCAAAGGCGGCATCACCGCCCTGTCCTTTGTCTCCAGTCTTGTAACCGTAGCTCTGGTATATCTCATTGGCCGCCGGGCCCGCGGCAGCCGTCGGATCGGTATTCTTCTGGCAGGGATCATGGTGGGTTCCCTGTTCTCCTCCGCTACCAGCTATGTAAAGCTGGTGGCCGACCCCAACAGCCAGCTGCCGACCATCACCTATTGGCTCATGGGCAGCCTGGGCGGCGCACGGCTTTCTGATATTGCCTTCGTCCTATGGCCCATGCTGCTGGGCGCGGTGCCCCTGCTGCTGCTGCGCTGGCGCCTGAACCTGCTGACCATTCCCGAAGAAGAAGCACTTTCCATGGGTGTGCGTATCCACGCCCTGCGGCTGTGCGTTATTCTTTGCGCCACCCTGCTGACGGCTTCTGCCGTTTCCGTTTCCGGCATGATCGGCTGGGTGGGTCTGGTGATCCCCCATCTTTCCAGGAAACTGGTGGGGCACAACGGAAAATACCTGCTGCCCGCCTCCTTGCTCATGGGGGCACTGTTCCTGCTGCTGGTGGATAACCTCTCCCGGAATCTTTTGGCTGCGGAACTTCCTATCGGCATTCTCACCGCCTTTGTAGGGGCGCCCTTCTTTCTGTATCTGATGACCAGAAAGGAGGCGTGTCTGTGAAGCTGCAAGCCCGCTCTCTCAGTTTTTCTTACATAAAAAGCGTGCCGGTGCTTCAAAATATCTCCTTTGCACTGGAAGAAGGGGAGCTTCTTTCCGTGTTGGGGCCTAACGGCGCCGGCAAAAGCACACTGTTTCGATGTATTCTGGGGCTGTTGACAGGGTATACGGGAGAGATCCTGCTGAACGGAATAGATCTGCACACCCTTTCTCCCGGGGAACGAGCCCGGGCCATGGCCTATATCCCGCAGCTTCACACGCCGGTTTTTGGTTATACGGCGCTGGATACGGTGCTGATGGGGCTTTCCCGTTTTATAAGCCCTCTGTCGCAGCCCGGCAGGTCCCAACGGGATAAGGCCATGGAGGCGCTGGCTTTGCTGGGGCTGGAACCCCTGGCGCAACGGAATTTTACCCGGCTTTCCGGAGGAGAGCAGCAGCTGGTGCTCATTGCCCGTGCCATTGTTCAGGACGCATCCATTCTTATCATGGATGAACCTACCGCCTCTTTGGATTACGGGAATCAGTACCTGGTATTGGAACAGGTAAAGCAGCTTTCCCAGCGGGGATATTCTGTGCTGTTGTCCACCCATAATCCCCAGCATGCCCTGACCTTTGCAGACCGGCTTCTGGCGTTGGAGGGGAACCGTGTAGCTGCGCTTGGTCCCTGCCGTCAGGCTATGACCCCCGCCCTGCTGGAACGGCTCTATCACATGGAAGCCCGGATCGTGGAAACGGAACAGGGACCTGTGCTTCTTCCCCTCAGGCGAAAGGAGACGCCGTGAGCTTTGCATGGACACCGGAGCGGGTGCGGTTTATGGCAAATGCCGATGCCCATACGGACTATTACCAGAAACTGGCCCGCTGGCTGGCCCCCTGGCTACCCAAAAACGGCCATGTTTGCGATGCGGGCTGTGGTCTCGGTTCGCTCTCGCTGGCACTGCTGCCCTATGTGCAAGAGGTAACGGCAGTAGACCGGAGCCCTCTGGCTCTGGCGGAACTTCGGGCAAAAAAGCAGGAGAATAACCGGAATGCTCTAGAGATTTTGCAGGGAGATATCGCCTCCCTGCCTCCCAGGATTCCCTATGACGCCATGGTGTTCTGCTTCTTTGGCGCTATGTCGGAGATACTGTCCATAGCAAAAGCCCAATGCCGGGGTCAGCTGTTTATTCTCAAAAAGAACTACCTTACCCATCGCTTTTCCGCTGGAAACATCCCCATAGAAGGAGATCGGTTTGACCGCAGCAAGGCCCTTCTTGCAAAGCTGGGCATCCCCTTTGAAGCGGAAGAGCAGTCTTTGGAGTTGGGACAGCCTCTGGCCTCGCTGGAAGAGGCCAGACAGTTTTTTACCCTGTACAGCCGGGATAAAGCCTCTTCCGTTTTTACCGACGCTTACCTGAAAAGCCGCCTGGTGCCGGGGCACATTCCAGACTTCCCCTGGTATCTGTCTCAGGAGAAAAAAGTCGGCCTTATACGCCTTCATACCCGGGACATCCCGGAGAATATAGAAGATATACTTGTTAAAGGAGAAACAGAATGAAAAAGATCCTTGCACTGCTGCTTTCCCTGCTGGTGCTGTCTATAGCCGCATGCACAACTGCGCCCCAGCAGGCAGAAGCCACGGCAGCCCCCGCCGCAGAAGCACCTACCGAAGCACCTGCTACGGAAGTTTCTACCGAAGCACCTACTCCCGAACCCCAGCCCGAAGCCCGTTCGTTCACGGATTCTCTTGGCCGACAGGTAGAACTCCCCGCCCAGTTGGATAAGGTAGCACTTTCCGGCCCCCTGTCCCAGATCGTGCTTTTTGCCATCTGCCCGGACAAGCTGGTTGGGATCGCCACCAAATGGGATGAAAGCGCCGCAAAGTTCTTTGATGCAAAGTACTATGATCTTCCCCTGCTGGGCCAGCTTTATGGCGGCAAGGGAGAACTGAATCTGGAAGCTCTTCTTGCCTCTGAAGCACAGGTGGTCATCGACGTGGGCGAGCAGAAGAAAAATATGACTGAAGATCTGGACGCTCTGCAGGAACAGACCGGGATCCCCTTTGTTCATATCGATGCCTATACCGCTTCCGTGGGAGAAACCTACCGGATTCTGGGCGAACTGCTGAACATGCCCGAAGAAGCCAACGCACTGGCCGATTACTGTGAAGCTACCTATGCCAGAATCCTGGATATTGCCAACAAGGTAGAAAAAAAGCGGCTGCTGTATGTTTCCGGTGAAGGACAGCATGTCATTGCCCAGGGTTCCTTCCACGCAGAGATCATCGACCTGCTGGCAGACAATCTGGCTGTAGTAGACGAACCCTCCTCCAAGGGCACAGGTAACGAAGTGAGCATGGAACAGATCCTTGCCTGGGATCCTGACTATGTGATCTTTGCTCCCGGCTCCATTTATAGCACGGTAAAGGATGACCCCGCCTGGGCCGCCGTTACCGCCATCAAGGAAGGACAATATTATCAGGCTCCCTTCGGGCCCTACAACTGGATGGGCTTCCCCCCCTCCGTGCAGCGGTATTTGGGTATGCTGTGGATGGCTAAGACCCTGTACCCCGAAGCGGCCGACTACGATCTGTATGAAGAAGTCAAAACCTACTTCCGTCTCTTCTATCACTGTGATCTGACTCAGGAACAGTTTAACGAGCTGGCTTCCGCCGCTTGATCCTGAAATTGCAGCGAAGCTGCCTGACGCATAGGTTCAAGCAGCTTCGTTTATAATACGTTGTACAAAAGGAGTACACATGGAAAAAATATTCACTGCCCTGCTGTATGAGCTGGAAAAGGGGCACGACTGCATACTTGTGAGTATCGTCTCTGACCGTGGTTCCGCCCCCCGTGGAAAAGGCTCTCAAATGCTGATCAGTGGAGAAGGGCGGGTACAGGGTACCATAGGCGGCGGCGCCGTGGAAAAATATTCCGAGGATATGGCCCGCTCCCTGTTGCCGGAAAAGCGCTCCGCCCTCCACCTTTTCACGCTGCGTACCAACGACCGCGAAGACATTGGCATGGTCTGCGGCGGGGACGTGCTGGTGCATTTTCAGTTTATTGACCACAGCGAACCCGATTGGGCGGCTTTTGCCGGGGAACTGCTGGCCCGTATCCGTGGACAGCAACCGGGCTGGCTGCTGCTGTCCAGGAATGGTGCGTTTCCAAAGCTGGCTCCCACCCCGGAAGCGGAAGCTTTTTCCCTGCCCTTGCCTTTAGGGGAACGGGCATACATTTTCGGCGGAGGACACATCGCCCTGGCTCTCACGCCTCTGCTTGCTTCTATAGGCTTCCGGGTAACGGTTATGGACAATCGACCCGAATATGCGGATCCACAACGCTTTCCGCAGGCGGAAGCAGTTGTCTGTGGAGACTATACCCGGCTGAAGCAGTATTTTACCCTGACGCCCGAGGACTATGCTATTGTCATGACCAATGGACACAGCTTTGATTATGAAGCTGAAAAGCAGATACTCCTGGGCGACTTTGCCTATCTGGGTGTCATTGGCTCCCGCAAGAAGACCGCCGCTGTCAACGCCAAACTTCTGGCAGACGGTCTGTCCCAAAGCCTGCTGGATCAGGTGCATACGCCCATCGGACTGCCCATTCTGGCCGTGACCCCCGAAGAGATCGCCGTAAGCATTGCTGCGGAAATGATCCTTGTCCGGGCCCGGCGGCGGGAACAGGCCGGCAGCGCCCCCTCACATGCCTGTCCCATGCACTAAAAAGCAGGAATACTGAAATGCGCTTCATGTTGTAAGCCGTCTTAGTATAGGAAAGCTCCTCTGCAGGTATGCGGAGGAGCTTTTTATAATGTCTTACCATTTTTACTTCAATTCACAGCGCCATGCATCCCCATCCTTACGGTAAAAGAACTCACTTAGATCGTTTTCCCGAAACACACGAAACGTATCACGCATATCTTCTGCCGCAAAAGGCCGGTCGAAAACGGTCTCCATATCCGCCCACCAGACTTCGCCTTCTTCGGAAACTCGAAGAGTTCCCTCAAAACGGTCCGTCATATACAGCAGAACCACATACCGCACCTGTTCTTCCACCCAATCCTTGATGCCGCATAACCGGGGCGCAGATATGGTCAACCCCGTCTCTTCCCAAACCTCCCGGATGACTGCTTCCGTGAAGGATTCTCCTTCCTCCACATGGCCGCCGGGAAAGGCAATACCGGGCCAATCCTGCTTCTTTCGCTCCTGCACCAGAACTTTACCGCCGCTGCAGATCATGCACATATTCATAAACACGGTGGGTTCCGTTTTTCTCATATTCCGTCCTCCGTTTCGTCTGGCTTTATTTCTTTGCTTTCCATGATAACATAAAAAGCCGTTCCGTTGCTGTACCGGTTTACCCCTGCGGATTTCATAGTAGCCACCGCTGTTTGAAATCAGTATTCGAAGGTGTATGCCCGGAAAGAAGCTGTCTGCCGGGAAGCGGCAGGCGGGGCGCACTGCGTGCCCAAGGGCACGCCTGCGGGGTATTTCCCCGCAGAGTTCCGACGGCAAAGCCGCCGGAACGTGCGCCCCGGGACTTTCGTATGCAGACCAGTCCCGGCTTCCTGCGCTTTTCCCACAGATGCAGAGTCAGGCCACTCCCTGAGGACGTTTCTTCATAAAAAATCCGCCCCGGAAGTTTTTCCAGGGCGGATCTTCATTTTTTATGAATTACAGGGTCGGATCCGTCCATTCATTATTGGAAGAACCGCCGGAAGAGCTGCTGCCGGAAGAGGAAGCCTTGATCTTCTTTTCGCTGATCTGGCTCTTTTCCATAAAGCCCAGAGTCTTGTCCACCTTAACCAGGCACACATCCCCCACTTCATCCAGCACCTGCACCCGGGTATTCAGTTTCAGCGCCTTGATCTTACCCAGCATGCGGTAGTTATCGCACAGCAGAGCGTCCTTTTGGGAATACCCCTTCCAGGTCTTATAGGCTTCCTGGCTGTCCTTGCGAAGCATATCTGCGGGAGCTTCCCCTGCAAAGCTTTCATAGCTTACCTTGGCAAACTTCCCTGCCTCATCCACCGCTGCAAAGATCTCTGCGCTCTTGCTGCCGCTCATGAAGCAATAGTACAGTTCCACACCATCGGCCAAAGCCGTAGCATTCACCGGGAATTTTACTTTTTTGGCGGTGCTGAGCTTTATGATACCGCCGCTTACCTCCAGCGTAATATCCTCACCGTCATTACCGGTAGAACCGCTTCCGCCGCTGCTGCTGCTTCCGCTGCTGCTGCTTCCGCTGCTCTTTTTGGCTGCCTTGAACTTGCTCTTGCTCACATCCCGGGCGTGCATATAGCCTTCCGTACCGTCCGCCTCTACCAGCATGGTAACGCCCAGATCCGCCTTTACGGTAACTCTGGCGTTGAGATCCATGGTTTTCAGGGTCTTACCATCCATGTAAGGGGAATCGCTGAGCACGGCATCCTTCTGCGTATAGACCTTGTATTCCTTAAAGGTCTTGGCGCCTTCCAGACGGACCAGCCGCTTTTCCACCAGCACTTCCTGGCCGTTGTAAGTGGCCTTATAATAGAGCTTGTCTTTTTCGCCGGTGATCTCCAGGGTGTCTCCCTTAGCCAACCGTCCCGCGATCAGCCCAAGGCCGTCTGCCTTTGCCTTGCCGGGTTCGCCCGTAGGTTCCGGCGTGGCAGTGGGTTCCGGTGTGGCAGTTGGTTCCGGCGTGGCAGTAGGCGTAGGCGCAGGCGTGTCCGTCGGCAGCGGAGTAGGTGTATCCGTGGGAACGGGCGCGGGCGTATCCGTCGGCGCCTGTGTGGGTGCCTGGGTTGGTGCTTGGGTCTCTATGGGAGCGTTCGGCTCCTGCCCGCAGCCTGCGCTCACCAGAAGCACTGCGCAAAGCAGGAAAAACAGGATTCGCTTCATGCTTCTTCAGTCTCCTTAGTTCTTTTTATATTCTGCATCATAGGTATTGCCGTAAGCGGCCCGAATGATGCCCCAGATATATTCATAAGCAGCGGAGCCGGGCTTAAAGGCGTTTCTGTTCTGATAAGCAATGTAGCCGATGCTTCTGTGCACGGTGCCGCCATACAGTGTCACGGTTTCTCCTGCCGCATTCTTCAGGATCATATAAGGCCGCATGGCCAGATCCGGTTCACACTGAGCATCGGTATAGCCCACCAGGCTGTTGGTATACTGAAGCAGGCCGCTGCCTGTCTTTTTGAACACGGGATCCTTCTTGTTGGCCTTGCTGTAAGCCGTGCCCTTCTTGGTGTAGCTGGCTCCCAGAACCAGATCCTTATCGCCCATTTCGGAATCCCAGGCCACGATGGTACCCGTCTCCTCCAGCGTATAGCCCATATAGCCGCTCTTGCTGATAAGCTTCGTCTTAATGCCCTTGGGAATGCCGGTGATCAGGCGGATGCCCTTGTTGCCGGTGATGCGGATGGAGGCGCCGCCATACTGCAGGATGTTATCAAATTCCTTGAGCCGCAGGGACACATACATGCCGTCCTCCTGGGAAAGCATCCATACATACATGCCCGTAGGATAGGTGGTATGCACATCCTTTGCGCCAGGATTCATAAAGGTATAGATCACGGCTGTTTTTACCTTGCCGTCGGCCAGCTGGATGGAAACCTGCCCGCTCTTGGAGGTGTCTACCGTGTCTTTGCCGGAGTAAGCAACGCCGTCAATCCACACAGTGGTGCCCTTAAGACCCGTGCCGGCAAGATCCAGCGTTACCCGGTTGGCCGCGGTTTCCTTATACATATAAGTAAAGGCAGCCTTGCCCAGCGCTTCGTTGCCCAGGCCGATCACCGTGTCTTTCCACTGCGTTTCCGTGCCGTAGTAATAAATGGTATCCAGTCTGGCACATCCGGAGAAAGCGTTCTCCATAATAATGGCATTCTGCGCATGGAGCGTCAGCCGCTTAAGGTATTTGGCGCCCTTAAAGGTATCCTCCCGGATACGCAGCAGTGCACTGTTCACATATGCACTGGTAAGGCCGGTGCATTCTGCAAATACGCCCTTGCCCAGTTCCGCAAGGCTCTTGGGCAGAATCACGGAGGTGAGTGCTTTGCAACCGTAGAAGGCGGACTCCCCTATGCTTTTCAATCCATTGGGCAGGTTCACGCTCTTGAGAGCCTTGCAGCCGGAGAATACACTGCTGCCGATCTCCTTTATGGAAGCAGGCAGCTTGATCTCCGTCAGCGCAGAACAGCCGTAAAAGGCGTTGCTGTCAATGGAAGTAATGCTCTCCGGCAGATCGATGCTCTTAAGTGCGCTGCACTTATAAAAGGCAGAAGCGCTGATGCCGGTCAATGTGGCGGGTAGCTTCACGGAGGTGAGTTTGCTCCCGCCAGCAAAAGCATTTACCGGCAGGGAAGTGATGCCTTCGCCTACCACAACTGTCTTGACCTTATCAAGGATCTTATGCTTGCTGTCCCGCCAGGGCGTCTTATCCACAGCGCCCTTGCCCGTAATGGTCAGGGTGCCGCTGGATTCTATCCAGGTCCATTCCATATCCCCCACCTTGCCGCCATCGGTATATTTGGTAGGCAGGATGGATTCCAACCCGGAAATGACCTTGCCGCACAGTTTGCACTGTACACCGGCGGTATGGCCGTATTCGGTTTCCGTAGGAGCCTTGGCCGGTACGCTTTCTTTCACATGCTTATCCGGCACCTTGGCCAGAATGGCCTGGGGCTTCAGGATCGTATGGCATACGGAGCATTCTTCCCCTTCGGTCAGACCGTTCTCGGTGCAGTTAGGCTCTTTGGCCGGCAGTTTTACCGGGGTGTGCGCCTTTTTGTCGTCATTCTCGGGGCCATCCTCTTCCCAGCCGCAGGGGCAGGCATAGTGGATATGGCTGCCCTTGGAGCAGGTAGCTTCCACCGTGGTCTGAGTCATGGCATCCTTATGGTTTTCGGGGTCATAGTGTTTGAAGCACACCAGTGCGTTTTCGCTCAGCCCCAGATAGGCGTTGCTGTATTCTTTCCAGCTTTCCTTTTCCGCTTCTATAAAGAGCTTCACATTCCCGGCGCAATCCTTGAAAACGTCTTTTTCCAAAGTGGTCAGCGTTCCAGGGATCTGTATCCGGGTGATCCTGCTGCAGTCGGCAAAGGCTTCGGTCTTAAGAGTGGTGGGGCCGCTGATGATCTTCACTTTTTCGATACTGTCAGCCCAAACGCTCCAGCCCTTGTCCGTTTCGGTAAAGGCACCGATCTCGCCCTTGCCGGACAGGATCAGCAATCCTTCGCTTTTATCGAAGATCCAGTGGACCGTGTCCAGATCGCCCTCCGTGACCTTTTCGACAGGTTCTGTCTGGGGCTCTGCCTTTCCCTCCTGAGGGACAGGCGTTTCGGGTTGTTCCGGCTTGATCTCCTCTGCCAGCGCCACGGCAGGCACCAGCGAGCAGAGCATGCACAAACACAACAATCCTGCCAAAATACGTTTCTTCATCATATCCTCCTCTCCTGTAGGCCTATATCGGGGCATGCTTTCCCCGAAGGCTTTTTCGGATGTTCTCATTGTAGCATAGAGATTCGTCCAAGTTGTAAATATTTTTTATGAAATGGGGGTCAAAATGAAATTTTACAATTTGTCCGCATCTGCCTCCGTCACTCGCTGTCCCTGCCTCCGGCCATATGCGTCTTTTGCAAGGGTATACTCCACCGCATCCTGTAAAACTCCCGGCTGATCCTGAAAGACACCTCTGCACACCCCCTGCCGGGCAAAGCCAAACTTTTCATATACATGCTGGGCCCGCCGGTTGTTCAGATTCGTGTTCAAAGTGATCTTTTCTGCCTGAGGTGCATGGGTATAAAAAAGATAGTCGCACAGCAGCTTCAGGCACCGTGGGCCCAGCCCCCGGTTTTGAAAGGTGCTTTCGCAGATCTTGATGCCGATCTCCGCTGCCCCGTCCCGCAAGGAATAGCCCATTTCCCCTATGGGTGTGGCTGCATACTCTATAAGAAAGAGCCTCCGTTTCAATGCCGCCCAGGCTACATCCTCCCTTGTCTGCTCCATGGTCTGCCCCAGACCATTCGGAAACCCCGCATGGGCCATAACGGCCCCATCGTTCCACCATTTGTGCAGCAGCGGCACGTCTTCTTCCCCGGCAGAACGCAGTGTCAGCTCTCCATCCTGCAGACATACCCTGGGCAAAATAGGCCGCAGCGCCACCGTTTCCCCATCGCAGGTCTCCTCGCTTTCCGTAAAGCCAAAGGCAGCGTACAGCCTTTTGGCCGCCGCATTCTCCGGCACATAGGATACCCAGCAGCAGGAAGCCGGGCCCCGGGGCAGTGTATCTATATGGAAGAGAATCATGGCCAGCGCCCGTTTGCCCAGTCCCTGTCCCTGACGGGTTTCATCCACCATGAACCGCCACAGGCAGTAATTCCCCTTTGCTATGGCCGGGTCGTCTTCATCCAGAGTATCATATCCCAGCATACAGAAGCCCACAGGCTCCCCCTGTTCATACAGGCCAAAGGGCAGGGCCGTACCTCCGTCCTTCTCCGCCGCATAAGCTTCCAGGATACTCTCTGTATTGGAGGCCACAAATGCCTCCTGTTCCGGCTTCACCCGCAGCTGCACCAGTTCCCATAATGTGTTTCCGTTTACAGCCCTCAGTTCCATTGGAATTCTCCCGTGATCAAAACCATTTTACGGATACAATATAACAGAAAGCAGCTCACGCTTCAATAAATTCGGCAAAACGCACGGGTTTTTTCGTAAAAAAGAACCTCTGTCCCTCATTGGGGGCACCATTCTGCCATCACCTTTTTGGAGGCATGCATGGAATATTTGCCGGCTGCACCCTGAGCGGAACCGATACGGCAGACTTATAGACCGTTCCTGCTGCCGGATCGTCCCAATGCCGTTGCCGATATTCCCGGCAGATTGACCCCCGTCAAAGAGATCGCTCTTCTTCGTATACCGTCTCTCAAGTCTGCAAGAAAGCCTCTTCCGGGCTTTTCAACTGTCAAAAAAACGTGTATACTAACATAATTATTCGCAACGGCGAAAGGAAAGAAAATGAAGTATCTGCGGTTTTATTTTAAAAAGTACCGGCTGGAGAGTCTTTTGGCTCCTCTGTTCAAAATGCTGGAAGCCTGCTTTGATCTGGCCGTTCCCATTGTAGTGGCCCGGATCATCAATATTGGCATTGCTCAGGGAGACAGAGGGTATATCCTCACCCGCTTCGGTATCCTGGGCGCCATGGGACTCTTGGGTCTGCTGTGCAGCTTCACCGCCCAATGGTTCTCTGCAAAAGCGGCGACCGGTACGGCTACGGGGCTTCGGCACCGTTTGCTGGAAAAGATCCAGTCACTGAGCCTTACGGAACTGGATGGCATGGGCGTCCCCACGCTGATCACCCGCATGACCAGTGACATCAATCAGGTGCAGAATGGCATGAATCTGTTTTTACGCCTGTTCCTGCGCAGTCCCTTCATTGTGCTGGGCGCCATGGTCATGGCCTTTTCCATCGACAGCACGCTGGCGCTGATCTTTGTAGCGGTCATTCTGGTGCTCTCTCTGATCGTGGGCGGGATCATGCTTTTGAGCAATCCCCGCAACAAAGAAGTGCAGCGTAAGCTGGACGGCATCACCGCCGCCACCCGGGAAAGTCTTCTGGGGGTACGGGTCATCCGTGCCTTTGGCCGGGAAGAAGCAGAGACCGAAGCTTTCCATGCCCGCAGTCAGGATCTGACCCGGGCCCAGATCGCCGTCAGCCGGGTCACCGCTCTGCTGAATCCCCTGACCTATGTGGTCATCAACGGCGCCATCATTGCCATCCTGTATTTCGGCGCCCGGCGGGTAAACGGAGGGCTTCTTCTTTCCGGCGATGTTATTGCTCTAATCAACTACATTTCCCAGATCCTGGTGGAGCTGGTAAAGCTGGCCAACCTGGTGGTGTCCCTCAGCAAGGCCGTAGCCAGTATGGGCCGTATTGAGGAGATCCTGGATACCCCCTGCTCCATGGATTTTTCCGGCAGCGCCGCAGGCAGCAACCCCGCTGAAGCCGTGCGCTTTGAGGATGTTTCCCTGCGCTACAGGGACGCTGGGGCCGATTCATTAAGCCATATCTCTTTCACCGCCATGGCCGGGGAGACCATTGGCGTTATCGGCGGCACCGGCAGCGGCAAAAGTTCTCTGGTGCAGCTTATCCCCCGTTTTTATGACGCCGCCTCCGGTACGGTATACATACAGGGCGACCCCGTTAAAAGCTGGGATAAGGCCGCCCTGCAGAGAACCGTAGCTCTGGTGGATCAAAAGGCCCGCCTCTTTAAGGGTACTATCCGCTCCAATCTTCTATGGGGCAAAAAGGACGCTACGGAAGCGGATCTCTGGGCCGCTCTGGAGACGGCACAGGCGGCGGACTTTGTCCGCGCCAAGCCCTTGGGGCTGGAAGAGCCTGTAGAACAGGGAGGCAACAACCTTTCCGGGGGACAGAAGCAGCGGCTGACCATTGCCCGGGCCCTGCTTGCCGGTGCGGATATCCTCATACTGGACGATTCCGCCTCGGCGCTGGACTATGCCACCGATGCCGCCCTGCGCCATGCCCTTCGCGCCATGCCGGGAAAACGCACACTGTTTATTGTAAGCCAGCGCACGGGATCCATTGCCCATGCAGACAAGATCCTGGTGTTGGAAGAAGGACAGCTTGTGGGCTGCGGCACCCACGAATCCCTTTTGACCGACTGCCCCGTATACAAAGAGATCTACGACAGTCAGTTTAAAAAAAGCGCCGATATCCCGGCAGAAAAGGAGGCCTGATCCATGAAGGAAAAAAATCTGTCCTCCCTGCGGCGTATCCTTCCTCTGCTGCGTCCCTACCGGCTGCTGGCAGCAGCCACCCTGCTTTGCTCTCTGGTCTATGTGGCCGGGCAGCTGCTGATCCCCATTCTTTCCGGCCAGGCCATCGATCATATGCTGGGCCGGGGCCGGGTGGAACTGGCACCCGTGCTCCGCGCAGGAGCACTCATCGCCTGTACCGCTGCCCTTTCGGCTCTGTGCCAGCATCTGCTTGCCCTGTGCAACAACAAGATCACCAGCTATGTATGCCGGGATCTGCGAAACCGTCTGAACGATAAGTTCCACCGGCTCCCGCTTTCCTATCTGGATGCCCATCCTATCGGGGATCTGGTCAGCCGTATGGTAGCGGATGTGGATACCTTTGCCGACGGCCTGCTCATGGGCTTTACCCAGCTGTTCACCGGGGTGCTGACCATCCTCAGTGTTCTGGGCATCATGCTGTATCTGAATCCTCTCATCGCCCTGGCGGTAGTGGTGCTTACACCCTTGTCCATCTTTGTGGCCCGGTTCATTACCACCCGCACCCACCGCTTCTTTAAGGAACAATCGGTGATCCGCGGGGAGCAGACGGCCCTGATCAACGAACTGATAGGAGGCCAGCGAGTAGTAAAGGCCTTTGGCCATGAAGAAGAAAGCCTGACCGAATTTGATGAGATCAACGGCCGTCTGGAAAAGGCCTCCATGCAGGCTACCTTTTTTTCCAGCCTGACCAACCCCTCTACCCGCCTGGTGAACAACCTGGTATACGCCGTAGTCACCCTTATCAGTGCTCTGAGTGCGTTGGGCGGATATATTTCCATCGGCCAGCTGAGCATCTTTCTCAGCTATGCCAGCCAGTATGCCAAGCCGTTCAATGAGATCAGCGGCGTAGTCACGGAGCTGCAGAATGCCCTGACCTGTCTGGAGCGCATCTTCGCCCTGCTGGAGGAGCCGGATCAGGTACCCGAAGCAGCGGTTCCTCTTGCTCCCGAGGCCCGGGGGCAGGTGGAGCTTTCCCACATATACTTCAGCTATGTGCCGGAAAGGCCCCTTATCGAAGACTTTTCCCTGTTTACCGCACCCGGAAAGCGCATCGCCATCGTAGGGCCTACGGGCTGCGGCAAGACCACTCTTATCAACCTGCTCATGCGTTTTTATGATGTAGACAGGGGCGTCATCCGTGTGGACGGAGCGGACATCCGGCAGATGACCCGCCACGACCTGCGCAGCCGCTACGGCATGGTGTTGCAGGATACCTGGCTGTGTACCGGTACCGTACGGGAGAATATCGCCTACGGCCACCCGGATGCCTCTCAGGAGGAGGTCATAGCCGCCGCCAAGGCCGCCCATGCTCACGGCTTTATCCAGCGCCTTCCCCAAGGCTATGATACCCTGCTGACCGAAAACGGGGCCGGTCTTTCCGTGGGGGAGAAGCAACTGCTGTGCATCGCACGTGCCATGGTCACCCGCCCCACCATGCTCATACTGGACGAAGCTACCAGCTCCATCGACACCCGCACGGAACTGAAGATTCAGTCTGCTTTTGCCCATATGATGGCGGGCCGCACCAGCTTTATCGTGGCGCACCGGCTCTCCACCATTCGTGAAGCCGACCAGATCCTTGTCATGAAGGACGGAAAGATCATTGAGCAGGGAAATCACGAAAGCCTCCTGGCTCAAAACGGATTCTATGCGGCGCTGTACAACAGCCAGTTCGCCGCCAGCTGATCCTTTTTCTTGGTACAGGCCATGCACACCGCCCGGAAGAGCTGCCATTCCTCCGGGCGTTTTTGTATGGTTTTTTCTTTCGATTTCTGCTATGCTGTATTATATTGATAGCAGTCCCTTTTTACGGAGAAAGAGCATGAACAAACAAAGCATCATAAACGCAGTAAATGCCTTGTTCGCAGAAAACGACAAGAATGTCATCAGCAGGGATGCTGCCATCCGCCCGGATCTGGCCGGAGTGAAATTGTTCGAACAGCCGCTGATCGGATTTGGTTCCGCCGCCGATGCGCTGTTTTCCGCATTCAAAGCCGAGGGTGTTATCGGATCCTGGTTCATGTCCCCGCAGGCATGGCTGCCGGACGGAAAAACCGTCATCTCCCTGTTCTTTCCCTTTACGGAGGCGGTCAAAAGCAGTAACCGGGATTCTGCAAGCGGGCCTTCCGCCTTATGGCTTCACGGCCGGATAGAAGGCCAGCAGTATATAGCGGACTTTGCTGCGGATATATCCGGATGGTTTAAGGCACACGGTGTACAGGTGTGCGTTCCTATACTGGATCAGCGGTTCAGGCAGATCACCCCAAACAGCGGATCGGCGGAATACGGCATTGTTTCCAAAGAGACCTTTGGAAGCAACTGGTCAGAACGGCATGCCGCCTATGTCTGCGGATTGGGAACCTTTGGCCTTTCAAAGGGGTTGATAACGGAAAAGGGGATGGCCGGACGCTTTCTTTCCTGCATCATCAGCGAAGAGATACCGCCGGATACACGCCCGTATACGGATATATACGCCTATTGCATCCGGTGCGGTGCCTGCATAGAACGTTGCCCGGTAAATGCTATCAGCTTTGAGCAAGGAAAGGTGCACAGTATTTGCAGCGCATGGCTGAACAAAACCGCCGCACTGTACAAGCCGCGGTACGGGTGCGGCCTCTGCCAGACCGCTGTTCCATGCGAAAGCTGCAATCCGGTTGAAAGACGCATGAAAAAGGCCGCTTCCTTCACAGAATAAAGGCCTTTACACCGTATCCCTGTCTTGCCCGGAAAACGATCGCACTCCCTGCGTTTTTCCTTGCTGTGACTGTTTTTATGGAGTAGAAAATCAAAATTTGGAGGTATGAATACATGGCAAGTGCGTATTACAAACCTTGCAAGGAATTAGACATTTGCAATGAGTTGATTGAAAAATATTGGGAATCAAAACAATATGACAAATGTTTTGAAGGACATTTGGTTTTGGCAGAGCAGGGGTATCCCCTGGCGGAATGTCAAATAGGTTATTTTTACTATGACGGACTTGGTGTAGAAAAAGACCTGAAAAAGGCATTGTATTGGACTCGCCGTGCCGCAGAGCATGGCGATAGAGATGGACAATGCAATTTGGCATGGTTTTATGAAGATGCAATCGGAGTGGAGCAAGATATCGAGCAGGCTAAGCATTGGTATCGACTTGCGGCACTGCAAGACCATGATCTGGCAATCGAAAAGTGCAAGGAGCTGGGAGTTGCATTGTAATTCCCCATTGCAGCATGATGGACAGTTCGCCAAATTCGTTTTTGTCGTTTCAGTTTTACGAAGCTGAGAAATCCCTTTAGGAACTAAAGGGCGCACTTCTATACTCCCTGTCGAGAGTAGTACGTCCTGCGGAGCTTCATTCTCTGTCATCTGTCAGCAGAAGAAAACTGCATGACTGAAAATGCTGCGTCATGACCTTCCGGCAAGGGAGCTGCACTCCTTTGCGACGTTTGCGCGTCTATTTCTTGTGGACTTGCCGTTCGCCGCCAGCAAGTTTGAAGATGAGAAAGTTGGATAAATTTCAAATTTGTTACGGAGGAATATGCTGTGAAAAAGATCATATCCATAGTGCTTTTTCTTTTGCTTGCGCTGTCATTGACATGCTGCGGAAAACAAAATGAAGCGCCTGAAGATACCCAAGCACTCACTGCATCAAAATGGTTTGACTCTCTTAATGGCGATGAAATGATCTGGGACGGCGTTCGGGAGATCCAGCTGGATGAGTTTCCCGGCGTCACGTTCCGTTGGCACCCTGAAAAGCTCGAAGCTGTCGCTGACAGGGAAATCATTCCTCTCTACACCGGTATGCCTATCTGGAGCGTGTATTTTTGCGACCTGAACGGCGACGGCAGGCCGGAACTTTGTTCCACAACCAGCGTTGGTTCGGGAATCGTTGACAATCGTTTTATTATTTACGATTATGCCAACAGCACAAGCTATGAGAAATCCGACCGCGGGCAATATGATTACACGCTCAATCTGCAAAACGGCAAGCTGATCGTAGAAAAGCGGGGTTATATGCAGGAGAAGCTGCTGGCTTCAGGAGAATTGGTATTTCGGGATGAATCCTATCAGATCGTTTGGGATAAATAAAAATACGGCCGGATAGCCGCAGTCCCCCTGCTTTACCGGGGCGGAGGTTGCGGCTATGGGTATTTGCCGCCCTGCTCCCTGTGCTGCTTAAACCAAAAGACGCGGCTGTGAAAGCCGCGTCTTTTATTTGCCTGTATGCACCTCCATGTACATTTTATGCCGCCTGTTTTTTCAGGAACGGAGCTTCCAGCCGCTCTATAAGCCCACCCAACCTACATTTGTTGGCCAGGAACAGTCCCAATTCTGCAGCCAGTATCCCGGCGGGTACATCCACCAGCACATGCTGCTTCACCAGCAAGGTAGAGGCAAACACCAGCAGGGTCATCAGCGCCGTCAGCGGCAGATACCACCGGGGCACGCCCTTAAAACGCAGCGCATTGCGGAAGCACAGCCAGCTTTCCAGACAGTGGATGGAAGGGAGCAGATTTTTCGGCGCATCGCTTTTGTAAATGCAGCGGGTAAGAAAAGCCGCAAAGGAATCCCCCTGAGGCACAGGCCGTGTCATGATTGTAGGCAGAAGAATAAAAAACAGGCAGCAGATCCCTTTGCTTATCCATTCTCCCGCCAGCCGCCGGTTCATAAAAGACCGCTCCTGACGGGCCAGCAGCATCCAGCCCATGGCCCACTGAAAGTATGCCAACACATAAATATAGATAAATTCCTGACAAAAGGGAATGCTTTCGTCTATCGGCAGCCCCATATATACCGGTTGGATCCCCGTAGGGATGAGCTTTGGCACATAATAAGCAAGGCCATTTACCGCCACAGTCAGCAGCACCGGCAGCACGGCATACCGGGGTACATGCTTCCACAGAAACCACAGGCAAAATCCCAGCCCGAGAACCAGCAATATCCATAAAATGATCCAGTACATTGTTTTCTGCTCCGGTCAGCGGCCCCGGTGCTTTTCCTTTCTTTTTTGCTGCGCCATGGCAAAGCGCCGGGCGGCCTCCGCCTCCCGCTCTGCTTTGGTATGCGCCTTCTTTTCCTGTTTGTGCAGCTCCCGCTGGGCCTGCAAAGCCTGTTGGGAGCGGGTGCCTATCCCTGCCTGTGCCGTTTGCCGCCGGGCTTCCCGCTGCCGCCGCTTATGATTTTTCTCTCCCGCAGCAGGCTTTTCTCCCTTTATGGGTGCACTAAATAACAGTTGCCCGTATTGCTGCTGCACATATGCCAGCACCTGAGCATCCGTAGGTTCCGGGCCAAAGGTGATCTTGCACACCCGCAGCCGCCCTGCTTCCCGCTTTTCAAAGAGCCCTACATAAAAAGGCTCCTCAAAAAACACCTGTAAACTCCCGGATGCCTGCTCCGGGGTCTGTGAAGCCATATACACTTTCCCTCCTTTTTCAAGTACGCCGCACAGGGAAGGGACAACCAAAGGAGGCAGGTTACTGACGGGGGACTCCCCCGCTCCCGGACTACCTACCGGGACGTGTTTTTATCCCTGTTGTATGGCGAGTATAGCAGATGCAGCGATATTCTTCAATTCCTGTGCCAAAAGGTTGCTGAAATCTCACAATTCCCCGGCCAAACATAAAAAGCCATGCCTGCCGAAGCAGACACGGCTCTGTTGCGTGCATATATGCGTTTTACATTTTTTCGAACTGCTCCACGTTGGAAATAAAGACCGTGGCGCCCCCAACTTCTACCTCTGCCGTATAAAAAGCGTTGTACAGGCTGTATTCGTTATAGATGGCCGCTGGTACCTTGGCCTTGCGCCGGGCACAATGCTCCCGGATCAGCTGCACGGCATGCTCCACCTTTTCATCTTCTGTGCCCATAAGCAGGGTGATGTTGCCGGAGCGGAGAAAGCCGCCGGTAGTGGAGATCTTGGTGAACATATAGCCTGCTTCCGTCAAAGCCCGGCACACGTCCGCTCCGTCGTCCTTATTGACGATGGCTGTGATCATTTTCATGGCGTACACCTCCTTTTTTGTATAGTATATCACGTTCCTGCCAAAAGAACAACCATTTCCGTGGGAGATGCCGCCATACTTTTGCATTGCAATACGTTTCATTTTGTGATACGCTCACAGGCAAAAAGCAAGGAGGCGTTCTCATGGCTCTTCCTCTGGAGCGAGAAGCTTATACAGAACCCCGCTGCCCCCTTTCCCCGCCGGCTCGGGCTGGCAGCCAGGGCCATTCCATCCCCCGGAACAGAGTATTGGAAAAACTGGATCAATATCTGGCCCGCAGGGATTACCCGGGCGCAGAGCGACACCTTGTCTACTGGCTGGAGGAAGCCCGCCAAAACGGCGATGAAGAAGGGGCTTTTCTGGTACTCAACGAGCTTATGGGCCTCTACCGCAAGCTGAACCGAGAGGAAGAAGCCATTGCCTGTGCCCAGGAAGCGCTGGCCCTCTCTCATTCTCTGGATCTGGATAAAGGACCTTCCGGGGCTACCTGCCTGGTCAATGCAGCCACGGTACTGGAAGCTTTCGGTCGGTATGATACGGCTCTTTCTCATTTTGAAGCCGCGCAGGAACTGTATGAGGCTCTGCTGCCGGCGAATGATCCCCGGCTGGGCGGATTATATAACAACATGGGCCTGTGCCTGAGTGCGCTGGGCCGGTACGAAGAAGCCCTCTGTCTCTATCGCCGGGCCATGGCCATCATGGAGACTGCGCCCTATGGCCCCTGGGAACAGGCCGTCACCTGCCTGAACATGGCCAACACGCTGGAAAAGCAAAAGGGTCTGGAAGCGGGAGCAGAAGAGATCGAAGCCCTTATGGAGGAAGCCTGGACCAGGCTGGACCTGCCCTCCCCCGTCCGGGACGGCTATTACGCTTTCGTGTGTGAAAAGTGTGCCCCTACCTTCTCGTACTACGGGTATTTTGCCTATGCCGGGGAACTGAAAAAGCGTTCCGAGGAGCTGTATGCAGGGGCTTGAACTTTGCCGGGCCTATTTTGAAACCTGGGGCCGCCCCATGCTGGAAAGGGAATTTCCCGAGCTGCTGCCGCTTGTGGCAGCCGGGCTTATGGGCAGCGGATCCGAGTGTCTGGGCTACGATGATGAGATCTCCCGGGATCACGATTTTGAACCCGGTTTCTGCCTGCTCCTGCCCGAAGAAGCAGCCGTAGACAGGCGAACGGCCTTTCTGCTGGAGCGGGCGTATGCAAAGCTGCCCAAAACATTCATGGGCTTTACCCGCAGCGCGCTGTCCCCGGCAGGCGGCCCCCGTCACGGCGTATGGCGTACGGCAGAATTTTTTACAGAAAAGCTGGGCGCTCCCGATGGATGCCTGACGCTGCAGCAGTGGCTGACCCTATCCCCGCAGACGCTTCTGGAAGCTTCCGGCGGTACAGTCTTTTATGACGGATTGGGAGAAGTCACAGCCATCCGGCAGCGCATCTCCCGTTTTCCGGAGGCTGTCCGCAGAAAGCGCCTGGCAGGGCAGCTGCTTCTCATGCATCAGGCCGGGCCCTACAACTACCCCCGGTGCCTGGCCCGCAGGGATCCTGCGGCGGCTCAGCTGGCGCTGGGAGAATATGTCCGCCACGCTCTCAGCACTGCTTTTCTGCTGGAGAACGTGTATGAGCCCTATTACAAGTGGGCCTTCCGGGGTCTGCGCGCTCTGCCGGTCATGAAGGATATGGCTCCGCTGCTGGAATACCTGCTGACCGCAGACAATGAAGGCGACCGTCCCGAGATCAAGGCCGGGCTCATGGAAGATATAGGGGATATGTGCATTGAGAGCCTTCGGGCACAAGGGCTGAGCGCCATGGAGTGCCGGGATCTGAGCCGCCATGCCTGCTCCGTCAACGACCGTATCCGGGAGGACGAAGTGCGTCTGCTGCACATTCTCTGCACCGTGTAAAACAAGGAGAACTGCCATTATGATGATTCATGGGCTGCAAAAAATGACCCTGCTGGACTTTCCCGGCCGGGTGGCCTGTACGATTTTCCTGGGAGGCTGCGACTTCCGCTGCCCTTACTGCCATAATGCTGAACTGCTGGACGGCACCTGGCCCCCGGAAATGGAAGAGGAAACGCTGCTCCGCTTTCTGCAAAAGCGCCGGGGTCTGCTGGATGGCGTGGCTGTCACCGGCGGGGAACCCCTGCTGCGGGACATTGGGCCCCTGCTGGAGAAGATCAAGGCCATGGGCTTCGCCGTGAAGCTGGATACCAACGGGACCCATCCGGATCGGCTGGCAGACCTTATCCGGCGCAGGCTGGTGGATTATGTGGCCATGGATATAAAAAACAGTCCGGAAAAGTATGCTCTGACCGTAGGCCTTTCCGCCGTGGATCTGACCCCCATAAGAAAGAGCGTCTCCCTGCTGCTGGAAGGACAGACGGAATATGAGTTCCGCACCACCGTCTGCGCTCAGTTGCATAAGGATACAGACCTGCGCGCCATCGGCCAATGGATCCAGGGAGCCTCCAGATACTTTATTCAGCCCTTTGCCCCCCGGGACAGCGTCCCCTGCCAAAGCCTTACCGCGCCTGGAAAAGAGGCTCTGGAAGCCTTTGTGCGGGCAGTGGCCCCATATGTGGGATCCGTGACCCTCCGGGGAGCCGATTAGGAGCGTATATTGGGTATGCAAAGCGCATAAATAACTATATGTTGTGGTTTTATGAATTTCGTCCCCCATATATTGACTTTCCCCGCATTGTATGGTATCTTCGTACTGTTTCAATTTTGCATACGTCCGGGCCCCGGGCCCGCGATAATACCATCAAACAGCGGGGGATTTTTTTATGTATCGAGTCATTAAACGGGACGGTCAACTGGTAGAGTTCAACATTGCCAAGATAAGTGCTGCCATCGGCAAGGCATTTGATGCCCTGCACAAGCAGTCCCATCCCAGTGTGCTGGATCTGCTTGCACTGCATGTAACGGCAGATTTTGAAAAGAAGATCAAAAACGACTGCATCGCCGTAGAGGATATCCAGGACAGTGTGGAAAAGGTCCTCTCCGAGTCCGGCTATGCGGATGTGGCCAAGGCCTACATTCTCTACCGCAAACAGCGGGAAAAGATCCGCAACGTCAACTCCACTCTGCTCAACTACAAGGATCTGGTAGACAATTACCTGCAGATCAACGACTGGCGGGTAAAGGAGAATTCCACCGTCACCTATTCCGTAGGCGGGCTGATCCTCTCCAACTCCGGCGCCATCACCGCCAACTACTGGCTTTCCGAGATCTACGACAGCGAGGTGGCCGAAGCCCATCGTTCCGCCGCCATGCATCTCCATGATCTGAGCATGCTCACCGGCTATTGCGCCGGCTGGAGTCTTAAGCAGCTGATCCAGGAAGGGCTTGGGGGCATCCCCGGCAAGATCACCTCTACGCCCGCCGGGCATCTGTCTACCCTGTGCAACCAGATGGTCAATTTTCTGGGCATCATGCAGAATGAATGGGCGGGGGCTCAGGCTTTCTCCTCCTTCGATACCTATCTGGCGCCCTTTGTAAAGGTGGACGGTCTTTCCCAGAAGGAAGTCAAGCAATGCGTCCAGAGCTTCATCTTCGGGGTAAATACTCCCAGCCGCTGGGGCACGCAGGCGCCCTTCTCCAACATCACCCTGGACTGGACCGTACCCAAGGATCTGGAAAATCTGCCTGCCATCGTCGGCGGCAAGGAAATGCCCTTTACCTATGGGGACTGCAAAAAGGAAATGGACATGGTCAACAAGGCCTTCATCGACGTTATGATCGAAGGAGATGCCAACGGCCGGGGTTTCCAGTATCCCATCCCCACCTATTCCATTACCCGGGACTTTGACTGGAGCGAAAACGAAAACAACCGGCTTCTCTTTGAGATGACCGCCAAATACGGCACGCCTTACTTCTCCAACTACATCAACTCCGACATGGAGCCCAGCGATGTACGCTCCATGTGCTGCAGGCTCCGGCTGGATCTGCGGGAGCTGCGCAAAAAGTCCGGCGGTTTCTTCGGCTCCGGGGAAAGCACCGGTTCTATCGGCGTGGTGACCATCAACATGCCCCGGATCGCTTATCTTTCTCAGGACGAGAAAGAATTCTATGAGCGGCTGGACAAGATGATGGACATTGCCGCCAGAAGCCTGAAGACCAAGCGCACCGTTATCACCAAGCTTCTGGATGCGGGTCTGTATCCTTACACCAAGCGATATCTGGGCACCTTCAACAACCACTTTTCCACCATTGGTCTGGTGGGTATGAACGAAGCCTGCCTCAACGCCCGGTGGATCCGGCAGGACCTGACCCATGGTCAGGCCCAGCAGTTCACCAAGGATGTGCTCAACCACATGCGGGAACGGCTCAGCGATTATCAGGAGCAGTACGGCGACCTTTACAATCTGGAGGCTACCCCCGCTGAATCCACTTCCTACCGCTTTGCCAAGCATGATAAGGAGTTGTACCCTGGCATCCTTACCGCCAACGAAAATGGCACGCCTTACTACACCAACTCCTCTCACCTGCCCGTAGGCTATACGGAGGATGTGTTCTCCGCCCTGGATATTCAGGACGATCTGCAGACTTTGTATACCTCCGGTACGGTGTTCCATGCTTTCCTGGGCGAAAAGCTCCCGGACTGGAAGGCTGCCGCCACGCTGGTGCGTAAGATCGCCGAAAATTACAAGCTGCCCTATTACACCCTTTCCCCCACCTACTCCATCTGCCAGGATCACGGGTATCTCTCCGGGGAGCATTATTCCTGCCCCCATTGCGGCAAAAAGACCGAGGTTTACAGCCGCATCACCGGTTATTACCGGCCCGTACAGAACTGGAATGACGGCAAGGCCCAGGAGTTTAAGGACAGAAAGGTCTATGATGTGGGGCACAGCGTTCTCCGGCACAACGGCCCCATAGAGGCCCCCGCCGCTCCCGCTGTCCCGGCAAAGCCTCTGGAGGAGGTTTTGGAAGAAGAACAAGTGCCCGTCAACAGCACCGTATTTCTTTTCGTGACCCCCACCTGCCCCAACTGCAAGCTGGCCAAAGCCCTGCTGGATAAGGCCGGAGTGCAGTACGGCGTATACATTGCCGAGGAGCACCCGGAACTGGTGGAAGAGTTCGGCGTTAAGCAGGCCCCTACGCTGGTCATCCGGGAAGGAGAAGAGCTGCGCAAATATAAGGGCGTTTCCTCCATCAAGGGGCACCTGATGGGTAAGGAATAACATAAAAAAGATTGCAGGGGCGCTCACAGCGGCGCCCCTTTTTTCTGGAAAATCAATACAGGAGTAATGCATATGTTGGATGTGATTATCGTAGGCGGCGGTCCCGCAGGCATGACCGCTGCTCTGTACGCCCGGCGCAACGGAAAAAGCGCCCTGATCATCGAAAAGCAGGGCTTCGGCGGTCAGATCACCTATTCCCCTCAGGTAGAGAATCTGCCGGGGTTTCTTTCTCTCAGCGGCAATGAATTTGCCGACAGATTTCTGGAGCAGGTTCTGTCTCAGGGAGCCCAGGTAGAGCTGGAAACCGTTATTGCCGTGACCCCCACCGGCACAGGTTTTGCCGTAAAAACGGAAGAGGGCAGCGTTTTTGAAAGCCGGACAGTGATCCTGGCCACCGGCGTCCGCCATCGCCTTCTGGGACTTCCCGGAGAAGAAGCGCTTATCGGCAGCGGCATTTCCTTCTGCGCCGTATGCGACGGAGATTTTTATAAGGATCAGACCGTTTGTGTAGCCGGCGGCGGGAATTCCGCCCTACAGGAAGCCATTCTCCTTTCCGACAAATGCAAAAAAGTCATTCTTCTTCAGGATCTGCCGGTATTTACCGGAGAGCAGCGGCTTCAGGAGGTGCTTTTTGCCCGTAAAAATGTAGAAGCCTGCCCCAATACCCGGATTCTGAGCCTGCTGGAAGAACAGGGAGAACTTCGCGGCCTTTCTGTGGAAAACAAGGCTACCGGAGAAACGCGCAGCATCCTATGCGACGGACTGTTTGTAGCCATAGGACTTCTGCCGCAAAACGACGCTTTTTCTTCTCTGGCGCCCCTGGATGCCAACGGCTACTTTGACAGCAGTGAAAACTGCCTGACTCCTACTCCCGGTCTTTTTACCGCCGGAGACTGCCGGAAAAAGACGCTGCGTCAGGTAACCACTGCCGCCGCAGACGGCGCCGTGGCCGCTATGGCTGCCTGCCGATATATAGACGGGGTACAGGCATGAACATCCCCCTTAAAAAGCTCCATCCGGAAGCTCTGATCCCCACTCGCGGCTCTGCTTCCGCCGCCGGGTACGATCTGTATGCCTGCCTGCCTCAGGGGCCCGTGACTCTGGCGCCCGGGGAAACTCTTGCCATTGGCACCGGTATCACCTGCGCCCTGCCGGAAGGGTATTTTGCCGCCTGCTTTGCCCGCAGCGGACTGGCGCTGCGTCAGGGACTTCGCCCTGCCAACTGTGTAGGTGTGGTAGACAGTGATTACCGTGGAGAATACATCGTGGCTCTGCACAACGACAGCGGGGAACCGCGCACTGTATCTCACGGCGACCGCATCGCCCAGCTGGTATTGCTGCCCTATGTACCCATGGAATTCGTCCAGACCGATGTTCTGGACGAAACACAAAGGGGAAGCGGCGGCTTCGGCTCCACAGGCAAGTAACTTGCCCCGCATGCACCGTATATACGGGAGGTCAAATGGGAAACACATTCTTTTTCGGTTGGGAACCGGCTCTTATGGCATGGCTTCAGGCCAATCTGGGGGTCTTTGGCGTAAAGCTGGCAGTCTTCCTTACCCTTTTCGGACAGGAGACCATTATGGTGCTGTTGCTGGGCTATTTTTACTGGTGCCGCAGCAAAGAGATCGGCATCTATATGGGTACCAATCTTTTTGCAGTTTCCGTATGGAATCCGCTGCTGAAAAACATCTTTCTTCGCCGGCGACCCTATTTTGACTGTCCGGAGATCACTTGCCTGAAAAAGGTCTCTGAAAATGCGGATCTATATGACATTGCTGCCCAGGGATATTCCTTTCCCAGCGGCCATTCCTCCAGTGCCGCCGCCCTGTACGGATCCTTGGCCCGGTGGTTCAAAAAGCGCTGGCTCACCTTCTGTTGTGGGATACTTGTTCTGCTGGTAGGCGTCAGCCGCTTCTGTTTGGGCGTACATTTTCCTACGGACGTGCTGGCCGGCTGGGCTCTGGGGCTTCTGGCGGTATTTCTGGTTCCCTGGCTGAAAACCGTGCTGAAAAAGAAATGGCTCTTTTATCTGGTGCTGTTGCTCACGGCTCTGCCGGGTCTGTTCTACTGCACTACCTCCGACTATTACACCAGCCTTGGCATGATGATCGGTTTTTTTGCCGGAAATCTTTTTGAAGAGCGCTTTGTCCGTTTTCAAAATACCCGTTCCATTCCCCGCTCCGTTCTGCGGATACTGGGCGGCATAGGGATATACCTGGGGCTCAACGCTCTGTTGAAGCTTCCCTTCTCCGGGGAATTTCTTTCCACCCCTGCCTTTGCTGCACGCATGGTACGCACCGCACGATATGCCGTGATCCTGTTTGTGGATATAGGTCTGTACCCTGCACTCTTTGCCCTGACCACCCGTATCGGACGGAAGAAGGAGCCGGTACAGTAATAAAATGCAAAAACGCACATGGAGGCAGGCACATATATGCCTGCCTCCATTTTATTTTTCATTCCCTGGCAGCGATGGCCGCCACACTCTTTTTATCGGAAATCCACGGTGACCGTATTGATGTCCGTATCCATGGTCCAATCCGAGCGTACGCTCCATGTCAGCTTTTCCGGATAGGAAAGAGCCTTGGCCAAAGCTTCGGTATTCTTGCGCATGGGCCCCAGCAGCTTTTGCAGGGCGGCTGTCCGACCGGGTTCAAGGTCGTCTCCTACATTTTCAAACGCTTCCTGCGCCTGCAGCAGGCTGTCTTCCAAAGCGGCCTGCAAAGAACGGGTCTCTTCCGGCAAATCCGCCTGTTCTCTGGAAAATACCAGCACCTTGGCTCCGTTGCGCAGGTATTTCAGCGCCCGGAACCCCGTTTTTTTCAGCCACCGGACATACTCATAAGAGACCCTGCTCTGAGGTTCCACCTGAAGGCCGAAAAGTGTTTCTATCAGCTCCGTCCGCCCGGATTGATCCAAAAACATAAAATTCCAGTCCGCCGCAGAACGGATCTCACCGGGCATGGTATACATGCCGATGGTCTCTGTATCCAGCCGGGCGGCAAAGTTCATGAGCGCCACCTGCTGCTGCAGGGTCAAATTGGTATATACCCCCTTCTGCAAGGTGCGCATCAGTGCCGGGATTTTGCTCAGCGTCCCTTCCTTTTTCAGCTGCTCAAACAGAGCCAGCAGCATACGTTTGCAGCGGTTCATGCGGCCCTTGTCTCCCAATTCCCCGGTGGCATTTTTTCTGGCCCGCATATAGTCGCTGATGCCCTCGCCGTCCAGATGCTGCATACCCTTCTTATACCTGCGGCCGCTGCTGCCGGTATACTGCATATCCATATCAAAATCCACACCGCCCAGCAGATCACCGATCTGAGCCACCTGATCCACATCAATGGCACAGTAATACTCTACCGGAATCCCTCCCAGCATCCACTCCGCCGCCTGGCAAACCTGCCGGAATCCCGCCTCGGTTTTGCCGCCGCCATAATTGAGTATACCGTTGAGCTTGTAAAATCCGTCTACCCCTTCCATATTCACAAAAGTATCCCGAGGCAGGGAGAGCAGATCCACCTTTTTCTCCTGGAAGTTCACCGCTACCAGGATCAGCGCATCCGTATGGCAGTCTGCCGTGGGACCGTAACTTTCCAGCACGCCGGCTTCTTTATCGATCCCCATAAGCAGAATGTTGACCAATGCGGGCGTTTCCTCTTCAGCAGCCCGGGCGGTCGGCGCCGGTGTGGAAGGCAAATCCGGATCCTCATCCGCCGCAGCAGGCGTAGGTGTTGCTTTCCGTGTGGAAATATGAAACAGGGATTCCGGCCGGTTCAGCGTTTGATGCAGGCAGGCTCCCAGAAAAGCGCCCGCCACCAGCAATCCCGTCAGCAAAAATATCCACAGAGTCCTTTTTTCGTTTTTCTTTTTATTATCGTTTCCCTGGGAAGAGACCGGCTCCTTTTCCATGGAAAATGCTCCTTTCGTTTTCGGCAGTACCGTATGGTATAGTGTGTCCCGGGTAGTCCGTTCCATACCTTACTGCATTGTCCATGCAGGGTCTGCTTTTGATTTTATGGAGTATACCATATCTCTGCAACCGGATTGCAAACTTTCCTTGACCAAGGTGCAACATTTGCACGGGAAAAGCAATCTCATAAAGCCATAACCGCCCTTCTCAATTTTATGCTCCGTTTTATTCGCCGTTATTCATGGCCTTATCCGGGCCGTATTCCGATGGTGCCTTCAGATCTGCTGCATATTCTTTCCTGCACAAGTTTCATTTTCTCCCCCACTTCCTGTAAAAATGTTTATTTCAGCAAGAAATGCAGGAGAAATTGCAGGAGAAGCGTTACAGAAAAAGCAATTATGAGAAAAAAGGAAAAAAAGCTTGCCAGCAGTCAGGCAGATGGTTAAAATGTGTATATATTCCGTGGCAGGGATATAATTTTTGGCCGTACTTATCTTGTGCCAAAGCAAAAAAACAGGAGGAATTCACATGAAAAAGACTTGGCTTGCAATGCTTCTGGTTGTTGTGATGCTCTTCTCCCTGGTTGGCTGCTCCAATGAACAGGCCGATCAGAAGAGTGAACCCACCGCTGAACCCGTTGCAGAAGTCACCGAAGCCCCCACTGAGGCTCCTACCGAAGCGCCTACCGAAGCCCCCACGCCGGAACCCGTACAGGGCGTAAAGAAAGTCACCGTTCTGAACACTCTGGTCAAGGATCTTACTCCCGCCAAGGGCGAAGAGACCCGTTTCAACGCTTTCTGGCTTCCCTCCTACAATATTGGGGAGATCGCCGAAAAGAACTTCTACTTCATGCCCGAAGCCACTGATGTGGTGGCGGTGGTAGCCTATACCGACGGTTATACCGATGACGGCACCGATACCTATGAGACTCTGGCCGTCAAAGGTCTGAGTCTCAAGTATACCGACACCAAGGGCAACGAATATGATGTATTCACCGGCCCCACCCAGAAAAAGGACAACATGCCCCAGTTTATGGGCTATTTCACTGTAGGCCACGTCTGCGCCCTGTTCATGCAGCCCGACGGCTGGAACGTTAAGGAGCTTTTTGATGAGATCGCCATGGCTCAGGCCGATGCTTATGACTTTATCTGTGCCGACGGCTATTCCGAGACCATCCAGGCCGCCGATCTGGAAAAGGTGAGCATCTTTGATAAGGACGGTTCCATTGACGCTACCTCCATCGCTTACCCCGACTACACGCTCCAGAACATCCGCTACATCGTACCCACCGGCCTCACCAAGGAAAGCACTCCCGGTGAGGGGATCCAGCAGATCGTTGTCATGCCCAATGCAGAAGGCATACTGGATACAGAAGCTCCTTACACCCTGAACTTCGGCGGCACCATTTATGAAGCCTATGCCGTGACCGACGTCATGGATAAGGCCGGCATCGCCTCTGATACCTGCAAGGCCATCTCCTGGAAGGACGGCTTCGAGTATGAGTACGATATGGAAGCTTTCAAAGCCTCTTACATCTGCCTGAACAACAAGAAGGGCAACGATGCCTTTACCTGCGGTCAGAAGCAGGCCTACAACGCCCTTTGCAAGAGTGCCGGCTACTACGTCTTTGACGCTGACGCTCTGGTATACGTACCCTCTGTGGAATCTCTCCCCGATGGTTACACCGTAGCCGACCTGTTCAAGGCCATCGGCATGCAGGAAGCCGCCTCTTACAACTTCATCTGCGCTGACGGTTACAAGGAAGAGATCTCCGCCGACGAGCTGGCCAATGTGAAGCTGTTTATCAATGCTGCCGGTGACGGTGTGGATGCTACCTCCATCGCCTATCCCGATCAGAGCCTGATGAATATCCTTACCATCGAGCCTGCCGCATAAACAGACCTATCCCATCAGGGGATCCTCTTGCAGCAAGAGGATCCCCTTTGCATACTCCCTTCAAAGAAGAAAAACTCCCCTGTTTTCCGCTGAATCCGGCAAGAAAAAATGAGAAAATATAGATTCCCGGGAATCGGAGGAGTATACTTGTACATAGAACAGGTTGTCTGTTTTTCAACGGACAGATTGTTGCTCATTTTATCTTATAAGGAACCGGAGGATGTCATTGTGAAAAGAACGCTCTCTCTTTGTCTGTCTCTGCTGATGGCTTTGACCCTTCTGGCTGGCTGCCAGAAGCAGCAGACTGCCGAAACGCCCAAAGAACCTTCTGCCACCGAGGCTCTCACCCAGGCAACCGCCGAACCCGTCCCCACGGAAGAGCCCATTAAGGGTGCTTATGAAGGAGACGATTACGGCACCGGCGCCGTTGGTGAATTTGGCGCTACCGCCTGCGCCGACCCCATTGCCGCCCAGATCGGCGTGGACATTCTGAAAGCCGGCGGCAACGCTGTGGACGCAGCCGTAGCCATGATCTATGCCGTTGGGCTTCTGGAGCCCGCTGCCTCCGGCATCGGCGGTGCAGGCCAGATGCTTATCTACCTAAAGGAGCAGGATCGCTACCTGGTGCTGGAATACATGACGCAGGCCCCCGGCGCTGCCGTGGCCGGTGAGATCAGCACCGATACCTCCTCCAATCCCCCCTCTCCCGAATCCATCGCCATCCCCGGTGTGGTGCACGGCACCATGACCGCATTGGAAAAGTACGGCACCATGACTCCGGCTCAGGTGCTTCAGCCGGTCATCGATCTGGCCCGCAACGGCTTCACTCTGCCGGAACGCTGGAACACCAATCTGGAAGGCCGCTACGCCAACCTTTCCGCTTACCCCTATACCATGGGCATCTATACCGATGACGGCTTCTTCTACAGCCATGGCCAGACCATCTATAATAAGGACCTGGCCGACACACTGGAGCTCATCGCCAACGGCGGCAAGGAAGCTTTCTATAACAGCGACTTCACCCAGAAGATGGTGGATTATATCCAGAGCATCGGCGGCCTGCTTACCCGGGAGGACTTCGCTCAGTACGAAACCAAAGAGCGGGAAGCCATCTCCACCACCTATCGTGGCAAGAAGGTCTATACCGTAGGCGGTCCCTCCAATGGTGGCACCGCCCTGCTGGAGATGCTGAACATTATGGAAAATTTCGACATGGCCGCTCTGGGTCACGACAGTATGGAGGCCGTTAAGGTCACCGCTGACGCCTACGCCATGGCCTGCATGGACGGCGTAGCCTTCATGGCCGACCCTGACTACTATAACCTGCCTACCGAAGAAATGATCAGCAAGGAATACGCTGCAGAGCGGGCCTCCAAGATCGATCTGACCACCTATCTCAAGAACGCCAAAAAGGGCAACCTCACCGTGACCCTTTCCGAGACCGGTGAAAAGGTAGATGCCGACACTACTCCCGATCAAGGCGGCACCACCCACCTGTCCGTTATGGATTCCTATGGCAACGTAGTTTCCACCACCAACACCAACGGTATCAACTTTGGCTCCGCCGTAGCCGTCCCTGGCACGGGCTTTGTATTCAGCGCTCATCTGGGCAATCTGAACAACTCCGCTACCGCCAAGGTCAACAAGCTCATGCCTTATATCCGGGTGCGCACCACCATCTGCCCCTCCATCGTGGCCGATGAAAACGGTGTTCCCTTCATGGCCGTAGGTTCCCCCGGCAACTGGGCGCTGGTTTCCGCCGTGGCTATCACCATCTCCAACGTCATTGATTATGACATGAACGTGGCGCAGGCCATCAATGCCCCCCGTATCTACCGGGATAAGAACAGCAAGCAGCTTTCCATCGAATCCCGCTATGGGGAGGAAGTGCTCCAGAAACTCACAGACCTGGGCTTTGAGATCAGCGATGAAGGCGAGCTGGGTGCGCACGTAGGCTGCGTAGCCGCCATTTACCATGGGGCTGACGGCAAATTCTATGCCGGCGCAGATTACCGCCGTCTCTATGGCGCTGCCGCCTATTGATCCTCATTAACAAGCTGCGGCGGCAGGAAGCCTGCTTTCTGCCGCCGGGAAGGATTTTATTATGCGTGAAGAATACATTCTCGCCATTGTAATGCTGGGACTGGTGGCTCTTGTGCTGGCCTTCACCAAAAACGACCGCAAATGGTGGACGCCTGCCCTGCTTCTGGCTGCCGTAGCAGGAAGTCTGGCGGCAGGTATGGGACTCCGGTTCCGGGAGATCGTAGAAGGTCCCTTTGGTTTTCTGGATGCTCTGCTGCCGGTAGTCATGGCTGCTTTGTTTTTGCGGATGCTCAAGGATAACGGGGCATGGGATCTGCTTTTTGATAAACTTGCAGGCCGCAGCCCTCTTGGCGCCAGCTTCGGACTGCTGTTTTATCTGGCTCTGCCCGGGATGCTCACCGGATGCGCCAGCATGGGCGTGCTTATGAGCGCCGTCCCGGTCTATGGCTATTTGCAAAAGAAAAACGTCCCCAAGTCCAAAGCCGTATCCTTTATTGCCGCCGGGTCTTTTCTGGGCATGATGCTGCCACCCAACTGCCTGCCGGCCATCATTGCGGCCAACGGCGCCGGCAGTGTGCTTCCTACCCCCTATGTTGGCTTCTTCCTGCCTCTGCTGGTACTGAGCGCGCCGGCCTTCCTCCTCTGCGGTCTGCTCTTTGCCGGACTGTTTAAGGACGAACCCACCGCCGCTCCTGCCGCTGAAAAAAAGGCCTCTTTGCTGCCGCTGTTCCCGCTGGGGCTGGTGCTCCTGCTGGTGCTGATAGACGGACTTCTGGGTTCCTATTTGTATATCGGCGGCCAGACCCTTGTCTTTCTGATCGGGTTGGTGCTGGCAGCTCTGCTCCCCGCCGTAAAGCGGAATGCCAAAGGTGTCCTTTCCAGCCTGATGCAGGGCATTACAGACTGTGCCCTGCCTGTAGCAGCGGTATTTGCCCTTGGCTCTTTTATTGAAGTCAGCTCCATGAACGGCATCCGGGGCGTTTACAGCCTGCTGATCCTGCCCTATTCCACTACGGCGGTGATGCTGGCGCTTATGGCTCTGAGCCTGCTGGTTGGCTTCTTCTTCTCCGCTCCCCTCCCGGCTTTCTTTATTGCCTACGCCGTATTTCCCATCGGCTGGCTGGCCAACACCGTTACCGTAACGGGCTGTGCCGCCGCCATCGGACTGGCCTGGCTCATTGCCTGTCGGGGCGGGCTGGTATCTCTGGTAAGAGATGAGCTTTCTCTTCCGGAAGTATCCTACAAAGAAACAGTCCCCGGTCTGCTTCTGGCGGGACTGCCCGTGCTGCTTATGGCAGTGCTGCTGGTAGTCTTTGGAGACAGCATGACGGGTCTTATCCTGTAAGGAGGGCAGCCATATGATTTCTATCGTCTATTATGCCGTCATCTCGCTGCTGAGCCTGCTGCTGCTGGCTTCCATGCTGAAAAAGCGCCCCGTGTACGAGCTCATTTCTCTGGCAGTGATCCTGGTGACCTTTGCCCTGCGGGCGCTGCACATCAAGTAAGGAGGCTGCCATGAAGAAATACACCCATATCTGGAAAAACCTTCTGGTACTGGCGCTGGCGCTGGTCTTTGTCGTCCCGGCCTCCATAGACTTCCTGGCCATGCACAGGCAGGAAGAAGTGGTTCAGACCTCTCAGCTGACGGAAGTCAAAATGCTTTCGGAATACTGCGAAGGACTTAAAGGCTCCGACCTGGATACGGAGATCTATATGTTTGACAGCGGCGTTCCCGGCGGCACCTTTCTGGTGCTGGGGGGCACCCATCCCAACGAATCCGCCGGTATGATGTCTGCCATCGCCATGATCGAAAACATTCAGGTCACGGCAGGCAAGGTCTATATTATGCCCTGGACCAACAAGAGCGGATTTACCCACACCTCCCCTCTGGACGGGATGCTGGACAGATTCTCCATCACCTTGGCGGACGGCTCCCAGCGAACCTTCCGCGTGGGCAACCGCCTGACCAATCCCGTAGACCAGTGGCCCGACCGGAACTTTTACGAAGGCTCCTCCGGCCGTAAGTTGGTAGGTACGGAAACGGCGGAGATCCGCAACGTCAACCGTCTGTACCCCGGCAATGAAAACGGCGTTCTCACCGAACGGGTATGCGCCGGGGTCAAGAACCTTATCAACGAAGAAAACGTGAGCATCGTCATGGACATGCACGAAGGCTCCCCGGAATTTCTGTATCTGGATACCACCATGGCCCATGAACGGGCTCTGGACGTAGCCTCCCTCATGGCCATGGACATGAGCCTGGAAGGGCTGAACATGAAGGCAGAACTTTCCGGCATGACCTCTTACGGCCTGTCCCACCGGAGTCTGGGAGACAATACCAGCGCTCTGATGACCCTTATGGAGACCTACAACCCCTCCATGGGGCCGCTTCACGGAAAGATGGACGATGACCTCATCGTCAACGGAAACGAACCCAATTATTACGAAGCGCACAAGCAGGGCTACATCTACTACAACGTGAAGGAAAACGGCATCCCTCTTATCGAACGGATCGCCCGCCACATCACCTGTATCTCCCTGCTCAAGGATGCCTATAACACCTACCATGCCGATGCGCCCATTGAATTTACCTGCATCGGCAGCTACAGCGACATGATGGATCTGGGTCTTGAAAACATTTTTAAGCCCCTTTCCTGATAAAACGATCAAAAACTATGGAGGATTTTACACTATGAAAAAAATGATCGCCCTTATGATGGCCCTTATGTTCGTTCTGGCACTGGCTGCCTGCTCCAACGGCACCAAGGAACCCGAAGCTGCCCCCACGGCCGCCGCAGAGAACAACTCCTCTTCCGGCTATACCTCCTCTCAGGGGACCATTGACGGCTATGACCCCAACGAAAAGTCCGATTTTGTTATGAACACCAGCGAAAGCACCCGCACCTTTAACATGGGCGAAGCGGATGCTTCCCAGTTCAGCACTCCCATTCTGGTGACCTCCTTCGGTCAGAGCGCCGATGCCTCCATGATGGACGCCATCATGAAGAAGGCCGGTGTTGCCGACTATACCTTCAATGCTCTGGCCACCGCTGAGGATGTGAAGAACTACAAGACCGTTATCATCGTCTGCGGCGCCAGCTCCAAGGGTCTAGGTGCTGCCGGTATCTCTGAGAGCGACGAAACCGCCCGTGCCGAAGCCATTATGACCGCTATCGGCGAAAGCAAGCCCGCCGTGATCATGTGCCATCTGGGCGGCGCTATCCGTCGTGGTGCGTTGTCTGATAAGCTTACCGACATGGTGCTGGATGTAGCCAACTACCTGGTGGTGGTGGAAGACGCCAACTATGACTATAAGTTCTCCAAGTTTGCCGAAGAAAAGAACGTGCCCCTCACCTTCCTGTATGCCATTGCAGACGGTGTGAGCGTGTTCTCCGGCCTGTTCAGCAAATAAGCCTGTCCCATGACGCTCCGGGGCGCCGGCCGCTTTCCCCTTACAAACGGCCGGCACCCCTTTCCCTTTTTATGAAACAGTGAGGAAAAGATTTTGAGTACGGAATTGCTGGTCCTGCTGGTGATGCTGGGGGTGTTCCTGCTGGGGAACCTGCTGTGCAAGCTCCCGGTAAGCCTGTCTATGATCCTGGGCGCCATTGCGGGTGCTCTGGTAGCCGGGGAGGGCATCCCCGTCCGGCATCTTTTTGAGGGATGCTTTACCTATATCGACACCATCCTGATCATTTCCACCGCCATGTTGTTCATGACGGCCATTCAGCGCTCCGGGGCTCTGGAAGCCCTTAACGCACTGATCGTAACCAAGTTTTACAAAGCCCCGGCTCTGATGCTCATCCTTCTGATGTTCATCATCATGTTTCCGGGCATGATCACCGGCTCCTCCACCGCTGCGGTGCTTTCCGCCGGTGCCATTGTGGCCCCCATCCTGCTGAAAATCGGCATTCCCAAAGAAAAAGCCGGTGCCATTCTGGCCATCGGTTCCATCATGGGTATGGCAGCCCCACCGGTCAATATTCCTGCCATGCTCATTGCCGGCGGCGTGGACATGCCTTATATCGGCTTTGAAGGCCCTCTGTTTTTGCTGACCATCCCCTGCGCCATCTTTACGGTTCTGTTCCTTGGGCTTAAATACTGCAAGGATCTGGATATCGAGGAGCTGAAAAAAGAACTGGATATGGAGATCGGCAAGCAATACGGCTTCAAACTCTATATCCCTATTCTGCTGCTGGTGGTGCTGCTGGTCCTCACCCGGGCTTTGCCCCAGTTTATGCCCCAGTTGGGCACACCCCTTATTTTCCTGATCTGCGCCGTAGTGGCTCTGTTCACCGGTAAACGCTTCAATGCCTGGCATGCCGGCCTGGAGGCCATGGATACCACCATCCCCGTGCTGGCAAAGCTTATGGGCGTGGGGATGTTCATTCAGATCCTGACTTTGACCGGCGCCCGGGGCTACATCGTGGTCAGCTGCCTGGGTCTGGGTATTGTCCTGCTGTATGCGGCGGTGTGCATTGTCATGCCTGCCTTCGGAGCCGTCAGCTCTTACGGGGCCGCCAGCGTCATGGGCGTGCCCTTCCTGCTTGTGCTGCTGGATACCGGGGACCAGATTACCCTGGCTGCTGCCCTTTCCTTTATCTGCTGCCTGGGCGATCTCATGCCGCCTACGGCTCTGGCCGGGAACTATGCCGCTCAGATTGTTGGGCTCAAATACAAGCCCGTACTCAAGCACTGCATCATTCCTTTCCTGGTGTGCATTGCACTGGGTCTTGCCTGTCTGCTGCTGTCCGGGTATCTGGGCTTTTTGACGGCATAAGCAAAGGAGGAAGTTATGATTCTCAAATATATCTATCTGGCTATTATCGCCCTTTTGCTGGTGTTTATCGTAGCCAATATGTTCCGCAAGGATAAGCTTTTGTACCAGATCGATGCCGCTTTGGTGCTCATCCCTCTGGTGCTGCGGCTGCTGCTGATCAAGTGAGGTGCTCATCATGAAAAAAAAGATCCCTACCCGCATCCTCACCGCCTCCCTTCTGTGCCTGCTGGCCGTAGGCGCCATTGTGTACCTGGCTTTGCAGTTCACCTCCATGTGGCAGGACGAGCCCATTTACCCCGGCCCCGGCGTAACGGAAAAGCAGATGCTTTCCGACTACAATCCGGAGCTTAAGGGCACCAATGGCGACACGGAGATCTATGTGCTGGATTCCGGCGTTCCCGGCGCCTCCATTCTGGTGCTGGGAGGCACCCATCCAAACGAACCTTCCGGCGTGGTGGCAGCCGTTGCCCTCATTGAAACCTGCACCCCAAAAACCGGCGTCATGTATGTCATCCCCCGGGCCAACCACAGTGCTTTTACCTGCACGGATCCCCAGGAAGCGGCTCCCATGTTTTATACCGTTCAGACCGCCGGCGGGGAGCGGACCTTCCGCTTTGGCTCCCGGGCTACCAATCCCATCGACCAGTGGCCGGATTCTGATGTATATGTGCACCGCACCAGCGGTCAGACCCTTTCCGGCAGTGAGACCCGCAATCTGAACCGGGCTTATCCCGGCAGCAACAGCGGCACCTTCACTGAGCGGGTGACCTATGGTATTACGGAGTTCATCAAGCAGAACAACGTATCCATCACCGTGGATCTCCACGAAGCTTCCCCGGAATATCCTACCATCAATGCCATCGTAGCCCATCAGGACGCCATTGAGCTGGCCAGCTGGGCCTCCATGGATATGCAGATGGAAGGCATGACCATCAGCATCGAAGCCTCTCCCACCAACCTTCACGGTCTTTCCCACCGGGAACTGGGGGATTACACCGATACGCTGGCCGTGCTTATGGAAACGGCCAATGCCTCTCAGGGGCGCCTTCGGGGCCGCACCGATGCGGATCTGGTGGTCACCGGGCAGGATCACTACTACTATCTGGCCGGTAAATACGGCGCTCTGTATGTGGATTTCCCGGAAACCGGCATTCCCCTGGATGTGCGGGTCGCCCGTCATATCTGCGGTGTGGAACAGCTGTGCAACGCCTATAACGAACTGAGCGGCACGGATACCCTGGATCTGGGAGATCTTCCCTCCTATTCCGAGATCATTGCCAATGGTGTAGGCGCTTATCTGAACTCCGGAAACTAAAGCCAGGCAAGGTGCTCTGCGTGAAAAGACTGTGTGTACTGACTCTGGGGCTGCTGGTGCTTCTATGCGCCTGTACCCCCGGAACATCCGAAAAGAAAGCGGAAGCCGCCCCCACGGCGGCTCCGCTGCAAACCCTTTCTCCCGATTCCGACGGTTCCCCGGAAGAATCTGCGCCTGCAACGGTGACCATCAACGGCGAGACCTTTGCCTATGACGGCTTCCGGGTGCTGGAGCCGGAATGTGATCTGGATATCTACTCCATGGAGCCGAAGGACTTTACAGACGATTTTAACACCGTGTATGAGTGCCAGCGGGAAAGCTATCAGCTGACACCCGAAACGGAAACGGAAACCACCGTAGTCAGGATCACCGGGCAGGAACCGGGCCCAACGGTCTACATTGCCGCCGGTATCCACGGGGATGAACGGGCTGCCTGGTTTGCCGGGCTCATGCTGCAAAAGATCACCATCCGGGCCGGCACGCTGTATGTCCTTTCTCCCGCAAATGCCAAGGGCGCAAAGGTCGTCAGCCGCATGGTAGGGGAAGAAGATCCCAACCGCTGCTTTCCCGGTCAGGAAGACGGCACCGAGGCCCAGCGCCTGTGCTATGCCATTTTCCATGACATTGAAGAAAAGGCCCCCGAGCAGCTGTTGGATCTGCACGAAGCCATCGTCTATAAAGAGGGCAGGGATTTTCTTGGCAGCACGTTGATCTATTCCTCACTGGATGGTATGCAGGATATGTTTTTTGACCTGCTCTTTGCCACTCAGGCAGGAGAAGTAACCTCCACTTCTTTCGGCTATAACGGCCCTGGCCCTGCCGGAAGTATGAACCGCACCGTTACCGACCAGCTGCACATTCCTTCCATCACCGTGGAGACCTTCCGGGGCTTCCCCATAGAGCGGCGGGTGAAGGATCAGCTGAAAGTGGCCGCCTATGTGCTGCGGTATAAAGGGATGCTATGACCATTGCCGGCCTGTTCATCTGCATATTATGCCTGTTGTATCTCCTGTATCTGGGGGCAGAAAAGCTTCTTGCCCGCAGGTATAGGAGATCTTTGCTTCATGTGATCCAGGTAAACGGCATCCGGGGCAAATCCTCCACCGTCCGACTTGTTGATGCGGGCCTTCGTGCAGGAGGCTTTCGGGTGGTCAGCAAATCTACCGGCACTTTGCCCATGATACTGCATACCGACGGCTGGGAGGAGGAGATCCGCCGCCGGGCCCCGGCCAATATCCGGGAGCAGCTCTCCCTGCTGGCTGCAGCGCATCGTGAGGGGGCTCAGATAGCCGTATGCGAATGCATGGCCATTTCTCCCGAGCTGCAGCGGGCCTCCCAGCAGATGCTTCAGGCGGATATCGCCCTGATCACCAACGTGCGGCTGGATCATACGGATGTCATGGGCGCTACCCGAGAGGAAATTTGCGCTTCTCTGCTGCATATGGCCCCGGAAAAAGGACTGCTGATTACCGGAGAAGAGGATATGCTTCCCTTCATGCAGGCCGTCATGAAAAAAAAACAGGGCTGTGCAAAGCTGGCACTGCCCGATGCTGCCGGATACCCAGGTATTCCTGATTTTCCGGAAAATATTGCACTGGCGCTGGCTGCCTGTGAAGCCGCTGGTGTTTCCCGGGCTGCCGCCCTGAAAGGGATGGAAAGTGTGCGCCGGGATCCCTATGCTTTTGAACGGCTGCAATGGGGGCATACGGTCTTTCTCAACGCCTTTTCTGCCAATGATGTACAATCCACCCGAACGCTGTATGAAAAGAGCGGAGAAAAAGCCCCCCTTATCCTGATCTTGAACAACCGCAAAGACCGTCCTGCCCGCGCACTGGAAATGAGTCGTCTGGCCCGGCTGCTGCCCGTCCGTGAAATATGGATTCTGGGAGAGCAGAAGGGCCTGATGCAGCGGCTGCTTCGGCGGCAAAATCCCTCCGTTCCTCTGCGCCGCTTTGACCGGGTAGAGGATATCCCTCTGGATTTTTCGGAACCCCGGGTGCTGCTGGGAGCCGGAAATATCAAAGGGCAGGGAGAAGCCCTGACTCTGCGCATACGCCGCCGGGCAAAGGAGGTAGAATGAGAGAAGAAATCCTGGTGCTGGGGATACTTTGCAGCATCCTGTTTTATGAATGTACCCGTCTTTCCCCCGGAGGGCTGATCGTACCGGGGTATTTTGCCCTTTGCCTGCAATCTCCCCTGCGCATTGGGTATACGCTTGGACTGGCTCTGCTCACATGGGGGGTCATGGCTCTGTTGTCTCAGGTGCTGATCCTGTATGGAAAGCGCCGGTTTGCTCTGTCTATCGTACTTTCCTATTTTTTGAACATGGCAGTTGTTGCCCTGGGCATACTGCCCTTTGAAATCAGCGTTATCGGGCTTATCATTCCCGGAATATTGGTGCGGGATATGGAAAAGCAGGGACCTGTTAAAACCATTTTGTCTCTTGGAATAGTCACCGGAGTATTGGGGCTTGTCATGCTCCTTATGGGGGCGCTGTGAAGCGGCGGGAACTGGGCAAGGCCCTGTGTCTGCTGCTTACGATGCTGCTTCTTTTGGCAGGCGGGTTGATCAGCTACGAAAATGCTTTCATGGAAAAACGGCCCGAGTATGACCGGATGTGTGATGCCGCCCGGCGCATGGAAGCCTGTATGGCCGAAATCAAAGCAGAAAGACTCCGCCGCGGCCTGCCGGTAGACGAAACGGAAGACATCTTTTCCACAGGCCTGCTGGGCACCGGGCATACAGCCATCACCACCACATTGGGAAATCTGGAGGCCAAGCGGACCTCCTGCCAGCGGGACATGGGCGCTCTGGTGCTGCGGCTGCTGCTGGAAGCCGGGGTCAAGGCCGGGGATCGGGTAGGCATATGCGCTTCCGGTTCCTTCCCCGCCCTGAACATTGCCCTTTTTTGCGCACTGGATGCGCTGGAGGCACAGCCGGCAGCCATTATATCTATCGGCGCCTCCACGTATGGGGCCAACCTGCCGGAATTTACTGCCCCGGAGATGCTGTATCATCTGTATGAAAAAGGGCTTGTTTCCACCGCACCCCTGTATGCCACTCTGGGGGGAGACGGAGATATGGGGCAGAATATGGGGGCCGCTTTCTTTGAAGAAGAACAGGCAGTGCTGGAGCAGACTCTGACCCGGCTGGAAACAGCAGGCATTCCTCTGGTTTGTATACCCGACCGGCAGGAAAATCTTGTCTGGCGGGAGCAGGTATACGGCGATATCGACTGCTTTGTCAGCATAGGGGGGCAATCCATGGCCATGGGGGCTCATGAAGAAGGCTATGCCCTTGGGCAGGGAGTCCTGCGCCGGCAGCGGGTCAAAAACGGTGAAAGCTTCCTCCTTGGTCGCTATCTGAATCTGGATATTCCTGTCATAGTGCTGCTGAACGTCCGCACTCTGTGTGCGGAATACGGCCTGCCCTTTGATCCGATTGCTCTTGCGCCCATCGGGGAAAATGCTTTATACTATAAAAAAACCTGTCCTAAGGTTCCGGTGCTGCTGGCACTGGGCCTTGGAGCAGGTATGCTGCTGCTGTACAGGAGATGGTTCGTATGGAAGGGCAGAAACCAAGAATAAGATACTCTTCCCTGCTTTTGGGCTGTGCGCTGCTGATACTGGGGCTGTTGATGCCCCTGCTGCTGAACGTAGGCAACATGGAGGTGTATACCTCCATGTACAAGGCATTTTCCCGGGATGAAAAAATATATGTGCTGGCAGCGGCTTTTCAGCTGCTGCTGCTGAACATTCTCCGAGGATACCCCAATTACCTGGGCGCTTTCTTTATTGCAGACAGTTTTTCCACCCTGACCCCCCGGCGCTACAAGAAGATCCTGCTGGGCTGCATGGTCTTTCCGCTGGTACTGCTGGAATACCGGCTGATCCACCTGCTGTATGGCATAAACTATGCTTTTGGCGTGCCTGCACTGCTGACCATTGCCATGATGCTGGTGCTGGCCATGGTGGATCTGACTCTTGTCTCCAATATAAAAAAGTGCTTTACGGTGTTCTTCTTTCATGGAGCCATCCAATGCCTGGATGTAATGCCCTCCCTCAGCGGCAGCTTCTTTGGTCAGGGAGAGACCACCCGTGAGATCCGTGCTGCCAGCGCCTTTTTGCAGGCGGATACCTTTTTGAATCTGTCTCTTCTATGCGTTTTCATTCTTCTGGCCCTGAGCGCCTGCCTGTATACGGTGCTGGTGGCGGATGAGAACCACATCCGTCTGGTAAGCCGCCAGAAGGAACAGCGGGAGCATGAGCTTATGATCGCCCGCATGAGCGAGGTGGAAAACCGCACCTACCGGGAGGTCTATCATGTAGCCCACGACCTGAAGACCCCCCTCACCTCCATCCAGACCATTATCGGCATCCTGGCGCTGGAAGAAAAGGAACCCCGGCGGCTCCAGCTGCTGCACGGGGTGGAAACCTCTGTAGAGCACATGAGCCGAATGATCACCGAGCTTCTGGATGAAACCCACGTCAGCCTGACCACCGCCGGAGATATCCTGCGGGAGGTCATGGCACAGGTATCCATTGCTCCCTATGTGCACTGCATTGAGCTTAAACAGCCTGCGGAAGATCTGTATGTCAATGCCAATCGCATCCGTTTTGACCGGATGCTCATCAATCTGCTGGAAAATGCCTATTATGCCCTGACCGATCATGAAAAAGGCGTCATTCGGCTGGAAGCGGATCGGGTATACCTGCAGGGAAACGGGAAAATACTTTCCCCAGCGGAAGTCAAAAATGCCGGAACGCCCTATGTACGCTTTCTGGTCAGCGACAACGGCCGGGGCATGGACGAAAAGACTGTGGCTTCCATCTTCCAGCGGGGCTTTTCCACCCGAGGCTCCAGCGGCCTGGGGCTGGTCTTTGTAAAAGAAGTTGTAGAGACCCACGGGGGGCTTGTACAGGTGGACAGCCACCCGCAAACCGGCACCACCTTTACCATTCTGATACCGGAGGAAGAAAGCGATGAGTGAGCCCACCAGGATTTTATGCATAGATGACGATGAACAGATCCGCTTTGCCCTTGGCGCTCTATGCGAATCTCAGGGATGGCGGCCCTTGACCGCAGGAGATGTACAGGAGGGCCTTTCCCTGTTCTTTCGCGAAAAGCCCGACATGGTGCTTATCGACTATCATATGCCCAGGATCAATGGAGTGGAAGGCGTCAAAATGCTTCGCCAGCTTTCGCAAACCGTTCCCATACTGGTATTCACCATCGATGACGATCAGGCCATAGCCGACGAGTTTCTCCGGGCCGGCGCCAACGATTTTGCCCTTAAACCCATCAAGGCCCCTGATCTCATCTCCCGGATAAAGCTCCATATTCGTCTTATGCAGGCACAGCGGGATCCCCACGGAAGCGCTTCCTGGACAAAGGGCATCAGCCGGGTGACCATGGAGCTTATTATAGACGCCCTGAAAAAAGAAACGGAGCCCCGCACCGTCCAATGGATCGCCGAAAAAACGGGGCTGGCCACCCAAACCACATACCGATATCTTCAATATATGGTATCCGAGCAGACGGTGGAAGCCCTGAATGTATACGGCAAAGTGGGTCGTCCCAAACAGAAATTTATCCTCACCCTCAAAGGAGAAAAATAATGCCTGCTTCTTTGCTTTCCCAGTTCCTTCTTCGTTATGAACAGGCCGATACCCTCCCCGAAAAGGCCCTGGCTTTGTATAACGGCGGTTTCTGTGTTCTGGGTCGGGAAGGTCTTTCCCGGCTGTTGGGAGAGAATGCGGCCCCTTTTTTAGCCTATATACAGGCACTGCAGCAGGAGGATGCTGACGGCGGCCATGCATTGGCCCACCTCCAGGATGCCCCTTCTTCCGCCCTGTTGGAATCGCTGTACGAAAAGCTCCGCACGCTTTGACCTCACGCCAAAATTGCCTGGAGCCCCATTCCCGGGGCTGCTTTTTGTTTCTTTTTCAGCGTTTCAGAATTATATGGCCATACAAAAAAGCCGGGATACTGCATCCCGGCTTCCTGTTTGTGTCTGTTTTACTTTTCCAGAAGTCTTGCTTCCATATAGTAACGCTTTTCCGCCGCTTCCCCCATGGAGAAGGTCTTGCGGGGCAGAGCGCCATCATACACTACGGTGGGGAACAGCTCGCTCTTTTCCATATCCGGCAGGAGGAATCCTGTGGTATCGGGCTTCCGGGCCAGTTCCTTGACCACATCGATACCGTGGATATAATCCACCTCGCCTCCCAGTTCCTTCAGCACGGCGTCAATGGCATTCTGCAGCGTGCCTACAGCCAGCTGCACGGCGGGTTCGGTTACGATAAAAGCACCGCTCTTATCCCCATAGTAGAAGGGGATGACATGCTTTTCGCCTCCGGCAGGCGCCTGTTCAGGGCCGATCTCTGCGCCGCCGTTCTGCTCCCGCAGTTTTTGAAGCAGAGCTTCCACCAGCTTTTCCCCGGGAATGCCAAACACGTTCCTGTGAATAGCCTCAAATACAATGCCTTTATCGTGGACGTTGTTCAGCTCGATAAGCGCATACCGGGCAGGATGATCCTCCCTCTGTTCCTCTGGCAGCGTGGCCTTGATCTTCTCCCAGTTCGCCTTGGCCGTGGCCAAAGAATGGTTCCCATCGCCCATGGCAAAAAGAAGTACGGGTTTGCTGCCGTATTTCTTTTCAAAGGCAGCTTTGTCGCTGAGTGCGGTAAGAGCTTCCAGCACTCCCATGATCTCCTTTTCCCCGCTGACCAGACGGCCGGAGATATGTCCGCCGCCCAGCATCAGATCCGTATCATACAGCAGAGGAAGCTTTTCGGCCTGCGCCGTCAAAGGCTCGATAACCGTCTCTTCAGGATCGTCAATAAGCACCAGAATATGCGGCAGCTCCACCGCTGCTCCCTCCCGGATGCGCAGCCGGGGCGGAATACGCTCTACAATGGTGCCTTCCGTAGCCCGGATAAGTGTACCGGAGCCCTTGCTGTAATCATATTTCTCCAGATCCAGTGCCATAACCAGCCCATGCCGGGTGTTTCCTGCAGCGGTGCGCTCCACCAGCACAAATCCCTGAGGCTGTTTGACCAGCGTGCCGTTGTGCAGATATTCCTGCATCTTCTCTTTAATGCGTGCAATGCGCTCCTGCTCATCCTGAGCGCCCAGCCAGGCTTCCGGCAGGATCAGATCCAGCGTGGAAGGGGCATCGCCGATGATCCGGCGGGCTTCCTCCCAGTATTCCTTCTGAGAGGTGAATTGATCGCAGGCCACCACGGCCCACTTGTACATATCTGTCCCCTGAGGGGGCAGCAGGATCTCCGGCACCAGAACGCCGACACTGTTTTCGTATACTTTCATTGCTTCCTCTTCCTTTGCAGAATGGTATTTTTATTGTATCGTTTTCAGTGTCTTTTTGCAATGGATTTTCTGAGTGAAAGAATATATATTTATACCCCCTCCCCCTATTTGAGCCAGGCGTGCATTCGGCATGATCACCAAGTAAAAAAAGAGGCCAAGAGCCTTTATCGCTTCTTGCGCCCCTCAGTTTTTATTCTTTTGCCTCCTGTATACCGGAACCGTTCAGCGCCTCCCATATCTTCTTAAAGCAGGGCTGGAATGCCGGCTCTTCCCTTCGGCGCAAAGGCGTCATCTCCGGTGGGAATGGCAGGAGCACCTCTTTCTTCAGCATGGCAGGCCGTCCCGAAAGCACCAGCACCCGGTCTGCCATGGATACGGCTTCCCCAATATCATGGGTCACCAGCACGGCGGTTTTGCTCTGCTCCTTGATAATAGCACGCATCTCGTCCCCCAGGTTCAGCCGGGTTTGATAGTCCAGGGCAGAAAAAGGTTCATCCAGCAGGAGCAATTCCGGTTCCAGCGCCAGTGTGCGGATCAACGCCACCTTTTGCCGCATACCCCCGGAAAGCTGGTTTGGTTTAAAAGAAACAAATTCTCCCAGTCCATAGGTATCCAGCAGCGTCAAAGCCTTTTCCCGGCTTTCCTCGTTCAGAGTATGACGCACTTCCAGTCCCAGCAGTACGTTCTTCTCCACCGTCCGCCACTCCAGCAAATGATCCCGCTGAAGCATATACCCCATAGGACATTTCCCTGCGGGATACAGCACTTTCCCTCTGGTAGGCGCCATAAGTCCCATGATCATGCTGAGCATGGTGGTTTTTCCGCAGCCGGATGGCCCGACAATAGCCACAAACTCCCCTTCCCGAATGGAAAGGGAAACATCCTTCAGGGCCTGCGTTTCCCCCTGCGGGGCCTGATAGCACAGGCTTACGTTCTCAAAGGCGACCAGCACCCGCTCCATGTTGCTTTTTCTCTTTTCCATACCCTATCCTATGCAGGGCCTGCGTTTCCCGTCACCCTCTGCGCCGGGTCTGCGTACTATGGAAACATAAGGGAGGTGTGTTCATGAGGAAAAGACGTTTTCGCTGCCGGCCCAGGTGCCTGCTGTGGCTGCTTGCATTTCCGGCCGCGGTATGCCTGCTGTATCTGCTGCCTCATTGGCTGCTCTGCATTTTGATCATGGCCATGCTTCTCTTTTACCTCTGCTGCCGCGGCAGCTGAGCATAGAAAAAGGGCGGAGCGCCGAAACAACGGCCGCTTCGCCCTCTTTTGTTTTGCACTTATTCCTTGGAATACAGGAGCTGATTCAGCAGAATCTTGTTCTTTTCCACCTCCGGGATCACGGCAAAAGCCCCATCCTGGCTGGTTTCAGTATAGCTGTCGTCAAAAGGCACCCTGGCTCCCTGGAATCCCAGCTCGTCCGTACGGATGGCTTCATTTGCGATGCCTTCCAATATCTCGCCATCCAGATTCGTGCGCACCCTGGTAATGATTTTCAAAAACAGGTCTGTCATCTGATCCACATCCTGATTCAGCCGCAGATATGTCAGTGCGTCTTCGACCATTTTCAGCTGCCTTTGGGTCCGGCCAAAGTCTCCGGTGCCGCCGCTGGTACGATCCAGCAGATAGGTCACCGCCTCTTTGCCGTTGAGCTGCTGCTGTCCTGCCGTCAAGCTGCCGCCGCATTTCCCGTTGATATATGCAGCTTCCTCTTCCGTCAGTGTGGCCGGAATACCGCCGATAATATCCGCCAGCTGTGCCAGATCCTCGGTACCCGTATACACATAGTTCTGCAGATCCAGATCAAACACGCTGTTCAGCGTATTCATCAGCAACCCCATGCCGCCCAGAGAATAGGCCGCATTCAGCCGCTTCCATCCGTAGCCTTCAATGGGCACCAGCATATCCCGCATAAGAGAAACAACGGTAAACTGCTGCTTCAGGGCATTAAAGGAAGCAATAAACATCATATCCGTCTGAGGTGCTTCCTCTTCAACGCTTCCGTTTTGTATTACAATAAGAAAGCTGTACAGAAAACGGTCTCTTTGTTTCTGGGAGTATATGGGCACCTTTTTGATCTCGCCGGTCTCGTAATAATCCACATCCGTGGAAAGAGCGGCAGCAAAAGGATCCGGCGTAGGGGAAGGCGCAGGGGTAGCGGTAGCATCCGGCTGTTCCACCGTCTCCACCAGATCTTTATGCAGGCGGTTGAGCTTTTTAAGGCCGATCACACCGCCCATGCATAGCAGCACCAAAGCGATAGCCAGACTCAGAGCCGTGATCCTGAGCCGTTTGAGAATGCGGGCATCGTTGTTGTTTTCCATAAGCCCTCCCGTCTCAGGCTCCCAGGGCCATGCGCAGCAGGATAATATCCACAGCCAATGCCCCCAGTACCAGCAGCCCCAGCACAACTATCAGGGCTATGTACAGTCCCTTTTTAATCTTTACGCTCATAGTTTATTCCACAGGCGTTCTGATGGTCACCTTGTCTGCCACTTCTTCATAGGAAGGGGCATTGCCCTCCAGATCATATTCGGCAAAAACCAGCATATCCAGCAAATTCCGGTCTGCTACACCGTCTCCGTCCCTGTCTCCGCTGGGATGGTTGATGATCTCACCCATAAATACCATGCGTACACTTTCGCCGCCATCCAGATTATAGGCTTCCACACACCCCAGGCTCTTCATGAGCTCCACCTGCTCATAATAGTTCATGCCGATGGAATACCCTTCTTTTCCCTGCCGTCCATCCACCAGTACCAGTACATAATGGCCGGGTTCATAGTATCCCAGCATGCAGCGTGGATGCCGGGTGGCATTTTCTTTATATCCATCTTTTGCCACGCCATCGCTGATAAAGATCGGGCCAAACTGCCACGCCTGCCATGCGGCGTTTTCCACAGCCTTTTTGTCATTGAATTTGGCCGCAGAATAGTCCATGGTCTTCATTTTTCCGTCTCTGTAAATTACGCAGATTTCCCTTGTCAGTTCCCGGCTGATACCCTTATACCTAACTCCGTTATGCAACGTCAATCCGTTATTATAAGAACCGGTAATTCCCAAAACGGCCCTTTCTCTTTGGCACATGCTGTCTGCCGACTCGGTTCCGGAGTTAAAATCCCCGTTTCCAAAGGCCGTGCGGAAGCTCCGGTAATTGCGCAGCCAGATGTCCGCTACAAAATAGGTCAATACGTTCTCTTCATCCACCACTTTTTTGATGGCGATCCGCAGTTCATCGCTCTGATAGCTGTAGTCTGCATCCACACCCGTATCATAATCCGGGAAATTGGCGCACACGTCTCCCTCCTCCGGTTCCCGGGTAGGAGCAGGGGTGGGCGTATCCGTGGGGGCGGGGGTATCCGTCGGTACGGGAGTAGGTTCTTCCGTAGGTTCGGGCGTGGGGGCCTGGGTAGGTGCCTCGGTCGTAACGGGTTCTACCTGATCGTCTACCGTTTGAGGCGCCTGGGTATCCTGAACCGCTGCCTGCGGTTCACTCTGCTGCCCGGCACAGCCGGTAAGAACCAGCACTCCTGCCAGCAATGTGCAAAATATCTTTATAAGAAAACCGTGTTTCATCATTCCTCCTGTATGCTGCTGAGAAAATACGCTGATATTCATCTTATCACGGAACATTCTACCACACAAGGCGAAAAATGTACTTTTTACACTTTTATGACATTCCGCAAAGCATCTTTTCTTATTCCAGAAAATCCTTCAGCCGCTTGGAGCGGGAGGGATGCCGGAGTTTGCGCAGAGCCTTGGCTTCGATCTGCCGGATCCGTTCTCTGGTCACGTTGAACTCCTTCCCCACTTCCTCCAGCGTCCGGGCCTTGCCATCGTCCAGACCGTAACGCAGGCGCAGCACCTTGGCCTCCCGGGGCGTCAGGCTGTTCAAAACATCCATCAGCTGCTCCTTGAGCAGGGTAGAAGCCACGGCCTCGGCAGGAGCGGGCGCATCGTCATCCGGAATGAAGTCTCCCAAATGGGAATCGTCCTCTTCGCCGATAGGGGTTTCCAGAGATACCGGCTCCTGAGCAATCTTGATGATTTCCCGCACCTTCTCTTCAGAAATGCCCATTTCCTTGGCGATCTCATCGGGGCGGGGCTCCCTGCCGTACTCCTGCACCAGCTGCCGATTTACCCGGATAAGCTTGTTGATGGTTTCTACCATATGCACAGGGATCCGAATGGTCCTTGCCTGATCGGCAATGGCTCTGGTAATAGCCTGACGGATCCACCAGGTCGCATAAGTGGAGAACTTATAGCCTTTACGGTAGTCAAATTTTTCCACCGCCTTGATAAGCCCCAGGTTGCCCTCCTGGATCAGATCCAGAAACAGCATCCCGCGACCCACATACCGCTTGGCAATGGATACCACCAGCCTGAGGTTGGCCTCGGCCAGCTGGTGCTTGGCCTCCTCGTCTCCCTCAGCCATACGCTGGGCGATCTCTACCTCTTCCTGGGCGGTGAGCAGAGGCACCTTGCCGATCTCCTTGAGGTACATACGCACGGGGTCGTCGATATTGATGCCTTCTGTGGCAGACAGCACCGCTTCCACCTCGGCGATCTCCTCGTTAATATCCTCGGGGACCTCTACATCCTCCACCACGTCGATGTTCATCTCTTCCAGAGCTTCGTAGACTTTCTCTATCTGCTCCTGATCCAGATCCTCTTCCTGAAGGGTCTCCATGATGGTCTTGTAGCTGAGAACGCCCTTTTGCTTGCCGGTTTCCAGCAGTTCCTGGATCTTGCTCTTCTGGGCTTCCTTGGTCTGGGTCTTTGCTTTGTTTTCGCTCATATGCCTCTCCTTATTTGTTTGCGCGTATCAATGCGGTTATCTGTTTGAGCAGTTCTTTTTTTTCTTCCGGGGAAAGGGTCTCTTCCTTGAGCCGCTCCTGAAGAGAGCTGAGCTCCTCCCCGCTGTTCTTTTTTTCCAGCCGGCGTATGCACTCCCTGGCCGTCTGCACCGGGTCTTCCCAGGCGTTTTCCCCCTTCAGCAGAGCAGAAAGCTTTTCCGCCTCCTGCTTCTCTCGCCCGGCAATATAGGCGGCTAAAGAAAACTCCTTCTCCCCCATGCCTTGCAGCAATGTGCGGTACGCTTCCGTTTCCAGCAGTTCTTCCGCCGGCTCTCCTGCAAGAAGCGCATATGCCTCCCGGCTCTGCAGGGCACATTGGAGCAGCGTCCGTTCCAGCGCTTCCCGAGCGGTTTCTTCCTCCCGGGAGCGGCGGCGTCCCCCGATGGAGGGCAGCGGCTTTCCTGCCGCCAGCGGCAGGTGTTCACCCTGCATCCCCTGTGCCTTTAAAGCGGATAGCGGATAGCCTGTTTTTTCGGCAACGTATCGATAATACCGCTCCTGCTCCAAGGGCTGCAGCGAAGCAACATAAGCGCAGGCTTCCTTTGCGTATTGCTCCCGCTGGTCCTCGTTGCCCATATCCCGGCCCCCGGCCATGGAATCCAGTTTAAAGGCGCTGAGCGTCAATGCCGAGCTTTTCAATCGCTCAAAGCCTTCCCGGCCATATCTGCCTGCAAATTCATCCGGATCCAGGTCATCCGGAAACACAATGACCTTCACCGACAGCCCCTCTCCTGAAAGAATATCCAGCCCCCGGATGGTGGCATGCTGCCCGGCCGAATCCCCGTCATAGGCAATATACACCTGCTGAACGTATCGCTTCAGCAGCCGGGCCTGCTGGACAGTAAGCGCCGTACCCAAACTGGCCACGGCATTGCGTACTCCTGCCTTATACAGGCCGATAACGTCCATATACCCTTCCACCATGACGATATCGCTGAGCTTTTCTCCCTTCAGCAGATGCAGGCCATACAGGTTGTTGCGCTTGTTATACAGGAGCGTATCCCCGGTGTTCAGATACTTGGGCTTGGAATCATCCAGCACCCGGCCCCCGAATCCCAGCACCTGACCGTCTATGCCCTGAATGGGGAAGATCAGCCGGTTTCGATATACATCGTAGGAGCGGCCTTTTTCCCGGTTCAGCACCAGCAGCCCTGCGTCTTCCAGTTCTTTCTGGCTGTAGCCCGCCTGCATAAGATGGTTCTTCAGCAGATCCCAGCTCTCCGGTGCATATCCTATGCCAAAGCGCAGCAGGATCTCTTTATTCATCCCCCGCTTCTGCGCATACAGCCTTCCCGGCTGCCCCAGGGGGCCCAGCAGCTGCTGGCAGAAAAACCGTGCGGCCAAACGGTTGGCCTCCTGCAAGCGGCGCCGGTATGCCCGCTTCCTTTGCAGTTCGGCATCATTCTGTTCTTCCGGAAGCTCCATATGCGCCCGTTCCGCCAGAAAACGCACGGCTTCTCCGTAAGTAAGCTTCTCCATATCCATAATGAACTGGATCACCGTGCCCCCGGCGTGGCAGCCAAAGCAGTAAAACAGCTGCTTGTCCGGCGAAACGGAAAAAGAGGGCGTTTTCTCTCCGTGCAAGGGACATAGGCCCCAGAGCTTGCGGCCCTTGGGCTTGAGCTCCACATAGGAAGAGATCACGTCCGCTATATCATTTTTAGACAGCAGCTCATCCAGCCACTGGGTAGGAAATGCCAATGAGTATCGCCTTTCTTTATAAATTCTTCCGGCTTTATGTTTATACGACAAAAAGGGATTTATTCCTTTATTTTTTGTCGAAATCCAGTATATGTCTTTAGTTCCAGGCTTTGGGCACGAACAGCCGCTGATAATCGGCAATAGCGTAAGTATCGGTCATACAGGCGATGAAGTCTGCGGCAATGCGCTCTTCCCCGTCTTCCTCCCTGTACAGAAGAAATTCCTCCGGCAGTTCTTCCACATGGTGCAGATAATGGCGGTACAGCTGCTCCACCACATATTTGGCCTTATCCTCCTCCCCTTTGGCCACGGGGTTGAAGTATACGGCACTGAACATAAAGGAACGGAGCTCCTCAAACCGTTCCCGGGCCTGCGGGGTAAAATCCACCCGGTCGGAATTGGCGCAATGGCTGACAATATCCGAGATCATGCTGTTGATGCGCTTGGAATGAGTCTCCCCAAAGAATTTCCGGCAGGAAAGAGGGATCTCCTCCGCCTTCAGCACCCCGGCCCGGATAGCATCGTCAATATCGTGATTCACATAGGCGATCTGGTCAGACAGGCAGAGCACCTGTCCCTCCACGGTGCCGGGATGCCCGCGTCTGGAATGGTTCACAATACCGTCCCGTACCTCCCAGGTAAGGTTCAGTCCCCGGCCGTCCTTTTCCAGCTTATCCACCACCCGCAGGCTCTGGCTGCTGTGCACAAATCCCCCGGGCACCAGCTGGTTGAGCACCGCCTCCCCTGCATGGCCAAAGGGTGTATGCCCCAGATCGTGCCCCAAAGCCATGGCCTCCGTCAGATCTTCGTTGAGCCGCAGTGCCCGGGCAATGGTCCGGGCGATCTGCGAAACCTCCAGAGTATGCGTCAACCGGGTACGGTAATGATCTCCCCGGGGCGCCAGAAAGACCTGGGTTTTATGCTTCAGCCGCCGAAAGGATTTGCAGTGAATGATCCTGTCCCTGTCCCGGACAAAACAGGTGCGCAAAGGACATTCCTCTACAGGTCTTTCCCTTCCCCGGCTGTTTACGGCCAAAACGGCATGGGGCGAGAGGGTCTGTTTTTCCAGTTCCTCCCAGTGCTTGCGGATCTCGCCGTTTTCCATGGCTGCGCTCCTTTCGCCCATCAGGCAAATTTTTCTTAATATAAAATACGACGCCGAAATCATCTTTCCCTTTATTTTCCCGGATTCTCTATAAAAAACGGGTCTCATAGAGTCTATTTTCTGCAAACGCTCTCTTCCTGCAAAATATCAGTCAAGAATCCTTACATCTCTATAGAATGTGCAGGGCAGATGACATGATATGTTGATCCGCAAGATGTAGATATTTGCGTGATTTGCCTGCATCAAAAATTCGGGACGTCTATAAAAGCGCTTTCAGGTTATCAGAAAACATATTAAATGATTCATCAAAGAGACAGTCGGAAAACCCGGTTGCCTTTTATGATATTTCCAAAGGCAAACAGCAACAAACGTCCGGAAGGAAACCCTTTCCGGACGTTTGGAGTATCTGTTCACCGAATTCACTTTTTACTGCCGCCGCAGTGCGTTTCCTGCTTTTTCTCACAGCCCGGGCAGCCGCCCCGGCATTCCCGGCAGGAGCCGCATTTTCCGTCTTTATGATACGCCCGCAGCGCCAGAAATGCCAGCAGTACCAACACTCCCAGCAATATCCAGGAAACCAGGTTCATCCTATACCCCCAGGAGCAGCAGCAGTGTCCGGCACAGAAAAGCAAAGATCCAGGCCAGTGCACACTGGAAAAGAACCGTTAACGCAGCCCAACGTGGACCCAGTTCCCGGCGAATAGAGGCGATTGCCGCCACACAGGGGGTATACAGCAGACAGAACACCAGCAGCGCCCCGGCTCCAGCCGGTGCAATGACCTGCGTCAACGCCGTACCAGAAGCAAAAAGCACGTTTAGAGTGGAAACCACGCTTTCTTTTGCCATAAATCCGGCTATAAGCGCCGTGCAGATACGCCAGTCGCCAAAGCCCAAAGGCCGGAATACAGGAGCCAGAAATCCCGCCAGCCCCGCCAGAATGCTGTTGCGGGAATCCGTTACCCGATCCAGCCTGAGGCTGAAGGTCTGCAAAAACCATATGACCATGGAAGCCAGAAAAATCACCGTAAACGCCCGGTGCAGAAAATCTTTTGCCTTATCCCACAGCAGCAGCGCTACGTTTTTTATACCGGGCAGACGGTAGTTGGGCAGTTCCATCACGAAGGGCACCGCATTGCCTTTGAAAAGCGTATTTTTGGATATATAGGCCGCCAGTATACCGATCAGTATGCCCAGCAGATACAATCCCACCATGATCAGACCGGAATATTTTGGGAAAAACAGATGGGTAAAAAAACCGTAAATTGGCAGCTTGGCCGTGCAGCTCATAAAGGGAGTCAGCAGGATCGTCATTTTTCTGTCCCGTGCACTGGGCAGCGTACGGCTGGCCATAACCCCCGGCACCGTGCAGCCAAAGCCAATAAGCATTGGTACAATGCTCCTGCCGGAGAGCCCCAGCTTTCTTAGCGGCTTATCCATAACGAAGGCGATCCGGGCCATGTACCCCGTATCCTCCAGCAGGGAAAGAAAGAAGAAAAGTACCACGATAATGGGCAGAAAACTCAGTACACTGCCCACCCCGGTGAAAACCCCGTCTATCAGCAGGGAATGTAATGTGGGATTGACCTGCCAGGCGGTAAGCACCCCATCGGCCCAAAGGGTAAAGGCCTGAATCCCCTGTTCCAGCAGTCTCTGCAAAAAGGCGCCGATCACATTAAAAGTCAGGTAGAATACCAGCCCCATAATGGCAATAAAAGCCGGAACGGCCGTATACCGCCCCGTCAACACCCGATCTATGCGCTGGCTGCGGCTATGCTCCTTGCTTTCGTGGGGCTGAATAACAGTTTTGTCTACCAAACTGCCGATAAAGGCAAAACGCATGTCCGCAATGGCTGCCTTCCTGTCCATCCCCCGTTCCTGTTCCATTTGGGTGATGATATGTTCCAGCATCTCCCGCTCGTTTTCTGTGAGCTTTAGAGCATTTTCTACCAGTTCATCCCCTTCGATGAGTTTTCCGGCCGCAAAACGAAGGGGTATCCCCGCCTCTTTGGCATGATCCTCCACCAGGTGCATGATGCCGTGCAGCGCCCTGTGTACGGCTCCGCTGTGATCCTGTGCGCTGCAATAATCCTGCGGCACGGGTTTCTCCTGATAATAGGCAATATGCAAAGCATGACGAACAAGTTCTTCAATGCCTTCGTTTTTGGCGGCGGAAATAGGCACCACCGGGATGCCCAGCAGCGCCTCCATGGCGTTAATATTTACGGAGCCCCCGTTTCCCCGAAGCTCGTCCATCATATTCAGGGCCAGCACCATGGGCACATTCAGCTCCAGCAGCTGCATGGTCAGGTACAGATTCCGTTCCAGATTGGTGGCATCGGCAATGTTTATGATGCAGCAGGGCTTTTCCTGCAAAATGAACTCCCGGGTGACGATCTCTTCTGCGGAATAAGGAGAAAGCGAGTAGATCCCCGGCAGATCCGTGACCTCCGTATCCGGATGGCCTTTGATCGCACCGCTTTTTCTGTCTACGGTGACGCCGGGAAAGTTCCCCACATGCTGGTTGGAGCCTGTAAGCTGATTAAACAGGGTAGTCTTGCCGCAGTTCTGATTTCCTGCCAAAGCGAAGGTCAGCCTGGTCCCTCTGGGCAGGGGCGAAGCCTGGGCCTTATCGTGAAAGCGGCCTTCCTCCCCTAATCCGGGATGCTCCAAAGACAGCAGCGTGACCTTTTCCTCCTCCCGTTCCGGAACTTCTCCCTCCAAGGGTTCTATTTCTATTTTTTTCGCATCCGCCAGGCGAAGCGTCAGTTCATAGCTGTGGATCCGCAACTCCATGGGATCTCCCATGGGTGCCAGCTTGATCAGTGTAACTCTGGCACCTGGAAGCACCCCCATATCCAGAAAATGCTGCCGCAGAGAGCCTTCGCCCCCTACAGACAGGATGCGCGCCGACTGCCCTGGTGCCAGATCCTTTAATGTCATATTTCCGCCCCTTTGCTCCTCTTTTTGTTAGGTCTGCCTAACTATGTATATAGTATACACTCTCCGAGGACCTTGTCAATGGGCAGCAACCCGCCTTACCATACTCTCCACGGAATATGGTTTAACCGCCGAGCAGAGGAAGCATTCAGGCGAAGATCTCCTCATAGGTTGCTTTTAGTATTCCACGCAGAGCAATTATTTCATCGGGGTAAATGTGCCGCTGGCCTACTTCAATCTTTGCCAGGGCACTGCGCGTAACATCGCAGCCACAGCCTCCTGCATCATATTTGCACGCTCCCGTAGTGTACGGAGATTCCGCCCGATCCGGCGTTCCACATCAACATTCATAACAGTGCCCTTTCGTCTGCACTCAAACAGGTGCATTTTTTGTTGACAACATTATATGAAAAGGAGAAACAGAAATGGCAAAATGGATAGGGAGCCTGCTGGCAATTGCCGGAGTGATCTGCACAACGATCGGGATAGTAAAAAGCTGCAGCCGGGAATACAAGCTCGCCACAGGGCTGGGCGTTGCCGTCCCGGAGGTACAGGTAATGGCAATGCAAAGATGACATTTATGGCAGTGCATAGTTCCCGGAGCCTTGAGTATGACAACGTAATTCTGATCAATATGTTCGAATGGACATTCGGGTTCCTGTGCCAGATCGAAGATGATTCTATTATGAAGCTCGTTACATATGAGGACAAGTAATATAAACTCATTCGACTTACCGTAGGACGTCCAGTTGCCCTCCCAATTATTTTTGCATGAATAAATAGTCGTGTCTGCTTGTGTATTCATCAAAAGCAGAATATAAAGTTATCCCGATACCACCATGTTACAGGTGCGGAAAAACGCTCACCACATAGATTTTTTCCGTAGATAGGCTGGGTTTCTTCAAAGCACCCCCGAAACTTTGCAATCCATGATCGCCACCCAAAGCAGTCAACCCGCATAGTCATCAATGTGCCCCTTCATGCTATCCGGGATGATAAAACAATTCAGAAGCTGGAAGAAAATTATTGCTATGATTTGGCTTTTCTGTACAGGATCGTTAATTTGAAGAATTGTATGTTTTCCCTTTTCGTCTCGTTGCACGGAAAGGGCATTTCTTATGCCATTAGAACACCGTTTTTCAGTTTGCACAAATCAATCACACCAGCCATATATCCTAAGAAGTCGTCATATCGAAGCGTCCACTGGTACACGCCGGTTGCAATCTCCTTCAAGTTCCAGTTTTTCATCTGGTCACGGCGCACGGAAACGGCCTTTCTCTGCAACAGTTTCCAATCGCCCTTTCCAAACGAAATCGCCGTTACCAGCACAGGATCGACCACTGCAGGAACCGTGTCGGAATCAATAACACGAAATTTCTCATCAATCGCCTGAAACTCCATTGCGGCTTCAAATTCCAGAAGTTTCTTGATTTCCCTCAAGCAGCTGTCGTCCCGAATGATCTCGTCATTCATCGCTTTTGTGCTCAATTCCGGGGTGATTTTGACATTTTTCTGAAAATAGCCCTTCAAAACATCGATAGACGAAATCAATTGTGGATTCTGTTTGAGCATAGAATCCTCTTGCAGCACAAAGCTCCATATTTCCGCCTCTGGATACTCTCCGTTTCTGCCCACTCTTCCTGCCGCTTGTAGTAGGGACAAAAGAGACGCCATCTCGCGGAATCCTGTCCGGAACGAAAAATCCACACCGGCTTCCACACATGATGTTGCCACAAGCGTCCAATCGGTATCGCCACAGTCATCCAGCCGCTGCTTTACTCGCTTAATCACGATTTCGCGATCCTCCGGTGTCAGTGCTGTAGACAGATGCTCAACCTGCTCCCTGCCGTACCGGTCTCGCAAATCTGACGCAATGACAGCCGCACTTTGGACTGTATTCAGAATGACCAGCCGCGGCCCCGGGGAATTATGAACCCATGCCGCCAGTTCTTCTCTGCTTACCGTGTCACCCCGATACCTGAATGCGATTCGATTTTTTTCATATTCCATCAGCCGATGATGTAAATCCGGCGCAATCAATTCGCAGACTTCAGTATTCGGCATATCCATTTTCGACAGATGCTCCAGCTCCCAGTAGCGTACCAATGAGCCGGATGCCAGAACCCAATAGCAACTCCATTCTTCCGCCAGCACATTCATCCAGTGCCAGGCCAGCGGCAGCAGCTTTAAGGGTAGTGCATTGTGGGCTTCATCCACAAAAATAACGCTGCCCGGTAGTTCGTGAAATCTGCGCAGGGTTGCCGGATGCCCGGAAGCCAGGGTTTCAAAAAATGCAACCGCTGTAGTTACGATAATCGGCGCACGCCACAACGATGTGAGATAGCGCGTATCATCATCCTCGAAATCGGCGCGGAAATGCAGTTCTGCCACAACCTCATCAGGACGTTCTCCCGGCAGCAGCAGCGCTTTCCGATAGACGTCCACAGATTGTTGAATGATACTGGTGTAAGGCAAAACAACGAAGACATGCCGTGACTCCCGCTTGATCGCCTGCTTCAAAAGATGCGCCATTACTGCAGTGGTCTTTCCGGAACCAACCGGGCTGTCACAGGCGGAAAAGGATTCGCTTATCTCTACATTACTGCACGCCATATACATTTCGTGCCGAAGCTGACTCCGCTCACCTTCTCCACCAAGCTTCGACACATATCGGTCCAGCGCCGCAAGCCGTTCTTTAGCGCGTAATTGCGGTATTTTCTCCGTCTTCGGTGTCCGTCCATATGCTGCGGCAGTATCTGTATGATCTGCATCCGCCAGACAGGAAAGCACCATCCGTCCAAATACGCTTGGGTTACCCTCATATTCCCGCGTCGGAGTAGTGGATTTTTGTGGGAACGCCGCGCAATGCCGGGCGAGAAGCATCCCCCATTTATATTTGACCTGATAAATCAAAGAGGGTGGGAACGCCATGCGATGCCGGGCGAGAAGCATCGGCATGGCATCATCCACCAGCTTCCGGGTTGCCGGGTGTTTATCCCGGAACATTGCCCCGTTCCGTAATTCCTCCATTTCCATATTGGGGAGATCGCGATGATGGGCATACACCGCCAAGGCAGAAAAAGCGTTGATATTCTTTAGCACCGCACTGCCTGCATCTACATGATTCACCGGCAGGTGGCGCGCCTTCCTGAAGTCATCATGCAGGGCATCCTGATTTTCATCCCCCAGCTTTCCCAAATCATGCAGCTCAGCACTTTTCTGTACAGCGGAAACCAAGATTTCCTGCCCTTCAGCGGCATATTGTCCGGCCTCGGCGGCATATTTTAGCGCTCGGCGGGATACCCCTTTCACATGGTCACGGTACGTTTGCGGCGGATAACCGTCCCTTTCGCTGTGGGCAAGGTATTCCTTGGTCATAGATTTACCAAATCGACACAGCTTTCCACGCGGGACAACAGATTTTCCGGCAGGGTCGCCTTGTCCTCATAATCCGTCCAGGTGGTAGAGGGCTCGTCCTTGCTGCCGAGTTTCGTCGGGGTCAGGGCCTCCAGAAGCAGATGCTCCGGGCAACTTCCCAGCAGATTTTTGTGTTCCACATACCATGCGTGGCGGATACGGACGTCGGGTCGGGCGGCGGAACGGTTCTGCTCATAGGCATGAGGAATCAGCAGCTTTAGAAGTTCAATGTCCTCTGCGGTGCAGCCGGTTTTATGGGCATAATTGGGATTCACAAAGAACGGCATGCAGTATACGCCATGCTCTACAATGCGGTAAGCCAGCGGAGCCATACCGGCCGCCTTACCTTCCTGTGTCGCTTTCTTTTTTGTATTCGTATGACGGATAATGTTGATTGGAGCCAGAGAAATACCCATGCCAAACTGCACAACACCGGTTTTGATAAACTCCTTGCGATTTTTGCCCGCTTTGTCTTTACTTTCTTTTTTACTCGCTTTGTCTTTACTTTCTTCTTTGTCCGCTTTGCTTTTGTTTTCTTCAAGGAACGTGTTTCCAAAAACTCTTGCGTCCCAATATTTATGAACAAACGGACTGTTCATAAATTGCGCCGGATCGTTCCCCTGCTCTTTAGTAATCTCACTGTCCACAAGTCCACGATGCTCCAGAATGAAATAGTGATCCGGATTGCCGCTGAACTGCTCCGGCAATGCGCGGAAAAACGGCGCGTCATGGTCGTCCAGCAAATCCCGGAGTTTACGCTTGAAGGAGACCGGCGAAATCTCTCCGAGACCGTTGGGACGCTGGCGGGGATCACTTTCCCGATCCGGATCGCCATTGGGGTTCGAATTTACAACTTCGATGACCAGCAGGCCGGTAGCACGTTTCAGTTCACTGCTCATTTACAGTATCCTCCTCAATTTTTATCTCATTCTTTTCGCTTTTGGGAAACGCAGCAAGGTAACCGATAAACATCTGTGCTTTTTCTTCCTCATTCAATCGGGTCTGCACCGTCCAATTCCGCTCGATTTTTACCACAATATCTTCACAGAGATGATACAGCCATCCCGCTCGCCAGCTTTCCTGCCCCTCAATCTGAATGCCCTGCAGGCGATAGCTTTTTGCCCATGTGTAGTAAGGCATGATCCGTTGGCTCAGTACGGTCAGAGTACGAATCGGCATCTCTGACGCAGATAGAAACAAGCTTCCACCCGCAAACTGCTTTGGGTAATCGCTGTTCCTTACAACATTACAATAAAGGGCGTGCAGTTCATCGGCAGCCTTGAGCAGCTGTCCATAGAGATATGGTAGGTTGTCCATATAATCATCCTTTCTGATGTCACTTCGATAAAGAAAAAGTCCCAGCAGCGCCAACATATTTTTTGCATCGTTCCATCTTTGGTGACGCCAATTCTTTGTCACACTCAGATGCCCCAAATAAGTACTTAGCGTGACTGCATTTTCCGCCAGCAGATGGAGGTCCGAACACACCGACATTGCCGGTTCCATCAGCAGCTCCATGCCGTGGTACTGCGAAACCGGTTTAAAGCGGTTGGTTACAAACTCTCCGTTTTGCTTCCAGAGACAATTGAGCGTGTCCGCAATATCCAGCGGATACGGTACTTCCGGCGCACCGAACGGGAACCTTGGAAGGTTGGTACAGCCCAAGGTCCACGCCTCGCTGGCCCGCTCCAGTTCATCTGGGTCTGTCTGGCGGGTGTAGACCACTTTGGTACGTGCCTTGTCGATTTTATGGAGAACGAAAATCTGGATTCCCGCAGCATGCTTATCTGTACCTGGTTTTCTTGCTTTCCGAAGCTGCTGTGTGAATTGCTTCGCCTGCGTTGTAAATTGGATGGCTCCATTTCTTACCCGCTTGAACGGCGAAGTGTAAGAAATGCTGTGATCCGGCACTGCCATCGGATATACAAACAGGATTTCGTTTTGATCGGATTTCGTCCAGGTCCTGTCCGCTCGCTCCCGATCACCGATCCATCCCAGCGCCGCTTGCAGTTTCCCGCGCACTTCCGGCGAAATGGGATAGCTGCCGCTCTCAATTCGCCCATATCGGGTTTGGCACCGCTGCTCCTTAAACATCGTACGAATGGTCGCATCGAATCCGCCCGCCAGTTTTACACTGGGCATGGGATCCTTATCGGCCATAAACGGGATACCAAACGCATCTATCGTATCCATTTTGGTGGATGGCTGCTGCGCGGCTTCCACATTTAATAAGCACTGGTTCATTCCGGTAACGAATCGCTCACTGATCGCCGGTATGCCAAATTTGACCAGGCTGGTGGACTCCAGCGCAACAGAAAGATTGCCGAAGTCCTTCTCGACATCTTCCTTTGGCTTTCCCGGATAAAATAGCAACGTCAAAGCCGCTTGAACATTTTCACGCCGTTCCAGCATTTGCCATATGACATTCTCCAGATCAGCACACAAGACGTCCGGGTCCTTATACGCCTCGACTTCTGTAATCAGCATTTGCAGTGGGATGTACTGTGACGCAATTTTGCGGAGCTCTGCCGCTTTATCCATGGAGACCTTATATTTTCCCCGAAACGTCTTGCTCCAGTTGTTCTCTGTGCACCAGTTTTTCAGTTCTTTGAGCATCGTGGCATCCAGTTTTTCCGGATGGCTCATAATTCCGGCGATATTTTTTTTGATCGTATCATCTGTAATTCGATACAGCGCGGCAAGATTCATGCATGGAAAGCTGCCCTGATTGGAGCCATATTTCCGTAGAATGGTACCGAATTTGGCATCGAGCATCGATATCTTTGACACTTTTCCATCTGAGAGAGTGATGCAAATGCAAGGTGCATTCGCACGGATATTGGGGATCGGCTTGTATCTCTGATGCCATTGATAAGGTTCGATGTTTGCCTCTGTCAGCGCCTTAGATAGGGTATACAACTCATTAATCATCGGCAATCACTCCTTACCGGATATTCCAGCACCCCCTGATGGATGCACAAATCCGTATCATACACCACCTCATATTGGGAGCGATATCCCTGCTGAAATACACCCCGCAGCATAGACGGAATGTGAATGTCCGGAAGATCTGTACATACCTGTGTCGTACCCCGAAACGACCCGAAATAGGACGGTGTGAACTCGCTCCATCCCAAAGACAGCGTTGCATAGGATTGGCCGCGCTTTAGGCGGCGGCAGAACATTTCCTGATATGCGTGACCCGGCGCGGTTGTTTTGCGGTCCCATTGCTGTGCCTTTTGAGGAAATTTTGCTTTATCCGGATTAAGAATTACATCGGCATAGAGCCGATAGCATACATCTGTCAGCACCGTTGCGTAAAGCTGATAGTTATTGCCCTTTTTGATGGAATCACTCTTGCGCAGGGGTCCACCATAGTTGGTAACATAGGAATGGTATTGTGGGACAGAGCAAAGCTCCACCTTCCGGGGAATAATCAGAACCGCAGGTCCCCAGAGAATGCTCTCAAAAAGGCCACGAACCGAGGAATAGGTCGGAGCCGGATAGCTACAAGGCGAGTCGCCGCAGTCCGGTCTGGTCCACATCGCTGTGTTCCCGGCAATCTCCATTTCAACGGGGTATGTTTTATACACCATTGCACCATGCTCCTTTGCTGCATATTTTGTATTTTGATCTGTGATTTAACTACATTATAGCAATATTTTTAGATAATGTCAATTAGTTGTATGTAAAGCATATTATATTGGTGATGTCACCATGAAAGTTTGTCGACAATTATTCTCTTACTTGTAATTGCGTTTTCTCAGAATAATCTTGTTTCTTTCCTTGGCGCCTTTTCAAATAGATTCCGATCCGTTATAATATATTTATTAACGAAACGATGCAATTTGTGGGGGTACGGCTACACTACGAAGTGCGGCAAGCAGTTCACCCGCTTTGCCATCCGGGGCATTCTCACAAACCCGGTCTACATGATCGCCGATGAGACGGCGTATCAGTATCTGAAAGAAAACCATGTTGACTTGTTTGCTGAGTGTGCAGAGTTCGATGGTGAACACGGCATCATGGCGTATAACCGCACCCTCCAGCGCCCCGGCAAGGCGAATCAGATCCGTCCCATGGAGGAATGGATCGTGGCGGTGGGCAAGCACCCCGGCATCATCGCGGGCAGCGATTGGGTGCGGGTGCAGGCCATGCTGGATGTTAACAAATCCAAGAGCTACCGCAGGCCGCGCAGCAACGTGGCGCTGCTGTCCGGGCTGCTGCGCTGCGGCGAATGCGGCGACTATATGCGCCCGAAGCTGACCAACCGCCGCACGGCGGACGGCGAACTGATCTACACCTACATGTGCTCCACCAAGGAGCGCAGCCACGGCACGGTCTGCGCCATGAAGAACTGCAACGGCAACACGCTGGACGCCAAGATCATCGAGGAGATCCGCAAGCTGTCTGCAGACAAGGAGACACTTACCCGGCTGCTGGTGCAGACCAAAAAGGTCATCAGCGGCAGCAAGGAGGGCTACGACGCAGAGCTGGCGCTGCTTCGGGAAAAGCACACCGAAACGGAAGATCGTATCAAGCGGCTGGTGGAATCCCTGTCCGTTGCCAGCGACACCTCCGCGAAGTACGTCATGGAGCAGATCGACGAGCTGCACCGGCAGAGCGAGCAGGAGCAAGCACGGCTTTCCGAGCTGGAAGCCCTCACCGAGCAGAGCCGAATGCTCCATCAGGAGTTCGCCTTCCACCAGGAAATGATTGAATCCTTCGCCAGCGCGATGGATTCTGCCACGCTGGAGGAAAAGCGCCGCCTGCTGCGCACCATCGTCAAAAAAGTGGTCTGGGACGGCAAAAACGCCTATGTGTACCTCTTTGCGGAGGATGGAGAGGCGGATTTGCCGCCCATTGACCAACCTATGTATCTGTTGGGAGAGGATAGCGAATACTCTATGGCGGTATCGCAATCCTTGTTATAGGGGTCATCTGCCTTATTATTTCGCAGAAAAAGAGCCAGGACGTTGAAACGGAATAAAAGTCTGGCATGGTACATGGAACCGAAAACAGTACGCTTTCCGATTCCGAATGGAAAACGTACTGTTTTTATCTCTATATGAAAATGCGTTGCGCTACCGCCTCCACGGGCGACACTGTACGCTGCTTTACTTATGCATGCCTTCCGGCTGCCTGCACAGCCGCCGGATATAGGGCACCACCAACAGAGCGGATACAAGCAGTGCGATTCCCTCTGCCCCGGGGGTAGCCCAGGCGATCCCCTGCACGCCCCAGCGTTGGTTCAGCAGATACATCAGCAGTACATCCACGGTGCCTTTGCGCATCAATGACAATAAAATGGGAGGAAGCTTCTGCCCGGTAGCCTGAAAAAGGGTAATGGCATAGAAATTCAGCGTTGTGGCCATACAGGCAAGGCTCAAAATGCGCAAAAACAGCCGTCCGTAGGCCACCGTCTCCTGATTTTGAATAAAGCAGCCGGTAATGGACTCCGCCCCAAAGAACAGCAGCAGGGTCTCCCCAAAAGAAATGCTCACACAAAACAGCAACAGGGTTTTCATTGCCGCCAGCATCCGCTGCCGTCTACCGGAAGTATAGGTATAGCCGATCAAAGGCAGCGTGCCCTGATTCAGGCCCTGCGCCAATGCAAAGGCCAGCATCCCCATCTTCTTGGCAATGCCCATGCCTGCCATGGCTTCGTTGGAATAAGCGGATACATACCGGTTCAGGCAGGTGTTGGAAACCGTAGCCATCAGCGAAATCAAAAAACTGGGCAGACCCACCGACAGCACTTCTCCGGGGATGCGAGCCCCCAGTGTAAAGTATCCCGGCGAAAGGGTCAGTACGCTGCGGCCGCGGATCTTATACAGCAGGCGCAGAAAGTAGCCCAACGCTGCCACGTTGGAAAGAAATGTGGCTATGGCCGCCCCGGTGATCTCCATCCTGAACGCAAACAGGAACAGCGGATCCAGCGCCATATTCAAAATGCCTCCCAAAGCTACCCCCAGACTGGCCTGCCGGGCATATCCTTCCGCCCGAACCAGGTGCGCCAGCACGCCGCTGAGTATGGTAGGCAAAGCCCCCAGCCCTACTGTCCAGAACAGATAGTTGGAAACATGGTGCCACGTATCTTCGTTTGCCCCCAGCACCGGCAGCAGCCAGGGCCGCAGACACAGAACGGCCGCCCCATACACCAATGCCGCTCCTGCAGCCGACCACACACAGAAGGCGGAGCACCGGGCGGCTCGCTCCGGTTCCTTCGCTCCCAGGCTCCGGGAGATCAAGCTGGCTCCGCCGATACCAAACAGATTGGTCAAAGCTGTCATGAGCATAAACAGCGGCATGGAAACGGTCGCCGCCGCCACTTGCGCCGGATCGTTGAGCTGCCCCACAAAAAATGTATCCGCCATGTTATAAACTACGGTGATCAGCTGACTAATGACCGTAGGCACCGCCAGAGAAAGTACTGCTTTGCCTACCGGCATTTGGGTAAACAGCGCCTCTTTATCCTCTGTCTGTTTCGCCTTATGCATATTGTTCATACGATCTGTCCTTTTCCCTTACTCTTTCTGTCAGTATATATCTATGCCTCTACAGAAGCAACGCGGCTTCCGTTTTATGTGCTGTATAAATATGTCAATTACTCTGGTTTGTCAAAAATTTGTATGAAGGGAAAGAATTCTCCAAGAACCTGTGGATCGGGACGCTGGATTTCTTCTATGCTTACAGGTATAATGGAAGCAAATCTGATTGAAGAGATAAAGGAGCAAACCTGTGAAAGAGGTAAAAAGCCCCAGAAAACCGCTGATCTATTACTACGGCATCGTGCTGCTGGTAGTGATCCTGTTTAACGTATTTATTTCCCCCCTGCTGTCCAAAAACGTAGTGGAGGAAGTGGATTATGGCACTTTCATGCGCATGACCGAAGAAAAGAAGATCGGCCGGGTGGAAGTGGAGGATTCCCAGATCCTTTTTACGGAAAAGGATAATGAAAAAACCATTTACAAAACCAGTGTCATGGAGGATCCAGGCCTTACAGAGCGGCTGTATGCATCCGGTGCAAAATTCTCCAAAGATATTGACACCAAGGTTTCTCCCCTGCTGAGTATTCTGTTCACTGGGCTGCTGCCCCTGCTGCTGCTTTTCCTCTTAGGGCAGTATATGGCCAGAAAGCTGGAGCAGCAGATGGGCGGTAAAAACGCCATGACCTTCGGCCTGGGAAAGAGCAATGCCCGGGTCTATGTGCAGTCTACCAAAGGCATTCGCTTTGAAGATGTAGCCGGGGAGGACGAAGCCAAAGAAAACCTGCAGGAGATCGTCAACTATCTGCACGATCCTAAAAAATATGAAGAGGCCGGTGCCTCCATGCCCAAGGGCATCCTGTTGGTGGGCCCTCCGGGCACGGGCAAGACCATGTTGGCCAAGGCCGTAGCCGGAGAAGCGGGCGTTCCCTTCTTTTCCATGAGCGGTTCCGAATTTGTGGAGATGTTCGTGGGCATGGGCGCCAGCAAGGTGCGGGATCTGTTCAGTCAGGCTAAAGAGAAGGCACCCTGCATCGTGTTTATCGATGAGATCGACGCTATCGGCAAGAAGCGGGACGGTCAGTTCGGCGGCAATGATGAGCGGGAACAGACTCTGAACCAGCTGCTTACGGAAATGGACGGTTTTGAAGGAAACACCGGCGTTATCATTCTGGCCGCCACCAACCGGCCGGAATCTCTGGATCCTGCGCTGACCCGCCCGGGCCGTTTCGACCGCCGGGTGCCGGTGGAACTTCCTGACCTTGCCGGCCGGGAAGCCATCCTGAAAGTACATGCCAAAAAGATCAAAACCGATGCGGATGTAGATTTTCATACCATTGCCCGGATGGCGGCCGGTGCTTCCGGCGCTGAACTGGCCAATATCATCAACGAAGCCGCCCTGCGGGCTGTGCGCAGCGGCCGGATCGTGGTCAACGAAAGCGATCTGGAAGAAAGTGTGGAGGTAGTCATCGCCGGCTATCAGAAAAAGAATGCTGTCCTCTCCGATCAGGAGAAAAAAGTAGTGGCCTATCATGAGATCGGGCACGCGCTGGTAGCGGCGCTGCAAAGTCACTCCGCCCCCGTGCAGAAGATCACTATCATTCCCAGGACCAGCGGCGCTTTGGGCTACACCATGCAGGTGGAGCAGGGAGATAAATACCTGATGACCAAGGCGGAAATGGAAAACAAGATCTGCACCCTTACCGGCGGACGGGCTGCGGAAGAGGAGATCTTCCACGAGATCACCACCGGTGCTTCCAACGATATAGAACAAGCCACCCGATTGGCCCGGGCCATGATCACCCGCTATGGCATGAGCGATGATTTTGATATGGTCGCCCTGGAAACGGTGAACAACCAGTACCTGGGAGGCGATTCCTCCCTGTGCTGCTCCCCGGATATGCAGAAGGAGATCGACCGCATGGTCATCGCACTGGTAAAGAGCCGGCACGAAAGAGCCAGGCAGCTGCTGCGTGAAAACCGGAGCAAGCTGGATCAGCTGGCTTCCTTCCTATATGAAAAGGAAACCATCACCGGAGAAGAATTTATGAACATGCTCGACAAGAACACACAGGAGGCAAAATGAAGAATCGTTCTGTATTCGGATGGCTGGAACTGGCCATCGGCATCCTTTTGATCGGCCTGGGAATTTACAGTTTCTTTGAGCCAATGGATATCCTTATGGGCCTTGTATTTCTGTATGGTCTGGCTGCTCTGGCCACGGGCATTGGAGACATTGTGTTCTACTGCCGTATGGACCGGCATCTGGGCTTTGGCCCCACACTTTCTCTGGTATCGGGCATTCTCAGCGTTATGGCAGGTTTTGTGCTTGCCATTCATCCCAGCGCGGGGAGCTGGGCCGTGGTATTGTTGTTCCCCCTGTGGTTCATTGCCCACTGCATCTCCCGTTTGGCCCGGCTGCCTTTGGTCCGCTTTATTGCAGGACGCGGGTACTATGTTTTTTCTTTGATCGTCAACATTCTGGGGCTGCTGCTGGGGTTTGCCATGCTGTTTTCTCCGCAGCTTTCCATGACCTCGTTGAACATTATCATGGCCGTATATCTGCTTCTGCTGGGTATTGACTGTCTGACCGAAGCGTTCACCAACATCGGCGCACAACGGTAAGCTTTTTCTCTGTCCTAATGGCTCCTTCCCCCGGAAGGAGCTTTTTTGCTCGTCCCCAAAGATGGTCCCGCTGCTTCGAGGGGCCGTGGGATGCACGCAAGGCGGCCAAAGCCGCCTTGCTCTGCGGGGCTACGCCCCGCAGGTGCGGGAACCGCACCGTGCATCCCCCACCTTCGAACTGCCTCAAAAACATAAAGCCAGGCTCCGGAAAAGGGGCTCCGGAACCCGGCCAATGGCACGAACAAAAGCATGCATGCTCTGTCCGAATGCAGCTTTTCAGAAAAGGATCATTAAAACCCGATAGAGCAGCCTCCGTCCACGGTCAGCACCGTGCCGGTAACGAACTTGGAAGCCGGTGCGCACAGATACACCGCCGCCCAGCCTATATCCTCCGGCGTTCCATAAGCATACATGGGTGTGTGTCCCAGAATCTTCTGCTGCCGGGGCAGATCCTTATCCACTACCTGATGGAACATGGGCGTATCTATGAACCCCGGTACAATGGCATTGACCCGGATCCCCTCCCGGGAAAGATCCCCTGCCAGACAGCGGGTGATCCCCAGCAGCGCCGATTTGGCCGCTCCATATACGCTGACCTTGGTCAACCCCAGCAGTGCCGATTCCGAAGAGATAAACACTACGCTGCCATGTTCTCTTGCCTTCATATAAGGATAGGCTGCCTGAGTCAGGGCAAAGGCGCCGTACAAATGCACATCCATCAGGTCTCTGAAATCCTGGATCTCTATGTCCTCTATCTCTTTCTTGCAATGCCGCCCGGCATTATGGATCAGGATATCCACGGAGCCAAAGCTTTCTTCCAACTCCTGTATAAAAGGTTTCGCCTGCTCCGTTCGGGTAATGTCATGCACCCGGTAATAGGCGCCGTTCCCCAATTCCCGGCAGGCCTGCGCCAATACTTCCTCCCGGCGCCCGGCAAGCACCACATTGGCCCCAGCGCTGTGAAGACATTTTGCAATAGCCAGCCCTATGCCGCTGCCGCCCCCGGTGATAAGGGCCGTTTGTTCTGAAAGATCAAATGCTTTGCGGAAAAAATCGTTCATATTCTTCTGCCTTTCTCTGCTTTACAGCAGTCCCCGTTCCATCGCCTGCATCGATGCCCGCATATACCCAAGGGCATACGCCATTCCTCCGTGCCAGGGAGCAGCGCAATTTACCAAAGGCGTATGGTCCGGAATCAACACTCCCTCAAACTCGTTATCCCGAAGGATCTTCAATACCCGGAGCATATCTATATCTCCCTCATCCACAAAAACCTCATCGTAGCAGGGTACTTTTCCTTTGACGTTTCGGAAGTGGATATAGCTTATCTCCCCTGCCCGGGCATATTTGTCCAGATAGTCATAGATGGGCCGATCCGACTGCATTTCCTGCAAGCTCCCCAAACAAAGCTCCATCTTGTTGGCAGGGCTCTTTACCAGCTCCATGACTTGCTGATAGATCTCCGGCCGGTACACCAGGCGTGCCGTTTGTCTGAGCTCCGGCATGGGCGGGTCGTCCGGATGGAGTGCCATATCTACGCCAGCCTCCTCTGCCACGGGGAGGATCTCCCGAAGGAAATACTCCAGCCGCTGCCACAACTCTTTCTGGGAAACCGGAGGCATATATCCTCCGTCCCCGGGGCCGTAAGTCATATTCCATACCTGTCCGTTGGGGATAGGCGCCTGTATATCCAGCAAAGAAGCATCAAAACAGGTGCTCTCAGCTCCGCCCCGGGCCGCATGTTTCTTCTGATGGCCCCAGACCCCTGCCAGGCTGAAATTATATCCAAAAGCTCGTATGCCTGCCTGCCCGGTTACCCGAATGATGGCCTTGAGCCGCTCCATCTGCTTTTCCTTTTTCGGGCCGTCCAGCAGCACATCATACCAGTCTGCCGGGCTGAAATTCTCTATACCGTAAATACGGAGCCCGTATTCCCCCGCCTCTTTCTGCAGAGCCAGCAAGTTTTCCGGCTCCCAGATGGGATCCTGAGAAAGTGCGGTCCCGTAGTTGCTTGTTTCATTGGTAGCCGTAACAATACCCTTTTCGGCGCTGTAATAATTGGCCAGATGCACGATCAAATGTGTGCAGCCGCATTGCGCCGCAAACTGAAAGTAATCCTTCTGCAGCATATGCCGGTACAGTCCCAGACCCAGCTTCATCTTCACCTTGAGTTCCTCCTGCTTGATGTGCTTTTATTCTATCCGTCTCCGGGAAAGCCCTGCTTCTTGCTTTCGACTTAAAGTTCCCATATATTGATCTTCCCTTCTGATTTTTTCCGTTCTGCCGAAGTATCATTACAAAATCCTGCTTTTTCGTGTTGAAAAGCGTAATTGAAAACCCCATCGCCCCATGATAGCATAAAAGAAAACGCCGGCCTGCTTTCAGACCCGGCCGGCAAAAGGAGACTTGCTTTCTATGCTTTGGAAGAACGAAGATGAAATGTTCGCCCTCATGAAGGAAAAGCTGTACACCCCCGTTGTGGGAGACATTCTGGACGGTATGGGGCTGGTGCATCAGTTCCTGCCTCAGAACATCCGGCCCCTGCGGGAGGATATGAAGCTGGCAGGCAAGGCCATGCCCGTGCTGATGATTGATGTATTCGGCCCTCAGAAAAAGCCCTTTGGCTATCTGACGGAAGCTTTGGATCAGCTGGAAAAAAACGAGATCTATGTAGCCGCCGGCGGCGCCAAACGCTGTGCCTACTGGGGAGAATTGCTTACCGCCACCGCCAGGACCCGAGGGGCTGCCGGAGCCGTGCTGGACGGCTGGCATAGGGATACCCCGCAGGTCCTCAGCCAGAACTGGCCCGTATTCAGCTGCGGTTGCTATGCACAGGACTCCAGCGTCCGCACGCAGGTAGTGCAATTCCGCTGCAACGTAGAGATCGGACAGGTCACCGTGCACCCGGGAGACATTCTCTTCGGCGATATTGACGGCGTACTGGTGATCCCCAAGGAAGTGGCAGCCGAGGTCATTGAAAAGTCCCTTGAAAAAGCCGCCGGAGAAAAGCTGGTGCGCAAGGCCATTGAAGGGGGCATGTCCGCTACGGAAGCCTTTGCCAAGTTTGGCATTCTGTAAAATAATGGGCACTGCATTTGTGATCGACAGCCGGGATAACGTGGCCACCGCTCTGGAAGCGTTGTCCCCGGGTCCTGTATGTTTGACCGGCAGCCCGTCTGCCCCGGAGGCGGTTGCTCTGGAGCCGATCCCTCTGGGCCACAAGCTTTCCCTCCGCCCCATTGAAAAGGGGGAAGCCGTGATCAAGTACGGAATCTGCATCGGTCTTGCCACGGAGTATATTCCTGCCGGTGTATGGGTTCATCTGCACCGCATGAAAAGCCGGGTGGATGACCGCTCCAGCCATCTGGATATCCATACCGGCGCCCCCACAGACATTACCTATGCATAGGAGGATCGCATGAACGGTCTGTTTCTCCCTGCAATGACATGGCAGGGCTATGTCCGCCGGGAAGGCCCTATGGGCATCCGCAACAAGGTGCTGGTCATATACACGGTAGAGTGCGCCCGGTTCGTTGCGGAAAAGATTGCGGAAGCCACCGGCCATTCCCAGGTGGAATGTATAGGGTTTTCCGGATGTACGGATAATCAATATGCGGTGGATCTTCTTCTGGCCCTGGTGCGCCACCCTAACGTGGGCGCAGTGCTGTGCGTGGGGTTGGGCTGTGAATATGTGCAGCCGGAACGGCTGGCACAGGCTGCGGAAGCTTCCGGTCGCCCGGGCCGCTGGTTCACCATTCAGGAAGCCGGAGGCACACGCCCTTCCATAGAAAAGGGATGCGCACTGGTGCGGGAACTGCTGGTCCTGCTGGAACACACCCCCCGGGCTCCTATGGGCTGGAAGGATCTGATCGTAGGCGGAGAATGCGGAGGTTCCGATTATACCAGCGGCCCTGCCGGTAACTATCTCACCGGACGCTTTTTTGATATGCTGGTGGATGTCGGTGGCACCGCCATTTTTGAGGAAATTCTGGAAGCCGTAGGCTTGCGGGAGGAATTGAGCCGCCGGGCTGCCGATGAAAAAGCCCGGGAGGAGTTGCTCCGCTGCTATGATAAGGCCATGGCTTACTGCCGTTCCGTCCGCCAATACTCTGTCAGCCCGGGAAACTTTGCCGGGGGGCTGAGCACCATTGAAGAAAAGAGCATGGGCGCCTTTATCAAAAGCGGCTCCCGCCCCATTCAGGGGGTACTTAAGGTATCCCAACGGCCGGCTCACAGCGGACTCTGGCTGCTGGATTCCACGCCGGATCCCACGTTTATGCAATATGGTATCTCCAACCCCAATGACAGCGAAGGCGTTACTGCTCTGCTCAGCTGCGGCTGTCAGCTGGTATGCTTTATCACCGGCCGGGGCAACGTTATCGGTTCTGCCGTAGGGCCGCTGCTGAAGATTACCGGCAATGGCCTGACCTACCGCCGCATGGAGGAGGATATGGACGTAGATGCCAGCCCTCTGCTCCGTGGAGAATGTTCTCCCGAGGAGATGACCCTTCGCCTTGCCCGAACCGTGTACCGGCTGTGTGCCGGAGATCTTTCCAAAAGCGAAGCGCTTGGTCATAAGGAATATTTTATTCCCTATAAATACCAGGATAAACCGAGGTGTATGCAATGAAAAACGATGCTTTTTCTCTGGAAGGGCGGTTGGCCCTTATCACAGGCGGTGCAACGGGGCTGGGACTTGCCATGGCCCGCTGCATGGTCAAAGCCGGAGCCCGGGTACTCCTTCTGGGCCGCAGCGCCCCGGAAGCGCATGCCGCCAATTATGCGGATTTCAAGGATAAGGTGACTTATTATCAGGGGGATGTTACGGATATTGCCGGTATAAGCGCCTTGGCTCAAAGAATACTGCTGGAGCAGGGCCCCGTGGACATTCTGGTAAATAATGCGGGGATCCACTGTAAAAAGCCCATTGAAGAAATGACCCCGGAAGAGTTTTCTGCCGTACTGAACACCCACCTGACAGGAGCCTTTGCCCTGACCCGGGCACTGCTGCCCCCCATGCGGGAGAAAAAAGCCGGATCTATCCTGTTTATCGCCAGCATGACCAGCTTTATCGGCCAACCCTATGTAATGGGGTACTCCGCCGCCAAGGCCGGGGTGCTGGGCATGGTGCGCACCCTTTCTGCCGAAGTCAGCCGGAAGGGGATTCGGGTCAACGCTATTGCCCCCGGTTGGATAGACTCTCCCATGTACCGCTCCGTAGTGGAAAAGGATCCTGCCCGGTGGGCAAAGATCCTGGGCCGGATCCAGATGGCCCGCGAGGGGGAACCGGAAGATATCGGCTGGGCAGCAGTATATCTGTGCTCTGATGCCGCCAAATATGTGACGGGCATCTGTCTCCCCGTAGACGGCGGTGCTCTGGCCGGATTCTAGTCGAATATAAGTTTTCCAAACAAAAAAAGCTCCCTTTTGCCGTGCGCCGATAAGACAGTAATCTGAGAAAACTACACAATCGGCATACGCCAAACAGGCTCTGACAACAAAAAGGTTCATTATGCAGATTAAATTTGAAAATATCATCCTTCGGGATATGATAGAGTCCGACATTGAAGATTATGTACGTTGGTTCACCGTGGAGCGTGAATGGGAAAACTGGGATGCTCCCTGGGAAAAAGAGGACACGGATGCGGAAGCTGAGCGGAAACGCTGGATGGAATATTACGAATCCAGGAAAAATCGTCCGGATGACGTCCGTCGTTACGGGCTCGAAATCGAATGGAACGGCAGGCATATCGGCTCGGTAAGCGCCTATCACATTGACGAAAACTACGACTGGATCAGAAATGCCGAGAATGGGCAGACTGTCCATTTGGCTGTCGGCATTGATATTTGCGAACCCAATTTGTGGGGCAACGGAATCGGCACAAACGCTCTGCGTGCCTTTATAAATTACCATTTTAAAAACGGCGAGGACGAGATTTACATGCAAACCTGGTCAGGCAATGTTCGTATGATTCATTGTGCCGAAAAGCTTGGATTTGTTGAGTGCAATCGTGACCCAGGCACACAAGAGGTTGACGGACAATATTATGATGGACTGACCTTTAGAATGAAAGTTCCGGATTCTTTTGCGCCGAGCGGCGGAGAGCTCCACCGAAGCTGACCCCGACAAGAACATCATCTCCGATGAATCCCCTATCGGCAAGGCGCTGCTCGGCAAAAAAGTCGGCGAAATTGCGGAAGCAGAGCTCCCCACCGGTGATATTGCAAAGTTCGAGGTTCTTCACATCAGCAGATAAGCCGTTTACAGCACAAAAAGCCCTTTGAAAAGCTGCCTCCACATAAGAAAACAGCGGGTTAGGGAGCTTTTTACATCGCCGCCTATACCCCTCTTCCACCGGTCAGGCGAAGAGACGCATACCGCTGCTGACGAAACACACTCCGTCGGCATCCGCATCCTTGACGCTTTTACTCTTTCCTTCCCCTATGCCGGTATTGCAGCGGCGAAAGAGAAAACTCCTGTTTGAAAGCATGATAAAACCGGCTGGGGCTTTGAAACCCGGCGGCATAGGCAATGTCTATGACTTTTTTATCCGTATGCAGCAGCAAATTGGCCGCATAGTTGAGTCTTTTTGCCTGAATATAGGCCCAGGGCGTCACCCCCAAGTGTTTCTTGAAGCTCCTGCATACATGTGCCTCCGTTCGCCCGCATCGCTGAGACAGATCCCCCAGTTCCCAGGAGAAATTCTCCGGTTCCTCCAGTTCGGTGAGCAGCGCAGCCAGCCAGCCCGGCAGGTTCAGCGCCGGGGCCGTAGTCATGAAAAGCAGCAGATACCCCATAAGCACTTCCATAAGCAGAAAGCGCAGCTGCGCCCCGGATGTCCCTCTATCCCGGGCAGGCAGCAGATTCAGCCGCTCCAGCTTGGTTTGCAGCAGCAATGATTCCCCTGCCGTCAGTTCCCGCAGCAAAGGTCCGGGATAGGCCAGCAGACTCCTGTGCCACCGAGGTGTGCGTAAAAACGCAAACATATCCTCCATCACCCCGGCAGGAAAGGCAATGTTGATAAAGATACACTCCTCCCGGCCGGAACGGCTGTGCACCTCGCCGGGGCGCAGCAACAACAATGTTCCCGGACCGGCAGTCATCTCTTTCTCTCCCACCCGCATGGAAAAATGCCCGGACACCACCAGCGCCAGCTCATAGAAATCATGCACCTGCGGGTATGTTTCCGGTTCCACATGGTCATGAATGGCATAATGCAGTTCCTGTTCCGGCCCCAGCAGCTCCGATGCGTTCAGCCGATGCAGCATATGTATTTGCTCCTTATCCTTATTCTGTATCCATATCAATATATGGCATTTTTCTCTTAAAAGCAAGAAGCAGTTTTTCCAAAGTCATTGTACAATATCTGTAATTAAAAAACTGACTGTCTGATTATAAAAAAGGAGTTTTTATGGAAACAGAAACACGTATTCACCGCTGCGGTGTGGTGCCTGTAGTGGTGCTGGAACGAGAAGAATATGCCGTTCCCACAGCCCGGGCCCTGCTGGCCGGCGGCATAGATGTGATGGAGATCACCTTCCGCACGGAAGCGGCTCCCGGGGCCATTGCCGCCGTTCACGCTCACTGCCCGGAAATGCTGGTGGGCGCCGGTACCGTTTTGAACGTGAATCAGGCACGTGTTGCCGCAGAGCGGGGCGCAGGCTTTCTTGTCTCCCCCGGCTTCGACCACGAACTGGCACTCTGGTGCCGGGAACAGCATATGCCCCTTATCCCCGGGTGCGTTACCCCTACGGAGATCATGGCTGCCCTGTCCCTGGGCATTCATATTGTCAAATTCTTTCCCGCAGACGTATACGGCGGACTCAAGGCCATGAAGGCTCTTTCCGGCCCCTTTGGCGGGATCCGGTTTATGCCTACCGGCGGTGTTTCTGCCGAGAATGCAAAGGACTATCTGACTGCGCCCTTCGTCCACGCTGTAGGCGGCAGTTGGCTTTGTCCTAAAAAGGCTATTACCGAAGGTGATTTTGCTGCCATTACCCGTTTGAGCCGGGAAGCACGTACCCTGGCTGATGCCTGCAGATAAGGAGACATACCATATGAAATTTCTTACCTTTGGAGAGATCATGCTGCGGCTGAAGGCTCCCGGCCAGGAGCGTCTGCTGCAAAGCGCCCTGTTGGAAGCGACCTTTGGCGGCGGGGAAGCAAACGTAGCCGTTTCCCTCGCCAATTATGGAGAGGACGCTGCCTTTTTGACGGTTTTGCCCGATTCCCTGCTGGGAGATCTGTGTCTGGGAGAGCTTCGCCGCTTTAATGTGGATACCGGCCGCATTCTCCGCGGACCGGGACGTATGGGGCTCTATTTTCTGGAGCCCGGCGCCAATCAGCTTCCCAGCCGGGTGCTCTATGACCGCGCCGGCAGTTCCATGGCTTTGGCCGGCCCCGGCAGCATCTGTTGGGACGATGCCCTGAAAGATGTGCAATGGTTCCATATTACAGGCATTACCCCTGCCATTTCTCAAAGCGCCATGGAGCTTTCCTTAGAAGCCGTCAAGGAAGCAAAAAAACGGAACATCTCTGTGTCCTGCGACTTGAACTACCGAAAGAACCTGTGGAAATACGGTGTGAACGCCCAAGAAGTCATGTGTGAGCTGCTTCGCTATGCGGATGTAGCCATTGCCAACGAAGAGGATGTACAGAAGTCTTTGGGCATCACCGCCAATGTGCAGGTGGAACAGGGAGAACTGAGCCGCGATAAATACCGCGCTCTGGGCGATAAGGTGTTGGCCGCTTACCCGAATCTGCAGATGATCGCCATTACCCTGCGGGAAAGCCACAGCGCCGACTGGAACGGATGGGGCGCCTGTCTCAACGACGGCAAAGTCTTCTATACTTCCAAGACCTATGAGATCCGGGACATTGTGGATCGGGTGGGCGGCGGAGACAGCTTTGCCGGCGGACTGCTGTATGGTCTGCACCGGTATGATGCGCTTCAGGATGCGCTGGAGTTTGCCACGGCGGCCAGCTGCCTGAAGCACTCCGTTCTGGGAGATTTCAACCGTGTCAGCACTCAGGAAGTGGAAAAGCTTATGACCGGAGATGGTTCCGGCCGGGTGCAGCGCTGATCCTATCCAGTTTATTTTCCATTTTTCCGGCAGCTCCGACTTTTTAGAATAAGTCGGAGCTGCTTTTTCATATGCCAGAAACTATACGCATATCTGAACAAATGCTGCGGCCTATCCGCTTCAGGTCATTTTTTCAGCATCAGCCGCACTACCTTTACGCTTCCGTCCATTTCGACCCCAACCATGCGGAATCCGCATTTTTCCGTGTAAAACCTGATATTCTCTGTTTCATCTGCCGGTGTGATCAAGGTAAATGTCTTCCCTTCCCCATACTGTGAAAGCACATGCTTCATGGCCTGCGTTCCTATTCCTTTCCTCTGAAATGGAGGGATGATACAAAGACACCCGATGGTATGGACGTCCGGTTCCGTTTCCTTACAGGAAATACACCCCACGGGCACTTCACCGCAGGTTATAATGTATTTGGGGTACTGCAGGATGGAGCGCTCCATCATTTCCTTTGTTTTACCATATCCGGGGCACACCCCGTATTTTATATAGTCGCCGTAAAAGGCAGCATTGTAGATATCTATCAGCAGTGCCGCATCCTGCACAACGGCTTTCCTGTATCTCAGTTCCATTGTTTTCCATCCGTTTCCCGTTTTTTTGTTCCTGTTAAAGTATAGCACAGCTTGTTCATGCAAACCAGCGCATATAAAAAGCCCCTTTTCAGGGGCTATAGATATGTATGGTAGGCTACTTATCAATAATCCGAAAGCTTCATTGTTTTGGCGCTCTTGGCCTTTTCTCTTGCTTCGGCGGCAAAATGGCAGGCCACGCAATGGCCGGGCTCCACCTCACACAGGCAGGGCGCTTCACTGAAGCACTTTTCCTGAGCCATCCAGCAGCGCTTGGCAAACCGGCAGCCGGGTTTTGGATTAATGGGACTGGGTACATCCCCCTCCAGAATAATCCGTTCCGTTTTATGGTTCACGTCCACCTTGGGAATGGCGGAAAGCAGCGCAATAGAATAAGGATGCTGACAGTTTTCAAAGATCTGGTCCGTTGTGGCTATTTCTACGATCTCGCCCAGATACATGACGGCAATGCGGTTGGATATATGCCGCACCACGGAAAGGTCATGAGAAATAAACAGATAGGTCAGACCAAACTTCTTCTGCAGATCCATGAGCAGATTGATGATCTTGGCCTGCACGGAAACATCCAGCGAACTCACCGGCTCATCGCACACGATAAACTTGGGGTTCAAAGACAATGCCCGGGCAATGCCCACTACCTGTCGGGTGCCTCCGTCCAGCTCATGGGGATAATAATCCAGCAGCGTCTGGGAAATGCCTACGGTGTCGCACAGCTCCCGGATCTTTCCTTCGATCTCTTTCTTGGGGCACAGGTTCTGTACCAGATAGGCCTCGGAAAGGATAGAGCGCACGGTCTTTCTGGGGTTGAGTGAAGAATAGGGATCCTGGAAAATGATCTGCATCTTCCGGCAATAGGTGCTCTTCTGCTCCTTGGAAGCGGTGAACACGTTTTCTCCCTCCAGCAGCAGCTCCCCGTCGGTCTGGGGGATCAGCCGCATGATAACGTTGCCCACGGTACTTTTGCCGCAGCCGGATTCCCCTACCAGCCCCAGCGTCTCCCCGGGGTAGATCTTAAAGCTCACATCATCTACCGCATGAAGCATACCCTTGCCGGGGATCTTGAAATATTCCTTCAGATGCCGCACTTCAACGAGGGGCTTGTTTTCCATAGTCTGAGACATTACTCTACCTCCTTATGGCAGAAGCAGGCCACATAATGATGATCGTTGATCCGGATCATATCCGGCTGCTCCGTTTCGCAGCAGGCCCGGCACTCATGGCAGCGAGGATGGAAGGCGCAGCCCTTGGGCAGATTGGTTGCATTGGCGATCTGCCCGGGGATGGCATTGAGCCGGTCTTTCTTTCCTTCCAGAGACGGAATGGCTCCCAGCAGACCCACGGTATACGGATGCATGGGATGCCCGAATACCTCCTGTACGGAGCCGTATTCAATGATCCGGCCGCCGTAGACCACGGAGACGTTTTCGCAGAGCTCGGAAATGATGCCCAGATTATGGGTGATCATGAGCAGGGAGGTATCATACTGGGTCTTGAGCTTTTTCATCAGCTCCAGGATCTGGGCCTGAATGGTCACATCCAGAGCGGTGGTAGGCTCATCGGCAATAAGCAGCTCCGGATTCAGGGCTATACCTGCAGCAATACCTACCCGCTGGCGCATCCCGCCGGAGAACTGGTTGGGATAGTCATTGAGCCGCGCACCGGGAATGCCCACCTGCTCCAGAAGGGCCTTGACCTTTTCCTGTGCCTGTCGTCTGGATACCCGCTCATGCCGGCGGATAACCATGCCGATCTGCTCTCCGATGGTAAAAACCGGGTTCAGGGATGTCAGCGGGTTCTGAAAGATCATGGAGATCTTGTTGCCGCGAATATCCATGAGTTCTTTTTGAGACATCTTCATAACGTTTTTTCCGTTATAAAGGATCTCTCCCTTGGTGATCTTCCCGGCGGGCTTGGGCAGCAGGTTCAGGATGGACAGGGCCGCCGTTGTCTTGCCGGCGCCGGTCTCCCCCACCAGACCCATGGATTCGCCCTTATGAATGGTCAGATTAAAGCCGTTAAGGGCGTTGCCCACGGCACGCTCCGTTGTATACTGCACGTGCAGATCCGTGATCTGAAGGAGCACGTCATTTTGCTTTGCATTAGTTTCCATGATGTCCTCCTTAAATACGTTTGGGATCCAGCACGTCTCTGAGACCGTCTCCCAGGAAGTTGAAGGCCAGCACCGTGACCATCAGGGCCACACCGGGCACCATGACCAGCCAGGGATTGGTGATCAGGAAGTTCCGCCCATCGGCGATCATGTTGCCCCAGGAAGGGGTAGGCGGCTGTACGCCCAGGCTCAAAAAGCTCAGGGACGCTTCCGTAAGAATAGTCCAGCCCAGCTGCTGGCTGATAAGAATGATGAGCTGTGTAGTAACGTTGGGGAAGATCTGGGAGAACATAATGTGCATCCGGGAAGCCCCCAGCACCTGAGAAGCCTTTACAAACTCGGTGTTCTTCACCACCATGACGTTGTTGCGGGTAACTTTGCAGTACTGCACCCAGGTGGTAATGATCAATACAATGACCAGGTTGAAAATGTTCGGCCCCAGCACGGCCATTACGGCTATAGCCAGCACCAGATTGGGAATGGCCATCATGATATCGCACAGACGCATGATCACGGCGTCTACCGCACCGCCAAAGTAGCCGGAGACGGCTCCCAGCACCGTGCCGATAAAGGCCGCCACAAAAACCACCACCGCAGCGATGGTCAGGGAGTAACGGGAGCCCAGTAGCAGCCGGGAGAAAATATCCCGCCCGGCTTCGTCCGTACCGAACACATGGCCCTGAAGCCCCCGTGCAAAGTATTCCGGAGCCATGAGACGCTCGGCCAGATTATTGGTCAAGGGATCATATTGCACGATCACCGGCGAGAACACAGACAGCAGGATGATAACGATAGCCGTAACGGCGCCTACCATAAAGAACTTGCTGTGAAGCATCCGGGAGATAACGATCTTTTTATCCATAAGCTTAACTCCTTACTGAAGGGTGATGCGGGGATCGATGAAGGAGTTCACAATATCCACCAGCATGTTCACAATGGCAAACAGAGCCGCCGAGACCAGCAGGCAGGACTGCACCAGCGGGTAATCCCGGGTGCCTACCGCCTGGAAAATAAGCTGGCCAAAGCCCGGCCAGGCAAAGATGGTCTCCACCACCACGGCGCCGGCCAGATAGATGCCGATCTGCATACCCACGATGGTGACAATGGGGATCAGTGCATTTTTAAAGGCATACTTGGTGTATACCACCGCCCGGCTGATACCCTTTGCATAGGTAGCGGTAATATAGTCTTCCTTCAGCACGTCAATGATGCCGGACCGCCCCATACGGGTGACCTGTGCGGCCACGGGGTACCCCAGCGTCATGGCCGGGAGAATAAAGGTCTTCCAGGTACCGTAGCCCATAGCCGGGAACCACTTGAGCTTAACGGCAAAAATATAGATGACCAGAATGCCCATCCATACCGTGGACATGGACTGTCCCAACAGGGCAAACATGGTAGCCAGAAAATCCACGATGGTGCCCTGGCGGGAACCCGCTACGATACCCAGCGGAATGCTGATAAGCAGGCACACAAGCATGGTGATAATTGTCAGTTTGAAGGTTGCGGGCAGCCGCTGAAAGATCAGATCTTTCACCGGGAGCTTATAGATGATAGAGGTTCCCAAGTCCCCCTTGAGCACACCGCCGATATAGCGGAAATACTGCACTACCATGGGCTGGTCCAGCCCCAGCTTGACCTCCATGGCCTTGATGGCTTCCTGTGAAGCGCCATCGGGCAAAACCATCATGGCAGGATTGCCGGGCGCAATACGGATCAGGGCAAAGGCAATAATGGATACGGCAAACAGGATCAGCAGCGTCATGAGCAGACGCTTCAGGATAAATCTCAGTAATCTGGGCATAGCTTTCTTCCTTATGCTTCCGCCGGAGCGAAAGGTCGTTTGGGATCAGAAAGGGCAAAGGCCGGCTTCCCGGCGCTTTTTCAACAGACGGGAGACCGTTGCCAGTCTCCCGTCTGTGTCCTTGCGGCCGGTGTTTTTACTTTACCAGGGAAGGATCCCAGTCAACGTAGCGGACGTTGATGAAGCCTTCCTTATAGAGGAGCAGGCCCTTTACGCCGTAGTTGATGGGGTAGCAGGCTTCCATCTGATCGGTGGTGATGTTGGGAGCGAAGGTCTCGCTCATGCGCTGATTCATCTGGCTGATGAGAGAAGCGCGCTCAACGGGATCGGTAGCCTTGTTGGAATCTTCGATGAGCTTCATGAGCACATCGTCCTTGTAGTTGGAATGATGGTTGTCGCCCAGGATACGCTGATTGATGTGGGCATAGGGATCGCCGTTAACATGGTTGTTGGAAGCCAGGAACACATCATAGGAGCCTTCGGCCCGGATGTTGTTCAGAGCGGAAACCTCAACGGGATCGATCTTGGCATTGAAGCCGACCTGATTGAGCATGTCCTGAATGGCAACCAGCAGGGCCTTGCCCATGGGGATGCCGGTATGCGTGTAGATGGTGAACTCCTGGCCGTTGTAGCCGGCTTCCTTCAGCAGTTCCTTGGCCTTCTCGGGGTTGTACTCATAACCCTTCATGTTGGCGTCATAACCCACAGCACCGATGGGCAGGAAGCCGTTGGGTACCTGACCGGCGCCCAGCACGTACTTTACCAGGTCCTCACGGTTGATGGCCAGAGAGAAAGCTTCACGGAGCTTCTGATCGGAGAAGAGAGCGCCGTCCTTGCACTGGAACTGAATGTAATGGAAAGTGCCGTTTTCGGCATTGCGCAGTTCGATCTTATCTTCGGTGCCTTCATACATGGAAAGCATGTCCCGGGCTACGCCGCCGGTGGCCAGGTAAGCATCGATCTCGCCGGAAAGCTGGCCGTTGATGGCGGTAGCGGGCTCCAGAATGTGGCGCAGATAGACCTCTTCCAGAGTGGTCTCATAAGCGTCCCAGGAACCGGAGAACTTCTTGAAGTGAGTATACTGACCGTCTACCCATTCCACCAGCTGCCAGGGGCCGGTACCAACGGCCTTCTGCTCGGTCCAGAGCTTTTCGCCCTCGGCTTCCCATGCATCGTGGGGGATGATCCAGGTGTTGGAGAAAGCCAGCTCAGCAGGTCCGAAGGGCTCGGAAAGGGTGATCTTGGCGGTGTACTGATCTACGGCTTCCACGGACTGGAGATAGGGCCAGTAGGTCATGGAGCAGGTCAGATCCCGGTTGTCGATAAGCCGCTGATAAGTGGTGACCACGTCTGCGGAATCAAAGTCTTCACCGTTCTGGAACTTGACATCGTTGCGGAGTTTGAAGGTCCAGACCAGGCCGTCGTCGGAATGAGACCATTCGGTGGCCAGGCAGGGCAGATAGTTCCCCTCATGATCGGTGGAGATCAGGGTATCATACATCATCCAGCAAGCGGTGAACACGGGGAAATTGAAGATGTCATGGGGATCCAGCTTGGTGATATTCTCAGACAGAGCCAGATTGATGACCTTCTTAACATCGCCGTCCTTCTTGACGTCGGCATCGCCCTGTTTGCCATCGGCGTTCTGGGCACAGCCGGCCAGCGCCGTAACCAACAGTACGACTACCAGCAGCAGAGACAGAAAACGTTTTTTCATTGGGTCCTCCTCTTTGTGTGTAGGTGATATGCTACGGCGAAGTTCGCCGGACAGCCGAAAGAATGGATGCGCTCAAAATCTTTTTTATTTTTTATTATCATACTACATGACTTATTTTCTTCACAATTTCGAAAAACCGCACTGGAGTTATCAATTTCTGCTTTATTCTTTTACGAAGATTCGAAAAACGCGTATTTTCCCACCGTGAATCTTTGTTTTTCTTTACATTTTTCCCGCTTTCGGTATATCATGAAAAAAAGAAAGGAGTTTTCCGTGAAGAAACTGCTGCTGCCCCTGTGCCTGACTTTGTGTTTGGGATTGATGTCTGCCTGGTATCTCTGGCTGTACCGTTCTCCTTCTCCCGAGGAAGAGCCGGAACTGGTGCTGCGTTATGCGGATGACCAGCCTGAAGATCATCCCACCACCAAGGCCGCTCACTTTTTTGCCGAGCAGGTATACACAAAGACCGGCGGGCGTATTCGCATTGATATATACAGCAACGGGGAACTGGGAGATGAACGCTCCGTAGTGGAACAGGTGGCTTTTGGAGGCATTGACCTGGCCCGTGTATCCCTTACGGCGGTGCAGGATTTTGTTCCCGCTGAAGCGGCTCTCATGCTCCCCTATTCCTACCGGAATGCCGCCCATATGTGGGCCGTATTGGACGGGGAACTGGGGGATGGCATCCTCAGTGAACTGGAAGAAGCGCATATGGTGGGTCTTTCCTGGTATGATGCAGGAGCCCGCTCCTTTTATGCCCGCCGGGAAATACGCACGCTGGAGGACATGCACCTGCTGCGCATCGGTATTCAGGATGATGAGCGCATGAGGCGCTTTGCGGAGAATCTGGGCGTGCGCCCCCGAACGGTACTTTATTCCAACATTCAGCCCGGGCTTCAGACCGGCTCCCTGGATGGAGCGGAAAACAGCCTGGTCTCCTATCAGTCTGCCGGCCACTACAAAACGGCCCCTTACTTTTTAAAAACGGAACATCTGCGCATTCCGGACATACAGATCATCAGCCAGAGCACCTGGGCGCTGATCTCCCCCGAAGACCAGACCCTTATCCTCCGCTGCGCCAAGGAATCTGCCCAGTACCAGCGTGCCCTGTGGCAGGCCCGGGAGCGGGAAATCGAAGCGGAGCTGCAGAAGAAGGGCTGCACCATTATCGCCCTTTCCGCAGAGGAACAGGAGAAGTTCCGCCACTGTGCCGCCCGTCTGTATGAGACCCTGCCTGCAGAATACCGGGATCTGTACTGGAAGATGCAGCGGGTAGGAAAATGAGGGAACGCCTATGAAAAAAATGTCCAAACGGTCCCTTCCCATTCGGGTGCAGGTATATGCAGGACTTATGCTGCTGTGCACCGTGATCCTGATGATCTATGCTTTCACCGCTGTACACATTTATTACTTTTCCGGAAGCGTAGCCTCCCTGACAGACAATTACTACGGCACCAGCAATTTTCTTTCCACCTGTATGGAGGCGGACGCCGCCTTGAAAAGCCTGGTGGAAAATTCGGATAAGGTAGACGTTGCCCAACAAAAAACCGTATGCGTGCAGGCGCAGGAAAAACTGTTTTCCCAGCTGGCGGCCCTGAAAAGCAACGAATCCCTTTCCGGCGGCCAGTACAATACCCTTCTGCGGGCAATGGATGCAACACTGAGCAGCTATAAAAGTTATACCAGCGACTTTTTCCGCCTGTGGGAGCAGGAAAAGCATCAGGAGGCTTACACGCTCTATTTCAATATTCTGCGCAAGTGCGGCACCTATTTGCAGCGCTATTCTTCGGAGCTGCTGGAGGAAGAGCTGCGGCTGGGGCAGGGCGTCTCCCAGAACATCCACCGTCAGAACACCCACTTTCTGGGCATGTATGTGGCCGTATGCATTCTGGCCGTACTGGTCAGTCTGTTCATTTATAAAAGCGTTTCGGAGATACTGCGGCCGGTATACACCATGATCGATGTTTCCAACCAGCTTACCGCCGGGCACTTTGATATTCCGGATATAGACTATCCGCTTTCCAACGAAATGGGCCGTCTGGTGGAATCCTTCAACCAGATGAAAAACGCTACCGGCCGCCTTATGACCGCCATGGAGGAAAAGCGCCATGCAGAAACTCTTCTTGCTGAAGCGCGTGCCCGAAAGGCAGAGCAGGAGCAGCAGCTTCAGGAAGCGGTCGTGCTGCAATTGCGCAGCCAGATCATGCCTCATTTTCTGTTTAATACTCTGAATATCATCAGCCGCACCGCCCGGGTAGAGGGCGCACCCAAAACAGAAGAGCTGCTGTATGCCCTGGCGCATCTTTTCAGGGCAAGTCTGCAATCCACCGTGGCCGGACAGGTGACCCTTGCGGAAGAAATAAATATGGCCCGGAACTATTTTATCCTGCAGCAGGCCCGTTTCGGCAGCAGAGTAGGGCTTACTTTCCGCGTGGCAAAAGATGTGTATCCCGAGGAGCTGCAGGTCCCCAGCTTCTTTTTGCAGCCCCTGGTAGAAAATTCCATTCTCCACGGCCTTGAGAACCGGGTAGACGACGGCCGGGTGCGGGTGCGGATCCAGCGGGACGAAACGCACCTGTATATCAGCATCTGCGACAACGACTCCGGCATGAGCCGGGAGCGGCTTGCGGAGGTCATCCGGGAGGATACCGTCCGGGAACGCCGGGTCACCGGCATCGGCGTAAGAAACGTGCGGGCCAGGATCCTTATGGCCCACCCGGGCAATGCCTTTACCATCTATTCCAAAGAAAATCTGGGCACCATCGTGCGCATCACCCTGTATCTGGAGGAGGAGTGAATCCATGATCAAGATCCTTATTGCAGAAGACGAGGCACTGGAACGCAAGTTCCTGCTGAAGATCCTGGCCGATGCCTTGGGCTCAGCGGCAGAGCTGCGGGATGTGGAAAACGGCCTCCAGGCGGTGGAGCTGGCCCGTTTATGGCGGCCGGATCTGCTGCTGCTGGATATCCGTATGCCCGGCATGACCGGCCTGGAAGCCGCCGAGGAAATACGCACCTTCCTGCCCTATGTGCGGATCGCCCTGATCACCGCTTACGGAGAGTTTTCCTATGCGCAGCAGGCCATCCGCCTGCATGTGAGCGATTATATTCTCAAGCCCGTGGAGGATGCCATGCTGATCAGCACCGTAAGGCGGCTCATGGAGCCCATCCGCCAGGAACAGAAGCTGGCCGATTACTTTACCGTGCCGCCCCTTTCTGCCAAAGCCCCCCAGGAAAGCGAAAGCCAGCAGACAGTCATGGAACGGGTAGACAGCTATCTACGGCATAACTATGCTCTGGATATCTCTCTGGAGCGGGTAGCGGATATCATCGGTGCCAGCCCGGGATACTTCTCCAAGCTGTTTAAGCAGCATTTTGGGCAGACCTTTCTGGAGCGCCTGACCCAGATACGCATCCAGCAGGCAAAAAAGCTTTTGCGCACCACAGACAAGAGCACCCGTGAAATCGGTGAAGCCGTCGGGTATCCTTCCATCACCTATTTCAACGCCAAATTCAAGAAGGAAACGGGGCTGCCTCCGGCCGAATACCGCCGGAATCCCCCGGAAGAATAAGCCTTCTTTCCATATAAAACTTCAGGGGCTGCAAATACAGCCCCTTTTTTAATGCGGCTTTCCAGAGAATTTCTACCGCCCCGTTTTCCGACCGCTTTCATTCCATGCACATGCTCCCGCTCCTTTTCAGGCCCCGCTTATTTACGCAAAGATCCTCCGCAAGCCGGCAGCCTGCGGAGGAGCCTGTTTCAAGATATTCTACGTCTCAATGACCGTAATGCTGCAAAAAGCGGCGGGTGCGCTCCTTTTGCGGGTGTGTAAAAAGCTGTTCCGGCTTCCCCTCTTCCACGATAACCCCTTCATCCAGAAAGAGTACCCGGTGGCTCACCGCCCGGGCAAAAGCCATCTCGTGCGTAACGATGACCATGGTCATGGCACTTTGAGCCAGCTGCCGAATGACCTTAAGCACCTCGCCTGTCAGTTCCGGATCCAATGCAGAGGTCGGCTCATCAAAAAATAGTATCTCCGGCTCCATAGCCAAAGCCCGCGCAATGGCCGCCCGCTGTTGCTGCCCTCCGGAAAGTTGGCAGGGATAGGCTTCCGCCTTATCCTCCAGCCCCATGCGCTCCAGCAGGATCCTTGCCTTCTGTTCCGCCTGTGTCTTGCCCATCTTCCCTGCGCACACCGGCGGATCGGCTACATTTTTTAAAAGCGTAAAGTGCGGAAAAAGATTGTATTGCTGGAAAACCAGTCCAAAGGTTCCCTGCAGCTGCCGCAGGGTCTTTTTATCCGCATAAACACTGGGGCCATCTCCCCGGTTTTGGGCTGCCGCCCTGCCTCCGTAATACAGGGATCCACTGTCCAGCCGTTCCAGAAGGGTGGCGCACCGCAGCAGAGTGCTCTTTCCGCCGCCGCTGGGACCGATGATGGAAACTACTTCTCCCTTTTCCACCCGGAGAGAAGGACCCTTGAGCACCTGCCTGCCTGCAAAAGCCTTGCAGGCATTTTGTATTTCAAATACAGCCATGGCAGTCTCCTCAGTTATAATAGGCAAAAGCCTTTTCACATTTTTCCATGGCAAAGGCTACCCCGTAGTTGAACACATAGTAAAATACCCCTGCCGCCGCCAGAGCCAGCATCCCCGGGGTTTGAGGAGAGGCCACGATCTGCTTGGCCCGGGTAAACATCTCCACCGTGCCTATGACCGAAGCCAAGGACGTGTCCTTCACCAAAGTAATGACCTCGTTGGTCACGGAAGGCAGTACACGCTTTATCATCTGCGGCAGCAAAATGCGAAAGAAAGTCTGTCCCCGACTGTAGCAAAGCACCTGCGCCGCCTCCCGCTGTCCCTGAGGGATGGATTCCAGACCACCCCGGTAGATCTCTCCAAAGTAAGCGGCATAGTTGATCACAAAAGCCAGTATCACTGCCGTAAACCGCCAGTTCCCCGGCACGGTGATCCCCAGCAGAAGCTTTGGGCCATAAAAAACCACCATCAGCTGGAGCATCAGAGGCGTTCCCCTCATGATGGAGATATATGCCTTTACGACGCCCCGCAGCAGCATGTTCCGGCTCCGCCGCCCGGCCATGACCAGCAGACCCAAAGGCAGCGAGCCCAACAGGGTCAGCAGAAAAATAGCCAGCGTGGTAAGAAATCCCTGCCCCAGCAGGGAAAACATGGTGGAAACGTTCATCTTATTTGCCGAGCATGCACAGGCTGTCCAGTACCAGCCCCTTATCCTCGTACTTTTGCGCTATCTCCAGCATGGTGCCGTCCTTAGCCATGTTCCACAGCTGTTCGTTCACCGCATCCCGCAGCTCCGTGTTTCCCTTGAAAAAGCCGACGGCATATTGTTCCCGGGAAATGGCCTCCTCCAGCATTACATAGCCCTCTCCGTTGACGGACAGCTGATACGCCGCCACGCCCTTATCCACGGCCACGGCATCTACTGTACCCTGAGACAGATCCAGAAAGCCCGTGTTATAATCTCCCAATTCCACCACTTCCTTCAGGCTTGCCTTAAAGGCTTCGTTGGCGTTCACTGCATCGGAAGCGGAAGAGGCCGCCTGCACCATCAGCCGCTTGCCGGCCAGATCCGTCAGCGTTTGTATGCCGGAATCCGCCTTTACTACCACTACAATGGAATTGTCCACATAGGGATCGGACCAGGTGTATTCGTCTTCCCGCCCGGTAACAGTAAACCCGTTCCAAATGCAGTTGATGCTCCCCGCAGCCAGCTCTGCATCCTTACTGTTCCAGTCAATGGCCACGGCTTCAAAGTCCCAGCCCAGCCGGCTGCAGGCTTCCTTTGCCAGTGCCAAATCAAACCCGTCATAGCTTCCGTCTGCCGCTATAAACCCGAAAGGCGGGAACTCTGCGTCAAACCCAACGATCAGTTTACCGGAGGATTGCCCGGCCTGCTTTTCGTCACTCTTGGCACAGGCGGCTAAAGACACCGCCAACACCAGCGCCAACATTACGGAAACCCATTTTTTCATTGCTTCATTTCCTTGCTTTTGTATTTATACTCTGTAAATTTGTATTTTAATACAATACCACACCAGGCCTGGATTGTAAAGAGCAAAACGGTGCTTTCCGTAAAAAATATATTTTTCTGTCATCCTGCAAAAGTATGAGCCCTTGCGGCGGACTTCTCCTTTGCTGTATACTGAATGCTATGAAAGAAGTATATCTTGTGACCGGTGCAGGCGGCTACCTGGGGCGAGCGGCAGTGGAAGCGCTTTTGCACCGGGGCTGCCGGGTGAGGGCTCTGGTACACAGCCCTCAGGGCGCCGCCAACCTTCCTGCCGGAGCCGAGGCCGTACCGGGCAGTGTTCTGGAGCCCGCTTCCTTGCAGGCCCTTTTCTCCGTTCCCGGAGAACCGCCCCTATGCTGCATCCATGCTGCCGGGTTGATCTCTGTAAACCGCAGAGATCCTCAGGTGCGCCTTGTCAATGTGGAGGGCACAAAAAACATTCTGGAGCTGTGCCAGGCCCGAATGGCCAGGCTTGTATATGTATCCAGTGTAGATGCCCTGTGCCTGCCGGAAAGAAATGAGCCCGTTCGGGAACCGCAGCGCTTCTTCCCGGAAAAGCTGTCTACGGAGTACGGCCGTTCCAAGGCGGAAAGCGCCAACATGGTTCTGGAAGCCGCCAAAGGGGGGCTCTCCGCTTCCGTTGTGCTGCCCAGCTGCATACTGGGCCCCGGAGATGCCCGCAGAGGCTTTACCAGCATAATGCTGCAAGCCTATCTGCGGGGTATCCCGCCTGTAAGCATTACCGGCGGATATGATTTTGTGGATGTGCGGGATGTAGCCCAGGGGATCCTTGCCGCCTGCCTGACCCCCGGTGGGAGCGTTTATCTGCTTACCGGCCGTTACGGCTCTGTAAAAGAGGTGTTTGATTGTCTGGCGGATTATACCGGGCGCCCCCGCACCCGCCTGACCCTGCCTTTAGAGCTTCTGTATCCGGCTCTGCCCTTTGTATCCCTCTATGGTGCAGTGACCCGCCGCCGAATGCCCCTTTCCAGCAGTGCTTTAAAGCTGCTGGCAGCCCATCCGCTATATGACCATAGCCGTGCCACCCGGGAATTGGGCTTTATGCCCCGCCCTCTGGAGGAAACCGTCCGGGACACGGCCGCGTTTTTGCTGGGCCAAAGCGTTAGAAGCTGAATCAGTCTCTTATGCTGTATTGTCCATGCCGATGTCTGTGTGTTATACTTGCCCGGTAAATGCAACGGCATCTATGCATTCCGGCATGATATACTGAAGACCTGTTTTTTACTTTGCAACAGAACAGCTTTCTTTTTTCTTTCGTCTGACAAAGGATATTGGCTGAGGGAAAATAACCGATGGCGACAAAATAAATTACATTATCTGTTTTTAAAGGCAGAATTCCAATTTTCCGGACTGCAAAGATGCAATAACAGGGGACACTGGAAGCTATTGAAAACGTACTTTACATACGGAGAAACCGAGCTTGCCTATTTGCGGCATAAGGATAAACGGTTATGCGCCGTTATCGACCGCATCGGTCATATAGACAGAACGGTAGATGCAGATCTGTTCTCTTCGGTGGTACACCACATCATCGGCCAACAGATTTCTACCAAAGCACAAGCCACTGTCTGGCAGCGGATGCAGGATGTACTTGGTAAAGTGAACGCCGAAACGATCCTTGCGGCAGGCGTTCCAAAGCTGCAATCCATGGGAATGACCTTCCGCAAAGCAGAGTACATCACCGACTTTTCTTAAAAAGTTCATGCAGGCGCATTTGATCCCAGTGCAGTCGTGCATATGTCCGATGAAGAGGCGATTCGGGAATTAAGTGGGCTGAAAGGCATCGGTATCTGGACGGCGGAGATGATTTTGCTCTTTTGTTTGCAGCGGCCCAATATTTTCAGCTATGACGACCTGGCTATCCGGCGCGGCCTGCGAATGGTATATCACCACCGCAGCCTGGATCGCCAACGCTTTGAAAGATACCGGCGGCGGTTCAGCCCATATTGCAGTGTAGCCAGTCTATACCTGTGGGCAGTGGCAGGCGGCGCTATCCCGGGGATGCATGACTATAAACCGAAGGCATTAACCGAAAAAAATCCCGGCTCTTCAATAAAAAATGAGCCTTCCATACTCCCTGATCCATAAACTTTTTTAGAGGTGTAAGCCATGATTTTCATTCAGCATTATGATTCGCCAATGGGCGGAATTCTGTTGGCGGCAGACGAGGTCGGACTGACCGGGTTGTGGTTTGATGGGCAAAAGTACTTTGCCCGCGATCTGCCTGCTGAGCGCATTGAGCGGAACACCCCCGCACTTTCGGAAACCGGTCGCTGGCTGGATATCTATTTTACCGGTAAGGAACCGGATTTTATGCCGCCTCTGCACCCCATTGGCTCCGCATTCCGGCAGTCTGTGTGGAAGATCCTTTTGCAGATCCCCTATGGACAAACCACTACCTACGGTGAGATCGCACGGCAGCTTGCAGAAAAGCAGGGGCGTTCAAAGATGTCTGCCCAGGCGGTGGGGGGCGCTGTGGGGCACAACGAAATTTCCATCCTCATACCCTGCCACCGGGTGGTGGACACCAGCGGCAGCCTTACCGGGTATGCCGGGGGCATAGATAAAAAGATCCGTCTGCTGGAACTGGAACATGCGGATATGCACCGCTTTTTTATCCCTCGAAAAGGCACCGCTCTCTGAAACTCTTTCGACATCCACCGCAAAAAGGTGCAGCCGTTTCCGCCCCCTGAAAGTGGCTGTTTTTTACGGGCAATTTTTCTTAAACACCAAAACAGGTGCGGTAATATCTATAAGAACGGCAAATTCTTCTTCCGGCAATTCCTTCCGGCTGTTGAAAATTTCCGATGTGTACACCGTTTTCAGCTGATAGTTCTCTACCCATTCTTGTGTGCAGTAATAGACACTCTCATCATTGGGCAGTCCGCAAACCACAATACGGCTCGAAAGTGCTTCATCGGTATAGATTCGCAAAATAATATTGGAGGGCAGCGGCTGGGAAACAATGGCTGCACTGCGCAGCCGGTATTTCAACCACTCTATGGGCAGCAGCTGCTTTCCGCACTTGTCTGCGACGTAAAAAAGACCTGCGCATATGGCCGCTTCCAGCACGCCCATCACTGAAAGCAAAACCCAATCCGTTTGGCTGAACGCATCCAGATCCCTGCCGCCCGTCAGCCATACTGTGATAAAAATGCCGGCAAACATCAGACCCATGCAGCCTATCATCCACCATATGGCCCGTTTGTGTTCTGCCTGCAGGCGGTTCAGCTTTTCCTGCAGTATACCGGGCGCTTCTCTTTCCGGAGCAAAGGTTTGCCGACGGATCGCCGCACACAGCGGCCATGCGTTTTCAACGGCTGATATACTGCATCGTTTTCCGTTTTTCAGCAGAAAAAGCAAGGTGTATTCCTGTGCCATCACAAAATCCACCTCGTCTACGCTGCAATCCAGTTTGCCGAACCAGTTATATCTGGCTTTTATCCTTCCCTCTTCTACATGCAGATAGGCACCGTGATTATGCAGCAGAGAAGGAACAGTCAGCAAGCTGAAGGCAATCCCCATGATTAAGAGCACAGGAAAACCGGCAGGCACCTGTGGATCGACAACAGACAGGAAAATGTAAAGGGCTGTAAGAACCAGTCCATCCAGGAATAAAATCCAAGAGGTGATTTTTCTATGGATAAACACACCTGTCATACCATTTCCTCCCGCAGTTCTGATCCGTTTGCCAAAAGTATACTTGCCCGTTCGGCGCTAATCAAGAGGGTTTATGCAAAGTAAGTGTTTTCTTCCTTTATGAAAGAGCTTTGCTGTGACACGCCGTTCATCAGGTATCAATTAACAGCATTCTTCCCCCGGCGTCTGCTCTGCACAGATGCCGGAAGAATTTTTTGTAAAAACCACACGCCTCTTGACTCTACAATCGTTATAGAGTTTACAATGTTGACATCATGAAAAAGGAACAAACGCAATGGAAAAGAACCTAACCACCGGCAGTGTATTCAAAAATATCATTCTGTTCTCGCTGCCGTATTTACTCTCATATTTTTTGCAGACACTCTACGGCATGGCTGACCTTTTTATTATCGGTCAGTTTGAAGGTGTTGCCAGCACGACTGCCGTTTCCATCGGCTCACAGGTCATGCACATGCTCACGGTGATAATCATTTCTTTGTCCTCCCCTTGTTGATGTACTCATTGCACAGGTCATGCTCATGCTCACGGTGATGATCGTCGGGCTTGCGATGGGAACGACCGTCAGCATCGGGCAAGCCATCGGTGCGGGTGATCGCAACCAGGCTGCAAAGGATGTGGGCAATACTGTGACACTCTTTATGGCGGTATCCATCACGCTGATGGCAGTCTTGCTTGTGCTGGTTCGCCCTATCGTTTCGGCAATGTCCACTCCGACAGAAGCCATAGGTGGCACGGCGGTGTACCTGACCATCTGTTTTATCGGCATCCCCTTTATCACAGCGTAAAACATTATCAGTTCTATTTTCCGTGGTATGGGTGACAGCAAAAGTCCCATGTACTTTATCGCCGTAGCCTGTGCCGCCAATATCGGCCTGGACTATCTGTTTATGGGTGTGTTCCGTCTTGGACCTGCCGGAGCAGCGCTGGGTACAGCGGTATCCCAAGCAATCAGCGTAGTCGTGTCTTTGCTCGTGATTCTGAAGCGAAAGAGTATCGTGCTGGAGAAATCCGACTTCAAGCCCCGCCGCCCGATGATGGGAAAGCTTTTGAAAATCGGTGTTCCCATTGCCTTGCAGGATGGCTTGATTCAAATTGCCTTTATCGTCATCACCATCATCGCCAATCACCGTGGTCTGAACGACGCAGCGGCAGTTGGTATTGTAGAGAAGGTAATGAGCTTCCTGTTCCTGATCCCGTCCTCGATGCTTTCCACCGTTTCGGCGCTGGGCGCACAGAATATCGGCGCAAAGAAGCCGGAGCGGGCAATTCAGACGCTTCGGTATGCGATCCTGCTTGCCGTGGGCTTCGGGGTGCTTTCCTCCATCGTCATTCAGTTTGCGGCAGAACTCATCGTATCTCTGTTTAGGGATAGAAACGTCGCAGGCGGTGCGGGTGTGATACGGCTGGGCGGACAGTATCTGAGAGGATATATCTGGGACAGCATTTTTGCAAGTATCCATTTCAGCTTCAGCGGATATTTCTGCGCCTGCGGAAAATCCGGGCTGTCGTTCCTGCATAACATTCTTGCTATTGTGCTGGTGCGTATCCCCGGCGTTTACCTGACCTCGCAGTTGTTTCCGGCAACGCTTTTCCCGATGGGGTTGGCAACGGCGGCAGGCTCGCTGCTGTCCGTTGTGATCTGCGTCATCGCTTTTACTGTAATTCGCCGGAAAGATCGGCAGCTTGCATTAGGAGGTTGAAGAGATGGACAGAAAAAACCTGTTTCCCATCGGGGAGGTATCGAAGCTGTTTCATATCAGCGTCAGCAGCCTGCGGCATTATGAGAATATCGGGCTGCTGACCCCGGAATATATTTCTCCCGATTCCGGCTACCGATATTATGGAGCGGAGCAATTTGAGGTGCTGAATACCATTCGCTATCTGCGGGCGCTGGATATGCCGCTGTCCGAAATCGAGGATTTTCTCAAAAATAAAGACATCGACCTGATAGAAGAAAAGCCCCGGCAGCAGAAGCAGACGGTACTTAAAAAGCAGCAAGAACTGAAACGCATAGAGCAGAAAATTGACCATCGCTTGAATTGGCTGATGGACGCTGAAGGCGCACCTTTGGATGTTGTTTCTTTGATTCCGCTTCCTGCCTGCCGCATTGTATGGGTGGACGATCCGCTGAAAATCGACGGTTCAGCCGATATGGAAACGCCGATCCGAAAGCTGGATCAGTCCGACGCAGAAGCCGTTGTCTTTCTCGGCAAGGTTGGGCTGGGGATTTCCGTGGAACACCTGCAAAAAGCGGAAACAGCGCAGTACGACGGCATTTTTCTGATCTTGGATCAGGAGGATATTTACACGGGGGAAACGCTGGATCTGCCGGAAACGCTTTGTGTGCGGCTGCGCTTTCGTGGCAGTCACGCAGAAGCACCGGCACAGTACCAAAAGCTGCTTGACTATATTGACAAGCACAAAATGCAGATCGTTGGTTTTTCCCGTGAGGTCACTCTCATTGACTACGGCATTACCAACGATGCGGAAAAGTTTGTAACCGAGATCTGCATCCCGGTCAAGTGCGAATAATCGGAAGAACCGAATACAAAATTCATTTTAGCATTGCACATCTGTCTGCCCATTGAAGCAAGGCGTATCTTCGCTTTACACAAACAGCCCGAAGGTATTTGCGCCTCCGGGCTGTTTTGTATGTTTGTTTTTTACTCCAGCTCCTGCAATTCTCCCAGGAGTACATAGCGTACATCTTCCTTCCCATTGATGCAGGTGGAAAGGGTCAGGATCCTGGAGTCGCTGCCCGGAGTCACTCCGGAAACAAAGGTAGAAGCAGTCAAGCAGCTTTCCACCGCCCGGTCCCGGTCCTCCTTTTCTGCCGGAAAACGATACACTGGCGATGCCAGGTTCACTTCTGCCCCGGCAAAAAGCACCACTTTATAGCTCTTTTCCGGTGTGAGCAGATACAATACCGGATGCGCATCAAAGTATTCCTGCGCTCTGTATTCCTTCAGACTGCCGAACATGGCCCCGCTTTTCATGTTATGGCCGTAGATCACCGTATTCCAGCCGGAAAAATCCCCTGCCTCTCTGTAATCCGCAAAAAGGCTGCCGTTGTTGTTTTTGCTTCCGTCGGGTAGATGATTCAGATAATAACTGTTATCAGATCCCCACACCACGGGGCAGTTTATAGGCGTATACGGGCAATACAACCAACCGATCACGTCCGGACATTGCCGCTGCAGGCTGGCAAAATCCACCTGAATGGGAGCACTCTCCCCCGTCCCGTCGCTCTTTTGAGCGGCATCCGGGGCCGGAGTGGGATCCGGATTCTCCGCCGCCTCCCCATAGGGTGCAGTCTCATCCGATGTCTGGTCCAAAGCTGCGGTTTCTGTCGGGTCTCGGCCGGGTACGGCTATTTCCAGTACCACCTCGCTTATGGCAGAAGGGGCAGCAGAATCTGCGGCTTTTTCTTTGACCGCCTGCCCTGCCAGTTCTTTGTTCAATTCGCTGCTTTGACGGCTTTCTTCCCCATAGAGCAGCAGCCTGAACCCTGTATACAGGAGCACTGCCAGAGCCAGTCCGCTGACGGCCAGGGCCAGAAAGCTCTTTCTGCCCCGGGATCCGGTCTTTTTCTCCTTTGGAGATGCTGCGGTCTTTCCGGCCATGTCCGTCTCCTTCCGTACTTTCCTGTGCTTCAATTTCTCCGCTTTTTCCGTCGGGGCAGCCAGACTATCCCCAATACACCGACAGAAAGCAGGCACAGCGACCCCCAAAGGAGCAGGGGGCTTTCATCCCCGGTCTTGGGGATATCCTTATCCGTGGGGGCAATGGTCACTGCCTTTTCCACATACCCGCACACCTGGCATTCCCTGTGCTTTTTCCCGGAAGTGGTGGCCGTAGGCTGTTTATCGATGATCCAGTGGAAACTGTGGGCTTCCAGGGCTACGATATCCCCTTCCACACATTCCAGCCAATGATCCTGTTCATCCTGTTTCCAGCCTTCCTGCAGCTCATGCACATGGGATCCGCTGCCCTGAGCCATATCGGCCTTCGCAGAAACTATAAGAACCAGTTTATCCCGGTAAATATCCGGCAGGTAATGATACCAGTTGTAGCTTCCATCTCCGTAATAGGCCATGACGGTATGGATATCTCCGATCAGATCCTTTCCGGCTTTGCTATCCTCCGTCCAGGTCAGGTGACCGCCGTCGCTTTCCTTAAACAGCGACACGCCTACATAATAGTAATAGTTTTTTCCGCCAAATATGGTAGCTTTTTCGGTTACGGTTTTAGTCCACACGTTGCTGGACATGAACAGCAGGCCGCTGTCTTTCTTCATGCCGGCAGGGGGCGTGATGTTGCCGTTGTCTTCGCCAAAGAAGATATCATACATGGATACCTTTGCAGAAGACCCTTTTGGGTTGTAGTCATCGTAAATATTCTGGTATTCCTGGGCTGTAAGTCCTACCTTGCCCTTATACGAACCGGACTGTACGGTATACATGGGGATCCAGTATTTGTTTACGGTGTTTTCGGCCGTGCTGGGGAAGTCAGACCGTCCGTTGGCCTTCAGGAACAGAGACGTTACCTCCTGCTGTGAAGCGGTGGCATACATGATCGCTTCATGGCCGGGCACCTGATAATGGCGGAGTTCCTTGCTCAAATGCTTGACGGCAGTACTTTCTGCCAGCGCCTGTACCTTTTTGATCTGTGCGTTCAGTGCATCCAGCTTGGCCTGAAGAATATTGGGCTGGCCGCCGGGAAGATCCTGTTTATATTGCGTCATGCGAGCCATCAAAGAAGTCTGCAGCAGATTGGCCGAGGCAATATACAGGTTCACCAGAGAATTCCAATACTCTTCCCGCATGGTATACCCCTGATGCTCCCACTTATGCACCTGCAGGTCATACTTGTTCATCAAATTCAGCGCAGCGCACTTGGTCTGATCCAGCAGCGTATATTCAAACAGCAGTTCATTGCCGAAATCTTTGACCATATCGTCATATTTACTGTTTGCAATGTTGAGCATGTCTCCATGCCCGGCGCTTACGTTGCCGATAGACCAGATAAGCACATCCTTTCGTCCCTGCTCTTCATGCCCGGGTTCCACCAGACGCAGCGCATCCAGATACTCCATGGTCTTGTTGAACAGGGTGCCGCTGGACTGCTTCATCAAACCGGTCAGCGCATCCAATGTGGACTGCTGCAGAAGCATCGTTTTGATCTCATCCAGCTTATAAATAGCTTCATCCTGCTTGTCCGAAAGCTGATCGATGGCATCCAGTATCTTCTGCGTTTCATTTTCCGATGTGCCGAAGATCAGGCTCAGGAACTGATCGGCTGCCCAATTGCCGATCTTTGCGCCGGTCTTGTTGGCCAGCGTTTTTAAAGCCGTCTGGAACAGAGTAGTAATGGCATCGCTGGCCATATTGCCGTTGGCAGTGTCCTGCCGGCGGAACTCACGGGCACGACGGGCAATATCCGCATTGATCTCCTCCAGGGTACGGGTATCCGCCGGCTCCTGGGACTCTTCAGGTTCTTCCGTTCCCACAGGTTCCTCCGTTGCACCCGGTTCAGGAGTGGCAGGCGTTTCCGATGGAGCGGGGGATTCTGTTTCACCGGGGACGGGCGTATTTGCCGGAGCAGGCGTGTCTGTGGGCGCCGGAGACTCGGTCTGTCCGGGCTCTTCTGTCGCAACGGGCAGTTCCCCTTCCTCCGCCAGTGCCCCCAGGGGCAACAGGCACAGAAGGGTCAATAATGCCATCAGCAGGGCGGTAAGTCTCTTCTTCATAATCGTCCTTCCTTTCTGTATCCGTTATTTACAGCAGTTTAATCCATATGGAAAACGCCTGCCGGATTAAAATCGGTTTCGCCTGTTATTTCCATGCCGTAATGGTCGTATATGTTTCCGCTGCCGTCCATATCTATCCAGCGGGCATCCAGTTCCTCCTCCTCCAGTAAGGTATGCCCCACGCAGGCGGGATCGTTGAAGAAGAATCTGTATCCGGCATCGGTTTTCTTATACCCCACACAGATGACCCAGTGCCCCTCCGCCAGATAGGTCTCCGTATCCGTTGGATCCTCCGTCTGATATGCCCCATCTTCTGCGCCGGACCAGGCCTGCAGGCACATGAGTACGGGATGCCCCTGTTTCAACGCTTCGGCAAGCTCTGCCGTGGTCATATTCTCCCTGGCAGAGACCTGTACGCCCTGCTGCTCAAAGATATGCAGAATACTCCCCGGCGCCGTACCGGTCTCCGGAGTTGTGTCCAACAGTTCTTCATACCGGGTCAGATTGATATCCCACGAATAGGGGAACTGCCAGTTCATCAGCATCTGCACGCAGGTAGCGCCGCAGGTGTAATCCCCATACTGCCGCAGGTTGGGTACATCAATGAACACATCGGCACCCGTAATGTATCCGTCATACAAACCATCCGCCTGCTCCTTTTGGGCAGGAGCACAGGCCGCCAGCAGGATCAGCAGACACAGCAGTGCCGCAGCCCCGCTTAAAAATCTATGCTTAGCCATTATCCCGCTCCAGCGCAAAGGGGATCACATCCTTCCACTGACGGCGAAGGACGACTTCACCGGTAAGTTCTGTGTCGTCATACACGATGGACCACTGGGTATTGCTGGTCACATCCCCCTCCTTGGGCTCCTGAGAAGCAGCTACCAGCGCCTTCCAGGCGATCTCCCGGGAATAATTCCTTGTATACTCCTCCAGGATGGCTTCGATCTTATCATACCGCTCCCGGCCATGACCGTAAACGCCGTTCATCTGTTCGGGCAGCACCTTTTCCTTATACATGACGAAGAAGTTCGTCACCGCAGGGCTCTTGGTATCCACCAGCTTCCGCTGGGGATCATCGCAGTCGTACTCAATGACCCGGCCGTCCCCGGAAGCATCGGTAATATAAAAATGATAGTCCCGGCCGCTGGTGGCAAACATATCATAACTGCTGAGCAATTCTACAGCCTTTTGGGTAGTATCTGCCCGATCCAGTACCAGGCGGATAGCCAAAGTGGTGCCGATGGTGGGTTGACCGGTCTTCTGATGGGTGGGTTCGCTGTCCAAAGTCAGCACGGCGATGGAAACGCCCTTTTCATTCATGCCATCCAGACAGATAAAGGGGGCCGTCAGGCAGGCCATGCGCTTGCTCAGGCTGCTCAACGGCTGGTTAGCGGAAGCATTGTCCAGCGCGGCAAAGGCCACGGACTTATACCCGTCCCTTGGGGCACAGTACACCAGCATGGCCGAGGTATTGTTTTTGAAATCATAATTCCGGCCCATAAGCACATTCCCCGAAGGCTCCACCATGGTGAAGGCGCTGCATCCAAAATCAGGAGACTCTATATGCACGGGCAGATAGGGCAGTGCTTCTTTGAGAATGGCCTCGGTAAAGCTCTGGTTATCTTCAATGCCGTATGCGATGAGCCGGTCCAGATCATAGTCATACTCCACATCCATGGAATAAAGATTATACTCCGGATATTCCGTAATCTGCCGGATGGTGCTCATGGTCTTGATGCGGGTGAAATATACCGCCACAAAGATCGCCAGCAGGAGCAGCACCAGCATCAGGATCGCCAGCAGAATGGGCTTCATTTTTTTCATGAGATACCTCCTTGTTTTCGGGGAAGTGAGAATTAAAATCCATACAGAGCAAAATGTTTTTGACTGTAGTCAATTTTATCATAGCCACGCATGGATTGCAAGGGCAAAAAAGCATATGCGTACCTGACCGTTCATAGCACCTGCCGGGAGCTCTTTTTCACATAAAAAAGCCTCGGAACAGACAGGATACAGTCTATCCTTCCGCTCCGAGGTTAGGTATTGTCAATTTATCTTATCCTTCCAGCACCGCCAGAGAGTCGTTTTCCATCCTGCCATCCTGCACACGACGGCCAAAGAGCAGCTTTCCTTCCGGCAGAGACTGCTCCGCACCGGAGTGATTCAGCGCCAGAGTCAGCACCCTGCCCTGATAGCTCCGGCGGATACAGGCCACGCCCGACCGGGTATACAGGCGGATATCCCCGTAGCGCAGCACATCCTCCCGGCGCAGCGCCAGCAGCTTCTTCAAGAACGCATGTTCTTCGGAAACAAACCGGGGGCTGTTCCACTCCATGGGCCTGCGGTTCAAGGGATCCTGTCCTCCGGTCATAAAGACTTCATCTCCATAATACAGCATGGGGCTGCCCAGATAAAAAACGAGCGCTCCCTGTGCCATAAGCTGCCGGTTCACATCCTCCTGCAAAAGAGTGAAAAACCGATGGATGTCATGAGAATCCAACAGATTCAGCATATTCCGGTTGGTACCGTCTTCATAGCGCATGAGTACTCCGGTCAAAAAGGAGACGAACCCATCAGCATCATACCGGTCCTCCGCCAGATACCTCCGGCAGGCGTAGAGGAAGGGGTAATTCATGACGGAATCCCACTGGTCATTGCCCAAAAAAACATAGGAATTCTGCCAGTCCTCCCCGATGAGATATACCTGAGGATCGATCCGCTGAAGACGTTTTTTAAAGAACCGCCAGAAGTCATGGCTTACATCAAAGGCCACATCCAGTCGGAATCCGTCTACCTTGCACTCCGCCAGATAGAACTCTCCCACCCGGGTCAGGTATTCCTGCACCTCCGGATTATTGGTATTGAGCTTTGGCATCATGGCAACATCGCTGAAAGTTTTATAATTTCGTTTATCCCACTCAGGCTTGTCGCCGTCTACATAGTACCAATGGTAATACCGGCTTTCCCGCCCCTTGCGCACCACATCCTGAAACAGCGGGTTCAAAAAGCTGGAATGGTTGAATACCAGATCCATCACGATCAGGATATCCCGGCAATGGGCTTCCTGCACCAACGCCTTAAAATCCTCCATGGTGCCGAACATGGGATCAATGGCAAAGTAATCGTCTATATCATACTTGTGGGCACTGACGGAAGGATGAACCGGTGTCATGTAAATAGCGCCTATCCCCAGTTCCTGCAGGTACGGAAGTTTTTCCCGAATGCCGTTCAGGTCTCCGCCGGCAAAATGTTCGTTGTCGGGCCTGTCCGTATTCCAGTCCATATTGATATAGGCTGTATTGGCCTTATCCGTGCTCCTGCAGAAGCGTTCCGGGAATATCTGATAAAACACCCGGCCTTCAAAGCGCCGGTTGGGGCGGATAATGTCCCTCTCATTGGGAAAAACCAGGCTGAAATTATCTTCAAAAGCACGTTCCGGACACATCTGTCTGGAAAACCCGCTTTCATTATAATACCACAGGCCGCCGTCCCCGTCAGTGATCTCGAATATATATCCATACCCCGGATCCCCGTTGTCCAGCACGGCCATGTAATAATCCGCCAGCAGGTCGCTGCCATACAGCTCCATGGGCTGCGCCAGCTGCTCCACGCAGAACCGGTGCCCTGTATTCCACAGCACCCGAATGCTGCGGATAGAATCCTCCCGCTTGGTACGCAGGATCACCACCGCTCTGGTGTCGGATACGAAGTAGGAATACTGTGAATTGCTCTGGTGAAAAATGGCGCTCTTTTCCATAAAACGTCTCCTTTCCACATTTGAAGCACATGCTATCACCGGTAAATTGCATTGTCAACCGGTCGGGACACTTTCTTTTATGTGCCTGCTTGTATCTTTCCCTGCCCGGCTACCTTTTCGATCTTTTTCTTTATAAGTTCAGGATCGCCAATGTATGTCTTTTCTTTCAAAACGAGGGTTTCGTCAAAACGGTATACCAGCGGTACCCCAGTGGGCAAGTTCACCTTCATGATCTGTTCCGGCGTCATTTTTTCCAGGAACAGGATCAGTGCCCGCAGAGAATTCCCGTGGGCGGCAATCAGCACCCGTTCTCCGTTCTGCATCCGGGGCAGGATCTGCTGCTCAAAATATGGCACCGTCCGGGCGACGGTATCCGCCAGGCTTTCTCCCAAGGGCAGGAGTTGCCCGTTTTCCCTCCGGTAGGCCGGCTGCAGGGCCGGGTTCCGCTGATCTTCCCTTCCCAGCATCGGCGGCCGCACATCATCATGAGTCATCAAGATATGGGGACAAAGAAACTGGCCGATAGGTTAGGAAAAAAATCAAACGTCATCAGCGAAAGATTGACCCAAGATAATATTAGTATCGTGAAACTGAACGAAATGCTTCAAGTGCTCGATTACAAAATCGTAATCATGCCGCAGGAGGCACGAGTTCCTGCCGGTAGTTATGTTGTGGAGAAGACAAAATGAACCGCTACTTCTACGCCCGCGTTTCCTCGAAGGATCAGAACTTGGAACGTCAGCTCGAAGCGGCCCGATCCTATACGGACAGAATCGACCGGGTATTTTCCGGCAAACAGAGCGGAAAGAACTTTGAGCGCACGGCATATAAGGAAATGAAATCGCTCCTTGCTGCCGGAGATGAAGTGATCATGAAGGAATTGGACCGGTTAGGTCGAAATAAGGAATTGATCAAGGATGAATTGCGTTGGTTCAAAGAGAACGGCATTACCGTTCGGATACTGGACATCCCCACCACTCTGCTCGATTTCGGCAATCAGGATTGGGTTCGGGACATGGTAACGAACATACTCGTTGAGGTTCTGGCAGCCATGGCCGAGCAGGAGCGCGAAAAAACGCAGCGACGCCGTGAAGAAGGAATCGCTGCGATGCCGGTTGTGAATGGTAAGAAGGTGTTCGCTAAGACCGGACGTGGATTTGGCCGACCGAAAGTCAATGTCGAGCCGGTTCGATTGGAAGGCGAAACAGTCGCGGCGGCTTGTGCCCGGTTGGGGATCAGTAAGCGGACGTGGTATCGGCTGAGGGCGAGCTGACAGTAGCCGCCGCTTGTGATTCGTTGGGGATCAGTCGGAGTAAGTGGTACACCATGCTGCGCAAAGGAGCATAAACATGATTCTCGTAACAGGCGATACCCATGGGGATTTTGAACGGCTTATATTTGATAGAGATCTTGGGATTTCTTCAGACGATTACCTGATCGTGTGCGGTGACTTCGGCGGTATTTGGAGTGACTCTGACAGAGAACGCCAACGGAATGCATTGCTTTCTCGAAGGCTTCCATGTCCTTTGTTATGGGTCGATGGCAATCATGAAAACTACGATGCACTAAGTGAATATTCCGTAACCGAATGGTGTGGCGGTAAAGTTCAAATCATCGAGAAGAACATCATCCATCTCATGCGCGGACAGGTCTATACGATTGAAGGGCAGAAGATCTTCACCTTTGGCGGGGCAGCATCGCACGATATCGATTCCGGCATATTAGAACCGGATGATCCGAATTTCTATCAAAAGAGGCGAATGCTCGATAGGTCTTACGCTATGTATCGCATCAACCAGTTTTCGTGGTGGAAGGAAGAGATGCCGTCCGATGAGGAGATGGCTGAAGGATTGCGCAACCTTGAAGCGCATGATTGGCAGGTTGACTACATACTGTCGCACTGTGCGCCGACATCCCTGCTTGGCATACTCGGCAACGGACTGTTTAAGCCCGATCGATTGACCGATTATTTGGAGACCATTCGGCAGCAATGCTCATTCAAACATTTGTACTTTGGGCACTATCATGAAGATCGAAACCTGCTGCCGAAGTTTACAGTTCTGTACGAGGGAATCAAAGAAGTGGTTAGGTATCAAAATGATACCTAACCACATTGCAAGATTGTAAATACGGAGTTGTTCAAAGCTATGATTTTATTTCTTGCTCGTCGTATCTGAAGATACATCAATTTTCTTGCGGTAATTAGTCGGAGAACATCCCACCAGTCGCTTAAAAAGTTTGGAAAAGCCCTGGCAATCCGCAAATCCAACTTTTCACAAATCTTATCAATATCATTACTCCTCAAAGTCTTGATGTCCGTATCGCATTTCCCCATACGGTTCACCGTTAAAGAAGGAAAGAATGCCGTCATCGGGTGTTTGGACCAACATATGGGGGCACGCCTGATCAATTGCAAGGATATCCCCATCGGTCATCAAATATGTTTTACCGTCCGCATAGACTTCAATCGTCCCTTTCGAACAGATATAAACCTCATAATAGTCGTGCTTGTGATAATCAGGGACGCTCTCTCCGTGCAAATACATGACGCCGAATGCCGTCAGGCGCGACCACTTCGGTTTTTGTTTCAGCCAAAACCAAGTGCGCTCCGGTACGATTGCGCACCGATCGGACGGAACATCATAGTAACGCACCATCCCATCCTCATAACGCCCACGCAAACCTATGAAGGATCGGGGAGTAGGAGAATCCAACAAACCCTTCCGCTTTTTCCCAACCGCACCGTCGGTTATCACGGTAAACAGCACGTCATTACTTTGCGAAAGGATTTGATGGTGCGATCCATACGGAATTGCCACGACATCCCCCTTGCCCACACGAAACTTTTGGTTGTCCAGCAGGACTGCAAGTTCTCCGCGTGCTACCAAATAGTACTGATCGGCATCATGGAAATGATATTTTTCACATTCGCGCAAATCATTGCACCGGATTTCCTGTATAGAACACCACTCAATTGGGGAATCCTTCCATGCCTCGTTATGAAACATCCGCACATCGAACGCCATGTTCCCTCTCCTCCTGACTAATTATTCTCTTGCATAAAAACGTCAATGCTGTAGCCGCCAAAAGGGGTAACTGCAGCAAAACCACACTGTATTGAAAGGACCACTTTGAACCCAGCACTCCTACGGACCATGGGATCAAAAGCGTGAGAATATGTCCCGTGCCGTCAAATAATGCTGTGGCACCTGCAAGCTGCGCGCTGTCAGCATTCGGAATGGCAAGCAATGCAGAAAACGCGAGTGGAATCCAGCCCTGGTAGGCAAAGCCGAATAAGCCCGAAAGCATCGTCACCGTCTGCGTGTCGCGCACCAAATACATCCCCAAGCCGCCAACCATGCTTAAAATCGGAAGCAGGATTAAACCTGTACGTCGCGCCCGTTTACCCAATAAACCGATCACAAGCGCTCCCACGATAGACATTGTGGAAATGAATGCCGTAATGGCACCTGCCTGCTACGCAGTGATAGACATGGTTGTGGTCAGGTATATGGGGAAATAAGTCGAAGTGGTGTTGTTGCACCAGATAAAGCATGTCATATCCAATTGCCTTTTTTCATAGCATTTTGGTTTGATGACGAATACAGTATTGACCGCTCTCACGGGGGAGTTTGAAGCATCGATTGCAGCTGACACACGTGGAACGGATCATATTTCCCACACTCCACTCCCGTACGATGTCCGGTTCGCAGATCAACGGACGACTGATCCCGACCATATCCGCACCGCCGGAAAGTGCTTCCTCAAGTTCAAACGGCGAACGCATACCACCCGTTACGATCAACGGGCAGGCAGTACGTTCCTTGATCCGCTGCGCCTGCGTAAGATAATACACACCATCCCCAAAACGATGCTTTGTAAAATCAGCTCCCGACAATTCCGCAGCCGTCAATCCCTCCCGATATAACGCATCCAAGTAGTAGATGAGGTCATCGAGATAGGTGCCCGGATCCTCCGCAACGGTTGCATTGATTTTTATAAAAACGGGATAATCCGTGCCGACTGCGCTGCGAATCGCCATGAGCGTCTCCAGCGGCAAGCGCAAGCGGTTTTCACGTGTACCACCATACGAATCTTCACGATGATTTAATGAAGGCGTTAGAAAGGCACTCATTAGATAATCATGGGCGCAATGCAGCTGAACCCCTGTAGCTCCAGCCTGCTTTGCACGCGCTGCTGCTTTTGCGTACGCATCGGGCAATGCACGAATCTCATCAAGCGTCATGGCCCGGGCGGGACGTCCCGGAAGCACCTCTATCGGGGAAGGAGCAAGCAGTAGCAGACCGTTCATTGCCGAACTTTTGTTCTGTGCGCCGCTATGTCCGAGTTGCACAATCAAGCGACAGTCATGGCGTTCGACCGCTTCAACAAGAGTGGATAGTCCGGAGATGAAACGATCATCATACAGTCCGCACTGGTCGTCCGCGGCAAGGCCGTCCGGATAGCTCACGCAAAAATGCTCGGTAATGATGCAACCTACACCGTGATTGGCCAGGCGCGCATGCAGATCAATCTGTTTTTGGCTTATTGTGCCGTCCTTTTGGCCCGCATATGTGTAGGTGGCCGAACGAACCAGCCTGTTTCGGCACTCCATCGTTCCGATTCGAATAGGTGTAAACAACTTGCCATCCATAGATTTATCCTTTCAAAGAGCCTTCCATGATGCCCTTGATAAAGTATTTCTGCATGCTCAAGAAAATGATAAGGACTGGAATGAGAGACAGTGTGATTGTCGCCGTTAATGTGCCATACTGCCAGGACGCCGCCTCATCGCGCAAGAATGTGATTCCCACGGCGAGCGGTCGCGCAGCGGTCGTGGACGTCAAAGTCTTTGCATAGGTAAATTCGCCCCAAACGGTGATGAACGTCATGATGACGACGGAGGACATTCCTGGTTTCACAACCGGTAACATGACCTTCCAGAATGTTTGAAAGGGATTGCAACCGTCGATGGCGGCGGCTTCCATCAGTTGGTTGGGAATGTTATTGAACTGACCGCGCATGATGAACACCGCCATAGGAAGATTAACCGCTATGTACGGAAGAATCAGACCGAGAAGGGTGTTGTTGAGATTCAGGCGCGACTGCATGATGTAAACGGGAATGAGGTAGATCACATATGGGAGCGTCAGAACGAGAAGAACCAACGCAAGGAAAATGCCGCGACCAGGAAATCTGTATTTTGAAAAGGCATAGCCAGTCGTCGCGCTCAGCAACACCGTCATCAATACGCTGACAGCGGAGACAATGACGGAATTTCGGAAATAGCCCCAAAAATCCTGCATCTGCGTAAAGACCTTCTGGTAATGCTCCAAGGTCGGCTGCTGCGGGAAGAGGTGCAGAGAGGTAGTATAAATTTCGTTATCTGGTTTGAACGAGGTCAGAAAAGTCCAAACGAACGGGACGACGAAAAGGAATGCCAGTAACATCAGAATGATAAATACTACCGTGCGGGCGATTCGATCCTTTTTATTCATTTCGCTAGCCTCCTCTCACGCCGTTCAAGGCGCTCCAATCGCTTGCGGTCGCGCACATCCTCGCTGCGGTTGAAGTACATGTTGAACAGCGACAAAACGATGATAATTGCGCCAATGAAATAAGCGATTGCCGAGGCGTAACCCATCTCGAAGTGCTTGAACGCGTTGATCCAAGTATACTGGTATAACACGAGCGTCGCCGTGCCAGGTCCGCCGTTGGTCATAATGAACGGTTGCTCAAAAACCTTTACGGACTGGATGATCGCCCAGATTCCGCAGATGACAAAGGTCTCACGGAGGTTTGGCAAAATGATGCTGAACAATCTGCGGATAGAGCCAGCGCCATCCATGCGGGACGCTTCAATGACATCGTTCGGAATCGCCTGCAACCCCCCCATAAAGAAGATGACCAGCATACCGATATTTTTCCATAAGCTTACGATGACGATGCTGACCATGGCCCATGTCCCGTCACCAAGCCAGTTGATTGCCCAATTCCCAAGTCCGATGGAATACAACAGCGAGTTTAGCAAACCATACCGTTCGTTGAGAATCCATTGGAACACGATGCCCGTCAGGGAAAGAGGAACGATCATCGGCATAAAGATAAAGGTTCTGAAAAAAACCGAGCCGCGCACTGCTTTGTCAAGTAGCAACGCGATCAGAAGCGAAAGTACCAACACGCTCGGGAAAAACGTAGCCGAGAAAATCGCTGTGTTTTTCAGTGAGGCGAGAAATTTCGCGTCCTGAAACAGATTGACATAGTTGCTCATTCCCGTCCAAACGGGTTCGAGATCGAAGGCAAAATTGTAGTTTGTGAAGCTCAGATAGAAAGATCTGAGCAGCGGATAGCCCATGTAAACCAGAACGAACAGCAGGCCGGGCAGGAGAAAAGCGTACCCGGGCAACCATTGCTGTAATATCTGTTTCCGTTTCTTCTTCATAACTCTTCACTCTTGAATCAATTTGTGTCCGCAGCAGCCGTTTTTCACAGCTGCTACGGCAATGATGGTGATCACTCAAAGAGTGGTCTTGCTTGCGTTTTTTTAGTTCATGCCCGTGCTCAAATCAAGCGTGGCCACATAGTCCTGCAGATTTGTTTGGCACTCTTCGATGGTGATGTTCCCGACCAGCATATCTTGCATTTCGGAAGTCAAGAAGGTAACGAGTTTGGAGTAATCTTTGTAGAGGGGGGCCGTTTTTGCATTTTCAATGATGTCCAGAACAATCGGCCAATCCTCATCGGCAAGATTCTCATAGTGCTTCTTCATCGGAGACATCTTGCCGTAGAGGTTCAATGTGTTCTCAAGGAATGCATCGGAAAGGAGCTCCTCCTTGATGAACGCAATGGCGAGGTCCTGATTCTCGGAGGGCTTCGGGATCACGATGCCATGAATAATCGCCCATCCGCCGTTTTCTTCCGCGCCCGGGAACGGCATGATACTTACGCTTTCTTCACCCAGGATTCCCTGTGCCTCGATCCAGCGACCGGTCGTGGTTGCATGCATTGCCAAAGCTCCCGCCTTAAAGCTGGTTCTGGCGGCATCTCCATCCGCAAAGGTATCGGTCGAGGTCAAACCATCAATGACTAGATTTCTCCAAAAGTTGAGCATATAAGTCGCCTCTTCACTAGTGAAGTCAACGGTCTTGCCGTCTTCTTGGAAATAGGTACCCTTGTAGCTCTGGAGGCAGGCGTAGAACATTTGTTCCATGATATTGGTTCCCCAGTCGAAGCAAAGGCCGGTTTGCGTGATTTTGCCGTTCTCATCGACTTTGGTCAATTTGCGAGCGTACTCATAAAGCTCATCCCATGTCTTAGCCGGGATAATTTTGCCGTTTTCATCCACAAGACCCGCTTCACGGAACATATCCACGTTCACGGTGATGCCATAGCCCTCGCAGGACAGCGGAATCTGGTATTGTTTGCCTTCAATGTTCCCACACTCCATAAACGCATCATAGAATTGATCTCGAGAGAAATCTCCGAAGAAGAAGTTCTCATCGGTGAACTCGATGATATAGTCGTTGACGGCATAAGATATGATTTGCGCTCGGTCACCGCCGATAGAGATGTCACAATCCGTTTTTCCCTGTGCCCACTGCAGCATGTTGCTGGTGATGTCTGCGGTATCAACTTGGTTATAGACGACCGTGACACCGGGGTGATTTGCTTCGAAATCTGTTTTCAGACTGTCAAAATCATATTTGCCGTACAACCATGCCTGCGCTGTGATTGTAAGCGTACGATTTTCGGTCTGGACAGCATCTACGGTCTTGCTGCTTTGTCCTTCGACCGCGGTGTCCGGTGCGGGCTTGACCGTTTCTTCCGGTTTCTGCGCAGTACAGCCCAGCATAGCTGTCATGGCAAGAACGAGGAGCAATGCGATCATTTTGATACTTTTGCGTTTCATGAAATGCTCTCCTTTGTAAAATTTTGCGAGGTACTACAATTAATTTTACGCATATTACGTTTTGCCGCAATGGTACTAATTTGATATCCGTGATAATCTCATGCTATTTGTTTTGAAAAATTGACTTCAGATTCAGAATGGTGCTATCCTGTTGACATGGACACAAACCGCCCCGATGCCTCTTGCCGCTCGAAACCATTCTTCCGAAGCCTGTTGTGAGGGACCGTGCATTATTTATGAAGCTTTCCTTTCTGAAAAGATTAAAAAACAACCGGGAACAAGCCGGCATCTCCATTCGCAAAAGCTTTATCGCTTTTGCCGTGGGAATGCTTTTGCTCATCCTCAGTATTGCCGCGATCACGGCTTTCACCTATCGGGCATTCATCGTCGACCTGCAAGCCTATTCCTCCCGCATGACGTCTCTTAACGACTTTGTCGAATATCTCCGCAAGGAAAACGAATGCTTCGCTCTTGCCGTAGTGCGGCGTACAAACGAAACGGATACAGACTATACAACAGCCCATTTACAAACGCAGTCGCTCCTTGCACAGGTTCAGCATATGTTTAACGACCGGAGCGAAACGGAAGTCCGCCTGCTCTTTCAGGCGATCGAAGAAACGTATCACTCCTATACGCAGCTTTGCGAAGAAGTCTTTTATCTGCAATCCAATGGTTTTTCGCACATTCTCGTGTATTATGACGCTCTGACCGCCGTAAGCTACTGCAATACTTATACAACGCAGCTTTCCCGCATCAATGCGGACAACTGCATGCGCATCTTCAGTGCGACTATCTCGCTCATGTCGGCTTGCCTTATCATTTGTTTTATCGCTTCCACGGTCGGTGTCATTATCACAATTGCTTTTTGGAAATATGCAGGCGGCAATCTGATTCGTCCCCTGTGTGAATTGACCGACGAAGCAACGCACATCTCCGAGAATCAGTTGGACTTGCCCGACATCGAACGGACCAACAACCAGGAGATGAATCGCCTCATTGCAGGTTTCAACCGGATGAAAAACTCCATGCAGCAATCATTGCTGCATTTGCAGCAGATCAATCGTATGGAGACCGAGCTGCATCAAAAAGAGATCGAAAAAATAGAAACGGAGCGTCTGCTCGAACAGGCGCAGTTGGGCATGCTTCGCTCACAGCTGAATCCGCACTTCCTTTTCAATACGCTGAATATTATCGCAAGCATGTCGGAAATCGAACAAGCCCAAACAACGCGAGACCTCATCATGAGTTTGGCGGAACTGTTCCGATATAATTTGAAAAACCTGCAAGATATGACCACGCTTGCCGAGGAGGTCCAGATTTGCCGTAAATACATTTCCATTCAGAAGATACGCTTTGGAAAACGTATCTCCTTCGCCGTCGATTGCCACCCAATGGCATTGCCCTGCCTGATCCCCATCTTCACGCTGCAGCCACTGGTTGAAAATGCCGTCATCCACGGTATGCGCGACCGCGAAGAAAACGGGCAAGTACGCATCCGCATCCGCCGCTATGAAAATCTTGTGACCATTCGCGTGACGGACAACGGTATCGGCATCTCGCGCGACAAAGCGGATCGGATCTTCTCCGAACCCACGCAGGGCGATACTTCGGGCATCGGTCTGTCTACTGTAAAAAAACGAATTGAGATGTCTTGCTGCAACGGCACACTGATCATGCGAAGCATCCCACGGTTGGGAACAACTGTACTGGTTTCTTTTCAAGTTTGACAATGGGAGAGGGATATATGTGGCACGTATTGATTGCCGATGACGAACCGTATGAGCTTTTGATGCTGCAAAGCATGTTTTCTCGGCTGTTTCCCAATACCTTTGAAGTAATGACCGCCGAAAACGGGCGACAAGCCATCGTCTTCGCTAAGGAATTTGAGCCGGATATTATCATTTTGGATATTGAGATGCCCGGCATCAACGGGTTGGAAGCGGCACGGCAAATCCGCGCGGATTTGCCGCAAGGCATCCTTTTTTTCCTTACGGCGCATGAAGTGTTTACTTATGCGCAGCAGGCTTGCGATGTCGGCGCTTCCGGATACCTGCTCAAACCCATCTCCGATGAAGTTCTCCTGCAATCGGTCAAAAAAGCACTCGAACAGTTAACCGAACAAAAGCATTCGCAGCATAACCATCACTTGGCAGAACAACAGCTCCTCTCCCTTTTGCTTTCAGGATCTATCGCGGATGACCTGCTGTATCTTTTCCCTGAACAATATCCGCAGGCGATCCCCACAGGTACGATCGCTATTATCGATGGATTGGATGTCCGCGATGCCGATATCTTCTCCTCCACGCTTCGCAGTGAGCTTCCCTCTCACTTCTGTTATGTGTTTTCCGAATACAACGGTGTCCATCTGATCTGGTTCGTGCTTCACGATGAGTCGGAGGTGAAACAAATCCTGACATGTCCGCTTAAGGCAGCAGCACGTGCCGTTGCCGCATGCTTTTCGCCCGAGATACGGATTACAGTCGGCAAGCCGTTCCGTGATCTTGCCAAAGTGCATGACGCCTTCTCTTCTGCATACCTTGCCCGATATACGGGAAGGGAACGCAAGGTGCTCTGGTTCTGCGAACAGGATGAGGATGGGATAGGCATGTGTGAACTGATCCACCGATCGCTATTAACGGAGGGCGCATCTGCCGCACTTTCGCGGTTTCGGGTTTTCTGCCGCTATATCGATGCGGTCTCTCTCCTGCAACAACTCTTGTTGTATCTCGAAGCACAGGCGGTACAGGATCTTGGCAGGTCGTTTGTTCTTCGTCTTCCGGAGGATTTGAAGTATCGCGATGTTTCCGGTATCACCGCTTGGGCAGAGCACTGTCTCTTAAAATACCGTACGTGCTACGAAGAAACGGTCGAAAAGAATCGCAGTTTCGGTGTTCTTGCGATTCGTCAATATATTCGCGATCATTATGCCTCTGATATCTCTCTTGCCGAGGTGGCGGCTGCAATGAACTATTCGGAAGCGCACTTCAGCCGACTGTTTAGCCAATACTTCGGAAAGAGTTTCACCGCTTACCTGACAGAGGTGCGCATGCAGACGGCGCAAAGCCTGCTCATTGCAACCAATCGCAGTATCAACCGCATCGGGGAGGCGGTCGGTTACCGAAATCCGAACTATTTTGCAAAAGCATTCCGAAAGGTCACCGGTCTCTCGCCCTCCGAATTTCGTTCCAACCATCAGGGAAAGGGGGATGAACTGCCGTGAGACGTGTAATCGTCGTTTTGACTGTAATCCTGCCTCTGTTTTTGATCGGCTGCACAACGTCCCTGCAACAGACGCCCGCAGCAGAGCATCTGCTGCGCTTTTCCGTGAACACGGATCAGTCTTCCCCCTCCGGCATAGCCGCGCAAGCATTTGCGGATATGGTCTCCGAGCGGTCCGAAGGCAGAATCGTTCTCGTTCCCTATTTTAATGACACACTTGGCGATGAAAATGCCGTAATGGAACAGCTGGCTCTCGGGGGGATCGATCTCGGCTTCATCAGTCTGCAGCAACTCTCCGAAGAGTACGAAGAAATGCAGATTTTCTGTCTCCCCTACCTGTTTTCGGACCGAAGCACATTCTTTGCGTCGGTCGAAGCCGGACTTTGCGACAGTCTCTATAAACAGCTGCAAGAGGATTCCCTGCATGCCTTGACTTGGTTCGATCAGGGCGCTTTGAGTTTCTGTTCAAGCAAATGGGGCTTAACCACACCGGATTCTTTTCTGATGCAGACGGCGGCGGTCACAGCAGGTGCAATTGCCTGCGATACCGTAACGGCTTTGGGAGCAGATGCACTGCTTATCAACAGAGCAAGCATCTCTGCTGCATATGATGCGCATCTGGTCTCCATCGCCGAGGTATCCCTGTTGGATTATCTGACAGCAAACATCTACTCGTGTGCGCCATACCTCCTGCTTGACGAGCATATCTATACGCCGGCACTCCTTATAATGGGGCAGCCCACTGTCGATCGTCTGTCGTCTTCCGACATTGCACTGATCCGTGCGTGTGCCGCTGAAGCAGCGTCCTACGGACGACAGCTGCAACAGGAAACGGAACAGGAGGCACTCGCTTCACTCGAGGACAGGGGCGTGCATGTCTCCCTGAGGTCCGAACTGCTGCTATTGGATTTTCGTGCTGCTGCGCTTCGCGTTTATGTGCGATATACACCCGCACATCGCTCTTTATACGACAGGATTGTCGCATTCCGCAATAATTACTGAATGGAGGAACGTACGATGAATAACCCCGGCTTACTGCGCTTTGAAGATTTTGCAAAAGCAATGCCCATTACAGATGTCGCTTACAGCAATTCTTTAATCTTTCGGGACAGCACGCAGCTTTGCATCACCTTTGAAGCAGACTATGCATCCGTCTCTAACCTGATCCCCGAACCACTGGCATTTTCCGATGATCGACCGATTGGAACACTGACCATTCTCCATAACGCCTTTTCAACCGTCGGTTCTTACTATGAGGCATTGCTGTCCTATCGCGTTTCCTTTCAAAACCGAACGTATTCCTACATGGTGGGGACACTCGTAACCGGAGAAGCCGCTTTGCTGGCGGGGCGTGAGATGTATGGCTATCCAAAACGATTAGCAGATATTCGTATCGAATCATCGGACAATACCGTAATCGGAACCGTAGCGTGCCATAAACAAAATCCAATGATCAGACTGATGATTCGTCCCGAAACCCCCATCCTTACGGACGAGCGTCAACGTTTTCCCGAATTATGTCTGCGCATGATCCCATCGGTTGACCCTGCGGCTCCTCCGCGCATCTGTGAACTTGTAACCATGAGCGGTGTTCCCTCTGTCATCAAAACCGCATCAGACGGTATGCTCGATTATTGGACGGGCAACTGCCATCTCGTTTGGGATGATTCCGCCATTGATCCTGCATGGAGGCGTCCGAAAGAGCTGCGGATCCTCAGCTGCCACTCCATTAAAACAGTTGGCAGCAAAATCGATCGCGGTACAGTTGTTTACGATTATCTTAGTCAGAAGAATAGCTGAGTTTTAAAGAGACCATAGCTTAAACGCGGTCTAACGTATAACACCAAGACCTCAGCACGAGTTTGTACCGAGTTCTTGGTGTTATAATGTTATTGTGTTAATTTATGGTGTTCATACGATATTACAAAGAAAATGAGCCTTTTCAGGCTCTTTCGTGTGTTATGTTGTTATCTCCTCTATCAGGGCTTCAAACGCCTCGACCGCCCTGCTCTTTGGATCATACTCAAATATGCTCTGTCCGTAAGCGCTTGTTTCGGCGATTCGGATCGCTCGTGGGATTTCCGCTTTGAACACGTTGAGGTATTCCCCGTAGCTCTCACGGAGCTGCGTGCTGATGTCCTTGGTGAAGTTGGTGCATTTATCCGTCATCGTCATGAGCACCCCTAAAATGCGCAGATTCGCATTGATGTGCTGAACCCGGTGAATCGTTTGGATCAGCTGCGTCATACCCTTGGTGGGCAGATAATGCGTTTGTACCGGTATCAGAACCGAATCAGCCGCCACGAGCGCATTGATCGTAATCATTCCGAGCGACGGCATGCAATCGATCAGAATGAAGTCATACGAATCCTTGACCATCTCAATGTACCGTTTCAGAATGGTCTCCCTCGACAGTGCGTTGACGAGCGATACTTCCAACGCCGACAGCGCGATATTTGCCGGTACAAGATCAACCCCTTTCGCATGATGCAGGATACCTTCAAACGGATCGAATTGTTCGTGTTCGATCAGGCTGTGCATGTAGTTCCCAATCGTAATGGGCAGTTCATCCGGCTGATGCCAACCGAGCGCATCCGTCAGGTTCCCCTGTGCATCGGCGTCGATGAGCAGTACCTTGTAGCCCTTCCTGACGAGTCCCGCTCCGAGATTCACTGTCGTTGTCGTTTTCCCTACTCCACCCTTTTGGTTTGCGATTGCGATTACTTTTGTCATTTTGATTCAGCCTCCAATAGTTTGATAATGCGTTCAATAATCTGTTCGGTCGTGTACTCCTTCGGAAAATACGGTCGGACGGTCTTGAGCGAGAACGATACGCTCTTTTGCGTTGGCGTCAGCTCAAAGAATTCTTTCCGCAGTTGCTTCGCCTGAGCGAGCGACGGGATCACACCGGATTCCAATACTCTGCGTTGATCTTCTTCTATTAAGTAGGACAGTTCAACCGCGGTCGTGACCGGCAGTGTCTTCCCATCGACCAGGCCAAGCAGCTCCGGTATCAGATAGGTCAGCCGGATGTATCGGGTAATCTCCATCCGATTCACACCGACTTCATCCGCAACGATCTCTCTTGCATGAGCACGATCCTAGCCTTGCTGTCCCTGCCGCTTGATGGCTTCGAGCTTCATCCGGTAGGCAAACGCCTTTTTGGACGGCAACAGATTCTCACGCTGAATGTTGCTGTCTACCATCAAGATGATGGCTTCCTCATCCATCAGGTCACGAACGAGCACGGGCAGTTTGTCCAAACCAATCATCTGTTCCGCCGCGGCTTTTCTCCGATGACCGCTGATGATCTCATACTCGCTCTCCGCCTTCTTCCGGGCAAGCAGCGGTGACAAGATGCCATACTCCCTCACGCTCTCTATCAGCTTCTCGTCCGGTTCAATTCGAAACGGATGGTCTCGAAAACTGTGTAACTGTTTGATTGATATCTCTTGAACCGATTCACCCGTATTGGGAATGCCGAACAGTGCATCCACGCTCGGCAAGGTGATCGGTGGTTTCTTTGCTGTCAATATGATTCCTCTCCTTTGTGTACTTGTATTGGGTACATTCGATATACTTCGATTGTACTCATTCTGGGTACACTTGTCAACGGATATTGTACAAATTATTTGAATAAGCTATAGTATGTTTGGGTGATGAATTATGGAAGGAAATGAATTGATTCGATATATGCTTGAAGAATTGGGTATGTCCGTCAAGGGGTTATCCGATAAGACGGGCATAAATTATCAGACCTTACGAAACAAGCTCCATAAAAATAACTTTTCTTTTAATGAGATTCGGCAAATCGCTGATGCGTTAGGGTTTGATATTCAGGCCACAAAACGCGAATGAGCCACTGAATAACTCAGCGGCTCGTTTGGATTTGTGCCGAGATCGCAAACGTGGTGAGACTTAAACATGCATTATCGTTTCCCTAAACGGCTGCATGGAACCAAAATACCTCGACAGGGATCTTGGAATCGAAAGTCCGTATCGCATGCAGTTCATGGGGTGGAACAATGAAAACCTTTCCGGGAAAGACCTCTTCCTCTTGTGTGCCAATCTGAGCCATCCCGCATCCTGCCAGAACTACGAACCCCTCTTGGTCCTCGTGTTGCCCTGGTTTTTGATATTCCATTTCATAATAATGACTGATACCACAGACACAGCCATTGCGGCAGCCATTTTCTTCCGTCAACAGTGTATATCCTACGTGTCCAGAGCCGTTTACTGCTATCCCATCTTGCAAAGTCGCAAATCGTCTCAAAACCCACACCTCACTTTTAACACAACGCATTCTCGCCGTTTTCTTTCCAAATGGCGATAGTCTTGTGTTCCATTATTGACCATAATAGACGTTTCCCTAATGTTTTCTCAAACATTTTTATCCAACAGTCGCTGTTGGATGAGCTGCAATCCGAACATTTCCTTATTGAAGTAATCTGTTATACGATGCAGCAGCTTACCAGCTGCTGAAACCCTTTTTCAGAGAAATCTTTCTTGCGCAAAGTTCAAGTTCCCGGCATTCATCGCCTAGCTTTCCACGTTGCTGATTAAAATCCATGACCATAATTGCTCCCGACAGCCGTCTTTCGAAATTGAAGATTGGCGCTGCGAGGCTATACACCAACGAATCAGCTTCCATTCCAAAAGATACACACTCGTGTATTTTAGTGGCCTCTTTCTTTTGTATGCGGTCACCACTCTGTTGGAACAGCAGGCCCATGGCGTTCTTGGTCTGATCGTCCCGCTCTCCGACGGATGGCAGCTTCAAAAACGTGTCTTTCGGCTCATATTTGCCAACATAGAGAACATGCCTGCGATACGGTTTGCCAAGCAGAATTGGCTTATTCATCGCTGCTCCAAGACGCTCAATCTCCCCAATCGCATTCTGAAGCAAGTGTGAATTGCTCTGGTGAAAAATGGCGCTCTTTTCCATAAAACGTCTCCTTTCCACATTTGAAGCACATGCTATCACCGGTAAATTGCATTGTCAACCGGTCGGGACACTTTCTTTTATGTGCCTGCTTGTATCTTTCCCTGCCCGGCTACCTTTTCGATCTTTTTCTTTATAAGTTCAGGATCGCCAATGTATGTCTTTTCTTTCAAAACGAGGGTTTCGTCAAAACGGTATACCAGCGGTACCCCAGTGGGCAAGTTCACCTTCATGATCTGTTCCGGCGTCATTTTTTCCAGGAACAGGATCAGTGCCCGCAGAGAATTCCCGTGGGCGGCAATCAGCACCCGTTCTCCGTTCTGCATCCGGGGCAGGATCTGCTGCTCAAAATATGGCACCGTCCGGGCGACGGTATCCGCCAGGCTTTCTCCCAAGGGCAGGAGTTGCCCGTTTTCCCTCCGGTAGGCCGGCTGCAGGGCCGGGTTCCGCTGATCTTCCCTTCCCAGCATCGGCGGCCGCACATCATAAGCACGCCTCCAGATATGCACCTGCTCCTCTCCAAACTTCTCCGCCGTTTCCGCCTTATTGAGTCCTTGCAGAGCTCCGTAATGGCGCTCGTTCAGCTTCCAGCTTTTATATACGGGCAGCCAGCATCTGTCCATAGCATCCAAAGCCAGGTCCAGCGTATGGATGGCCCGCTTCAGGCAGGAAGTGAAGCACACGTCAAAATCCAGCCCTGCCGCCTGCATGGCTTTTCCTGCAGCAGCGGCTTCCTGCCGCCCTGTATCAGATAGTTCCACATCCGTCCATCCCGTAAAACGATTCTCCAGATTCCATTGACTTTCTCCGTGACGCAACAATACCAGTTGCATGATCCTTTTCCCCTTTCATTGTTTATTGTGTTTTTTGCCGCACAGCCTCTCCGCACGGGCAGTCATGCAGAAAAACAAGGGGATGCCTCCCCTTATAAGCAGCTATACAGTTACTCCCGGTTCTTCTCCATAATCCCGCGGAACAGCTCTCCCGTGGAAGGCGGCGTATAGGTAATGGCGTTCGCCCCTGCCTGAATGGTGCGCAGGATGCTTTCCCCCGTGCCGCCTCCGGAAGCAATAATGGGCAGTTCCGGAAACTGAGTGCGGAACTTTTTCACCAGCTCCGGCGTCTGTTGGGCGCAGGCCACGTTGATAATGGAGGCCCCCGCTGCGATCCGCGCCGCCACATCCGTATCCTCCCGGGTCACGGTGATGATCACCGGGATATCCACCGCCCGGGCCACAGCCAGCAGGTTAAGGTCTGAAATGGGTGCATTAAGCACCACACCCATGGCTCCCTGGCTCTCCACATCCTTGGCAAGGCCCACGGTGCGCAGGCCTTTGGTCGTGCCGCCCCCTACCCCGCAGAACACGGGGATATAGGAAGCCTTGATAATAGCATCACTGATGCATTGCTGAGGTGTAAAGGGATACACGGCAAAAACCGCATCCGCATCGCAGTTGCGAATGATGGCCAGATCCGTAGTAAACACAAAGCTTTTGATCCGCCTGCCGTTGATGACGATGCCGCTGGCCGTATATACCTCTCTGGGCAGACGCAGGATATTATGACGAAGAGAACTGTCAATATGGGGAGAAATGAGTTTATCCGTCTGCATGGGCCCTTTCCTTTCTTCTTTGTATGAAACAAAGTATGAAGGATCCCTGCCGGCAAATCAATGCCTGTGCCGCTTCTTTTGCAGAAATTCCCCGTTTTTTCTACATTTTTGACAGATCATCCGTTCTGCATCCGCAGTATTTCCTTTTGTAGCCGCCGCAGGATCCGTTTTTCCAGCCGGGAAATATAGCTTTGAGAAATCCCCATGGTATCCGCCACCTGCTTCTGTGTCTGGGGCCTTTGCCCCGTAAGTCCATAACGGCGGTTGACGATCTCCTGTTCCCGGGAGTTGAGCCGCTTCAGTGCCGTATGCAGCAGCACCCGGTCCACCTCTTCCTCCAAAGCCTCCCCTACCTCTGCCCCGTCGGTACCCAGCACATCGGAAAGCAGCAGTTCATTGCCGTCGCCGTCCGTGTTCAAAGGCTCATCAATGGACACTTCCAGCTTCAGTTTGCATGTTCGTCGCAAGTGCATCAATATCTCATTTTCGATGCATCGGGAAGCATAGGTCGCCAGTTTGATCTTTTTCTCGCTGTTAAAGGTGTTTACAGCTTTGATAAGGCCAATGGTGCCGATGCTGATAAGATCTTCCGTCAGCACTCCGGTGTTTTCAAACTTTTTGGCGATATACACCACCAGCCGCAGATTATGCTCTATGAGCTTGTTCCGGGCCCACTCCTCCTGCGGGGCCAGCATGGCGCAGCGGCTCTCCTCTTCCGGGCTCAGGGGAGCAGGCAGACTCTCTCCCGTCCGCAGATACCACAGAACATTCTTTTTCTTGGGAAGCAGACGGCCCAGCAGCCGGTAAAACAACCTTTGAAAAAATTGCAGCATACTTATTTCTCCTTTCTCTGTGCGGCAATGCCCAGTCCGGCACAATGGCTCCCTCCTGAGCCAGTTCCATGGGCGCTTCTCCGCAGTATACCGGTATCCTTTCCCCAGAATCCAACCGCAGTTCCCCCGGTGCTACGGTGATCTCTCCCCATCCCTCTATAAACAGAGGCGCTCCTTTTTGTATGCCTGCATTTTTAAGCAGCACCACCGGCAGCCCTGTTACGGGCTCCCGAAGGAGATTTCCCGTATCCACAAAGGCCTGCCGGGCCATGAATCTTCCCTCCAGATACAGAGTCACAGGGATCTCCCGGCTTTTTGCATATCCCCGGCGAAGAAGGCTGCGCATCAGCCGCACCAGCCCCATTCCCGCCCCGGCTCCGTATAAAGCCAGCCGCAGGGGCACCGTAGTCACCACTGCCCCGCCGCTTTGCAGAGGGATCCCCAGGGCCAGCTGCAAAAGCAGCAGCCCTCCTCCCAGCAGGATAAAAGCTGCCAGCAGGGAAAAAAACACCGCCCCATACCGGCCCCGGCGGCCCGTGCATACCGTCAGCAGGATCAGACAGACAATCCGCCCCGGCAGGGTCAGCAGAAACGGGATCCGGCTCAAAGCCGCCAGGCTCCACAAAGCTCCTCCCAAAGCGCACAGCCTGCTGCACCGGCCCCGCTCTCCCCGCAGACATTCCCCCAGCCGCAGGCCCAGCAGGTTCATGACAAAATTGTCCAGCAAAAACAGTTCCAGCGAGATGCGCATTTCTTTACTCTATCCCTACAACCATCACCGTCATGTCATCCTGCTGCCCCCGGGCTCTGGCCGCTTCCAGCACCGTTTGGGCCAGCTCCCGGTCTCCGCCCCGGTTCCATTGGGTCAACGCTTCCTCCATTTCCTTCCCCAGCAGATCATAGACCCCGTCGGTCACAAAGATCAGCTTATCCCGCCGCCGCAGATGCAGCCGCTGCACGGAGGGCTTGGCCTCATCTACGATACCGCAGGGCAGGGATTCTCCAAAGAGAAACCGTGGCACTCCGCCCCGCAGCAGACAGGTAGGGGGTGCGCCGAACTTTACCAGCTCCGTTTCCCCCGTGCCCAGATCGATACTGGCTGTATCCAATGTAGCATATATTTCCTCCCGAGCCCGATGCAGCAGCAGGCGATTCACATTTTCATATACCAGCTCCCGTTCCAATCCTGCCTGCAGCATGGTAAAGAGCAGATGAATGGCCTCCCGGCTTTCCGCCATGGCCTTTTCCCCGCTGCCCATGCCGTCGGATACGGCATAAACCACCCGGCCATTGGGCAGCCGGTATTCCCCCGATGCATCCCCGGAGGGCACGCCGGGGTTTTCCGGCAAGGCCGCCACAGCCATGGAAGCCCGCAGCACCGCCCCTTCCTCCATCTCCAGCAGCAGGGTATTTTCCCTTCGCCGGGCTTCCAGCAGCCGCATGGTCTTTCCCGTCAGCTGACTCACCGCCTGTACCGCCTGACCGGAGGTTATGTCCTTATCCGTCTCCAGCTTCAGTCGCAGCAGCAGTCTTCCCCCGGGGTAAAAGGCATCTAAAGCCGCCGGCCGAAACCCTTTACTCTGAAGGCCGCCGAACAGCCGAGTCTCCAGCTTGTCATCCACCCAGCAATCCTCTCTCAGCCTTGCAGACTGCCGGAACAGGGCGGCCGCCAGCCCGCTGAGCTGGCGATTCATATAGGCATACTGATCCATGGCCCGCCGTAGCCCAGCTTCATGGGCAAAGGCCTGATTATAAGATTGATAGGCGGCGGACATCATTTCATGAAAATACCGGCAGCGGACGTCCATAGGCGGCAAAGGACGCACGCTCTCCCCCCGGTCATAGGCAGGCAAAAGGGAAAGGATCGCCTTTTCCATGGCAGCTCCGTCCCGCCAGCAGAGTATCCTGGCTTCACAGCCCATACATACCTGCCGGGCTGCCCCCAGCGACCAGGCCTCCAGATATTGCCCCGCCGTCTCTCCCGGAGTGAACAGACCGGAAAGCTCCCCGCACAAACGGGCGGTCTGCTCCATCTCCCGGGCGGTACGTTCCTGAAGCCGCCGGATAGCCAAAGCCGTATTTTCCCGGCGGCTTCGGTTTTCGCTGAGGATACCTTCCAGCAAATTCAGCCATTCCCCGGGTAAGGCTCCGAAAAGCATAGCGGCGATCAGCGCATTCTCCATGGTCACCGGGCCCCGGTTCCCCGTCAGAAATCCATAGGCAACGGCCTGACTCAACAAAAATGCAATAAGCAGATAACCCCGGCCATAGGGTGCCGTCAGCGCACAGAACAGCGCCGTCAGCGCATAGGTGCCAAGCAGTTCCGGCCCCTTATCCATGCCCATGGCCAGCACGGCTCCCAGCAATACGCTGACCCCTATGCCCCCCGGCCCTCGGGCATAAGTCAACAGCAGCATACACACATACAGCAGCACCGCCGGCAATGACAGGTTCCCCGCCTCCAGCCCCCGGAGCCCAAGCAGCAGCAATCCCGTCAGCACGCACAGGCACAGCTGCTCCGACCCGCCCAAGGGGTTTTGCAAAGAAAATCTGCGGAAAATGGCGTAACACCGCAGCAGCAGAAACAAACACAATACGGATAAGGCTGCCGACAGCAATGCATACGCCGCAGAAGCCCCCGTACCGTCTATTTGAAAAGGCAGTACCGCTCCCTCCGTCAGCACAAACAGAAGCAGCCGCCCGCTTACCGAAGGCTGTCGAACGAATATCCCGGCCAGGATCAGAAGCAGGGAAAATACCGCCCCTGCGATCATAACGCCCCAAAGCGGCTGCCCCTCCAGTAGAGCGCCCAGCAGCACCCCCGCCCCGGGAAACAGAGGATGAATGCCGCAAAATGCCGCTGCTCCCAGAACACTCAATCCAAAAGGTGCGCACAGATTCCCCAGCCGGATCCGGCCCAGAAGCAATGCGCAAAGAAAGAGCCCCAGCTCCATGCAGCACCGGCTGCTCCCTTGCAGCAGGGGGCCTGCTTCCATGGTGCTGCGCAGCCGTGCATACAGCGATTTTCGTTTGTTGCCTTTTCTGTTTGACATGGCGCTATTTTATACCAGAGCGAGGGGTGATTTTTCGGCGAATCGACTCTTTGGTTCCCGGGATTCTTTTGACAGCATCCCTCCATCCCGCCCCCATATCCCTCCGTACCTCCAGCTCTCCCCTTGCTTCCGTGGGAAAACCTTGCCACAGACTCCGTACTGTGGTATACTCGGCTAGAAATTTTTTGTGAACGGGAGCAGCTATGAGCAGGATCATTACTCTGGAAGGCATTGACGGTACCGGGAAGGGCACACAGACCCGGCGTCTGAAGGCGGCACTGGAGCAGCGGGGACTGAAGGTGGGTGAGCTTTCCTTCCCTGCCTACGGCAGCTACTTTGGCGGTTATGTGGGGCAATACCTTTCCGGAAAACTGGGCACCGCCGCCGACCGGGTGGATCAGCACAGTATGGCCCTGTGGTTTGCCCTGGATCGTTGGGAAGCCATGCAGGCCTTTGATCCGGAGGCCTACGATGTGGTGCTCATCAACCGGTATGTACTCTCCAATGCCGTATACCAGAGCATTCGGGACATTGACCTGAACAGCGGCACAGATATGCTGGCCTTTTGCACGGAACTGGAATACGGGCATTTTCATCTGCCTCGACCGGATATGCAGCTGATTCTGGATGTTGCGCCTATGGAAGCTTCCAGAAATGTAGAAAAGAAAGGGTTCCGGGACTATGTGGGAGATAAGAAGGATGTGTATGAAGCCGCCGGTTCTCTGCAGCAGCGCGCCCGGGACAGGTATCTGCAATACGCAGCCCGGCTGGATGATGCATTTGTGATCCCCTGTATGGAAGCCGGCCGGTTGCTGCCCGAGGAACAGGTACACGAAAAAGTCATGGCTGTAGTACTTCCCAGGCTGACCCTTTGCTGAGCTTCGCCAATGCCTCTTCCGTCTATATGTACGGCCCCTTCGGGGGCTTTTTTCTTTTCGGAGGAAAAGGCGGCACACAGCAGGTAGAAAAACGGTGTGCTGCTCAGATATGGCCTCCCGACTCACCAGCCTTTTTTAGCAGCAACAAAGCAAACAAAAAGAAGCCTCCAAAGAAGCTTCTGTTCCGATAAAAAAAGCGTGCACCCCGCTTCGTCGCCTGGTTCCCGGCTGGACCCCCGGACAGGTGGCTCCCCGCAGGAAGACTTGCGGCACACAAACCTATCCGCTTAGTGCTGCTTCCTTCCGGATCTGACACGGTTCACAGCGGTCTGTTGCACAAGACCCGCAGCTCAACACTCCTTATCCGGGCCATAACCCAAAACCATGCGCCTCAGACGGGGGATCCGGTCCTGCTGTAGCGGATTGCAGGTTCAGGGCACCGCTGATTCCCCACTTGGCACGCAAGTCATAGTATACCCTATTCTTTCGGCCTTTGCAAGCGGGAAATCGCCCAAAGCAGTGCCTGCCTTTCTCCATTTGGGATCTGTTCCTTCAGCTGTTGTTCCATCAGCGGCAGCAGATCCTTTCTGCCGGCCTTAGCTGCCAGCACAGCACTTTGGGCAATGAGCTTATTCCCCTTTTTCATGTTCTTTCCAATGATCTGCAAAGCCGCCTTCTGTTCCCCGGCCAACAGCCTCTCCGGCGCAAAGGCTGCCCGTTCCTCTCCTGTCTGGGGCCGATGCGGCACCCCCGCATTCAGCGGGCATACCTCCTGGCAGACCTCACATCCCATAAGCACGGTCATTCGCTCCATGACCGCCGGAGGCATATCCTCCTCCATATAGGCGCGGATACACCTGCGCCAATGATACCCGCCTTCGTCTATGGCGCCTCCTGGGCAGGCCCGTTGGCAGCGCCCGCAATGCAGGCAGCCGCTGGAAAGAACCGGATCGGGGCACTCTCCCTCCGCCTCCACCATCAGACCCTGCAAAATGAACCGGGTTCCCCATCGAGGCAGCGCTATCAGCGAATTGCAAAGCATCGTCCCCAGCCCCCAGTGCTCCATGACGGTTTTGAAAGGCACCCGGGCCATTTCGCACCGTTCTCCCCTGCCCAGAAGCTTTTGCCGCAGGGCCATGGCGGCATGATAACTTTGGTTGGAGGCCGGATAGTAACCCGATAGTCCGCTCTCCGGCGTATAGGGCACATAAGGCCAGACCAACAGCAAAAACCCCCGGGCCCATGGATAGGCCTGACGGGGGTCTGCTTCAATATAATCTGCCTGCGGGGGCATATCCCCCTCCGCCCGCCTGCACACCCAATCTTTATATTGGGGCACCGGCAGCAGCCAGGCCTGCTGAAAGCCAAAGGCGGCGGCTTCCTCCGTCAGCACTTACTTGGTGCCGAAAAGCCGATCTCCGGCATCGCCCAGACCGGGCACGATGTAGCCATGGTCGTTGAGCTTTTCATCGATGGCCGCCACATAAATATCCACATCGGGATGGGCCTTCTGCAGGGCGTAAATCCCCTCGGGCGCCGCCAGCAGGCAGACCAGACGGATGCTGTTGGCCCCTGCTTCCTTCACCAGACGGATGGCCTCGATGGCGGAATTTCCGGTAGCCAGCATGGGATCCACAATGATGCATTCCCGCTGTGCAATATCATCGGGAAGTTTGCAGTAGTAGCCCGTGGGCATCAGTGTATCGGGGTTGCGGTACAGGCCGATGTGCCCCATTTTGGCATTGGGGATCAGGTTCATCATGCCGTCTGCCATACCCAGGCCAGCCCGCAGAATGGGGATCACCGCCAGCTTCTCGTTGGAAAGCATATTGAAGGTAGCGGTCGTAATGGGCGTTTCAATGGATACGGGGGTCAGAGGAAGGTTCCGGGTGACCTCATAGCCCATGAGCATGGACAGCTCCTGCACCAGTTCCCTGAACTGCTTGGCGCCGGTGTTCTTGTCCCGCAGCAGGGCCAGCTTATGCTGAACGAGAGGATGGTCGATAACGGTTACTTTGCTCATATGTACACCTCCTGGGTTTTAATCGTTTTCTTTTTCGTATCTGGTAATCTTGTCTATGCGGCGAGCGTGCCGTTCCTCACCGGAAAAAGGCGTTTCCAGCCAGATCCCGGCAATTTTTTCCGCCTGTTCCGCCGTTACCAGTTTGGCGCCGAAGGCCAGCACATTGGTATCGTTATGCAGCCGGGTCAGCCGGGCGCATTCTTCATTATCACACAATGCGCAGCGGATGCCTCTGACTTTGTTGGCGCAGATAGACACGCCAATGCCCGTAGTGCACATAACGATGCCCCTGTCCGCTTCGCCGGTAGCTACGGCCAGAGCAGCGGGAAAAGCGGTATCCGGATAATCCATACTTTCCTGAGAGAAGCACCCAAAGTCCAGCACCACATACCCCTGCGCCTGAAGCCATGCCTTTATATGCTGCTTGAGCGCATAAGCCCCATGGTCGCAGGCCATGGCAATCTTTTCTACGCCTATCTTATTTATCATACCATTTGTTCCGTCCTTTCTACAAGATGAAAATATCTGGGAACGGGCTGAATTTCTTTTATGTCTCCCATTCTCTCATAGCTGGTATGCGCACTGCCATATAAGGCCCCTCTGTCTTTATACCTCTTCTACCTGAAAGCCCGCAGCCCGCAGCAGCCGGTTCATGTAGGCAAGGCCCGCCCCCTGAGGCGGTACGCCTTCGCAGAGGATCACCTCCGCCCGTTCATCCATTTCCCGCAGCAGGGTAAAAAGCCGGGCACACAGGGTCACCGGATCCTGCCTGTCCCCCATAAGGGAGCAGCGGCAGCCTTTGGCTTTGTACAGCGCCATAGTCTGTTCCGTGCCGGCTATTTCCACAGTCTTTCCCTGCGCTTCCATAGCGGCATACCGCTCCAATATCCGCCGGGCTGCCTTTTCCGGCTCCCCGGTGACCACATATACCTGCGCTTTGGGGGCATAGTGGCGATACTTCATTCCGGGGGAAAGTACCTTTTCCCCTGCCTTCAGGGGATGGAGCAGACAGTCTGCCAGCTGCACCTCTCCTATAACGGCTCCCAGCATCTCCTTGGTCACGGCACCGGGCCGAAGGATGGTGGGTATCCCCACCAAAGAAAGCACCGTGCTCTCCACCCCAAAGCGGCAGGGGCCTCCGTCCAGGATCAGCGGGATCTTCCCTTCCATATCCCGCAAAACATGCTCCGCCCGGGTAGGGCTGGGCTTGCCGCTGAGATTGGCGCTGGGGGCGGCAACAGGCACACCCGCCTTCTCAATAAGAGCCAGCGCCGTAGGATTATGGGGCATACGCACCGCCACGGTATCCAGTCCTGCCGTTACCTCATCCGGCACGCATTTCGCCCGCCGGAATATCAGGGTGAGGGGGCCGGGCCAAAATGTATCCATCAGCTTTTCGGCCTCCGGGGGCACCTCCAGCCACAGATTTCCGGCCTGTTCCTTCCGGGATACATGGAGGATCAACGGGTTGTCGTTAGGCCGTCCCTTGGCCAGAAAGATGCGGTTTACCGCCTCTCCGTCCAGTCCGTTGGCCCCCAGACCATATACCGTTTCCGTTGGGAAAGCCACCAGCCCGCCGTTCCGAATAATTTCGGCGCCCAGCTCCGTCCCCGCCAGGGGATCCGCCACGCAGCCGATCACTTTGGTTTCCATAAAACTTTACTTCCTTTTGGCTTATGCCTCTCCTTCGCCGCTGAGCTGCCGGGTGCGCTCGGCCACGATAAGTGCGTCGATAAGCTCGTCCATATCTCCGTCCAAAAACTGATCCAGCTTGTACAGGGTCATGTTGATCCTGTGATCCGTCACCCGGTTCTGCGGGAAATTATAGGTGCGGATCCGCTCGCTTCTGTCGCCGGAACCTACCATGCTCTTTCGGGCGCTGGCCACGGCGGCATTCTGCTGCGACTGGTACATATCGTACAGGCGGCTTTTGAGTACCTTCATGGCCTTATCCTTATTCTTGAACTGACTGCGCTCATCCTGACATTCCACCACGATACCCGTAGGCAAATGGGTGATGCGGATGGCCGAGGATGTCTTGTTTACATGCTGTCCCCCTGCCCCGGAGCTGCGATAGGTATCGATCTGGATATCTGAATCCCGGATCTCTATCTGCACGTCTTCCACCTCCGGCAGCACGGCCACCGTGGCTGCGCTGGTGTGGATGCGTCCCTGAGATTCCGTCTCCGGCACCCGCTGCACCCGGTGAACGCCGCTTTCAAACTTCAGCCGGGAATAGGCACCATTTCCGGTAAGGGTCAGCACCACTTCCTTGACGCCGCCCTTTTCCGTCAGATTCTCGGTCATAAACTCCACGCCGTAACGATGGCGCTCGGCGTAGCGCTCATACATCCGCAGCAGATCCGCTCCGAACAAAGAGGCTTCCTCCCCGCCGGTGCCTGCCCGAATCTCCAGAATTACGTTTTTATCGTCATTGGGGTCTTTTGGCAGCAGCAGGAGTTTAAGTTCCTCCTCCAGCTTTTTTTCTTTTTCTCCCAGCAGAGAAAGCTCTCCCTGGACCATCTCTTTCATTTCCGGCTCCAGGTGCTCTTCCAGCATGGCCCTGCAGTCCTCTTCTTCCGTAAGAGTCTGCTCATACACATCGTATACGGCCACAATCTCTCCCAGCTGGGACTGTTCCTTATTCATCTCCCGCCATTTGTCCATATCCGCCATGGCTTCCGGCGCACTGAGGAGCTTTCCCAGCTCCTCGTAACGGGCTTTCAGTTTTTTCAGCTTATCTCTCATGTTTCGTCCAGATCACCATGCGGTCCAGGCCGCTCAGGTCTTTTTCCACTCGACTTCCCGGGAACAGCGCCTGTACTTCTGTCCCCTGAGTGCAGCCTATCTCCATATACAGGGATCCTCCCGGTTCCAGACAGGCCGCCGCCTCCCGGCTCAACCGCCGGTAGAAGTCCAGACCGTCTTTGCCGCCGTACAGGGCCTGCGCAGGTTCAAATGTCAGTTCCTTTTGCAGGAAATTCATTTCCGTTTCCGTCAGGTAAGGCGGGTTGCAGAGAATACAGGCAAATGTATCCGCCTTTACGGGCTCCAGCAGATCTCCCTGCAAAAACACCCCTTTCACGCCGTTTATACGGGCGTTTTCCCGGGCCAGTGCCAACGCCTCTCCGCTAATATCGGAAAAGGTAACCTTCGCTCCGCCCAGCTTCCCCAGCGCCACCCCCAGGCAACCCGTGCCGCAGCAGAGATCCAGCACCATGTCTCCGGGTTTTATCTCTTTCAGTGCCAACTCGCACAGCAGTTCCGTTTCCGGGCGGGGGATCAGCGCGCCAGGGCCCACCCGCATGGGCAGCCCCATAAACGCCCATTCTCCCAAAATATACTGGAGCGGTTCTCCCGTAAGCCGCCGCCGTACCATGGCGCTCAACTGCATCCAATCTTCCGCTGTCACCGGCCGGGAAGTCCTGCGCCCCAACACCTGTTCCAGCATAAATCCAGCTTCCAGTCCGGCTTCCTCTCCGGCAGCGGGGATCAAGATCTGTTCCAGCTCCCGGCGGGCCAGGTTCCGATCCACTTATGCGTCCTCTCCTGACCGGCCGGCTTCTTCCGGTGCTCCGGACAGATCCTTTTCTTCCGGTACTTCGGGGTGTACCGTCTCTGTCGCTTCCGCAGGAGCCTGCTCCTCTGCCGCCTGCTCCTTTTCCTTGGGCAGCACTACCCGCAGATCCTCTGCCGGAGGATTCATGGCCAGGTTAAAGGCTGCCAGTGCCACCTCCGCCATATCCTCTGTAGGTTCGGCAGTGGTGATCCGCTGAAGGGCCAGTCCAGGAGCCCGGACGATTCGAGCCAGCAGGCAATCAGACTTGGCTGCGGCCTTGAGCACCTCGTAAGCCAGCCCCGCCACTACGGGAATAAACAGGATCCGGGTGATGAGCCTGGGCAGGAGCGCCTTCACCGGGATGCAGGCAAAGAACAGTATGGATACCATCATCACCAGAAACAGATAATTGGTACCGCAGCGGGCGTGAAACCGGGTGTAATGGAGGATGTTCGCAGGCGTCATCTCTCCTTCCGCTTCATAACAGGCGATGGTCTTGTGTTCCGCTCCATGATACATGAACACCCGTTTGATATCTTTGATCCGGGAAACGGCCAGCAGATACCCGATAAAAATCACCAGCCGACACACTCCCTCCAGCAGGCTGACTGTAAAGCCGCTCTGCAGATGCAGCAAGCTTACCAGCAGGGAAGGCAGCAGCACAAACAGCCCCAGCGCCAATCCCACGGCCAGCACTATGGCCACTCCCATTGCTACATCCATAATATCCTTATGAAAGGTCTTGGAAAGCCATTTTTCAAACTTGCCCGGTTCCTCTTCATATTCTTCCCCCAACAGCTCCGCACTGCGGGTAGTGATCTTCATGCCCCCTATCAGTGAATCCACAAAGGCATAGACCCCCCGCACCACCGGCCAGGTGGGGAAGGAGCCAGGCTTATGTTTGTTTGTAGTATGATAAAATTCCTTGACGATGGAACCGTCGCTCTGTCTGACAGCCAGAGCCGTGCCCTCAGGAGATTTCATCATCACGCCCTCCATAACGGCCTGGCCCCCAACGGTGCTCCTGCGTATGGGATGTTTTTCCATAGTAATCCTTTCCGGGCGGAGCTCATGGCCCCATACCCCATGATCTTTCTCCTGTATCATACCACACCGCTCTCCCCGGGAAAACCCCTGTAAATGCAAACACATTGGGAAAACTGCAAAAAACGGCTTTTCTGGCAGAAAAAATGCCCGGAGAGCCTTTCCGGGCGATTATACGTTGTCTATTTCCTCCGGAGCGGGCATCTCCGGCAGGGTGGGCAGTTCCTCCAGAGAATGGAGCCGGAACTTGTGCAGAAAGGCATCGGTCGTTACAAAAAGCAGAGGCCGGCCGGGCACATCCTTGCGGCCGGAAACGGAAATGAGCCCCAGCTTTTGCAGCTGGGTTACGGCATATTCGCACCGCACCCCCCGTATCTCCTCTATCTCCCCCCGTGTCACGGGCTGTTTATAGGCCACTACAGCCAAAGTTTCCAGCATGGAGGCGGAGACGGAACGCTTTTGTATGGGCGCAAGGACTTTTTCCACCGCTTCCCCATTTTCCGGAGCGGAAGTCAGCTGCGCGGTTTTGTCTGTATACAGCAGCCGCAGCCCCCTGCCCTCCCGCAGATAGCTTTCTTCCAACCGTGCAAGGGCTTTGCCCAGAGTATCCGGATCCGTTTCCAGCCCGGCACACAGGGCCGTCAGCGTCACCGGTTCTCCCGCCACAAAAAGGATGGACTCCAGCCTGCTTTCCAATTCCGTCATAAATCAGTTTTCCTCGTCCATATAGCTGCCCTCTTCTTCCTCCCGCAGAGTCAATGCCTTCAGTCGGATAGGGGCGAAAGTATCTTTCTGCATTACATGCACCTCTCCCCGTGCCATGAGCTCCAGCACCGCCATAAAGGTGACCACCAGCTCCATGCGGGTAGGGCTGCCCGAAAACAGCTCGTAAAAATTCAAGGAAGCTTTTTCCCGAAGGCGACAGCGAATCATCCCTGAGCGCTCCCGAACGGTATATACGTCCTGCCGCACCCGGTGAAGCAGCGCCTCTTTTTCTTCCGGCTCCCGGCTAAGCGCTGACAAAAAGGCCAGCAGCAGAGTATCGGTCTCCACATCCGGCAGGTCTGCCTCCACCGGTGGAGCGGGCAGATCCTCTGGCAATCTGGCAAAAGCTTCTCGACCCCGCTCAAAAAGACGGCCCAGATCCTCTCCGGCCGTTTTGAATACCTGATACTCTTTCAACCGGCGGATAAAGGCCTGCTCCGGATCTTCCTCTTCTTCCTGCAAGGGGGGCGGAGCAGGAAGCAGCCGGCGGGATTTGATATACAGCAGCTGGGCCGCCACCAGCAGAAAGTCACTGGCTCCGTCCATCTGCTCCTTGTCCATGTCTCCCACCGCCTGCAGATACTGGGCGGTGATCTCGGATACGAATATATCCTCGATCCGCAGCTGTGCCTTCTGTATCAGCTGTAAAAGCAGATCCAGGGGGCCGTCAAACTGCCCGGTGTGTACCTGATACTCCATCAAAGCAGCCTCAGGATCCAGTTGTATACCAGATTCTGCGCCCAGTTCAGGGGATACTGCAATACTCCCAGCCACAGCAGCGCCACCAGTATATACTTGCCGTAGCGATGCATGAAATCCCTTATGTTGTGAGGCAGATGCCGTCCCATAACACATTCCAGCACATGACTGCCGTCCAGCGGCGGAATGGGGATCAGGTTAAACACGCACAGGCAGGTGTTCATACTGATAATGTTGAAGAAGATGTTTACAAAGGCTTCGTTGTACAGCAGCGCATAATTGCTTCTGGCCAGCAGCACAAACAGTCCGGAAAACACCAGCACGATCAAAACGTTCATGGTCACCCCCGCCAGGGAAACGATTATATTGTCCCGGCGGAAGTTCTTGAAGTTCCGATAATTGACGGGCACAGGCTTGGCCCAGCCAAAGCCCAGCAGCAGCATGCACAGCACGCCCAGGGGATCAAAGTGATCCAGAGGGTTCAATGACAAACGCCCCATGTTTTTGGCCGTGGGATCCCCCAACCGGTAGGCCGCATAGGCATGTCCCCATTCGTGGAAAGTGAGCCCCAGGAGCACTGCCGGAAGCATGTACAAAAGCTGCAGCGGATTTTGAAAATAATACAGGATTCTGTTCATGGTTTTAGTATACCCCACCCGAAGCCAAAGGGCAAGAAAAATCCCTGCGGATCCCGCTTCTTGCGCATAAGCGGATCCCCTTGCACTGGTAAAACAGGCATTGACGCCATTCAGGCTGCGGATACCGGGAAGTTCGAAGGAACGTTAATTCACGGGAAGCGGGGGTAGGGCGCACTGCGTGCCTGACGGCACGCCTGCGGGGCATTTGCCCCGCAGAGTTCCGGCGGCAAAGCCGCCGGAACGTGCGCCCCGCCCATGTATACGACCCGGCCCCGTACCCTAACGTCCCAGCCTCCGCCGCAGGAAAATCTCTTTCCTCCGAAAGAGCAGCTGCATGTTCCTTCTTGTACGTTTTTCCGCAGACCCGCGTTTTTCCCGTTCAGCTGCGTATATACGCTTCCATGCACTGCCGGAGAAGCGCCAGATAACTTCTGGATTCCACATCCTCCCCTGGGTACAGATCAATCGTGCAAAGCACCTCCTCCCCCGCCCGGAATGTCACCGTTCCTACAGGGGTATCCGTCCGCAGGGGTGCCGTCAAAGGTTCCGTCACCTCCAGTGTCTTTTCCAGGGCCTCCTCTCCTTTGGGCCGTAGAAAAGCTACGGTATCGTGGCTCACCAGATCCACCTGTTTTACGCTGCCGCTACGCACCTCCACCCCTTCCGCCAGAGGACTGCCCGCCCGGGCGGCGGTGACCTGCCGATAGTTGGCGAATACATGATCCAGCAATTCCCCGGCAATGGCAAAGCGCTTCTGACTGTTAGGGGCCCCCAACACCACGGCTACCGCCAGAGTATCATTCTTTTTGGCAGCAAAGACCCCGCAGTATCCATCCTGTGCAGAGGATCCTGTCATCAGGCCAAAGCAGCCGCCGTAACTGCGCAGCATTCGATTGGCATTGACCAGTTCCGTCCGCCGTCCCTCCGGATGGACGATCTCATCCATATATACGCCTGCCCAGCGGCAAAAAGAGGGGCTCCGGGCCGCCTCCAGCCCCAGCAGCGCCAGCTCTCCGGCGGTAAAGGTCATGCCCGCCCCGGTGCAGTCGCTGAATTCCTTTTCTACCCCCAATTCCCGGCAGGTAACGGAGATGTTCTGACAAAACACGCTCTCCGAACCGAAGGCGTTTTCTCCCAGCGTACACAAAGCGTCTCCGGCAGAAAGCATCACCGCCGCTTTAAGCAGTTCTCCGGCAGCTATCTGTTCCCCTGCTTCCAGAAAAGCCGTAGGCCCGGATATTCCCGCTGCCCGGCGGCTGACGCTCATCAAAGTGTTTTCCTCAATGACTTCGTTGTCAAAGGCTCTGCACAGGGTCAGTACGGCTGGAAGCTTGCAAAGCCCTGCCGCTGACAGAGACACGTCTCCCTTCTGCTCCAGCAAAGGCGTCTGCTGTCCTTCTCCCACCACCAGACAGCTTTTACAATCATATCCTTCCGCCAACGCCACCGCAGGAACAACCGCCAGTAGGCAAAGGCAGGCAACAAACAGGCACAAAAAACGGCGCATAGAACCCTCCTTAACAGAGGGTATGCGCCGAAAAGATCATCTATACAGGGAACTGTCAGCGGAGCATCTCACTCAGGAAGGAGGTACCCGCCGTCCAGGGCGTACCGGTCAGATATTCATACACAGTGGAGGCAATATCGCAAAAGCTCTTTCTTACCCCCAGATCCACCCCCTGCTTCACGGGCTGGCCCAATACCAGCAGAGGGATATATTCCCGGGTATGATCCGTGCCTGCGTAGGTGGGGTCACAGCCATGATCTGCCGTAATCATAAGGATATCCTCTGCCCCCATGGCTTCCACAAGTTCCGGCAGCCGGGCATCAAAATATTCCAGAGCCCGGGCGTATCCTTCCACATCCCGCCGATGGCCGTACAGCATGTCCGTATCCACCAGATTTGTAAATATAAAGGCGCCTTTCCCTTCTTCTATCAGCCGTCTGGTAGCCTCAATGCCCGTGTGGTTGTTTTTGGTATGATCCACCATGTCAATTCCCCTGTGGCAGAAGATATCCTCGATCTTGCCCACGGCCACTACCGGCAACCCCCTGCCGTGGAGTCCATCCAGAATGGTATCCCCAAAGGGCGGGATGGCATAGTCCCGGCGGTTTTCCGTGCGGGTATACTGCCCGGAGGTGCCGGTAAAGGGCCGGGCGATGACCCTGCCCACCAGATTGTCTCCCACCAGCATCTCCCGGGCGATCTGACAAATGCGGTACAGCTCCTCCAGCGGGATAACGCTCTCATGAGCGGCTATCTGAAAGACGCTGTCTGCGGAGGTATAAACGATGGGCTTGCCGGTTTTGACATGCTCATCGCCCAGCCGCTGGATGATCTCTGTGCCGGAAGCTACACAGTTGCCCAAAGTACCCCGGCCGATCTTCTGTTCAAACGCCTCCATGACCTCTTTGGGGAAGCCATGAGGATAAGTCTTAAAAGGATGGGTCTGTACCAGTCCTGCGATCTCCCAGTGCCCGCAGGTAGTATCCTTGGCATGGGTGGTTTCGGCGCACTTTCCGTAAGCCCCCTCCACCTGTCCCTCCCAGGGCGTCACCAGGCTGCCCTGAATGTTCCCCAGTCCATACCGGCGCATATTGGGTATGTTCATGGGCCGCCGCTGCCATATATGGCCGATGGTATTGCAGCCTTTATCGCCAAATTCCGCCGCATCGGGCATTTCGCCGATGCCTGCGCTGTCCAGAACGATCAGAATGACTCTTTTGCTCATAATGCCGCACTCCTTTATCTTGATTCTTTAGTGGCTCCAGTATAGCACGTTTTTCCCCGTAAGCAAAGCCTTCTGTTTTACAACAACAGTAGCAGAGCGTACAGGCTGCACCCCCATGATCCGGTCATAAATCTTCTCGGTCAAAAATGCATCCCGGCCGTGTGGGATTCCTGGGGCTCTCTTTATGCCTGATTGCCGGCCTTTGCAAAGGCCTCTATGGTTTCCACAAATTCCCGCGGCAGCAGAGCCGGTATGTTCCATTGGGTAAGCAAAGCACGGCAAGCTCCTTTATCCCGGTCTTTACAGCAATAGTAAGCCCAGGCAATGCTCCCGGCTATAGCCGCCTGAGTATCGCTGTCCCCGCCCAGCGATACGGCGTTGCGCAGAGCATCCTCATAATTGTCCGCTTCCAGAAAGGCTTCTATGGCCTGGGGCACCGAGCCCTGACAGCTTACGTCAAAGCCATACCCCGGGCGTATCTGCTCCAAAGACCTGTCCAGCGGATAAAAATTCTTCCGGATATATGCGGCGATCTCCGCTTTGCTTCTGCCTGTTTTGGCCATATATACCGCTGCCGCTGCGGCTTGTGCCCCTCGGATGCCTTCCGGATGGTCATGCGTGACCGCCGCTGACAGTTCTGCCAGCGTCAAAGCTTCCCCCAGGCTTTTGGCCCAAAGACCGCAGGGAGATACCCGCATAGCTGATCCGTTGCCGAAACTGCCGTAAGGAACCGGGCAGGGAGAACAAAGCCAGCCCCAAAAGCGTTCCCCGTACCCGGCATGTGGATACCGGCGCCCCAAAGCCTGCATCTCCCGTACCAGCAGAAAGTCAAGCGGTTCTCCGGTCTCTTTGTTGGCCAGCAAGGCCCGGGCTACAGCTACGGTCATGACCGTATCGTCTGTAAAGGTACAGCCGGGGCTCACAAGAGGAAAATCCTTTGTTTTGATACTTTCATGCTCATATCGGGAACCCACTATGTCCCCCATGATGGCGCCGTACACGTTTTTCCCTCCGTTTGCTTTTGATTTAAGTATATCCGTCCGGCTGCCAAAGGCAAGCGTTATCTTTTTTCTGCAAAACATCTGTTTTTGCAGAAAGAAAGGAAACCGATCAAAAGGGCTGTTCAAAAGCCTTTCCGCATGCTATAGTAAGCATGTAAAGAAAAGCTCTCATATAGTTTCGCTGAAAACGGTGCGAAAGTTTCTACAGAGCCGCCGAAAGGCTCTGCTATGAGTGCCCGGTATGGATACAGAGTTTCATACGGGCGCTTTTTCTTTCGTAAATGCGTAAAAGGAGGCTGTATCATGATCCTGCTCAAAGGCAACATTCTGCACACCCCTGCACCGGGACAGCTGGAAGCCCTCCCCCATGGCGGTCTGCTTCTGGAGGAAGACGGCACCATCCGCGCAGTGCTCTCCCATATCCCGGAAGGGTTGGAGGCCCGGGTCATTGACTATGGGGACAGGCTGCTGCTTCAGTCCTTCTGCGATATGCATCTGCACGCCCCCCAGTACCCCATGCTGGGCATGGGAACGGATCTGCCCCTGCTTCAATGGCTTCACCGCTACGCTTACCCTACGGAGGCACGTTTTGCGGATACAGACTACGCCCGGCGGGTCTACCGGCAGCTGGCACAGGCACTCATTGCCAGCGGCACCACCCGGGTATGCATGTTCTCTTCCCTTCATACCGACGCCACGCTGATCCTTATGGAAGAGTTGGAAAAGGCCGGAGTCACGGGCTTTGTGGGCAAAGTGAACATGGACAGAAATGGAGATCCCGCCCTGCAGGAGACCACGGAAGGCTCCAAGCGGGAGACCCTTCGCTGGCTGGAAGCCTGTACCGGATTCCGCTATGTACGGCCCATCCTGACTCCCCGGTTCACCCCTTCCTGCACCGACGGGCTCATGGCCTTTTTAGGAGAGCTGGCGCAGGAACGGGGATTGTATGTGCAATCCCATCTTTCCGAAAATAAAAACGAGGTGGAATGGGTACGCACTCTCCACCCGGACTGCTCCCAGTACTGGCAGACCTACGCCAAATTCGGCCTGTGGAAAGAGCATACCCTTATGGCTCACTGTGTCCAGTGCGGAGAAGAAGAGATCCGTTCCATGGCAGAAAACGGGGTGATAGCCGTGCACTGCCCCGATTCCAACGTGAATATCTGCAGCGGCACAGCCCCCGTTCGCCATCTGCTGGAAAGCGGTGTATGGGTGACTCTGGGCAGCGATATTGCCGGCGGGGCGCAGCTGCCCATGAACCAGGTCATTACCGCCAGCATACGGGCCAGCAAGGTACGTCACATGACGGATCCCGCCGCCCCGCCCTTTCTTACGGCAGCAGAGGGCTACTATCTGGGTGCCGCCTCCGGACACCGTTACTTCGGTGCCGGGCCGGGCTTTGCCCCGGGGGATAAGCTGCACGCTCTGGTGGTGGATGATTCCGCTTTCCCTGAGCCGGCTTCTCCGCTGTCCCTGCCGGAGCGGCTGGAGCGGGCGCTGTATCTCATGACTCCCGATTCCATCACCGCACGCTGGTCCGAAGGACGGCTGCTGCCGTAAACAAAATCAGGTTTCCTTCCCATAGAAATCAAAAGCTCTCCACCGGGTTGCAAGCCGTGCGGAGAGCTTTTATTCGTTGAGTTTTGGGTTTCAGAGGGCACCCGGGCCCATGTAAAATCTTAGCCCCGACGGATGGCCAACCAGTCTGCGGCCCGCTGCACCAGATCTTCAAACAGCCGCAGCATCCGTACATCGCTCTGGCATTGTGCTTCCGGGTGCCACTGCACCAATACAAATTGCCCATCCGCAGATTCCAGCCCCTCAATAACGCCGTCCGTGGCTTTAGCCGTTACGATCAGACCGGGCGCAGGCGCATCCACGCTCTGATGATGGGTGGAATTCACATAGATCTCCTCTGTATTCAGCAGCCGGGACAGGCGGCTTCCCGCCGCCAGCTGCACCTTATGGATGGATTCCGATTGAGGATGCTTCTGCATATGCATCAGGGGTTGAGGGATGCACCGGTCTATATCCTGGTATAGGGTACCACCCAGCGCCACATTGGCCAGCTGGATCCCCCGGCAGATGCCCAGCACCGGCATTCCCGTCTCCCGGGCATACCGGACGGCAGCCATCCAACAGCGATCTCCCCGGATATCCACCATGCCCAGTTCCGGCAATGGCTCCTGCCCATAAAACCGGGGATCCACATCCGGTCCGCCGGGCACCAGCAATCCATCGCAGAAAGAGAGAACCGTCTTTACATCCTCAGGATCCTTCGTTTCCGGCAGCACCACCGGCACCCCGCCGGTCTCCGCCACCCGCTGGCAGCAGGCATGCGGCGCCGCTTCCAAAATCCGCTCTCCCGTTATCCTTCTTCCCAATACTGCGATCACCGGCTTTTGCATATATCCTTTCCTCCCTTTTCCGTTTTTATTTTATCTTTCTGCGCTTTATATCCGGCTTTGCTTCTGCACATAGCATGTTTATTTCCGGAAGATGCGCTATACGCCTCTATTCCACAAGATCTTTTTTACTCCGACCAGGCATACAGAGGCGGTTTTCCCTCCAAACGCCGGGCGGCTGCATCCAGCTGCCGACACATCCGCTCCTTATCCTTGGGCAAGCGGCCCCGGATGCGCAGGGATACGCAGTCATGGAATCCCTTATACTCCAGACTCTCCACCTTCAGATTTTCCAGCAGACAGCGTTCCTCCAGCAGGTTTTCCCGCTCATCAGCCGGAGAAAAAGTTCCGTTCTCCATGGAAGCATACAGCGGCGCCCTGCGATGCAGAAACATGGAAAAGTTGATCACCGCCGCCGGGGCCGCAGCATTAAGAAATGCCGCCGTAGCCATGGCATTCTCCACGCCCCGGCCATGACCCGCCACGCCTGTCATAATATGGGCCCCGTACTCCATACCCGCCGCCCGCAGCCTGTCTGTCTGGATGCGTGCCTGTGCCAGCGTATGCCCCTTATGCATAAAGGCCAGCACATCTTCCAGTCCGCTTTCTATCTCCAGATACAACCGCTCCACCCCCATTTTCCGGAGCAGGCGCAGTTCTTCCTCGCTTTTCCCTGCCACGGCCGGGATGGTAGCATCCATGCGGAAATGCGCTGCCTGAGGGAAATAACGGCGCACCAAAGAAAGGATCCCGGCAAGCCGGTTCGTATCCATGGCAAAAGCGTTTCCGTCTCCCAGAAAGACACGCCGTGGATTGCCTCCCAGCGCCTTTACCCGCAGGAGCTCCTTTTCTATCTGCTCCAAAGGCAGTTCCCGGTAGGCAAGATGTTTGAAAAGCATGCAGAACCGGCACCGGTTATAGGAACAGCCCACAGACACCGGCAGCATATAAGACCCCCGTTCCATGGGGCCCCGGCAGATCCAGCCTTCATATTCCATCTTTTTCACCTCCGGCTAAGTATAACACATGCCTTCGCTTCGGCGCCATGGAAGTTTTCGATGCATGTATTTTGCCGCCATATCTGTCGATAAAAATACAAAAAAGGCTTGCAATTCTCTTATTTTATAATCTTGATTATTAAATACAGATCGGCTGTCTGGTAGCGTCCGCTCCGTATGGGAAGAAGCCGAACACATCCTTCTTTTGTGTTCCAACCCTGCTTCTTCAGTGTGCTGTATCTTTACCGGAAACAGCAGCCCCTCCTAAGGGAACCCCTGCCACCGGGAAAAGGGAGCCCCGGTGGCAGGGACCCTGTCTCGTTTTTCAGCCTGCGCCACGTATGAGAAAGGAGGCCGGTCGTTATTCAAAGAACCAGCGACCTACCGGTCAACAACTGCATATTCAGATCTCGCAAAGGGATTTTGCCCTTTCGGGGTCTTTTTGACGTATAAAAGCACCCGAGCATCTGCGGCGAACATTCTTTATCCGGAAGATCCTGTTTGTGGGGACTCACAGGCTTCTTCCGAAAAAACAGAAGAGGTACATCATGCAAAAAGAAAAGAATCGAAATCTTGTTTTTATCCTTTCCGTGTGCCTGACTCTACTCATCTGTCTATGGGGCATACTGCTGCCGGATTCATTCGGCACGGCGGCAGGGAACAGCATGCGCTTTCTTACCACCAACTTTGCCTGGCTTTACTGCCTGGCCATGACCCTGTTCGTAGCGTTCTGCCTGTGGATCGGGTTGTTCTCCAAATACAGAAACATACCGCCGGGGCCGGACGGAGCCAAGCCGGAATACAGCAAAAGCGCCTGGTTCTCCATGCTCTTCTGCGCCGGTATGGGCGTAGGTCTGGTCTTTTGGGGAGCGGCAGAGCCCATGAACTATTTTGCCGCGCCCATAGGCGGCCTGCAGAGCGGCACCGGCGAGGCCATGCGTTTTGCCTTTGCCCGCTCTTTTCTTCATCGGGGCATTCACCCCTGGGCCAATTATTCCGTGCTGGCGCTGGCACTGGCCTATATGCAGTTCCGCAAAGGGCAGCCGGGGCTCATCAGTTCCGTGTTCATCCCCCTCATCGGGGAAAAAAGAGCCCGAGGCTGGTTGGGAAAAACGGTGGATGTGCTCTCCGTCTTTGCTACGGCCGCAGGGGTAGCCACTTCTTTGGGGCTGGGAATCCTGCAGCTTAACGCCGGGCTGCACTTTCTCACCGGGCTGCCGGAAACGGCTCTGGTACAGCTCTTTCTTATTCTGTTTCTGGCGGCGGTGTATATCCTTACGGCGGTAGTGGGCATTGAAAAGGGCATGAACACCGTCAGCAAGCTGAATATCCGGTTCAGCATGGGAGTCCTGCTTCTGTTGGTGGTTATCGGCCCCACGGTGCCCATTCTCAACAACCTGCTGGAAGGCGCAGGTGCCTATTTAAGCTCTCTGCTTTCCATGACCACAGAGGTAGGAGCCTTTGGAGACGAGGGTTGGTATCGCACCTGGACCGTATTCTATTGGGCCTGGTGGATCGCCTGGGCTCCCTTTACGGGCTCCTTTATAGCCAGGATCTCCCGCGGCCGCACCATTGGGGAATTTATAAAAGGCGTTATGTTCCTGCCCGCCGTTTTTTCGGTGATCTGGTTCACTGTATTCGGCACGCTTGGTATGCGCCTGGATATTTCCGTTGTCAAAGAAGCCATAAAGTCCACTTCCACCGCATTATTTGTGGTATTGCAGCAGTATCCCCTGGGCACGGTGCTGTGCGCCGTTATGGCGCTGCTGATCTTTACCTTTCTGGTCACGGCTTCCAACTCCGCTACCTATGTGCTGGGCATGTACAGTGAAGGGGGCACTTTGCAGCCTTCCAACAGGAGTAAGATCATATGGGGCGCTCTCATTGCGGCGCTGGCTGCGATAATGATGCTGGGCACGGGCAACGGCCTTTCCATACTGCAAACCTTATCCATTGTGGCGGCCTTCCCCTTCATTTTCATCATGCCGGCAGCTATGCCCGCCCTTGTAAAAGCGCTGAAAGAAGAAAAGCTTTGACCCTGTATGGCTTTATACCGTAAAAAGCAAAGGAACCGCTAAAAACGGTTCCTTTTTTGCACATTATTACAGGTTTCAGTTTACAAGCCATTCCTTTTTCAATCGCCACAAGGCAGCCTGGAGATAAGCCAGTTCTTCCGGCGGGATCAGCAGATTCCGCCGCCAGCTGTTCAGTATTTCCTGCCTTTGCACCGGGTAAAAGGGCGTCAGGAACACCTGACTGCCGTGAAAAACGCCCACACGGCGCAGCTCTTTTTCAAAAGCCTCATCATCATCCTTTTCCTTGCCCAGATGCGAAAGATTCAGCACCCTGTTCCAGCGGCGGCTGTCGAAAAACAGACAGTCTTTTCTGGGAGCATTCAATACCGGCAGCTGTCCGTCTCCATATACGCCCGCTCCCAAAGCGGTTCCGTGGAGCCAGTAGGGAGACTCTTCTCCGGTTTCCGGCGGAATATGTTCTGCCATCAGTTCCCGAAAAAATCCATAAGCGATTTGAAAGCTTTTGGCCTCTGCTCCATATTTTTCTGCTACATATGCCTTTTTGACTTGTACAATGCCGTCTTTTTGCAGAGCTGCCGCCACGGCATCCGCCTGACGGGTATACAGAAGAATGCAGCTTTCACGCTCCACAAACCGCTCCTCTCAGCCACTCCCGTTTCAACTCCCATACGGTGCCCTGGCACAGTCCGCTGCCGGTAGCAGGGTCCTCAAAGACCCTGTCCCAGCTTTGTATGATCTTCCGCTTCTGCAGCGGATAAAAGTTCCCCTTTCCGGTCTGGATAAGGGCCGTCTCATTACCGATGCCGTTGCGCTTAAGCTCTGCTTCGTGGGCATCCCGATCCTTTTCATCCCGAGGAATATACAGATAGTTCACCCGGTATACCCAGCGCTCCACATCCGTCAGCACCACAAGATCCCGTGGGATCTCCAGTTCCAGACACACGCTGCCCGGCAGGGACGGCAGTTTGTTTTCCTCCTCCAGAAACAGCCAGATGGGATACTCCGCCCCCTCCGGGCGGGGTACCAGTCTTTCGGCATGACGGACGTACCAGTCATACAGCTCCAGGTAATATTGACTGATAGCCCCGTTCTTTTCCTCGATATGGCTTTTTTGTACCCGGTACACACCTGTCTGTTCCAATGTTTTCAGAACCTGGGGATGCTGGCGGGTATAGGCCCGCAAGGTCTTTCCTGATAATTCCATAGTCGGCTCCTTCTTCAAAAATGCAGAATACGCAAAGGGGCCGGCCATAAAGACCGGCCCCACTGCAGCAGAGAGACATAAGAGACTTATATTTTCACCTTGAATACGGTCTGTTCCGTAATATCCGTGGCCAGTGCTTCCAAAGCCACGCCCACCCGATGATACCGCAGCTTCCACTGCTTTGCCGCCGGAGCATTTGGATCTCCCAGCGGATAGGGAATGGAAATGGTCGGCACGATCCGGTTGGTCCCTACGTTCAGGGACACGGGGATCAGGTTGCACATATGCACAATGGGGAACCAAAATAGAAACGCATAGATGAAAGAAAGAAGTCGGATCAGGTTGCACATATGCACAATGGGGAACCCTGCCTTTTCAAACTCTTTTACCATCGTTGCACCGCAACGCGTACAGGTGCCTCATGTGGAGCCCATGATAATGGCGGTTACCCCGTCTTCCTGCAAAAAGGGAATCATCTCCCGTGCCATACGCCGGGCCTCAGCCTCGGTAGTGCCGGTGCCTACGGTGGAATAGAACCAGTTATGGAGCCGGCCGATCTTTCCTTCCCGTTCATAGGCGCGCATGGCATCCAGCGGCACGATCACGTTGGGGTCGGCGTTGGCGGCAGCCGGGTCAAAGCCGGCGTGGATGGTTTTGAACTGCCCGGCGCTGAGACGCTCCATACCGGAAACGTCATAGCGTCCCCAGCGGGTAGCAGAAGCGGACTGGATGCGATCCGGATTATCCACAGGAACGATTCCGCTGGTAGTCACCAGTGCCACCACCGCCTTGGAAAGATCCCGGATGGCCGGTGCAATGGGCACCATCTCCTTTTCGGGAATGATGAGCTCCGTCTGATAGGGCAGCTTGTTCATCTTTTGGATGAGCATCTGCACCCCGTGGTAAGCGGCGGTATTCTCCCTGATATTCTCCAGAAATTTTTCGTGCCGGCAGCCCCGGGGGAAGTATCCCTCTGCCAAGGCGCCCTCATTGGGCAGCCCCTGCAGGAGCTTATTGGCAAAGGCGACCATTGCTTTTACATCCTGACGCATCTTTACGGCTCCGTTGCCGCCCTTAAAAATGATCACATCCCGCTTGAACATTTCCACACCGGGGTTTTCTTCGTTCATGGAAGTGATCACGGGGATATGGAGCCGTTCCTTCACCGCTTTGCATACGTTGCCGCAGGCCACGCCGTAACGCCCTGCCTGAAAGGCGGGTCCGGCAATAAACAGATCGCAGGGTTTATCCTGCAGCATATCCATGATCCGGGAAAGAGCCTCTTCCGTATGAGAGCCCATAAAGTTGTCGCCGCAAACCACGGTGTGCGTGATCTCGGCTCCCTTGAGCACCGCCTTGAAAGCCATGCCGGGGCCCACCACGCCCTCCATGATATAGGGCTCCTGGTCTGCCTTATCCTCTCCGCCCACACCGGCGAAGAACTGGTTGAGATAACAGATAACCTTCTTCATGCCGCACCTCCTTAATATTCGATCATGGTCTTGACGGAGAACCCGGAGATATGATCCCCGCAGAACCAGTTGTTATCCTCCATGATAATGGAGCCGTCGTCCCTGGCGGATTTGCCCAGCTTTTCATCGTAGCCCCAGCTGCCGGACATACCGTCCCGGTTCATGACCTCCAGATTACCGATGACCGTCTTGCAGGCGGGCAATTCCGTAAGTTCCGAAACATTCCCCGTAGAAACCAGAGCGTTCATCTTGGCGTCCAGCGTTACCAGCGGCTGGGGGAAGCCGTCCCGTCCGGTGCATTCGTTAGAAATGCCTACCACGGGGATCCCCGCATCCTCCAGAATCACCTGACAGCGGACGTAATCGGTGTCGGGGTTGCCGTAGCCCTCTTCGGTGACGATGGCATAATCCACACCCAGGTTCAGGGCCATGTTCCGCACCATCACGGCCGTCCGCTCCTTTTGATCCAGAGCCACATTGAGCATGGAAAGGATGACGCCCACAAAATTCAGGCTCTTGCCGTCTTCCCGGAACAGTTCCTTGATGGTGGAGAAATTCTGCATTTCATAGGTGGACCATTTGGAGGAAGAAGGCATAAAGGAACCGGAGATCAGCGCCCCGTCCAGCACCTCGGTGGGACTGACAAAGGTGGGCAGGAACTTATTGAGGTCCCATCCGTACCAGAGATCGTTGTAGCCCAGCGCTTCCATTTGCGACTGAGGCTGCAGCACAATCGCCACATTGGGCAGGCCATTATCTCTTTTAGCCTGGGAGATCACAGGATCAAAAACGTATTCTTCAAACTCCTCTGCAGGTAGAGACTTGACTATCTTCCCGATATACTCCGCCAGCCTGTGGCCCGCCCAGCGCAGGGCATGGTTGCACTTTTGCTGCTCGTGACACTCGAATTCCTCATCCGTATCCCCTACCAGGCAGATGTTGATAAGCTGAGACCAGTAGGTGTGTCTGGCTCCTTCGCCGCCCATATCGATCACACCGTCTCCAAAAGAGCCCTAGCATTTGCCCACCACGGTGACGCAGCAGCCCTTGAGAGCTTTAAGCTCCCCATCGCCGGCGGGAGATACTTTATCGGTGACACCGGGAAATAGAGTTCTCCCGTCCACCCTGCACCGGGGTTCTATGGTTTCTATGACCGGCACGATGCGGGTATCCTCGCCGGGATTGGCAATAACGATATCCAGATCCGTAATATGGTCATCGCAATCCTTCAGATAGGTGATAGCCTTTTTCCTTGCACAAGGTCAATACACCGTTTTCATATGCATCCTTTTCTCCCAGGCAGACGGATCTTACCTGAAAATTCCCTATTTTGAGTTTCAAAGCAGTAACTCCTTTCTTGCGTGTGGTAATGGGGGACTCGATAACTTTCGGAGAACATTCTTTAATCATGATTATAAAATTAAAAAGTAAAAAATCAAGATGATTTAACAATTTGATCGTTTTTTCGATTACTTTACATGGGAGCTTTTTACATCCATACCTCTGGCGCAAAGAAAGTGAATGTGGTAGTATGTTTTAGAAATCTTGATTTGAAAAGAGAGTATCCATGGGACGACCCAAACTGAAACAGACGGCCAGCGATGCCATCAAGCAGCGCCTTATTGAAAGCACCCGCAAACGCATCAAAGCGGAGGGGCTCTCCGGTGTGACCATCCGGAGCATCGCCCAGGACGCATCGCTGAACAGTGCCGTTTTATACAAGTATTTTGAGAATCTGGATGAACTGCTGCTCTTTGCCTGTGTGGATACTCTACGGGACTATACGGCAGCCCTGCTGGAAGCCGAAGCCAGCACCGAAGCTTTTACGCCCCGGGAACGGTATATGACCAGCTGGACGCTGTTCTGCCGCCATGCGTTTTCAAACCCGGAAAGCATACGGCACCTGTTTTTCAGCGCCCAGAGTGCCCGGCTCAAACCGGTGATCCAGGAATACTACCGGCTGTTTCCCGGTGAGTTGGGCGATATGCCCCAATGCCTGCAGCAAATGCTGCTGGAAGCGGATCTCAGCTGCCGAAACCTGGCGGTTCTTCAACCGGTTCTGGAGGGAAAGATACCGCCCCATGAACTGGTGCTGCGAAACGAGTTGACCATTGCCGCCTTTTATATGCTTTTGACTCAGCGCATCCAATTCTCGGATCAATACCCGGCAGAACGGCAGCAGGTCCGAATGCTGGAAGCCTGTGCTGCTCTTTTGCGGCCCTTTGCCGAATAAACAGTCTTCCGCAGCGTCCCGCCGGAAAGCAAGAGCTATATGTGCAAAAAAGCAGCCGTCTCCTCATGGAGGAAACGGCTGCTTTCTTAAATCGCGTTGCTGCACTCACATCATAGCATTTCCAAAAAGGCTTCCAGCCGGGTAGACAGCTGTCCTGCATCCCCTGTGGAATAATCCGTCTCCAGCGTCAGACACCGCAGTCCCAGCTTTTCCATCTCTTTGCGGACGGTACGGCTCTCGATCATATAAGGGGTGCAGGCTTGCAGATCGATCTCCACCACTCCATCCACCGCATATTCCGAAACCAGCTTTTTCAGCAGCTCCATGCGCACGGTGTTGGGCGTCATAACGGCGCAGCCAATACCCAGGTACCGCTCTGCAATGGCTGCCAGAATATCCTCCGCCTCTTCATCCACCATTTGATAAGCCGCCTTGATGCCGCTGCAGTTTTCAAAGCACACCACGGTGCCGCCATGCGCTTCAATGGTCTTGATGGTCTTTTCCAGCACGCCGCCAATGGGGCAGCCCGTTACCAGGATCCTTTTGGCATGGGGATCCACCTGGTTTTCTCCGGCAGCAAAGGCCTTTTGGATATCCTCCCGCAGACCGCGGATCTTTGCCACCCGTTCCTCATGATCAAAAAGGAAACCGGATCCTTCCAGCGTTTTATACAGATCATAACCCTGCGCCATGGGCGGATTCTGCTTTTGCAGCTCCATCAGGGCCAGCCGTTCCCTCCGCTCCAAATTGCGGGCATGAGCCGCCCTGCGCAAAGCCTCATCGGTGATCGTTAAAGAAAAGGTCTCTTCCAGATATGCCTTAAAGCGCCGCACCTCTGCCGTCCACTCCTGCAAAGCGTCCGGTCCGCTGCCCTGGGGAAGTTTTAATATATAGGTGGGGCGAATGTGATTCAGCAGCTCATACATCTTCTTTTTTCCGTCGCAGGTGGTCTCCCCTACGATCAGGTCGGAAAAGTAGGTGTACGGGCATTTATCGGAAACGGCAAACCCGTAGCTGGATTTGATCAGCGGGCACAGGTTTTTAGGCAGATCCGCTTCCGCCGCCGGGATCGTTTCTGCGCTCATGCCGCACAGGCTCACCGGGGTAAATCCCGCCGCATCCAGAATTTCCGAGGGAGTAAAGGTGCAGAATATTCCGGCAATATGGCCACCGTTATCCTTTATCTCCTTTACTTTGAGGAACCCGTTTTTCCGGGCATCGCCAAATTCTGCAAACTGTGCAGGCAGATCTCTTGTCATCCTTTTTACCTCTCTTCATTTATGGGGCAAAATGCCGGTCTGTTAAAACAAAAGCTGCCGGACAAAACCCTAACAACGATTTATATAAGTATATCCCCTGTTTTTTCTTCTGACAAAACGGATAAAACGAACAAACCGCATTTTGATCGTTATAAACGATTCTTATTCATTTTGACATTCCTTCTTTGTCATCCGGTATTTTTATGCGTTTTGTTTCCTTCGATTTTTCACACTTTTATTCTGCCCGGCAGAAAATAATTTTTATTTTTTTGTGTTTTCCCTTTTTTCCTGTGTTTCAGGTATTTTTTATAACTGGTTGTACGAGAACCGCGGAATTATCGATTGTATAAGTACTTGTCAAAAATGGTAAAGTATGATATTTTAGTTTTGATTTTGGTTTTGTCGTGCACGTGTATGCGCGCTGCCATGCCCCTAAAGCCAAACAACAAAAACAAGATATGGAGTACATGTATGGAATGGTATTGGTATATCGTTCTCTGTGTTATTGTTCTCGCTGTTTGCTACATCCTTTTCAACTTCCTTAAAGTGAAGCGGATGAAGGAAGGCACCGAGGAAATGGCAGAGATGGCGGGCATTATCCGCAGCGGCGCAACGACTTTCCTTAAAACCGAGTATAAGACCATCCTCTGGGTGGTGGCAGCCGTAGCGCTGATCTTCACCCTGTTTGTAGAAAAAACCAGCGGCATCACCTTCTTGATGGGCGCCTGCATGAGCAGCGCCGTATGCGTACTGGGCATGCGTTCGGCCACTTACGCCAATGTGCGTACCGCCAACAAAGCCCGGGAGACCAAGTCAATCGGCGAAACCGTAAAGGTCGCTCTCTGCGGCGGCAGCATCAGCGGTTTGTCCGTACAGGCTTTCGGCATGCTGGGCCTGATCCTCATTCTGATCCTCTGGGGTGTAGAGTATGATGCCGTAGGCACTGGCTTCCTTGCAAATCTGGAGTGCAACCCCTCCATCATGCGCATCACCACCTACTCTCTGGGCTGCTCCATCGTGGCCATGTTCAACCGCGTAGCCGGCGGCAATTACACCAAGGCTGCCGATATTTCTTCTGATATCCTTGCAAAGATTCGTCATGACATGCCCGAAGACGACAGCCGGGTGCCCAACGTGGTGGCCGACTTCATTGGCGACAACGTAAACGACATTGCCGGCAACTGCTCCGACCTGCTGGAGAGCTTCGTGGCCACCATGGCTTCCGCCGTGATGATCGCCGCTACCATTTATAAGGGCGCACAGGGTGCTGTCAGCGAAGCAACTTTCTCCTCCACGGTCGTCTTCCCCATTCTTCTGGCCGGCGGCGGCCTGCTGGGCTGCGTGCTGGGTCTGGGATATGCCTCCATCAAAAAGATGAGTAACAACCCCAGCCGGGAACTGAATCTGGCTACCTGGATCTCTGCAGGACTGACCATTGTCATTGGTCTGCTCTCCGCATGGATCGTGTTTAAGGATGTAGCCCTCTATGACAACTTCCTCTGTGGCTGGCTGTCCCCCTGGATCTCTGCCGTGCTGGGCATTCTCAGCGGCATTGCCATCGGCGTCATTACCGAGTATTACACCAGCACCGATTTCTCCCCCACCAGAAAACTGGCCGAGATCGCCGAAGAAGGTGAAGCCTTTGTTATCACCAAGGGCGATGCCATCGGCTCCCGCTCCTGCCTGCTTCCCATTCTGGTCATTGCCCTGGCTTTGTTCATTTCCGGCAAGGTCTGCGGTACCTATGGCATCGCTATTTCCTCTCTGGGCATGCTGGCCTTTGTAGGCGCAACGGTTTCCATCGATGCCTTCGGCCCCATTGCGGATAATGCAGGCGGTCTGGCCGAAAGCTGCCACCTTACCGAAGATGTGCGCGCCATTACCGATAAACTGGATGCCGTGGGCAACACCACCGCCGCCATCGGCAAGGGCTTTGCCATCGGTTCTGCGGCCTTTGCTACCGTGTCTCTGATCGTGGCCTATGTAGGCAACTACACCTCCCTTTCCGCCGAACCTACCCTGAATATTGCTTCCTATGTGGTAGTGGCCGGCGGCATCATCGGCGGGGCTCTGATCGAGTACTTCTCCGCTCTGCTTACGGATAACACCATTGAATCCGCCCGGCGCATGGCGGATGAGGGCGACAAGCAGCTCTCCATCCCCGGCGTACTGGAAGGCAAGGTAAAGCCCGATTACAACAAGCTCATCGAAATGGCTGCCCGTCAGGCCCTCAAGACCATGCTTCTGCCCTCCGTTCTGGCTCTGCTGATCCCCATTGTGGGCGGCTTCCTCTTCGGCGTACAGTTTGTCGGCGGCATTCTGATCGGTGCTACCATCGTGGCTATTCCCCGGGCTATCTTCATGGGCAACTCCGGCGGGGCCTTTGATAACGCCAAGAAGTATATCGAAAGCGGCGCCATTCCCGGCCATGGCAAGGGCACCTCTGCCCACAAGGCCGCCGTTACCGGCGATACCGTAGGCGACACCCGTAAAGACGTTGTGGGTGTAGCTCTGGATATTTTCATCAAGACCATGTCCACCGTTGCCAACACCCTGGCAGTGGTATTCTCCCGCTTCACTTTGTTCAAGTAAACAATCTGACTGCACACCAGGCGGCCGCCCGATCATGGACGGCCGCCGTTTTTTAGGTCTCATCCACAAAGCCAACTTTATTTTGCGGTCGGCTGCGCATATTACGTTCATGCCGAAAACCATGCAGAACGCTTTCAAAGCAGCCCATTGAACAAAAAATCGGCCGCCCATTTACGCACACCGGGTTTCATGATATGATTATATAAAATTCAGTCTGTCCGGCTCTGTCTGCCAGGCACAGGAGAAGCTCCCATGGAAATTGCCCGCATACTGGAAAAGCTTAAAGAGTCCCCCTGCACCTGGAACTATTTCGGTCCCCCTTCGGAAGAGGTTTTTGCCGTAAGTCTTACCGGTTCCGGCGCTCATTTTCACTCCGGTGTACTGTACATCAACATCACGGATCGTTACCAGTATGCCCATCTGTATGAAAACATGTACATCCTGGTCACGGAGCCCTATCATGCTTCCCGCCTTTTTGAGATCGTCCAGCAGCGGCTTTTCTTCCGGGGATTCGGCTCTGATCACCGCCTGCCGCCCGAATGCTTTTCTTATGCGGCTGCAAAACAGTCCCTTTATGCTTTTGGAACCGGGAGATGGATTGGATCCCCTGCCCCGGCGTATGCTGTATATGCGTATCTGTCAGGAACAGGCAGATATACTTCTGTTCACCGCAGAGCAGGAAAACAGCTTTGCAGATACGGATGCTGCCTCCAGGCTGGCCGCCCTGCACGAAGCATTCGCCAGCATTCCCTGGAAGCAGGAGCACCTTTGTCCGCAGCTGCAGCTGCAGAACCTGCTGTTCCGGCTGCTGCAAAACAAGCCTTCCAATGAAGAGGATATCAAAAAGCAGCTGACTGCGCTGGGCTGGACTTTTTATGAAAAATACTATGTGCTGGCCATCTACCGAAAGCTGCAGAACTGCCCCGGCTCTCTGGCGGAGGAGATCTCCCATATTCTGGGGGAAAAGGTGTATGAATTTGGGGATTATTACATCAGTATCCTCCATTCGGACTGGAAAAGGGAGCTGTATGCGCTTTTCGGGCGCAATTTCCCCGAGCTTAAAGCCCTGGCCCAGCGCACGGATATGTATGCTTCCCTGAGTTACGGCTTTTTTGACATTATCAACGCCGCCACCGCCATGAAGCAGGCTACCCGCTGCATTGAGATCATCCGCAAATTCAGCTGGTCACAGCGCATCAACGGCTACGGGGATATGGTCATCTCCCACCTGATCGATACCGCTCTGGCCTGCGGAGAGATCACACTGGACAGCGTATGCCACCCCATTGCACTGAAGATCAGGGAATACGATGACAAAAACGGTACGGATCTGCTGGATGTGCTGGCCACTTACATTTATTCCGGCTTGTCCGTAAAAATCTCCTCCGAATATCTGCATATGCATATCAACACCGTATATCAGCGGATATACAAGCTGGAAGAGGATTTCGGCATTGATTTCAGTGACCGGCGCATTGTCACCATGCTCCATATCTCCATCATTGCCATGGCCTACCGGGGAGATTACCCCGCCGACCGGTATCTGTAAAACGGCCCAAACCCAAAATCCCCCCTTGACAGGGAGGATCCGGGCAGCATGGCTGCCTCCTGTTTGCCGCATCTGGGGTAAAGAATGCGGCGACAGCCACTCTATTTCTACTTACAGGAGGGGAGACACTTTTTCACTTTGCAGCGGACGGTCCCTGGTCATGCAGGAGCCGCCGCTGTTTTTTATATACACCGTTCACCAGCAGCAGCGAAAGCAGCGTGGCAGCGGCACAGAAAAGATAGTATCCGGTATAGCTGCCGGTCGCATCCGCCAACAGCCCCGGCAGCGGAGACATGCACAGCCCGCCCAGAGTACAGCAGGACTGAAGCTTTTTCAGTGTGGAGGCATACTGGGCTTCATCCGTCAGTTCCGCCACCCACATGGGGGTTCCTACGGTGCTGATGGTAAAGCAGCCCAGCCCCAGACATATGGCCACCGCATATACCGGCAGAGGCGATATGCCGTTGAAGCATACCACGCCCACATGGCCCAGTATCAGCATCCCGTAATACAGCAGGTTGGCTTTTTCCACACCCATGGCGTCTGCCGCCACGCCGTAAAGGGGCTTGCCTACCATGTTCATAAGGCCGTTAAGGGCCATGACGGAGCTGACAAACACCACGTCATACCCGGCCGCAATGGTTGAAAAGTTAAAATTATCCCAGCTGCAATAGGTAAAGAAGCCTGCGCAGACCATGGCGATGCCAAGCAGGAGCACTACCTGCTTCCCTACCGGGGGAAGCTTTTTCTTTTCTTTCTGAACGGAATGTTCCCACGCCCCATGGGGCGCCAGCTGCAGCGCCTCCGGGCTTTCCCGCAGGAAAAGGAGCACCACCAGCCCCAGCAGGGCAAAGAGCCAGCCCATGATCAGTTCCGCCGTCAGAACACCTTTTTCGGATACGATCCCGGTAACGGGTACAGACAGAAGCAGCGAAGTCATTCCTGAACTCATGGCACATATAAAGGGCACATCCTCTTTGGGATCGGCATTTTCGGCTACAAACACCAGGTTGATGAGCTTTGCATAGGGAGACATCTCGGCCGCCGGGCCGGACATATCCACCATACCGTTCATGCCCTGCCGGCTGTGCAGCCCGGCGCCCAGCACGCACATACCGTCCAGTGCGTAGGTCACGCCGCTGCCTGCCTGGGCCACCTCCCCCGTGTAACCGGGAAAAACGCACCGTCCGTCGGGGCGGCAGCGCACACCTGCCGCAGCCTTGGCGGGAATAATACGGGTGCTGTCTCCCGGCCGGGCAATGTGCAGGGAAACGTTTTTCAGTTTTCCGTCCTTATTCAGCGCCGCTATGGCTTCTTCCCGGTTTACGGTGAGGATCCCGTCCGCAAAGGCGGTTTTTTCACCGAACCGAACGTCTTTGACGCTGAAATGTCCGATCTCCAATTTCATGTCCTGAAATCCCTCCTCTTATATGCACGCTCAAAGGGCCGTTGCATTGACCGAATAAATTACCAGTTCAATTATATGGAAATAACCGATACATTTCCATGTGACTCACGTACATGAAATTCCATAAAAGCAGAGTTTTCTTCCATATGCTTTTTAATTTTATGTTCTATTTTGGCGTACTGTGGGCGGATATTGTACCGCAAAGGTTCCTTTTTTCACCTCTGTACTCACAAGAAGCTGCGTCCGGATGGCTTTTCTGTCACAATAACTTCACATTTTTCCGTCCGTTTTTATGAAAAACAGTCTCTCCCTTTCCGTCGTTTTATAAAGAAAATCCCCTCGGGTGCACAAAATAAATACAAAAAAGTCCCTTGGATGCACAAAGCAAATGTGATACTGTAAGAAAGAATCAACAGGCAGCACCTGCCCCAGCCTTTACGGGTGCTCAAAGGAGGATCTATGCCCCCATACAAAATCAAGCCCATGGAGACCGAGACGGAGATGGACGGCAAGGGCTACGTCCATTATAAAAGCTGGCAGGAAACTTACCCCGGCCTGGTGCCGCAGGCATATCTTGAAAGCGTAACGCTGGAAAGCTGTACCGCTATGGCCCGCCGCTGGCGCAATAACATTCTTATTGCCAAAGACGGAAAACAGGTCATTGGGTTTGCCGCCTTCGGCCCCTGCCGGGACGATAGACTGCGGAACTGCGGAGAGATCATTGCCCTGTATACCCTGCAAGCCTGTTATGGAAAAGGCGCCGGGCAGATGCTGCTGCAAGCTGCTTTAGAAAAACTCTCCGGCTATGCGCATATCTTCCTCTGGGTGCTCCGTGGAAACAGCCGGGCGATCCGTTTTTATGAAAAAAACGGCTTCCGCTTTGACGGCACCCAAAGAGATATCCTTTTAGGCACACCGGTAACGGAGCTTCGAATGTATCTGGAAAAGTAGCAGAAAGGAAACGCCTATGCGCTTAAAAGCCGCTTTTATCGATATAGACAATACGCTGTTGGATTTTGACGCCTATGTGCGCCAAACCATGAAAAAAGGATTCGCCCGCTTCGGGCTTTGCCCTTACGCTCCTTGGATGTATCATGTGTTCACCCGGGAGAACAATGCTCTCTGGCGGCGCATTGAGGCGGGAACGCTGACCTTTCCGGAACTGGAAAAGATCCGCTGGAATACCGTTTTTGCCGCTTTGGGCATACAGGGGGACGGCCCCGCCTTTGAAGCTTATTTTCGGAAGGAGCTCCATGAAAGCGCCATTCCCGTGCCGGGCGCCATGGATCTGCTGCGGGAACTCCGTGGTAAGTGCATCCTCTGCGCCGCCAGCAACGGACCTGAGGAACAGCAGCTTCACCGGCTGCGGCTGAGCGGTATGGACGACTTCTTTGATGATTTCTTTATTTCTCAGGGATTGGGGGCCTCCAAACCCTCCAAAGACTTTTATGCACGGGCTTTTGCCCGGCTGAATGCCGGCCGGCGCCTGCCTATCCTGCCGGAGGAGGCGGTGATGATCGGGGACTCCCTGACCTCGGATATGGCCGGCGGATTGGGTTACGGTATGGCCGTATGCTTTTTCCGCCGGGATTCCGGGCAGGAAGTCCCCGCCTGCATCCCTCTTGCGGCGGATCGTCTGACGGATATCCCCCCTATGCTGGAAAATTTTTTCGGCTTTTCTCCCCCTGCCTGACGGTTCTTCGTTTCTCAGCCCCATGGGGGCTTTTTTTGTAAAACACGCTTGCATTTATTCCTTCTCATGCTATACTCTAAATGAACGTGTTCATTTAAGGAGAATACATGCCAAAAATCATAGAAAACCTGCGGGAAACCCTGCTCGCCGCCTCCCGGATCCTGCTGCTGGAAGAAGGCTATCGGGCTTTGACCATGCGCCAGGTTGCAGGTCTGTGCCATGTGGCCGTGGGAACGGTATATAACTATTTCCCCTCCAAAGATATGCTGGCCGCACACATCCTGCTGGAAGACTGGAATGACCTGCTCCGTTCCCTGCAGAAAAAAATCAATGCCGCCCCCGCGCCCATGGACGGGCTGGAAGCCGTTTTTTCCGGCTTGCGTGCTTTCTCCCGGCGGTACCGCCCTGTCTGGGAGGAATATGACGGCAGCGCCGCCCTGCCTTTCCGGCAGTGGCATGGCCGGTTGATCGAACAGCTTGCCGCCTGCATGGAGCCTCTGCTCCGGCGTTTCGACCTGCTGTTTGCCCCGATCTTTCCCAAATTTCTTGCTCAGGCCCTGTTAAGCTGGTCTTTGGAGGGGGACACAGAGTTTTCCGCTCTGCGTCCTGTTCTGGACCGGCTTTTACAACCATACACAAAACAAGGAGGATACCGTTTATGAGCAGTTTTAAGGATCTGCGTATTGTGGACAATTTCTACCAGACCTCTGCCTTCTTTCCCATGCCGACGGTGCTTATCAGCACCCTGACGCCGGAAGGGCAGACTTCCCTGGGGCCCTATTCTCTGGTGGCTCCCTACTACATTGCAGGCAAGGATTATTATGCCATGCTCCTGTGCTGCCGGAACTCTTCCAACACCGCCCAGCACCTGCTGCAAAGCGGTAAATGCGCCCTGAATTTCATTCCCGACAAGCGCAAATATTTTAAGGAAGCGGTGCGTCTGGGCTTCCCCGGGGATACGCCCGAAGAAAAGATGAAGGGCTGTATCTTTACGCTGGAACCCGGTCAGGCGCCCTGTCAAGAAGGAGAACAGCGGCCCCAGGTCATTGCCGAAGCCTATCAGGTCTTTGAATGCACCTGGATGCGGGAGCTGGACAACGCCCAGACGGATCAGCCGGGAGAGCGTAACGGGTATCCCGGCCCCTATCATGACTTCAACGGCATCACCTCGCCTTTCGGCGCTCATTTTATTCTTCGGGTGGATAAGATCCTCATGAAGGAAAAGTATTATGATGCCATCGTCAACGGCGTCCGGGCAGGGGATTTCCCCCGGGTACCTGTGGATTACGGCTATCGGGACAGCAAGAACTTCTGGTATACCAAGTTCCGCCGCCCCATTCCGGAGCTTCTGCCCATCCGGGAAACCAGTCTGGAGTCTGTGCGCTATGCCGCCAACCGGGCGGATGATGTGGTAAAGTTTACCGACGCCGCCTGTATGAAGCTTATCAAAGTGCCCCGGATCTTTTTGCCCACGGTCCTCAAAGGCTGTGTCCAGTGGGCCAAAGAAAATGGCGTTACTCTCATCGATGAGAAGGAGATGGACATCATCAACGACAAGCGGGCCAAGGAAAAGAACCGCTGAGGTAGCTGCTATGCCTGCATCCGCTTTTGATTCTTTGCCGGAGCTGCTTATACGCAGCTTTGGCGAAAACATCCCTTTGAAGGAGATCTCTGCCGACCCCTATGCCGCCATGTCCTGGCCCCGTTTTTTGCCTATGATGCACTTTCGTGTGCGCCGCTGGCAGGCCGGTGAACAGGGCTATGTATTTTTGATGCAGACCCGGGCCATGGGCGGACTTCTGAAGCTGATCACCGCTTCCTTTATGCCTGCCTCCGGGATAGAAGTTCCCTTTGTGCTTATGGACTGCATGGAGATGCGGCAGAAGCGCACGGTCTTTGTGGAATATTACGACTGCACCGCCAAAGGGGTCTGTGCCCCGGAGCTGGATCGGATCCGGGAAAAGTATGACCCGCTGCTGACGGACTATACGGAAAAGCCCGCCTGGTACATACAGGAGCGCATGGATTGCTCCCTGATCAAGGGCGGCACACGGGAGCAGGAGGCTCTGCTGCTGCAGATGCTTCAGGACAGCGCCCGCGCATGCGGCACCCTTTGGGATCGGGCGCCCAGAGATCCTGCCAATCTGCCCGGCCTTGCCGCTTTCCGCAGCCGGATGCTTACCGAAGGAAATCCTTCCTCTTCCACCATGGAAAAGGTATTGGGAAAAGAAGGTGCGAACGCCTTCTTCCTCAATGCCGTTATGCCCATGCACACCTCGCAACCGAATCAAACTGAAAAATAAAGGAGTATAAGCATGAAAATTGTATTGGCCGGTGCTTACGGCAATTTAGGCAGCGACATTCTCCGCTCTCTTTTGCGGGAAGGCCATGAAGTAGTAGCTGCAGACATGATGGAACGGGATCTGGGTCTGACGGGTCGTTTTTCTTTCAGAAAGATCGATGTGACTGATCCCGCTTCCCTGAAAGGACTGTGCGAGGGAGCGGATATGCTCATCTCCACTGTAGGCCTTACCAAGACCTCCGCCACGCTGGACAACTATCAGATCGACTATCAGGGCAACGTGAACCTGCTGCGGGAAGCGCAGGCAGCCGGCGTGAAAAAGTTCATCTATATCTCCGTGCTCAAAGCGGATAAGGCCCCCAAGGTGCCCATGCTTCACGCCAAGTACCTGATGGAGGAGGAGCTGAAAAAGAGCGGCCTTTCCTACATCATTTACCGGCCCACCGGGTATTTCTATGATATCGTGAAGGTATTCCGTCCCATGATCGAAAAGGGAGAAGTTACTCTTTTGGGCAATACCCCCGTCAGCGCCAACGTTATTGACACCCCTGACTTTGCGGATTATATCGCAGCCCACCTTATGGATCTCAACGGCATTGTAAACATTGGCGGCCGGGAGACTTATTCTTACGAAGAGATCGCCCGCATGTGTTTTGCCGCCGCCGGAAAAGAGCCGGTGATCAAACATGCACCGCCTTTCCTGTTTGACGTGCTGGCCTTTGTCAACAAGCTCAAGAAGAATGGTAAAGAAGCCATACTCCGCTTTTCCAAATGGACGCTGACGGAATCCATGGTAGCGGAAGTGCAGGCCGGGGACCACAGCTTTAAGCAGTACATTCAGGACAGTTTTGCAAAATAAGGAGGCATACCATCTATGGGTTGGGAATATCTGTGGATCCTGGCCGTGGTGGCGGCGGTGCTTTGTGCCGTGGGCTACTACAAGTTTGTTTACTTTCTTTCCATCGGCTACGGTTTTGCCGTAGCGGGCATCGGCGTTGCCCTGGTGGTTCTTTTTCACGGGCAGATGGCTCCTGTTCATTATGTGCAGTGCGCCCTGCTGGCCGCTTATGGTGCCCGGCTTTCCGGCTTTCTGCTGTACAGAGAGATCAAAAATGCCGCTTACCGAAAGACCCTCAAGGAAGTCACTGCTTCGGAAAAAGATATGCCCCTGCCGGTAAAGTTCTGTATCTGGGTCTCGGTGACCGTGCTGTATGTAGCCCAGACCAGCCCTGTGTTTTTCCGGCAGTACAACGGCGGGGCCGCCGGATTCCTGCCCTGGGTAGGCTGCTGCATCAGCCTGCTGGCCCTGGTGCTGGAATCCGCCGCTGACCGGCAGAAAAGTGCCCAGAAGGCGGAAAATCCCCACATGGTAGCCACCAAAGGGCTGTATAAGCTGGTGCGCTGTCCCAATTATCTGGGGGAGATCCTTTTCTGGACCGGCGTGCTGGTGGGCAGTCTCAATATTCTCTCCGGAGTCGGTCAATGGCTTACGGCGATACTTGGGTATGTGTGCATCGTACTGATCATGTTCAACGGCGCACAGCGGCTGGAAAAGCGCCAGTCCGCCCGCTACGGCAATGACCCGGCTTACCGGCTCTATGCCGATAAAACCCCTATCCTTATCCCCTTTGTCCCCCTGTATCACCTTTACAAGGAGGAAAAATAAATGCACCTGTCCCTGCCCATGGCTCTGGCGGACTTTGTGCCCGTCGGCCTGTTTCTTGCCGCCTCCGTACTGCTGCAGCGGGATCTGTATAACAAGATGAGCAAGGGCGCCTTTGCCCTTTTTGCAGGAGGCACCATCATGGTCTTTCTGGCAGGCGCCTGTAAAGCCCTGTGGAAGCTGCTGTATGCCATCGGCCTGTGTGATTTCACCGCCCTGAGCGCCATGTTTTTCCCCATGCAGACAGCAGGCTTTGTGCTGGCTGCTTTGGCTCTGATCGCACTGCTCACCGCCCGTCAGGGAAAGGGCACGGCGTATGCTGTTGCCGCCGTCCCGCCGGTATTTTCCGGCACCATGCTGTTTGTAGCGCTGACCCTGCTGGGCACCCTGGGCCTTTGCGGTTGTCTCAGTCTCATCGCCCTCAGGATCCGCAGAAAAGCGGCTGCATTGTGGTTTGTGCTGGCCTTTATACTCATGATGACCATGGGTTATCTCTCTTCCCGGGATTTCTCCCAGGCTGCTTCCCACTGGATGGCCGAGGGTGTCAATATTCTGGGGCAGGGCGCCCTGCTTCTGGGCGTCCTGGATCTGCATCGCCATGGCCTTGCCTCTGCCGCCCTGCACAAGCGGTCATGACAGGTGGTCTTTTCAGCAGACCGGAGATTCTGTGGATCTCCGGCCGCTTTATTTTTGGTAGACAATATAAAAAAGGGGACGTATACTACTTGCTACGAAAATAAGTCGTAGCGTGAACCTTGACAAAGCGTTTTTCAACGCCT
>ERZ780149.31-NODE-31-length-186708-cov-49.290684_pt1 | contig 186708 bp, 174 predicted proteins | sample MGYA00511367_ERZ780149 | MGnify/ENA primary metagenome ERZ780149 (study PRJEB29588, sample SAMEA2153852) | human gut metagenome | biome: human gut; feature: human-associated habitat; material: faeces | place: Denmark | collected 2008/2010 ... | reverse complement strand
AGGAGACTGTAGGGTCTTCTGCCGGCAGTCAGCCTTCCGCTTCCGGCGTCATCGGCCTGGATGCAGCCAAGAAGATCGTTCTTAAAAAGCTGGGGTTGAACTCCGCCACCTTTACCAAGGCCAAGCTGGATAAAGAGGACGGCGAGTATGAGCTGAAGCTGATTGTCAACGGCATAGAGTATGAGTTCGACATCGATGCATATACCGGCGCCATTGTCAAGCAGGAACAGGAGACCGTAGGGTCTTCTGCCGGCAGTCAGCCTTCCGCTTCCGGCGTCATCGGTCTGGATGCAGCCAAGAAGATCGTTCTTAAAAAGCTGGGGCTGAACTCCGCCACCTTTACCAAGGCCAAGCTGGACAAAGAGGACGGCGAGTATGAGCTGGAGCTTATCGTCAACGGCATAGAGTATGAGTTCGATATTGATGCATACAGTGGCAGGATCCTGAAAATGGAACAGGAAGGTCTGGACGGGGATGACGATGATTACGACGGGTATTGCGATGATTATGCCCGCCATGGGTATTGCGACGATGACGACCATCATCATGGCCGCCGCAGGGGCTGCTGAAAAGAAGGAAAAAGAGGAGGCATTCGCCTCCTCTTTTTAATAGGACGTTACTGAGGGTCACAGGGGCAGGCTTCACTGGGGTGTCCGGTGAGTACTTGCCGCACCTGCCGCCGCCGCAGGAACACCGTCAGCCAGCATACTGCCATGGAGGTCAGACCGCAGATGGTCATGCAGAGCCGGTAGTCCAGCACTTCCCCCAGAGCGCCGATGGCCAGAGACAGCACCGCTCCAGATGCCGTGCAGAGCATGGATTCATAGGCATTGAGCCGGGCCCGCAGCCGGTCGGGGATGTAGCGCTGCACCGCCGCCTGGCGGATGGTGGCGCTCTGGATGCCCAGAAAGCCGCAGACAGCCCGGTTCACCAACATCAAGGGGTACGGCAGCCACAGGAGACAGGCATCCATCAGCTCATAGGTCTGATACACCCCGAACAGAAAACCGAACCGCTTTCGCTCCGGCGGGGAGCAGCGGTAGCGGACGGCTCCGCCGATGGTGCGTCCGACGAATTCCGCTGCGGAGAAAAAGGAATACATGGCAGTGGTGAAACCCGGCGCTGTGCGGAAAAAGGCGACGAGCAGGGGAGAGTAGCTCATGCCCATGCCGTTGGCGACTGCCATGTACTCATAGAGACCGTGCAGGCCGTGCTCCTGCCGCAGGTAGGCGGCGGCCTCCCGGATATCCCGCCACCAGGTTTTCAGGGACAGCAGCGGCGCCTGATCCCGGCGGTTCTCCTGCACCCGGATTCGGTTTTCGATTAGGGCGGCCAGCACCGACAGCGCAGCTTGGATCAGCAGCAGCCGCCCCACGCCCAGAGTGTCGTACAGCAGCGCCGCCAGCGGCATCATCAAGACCTTCAAAATGGGGTAGAGCATGGCGGAGATGGTGTAGCCACGCTCCTCCTGCCCCTCCGGCAGCAGCAGGGGGTAAAAACTGTTGTAGGCCAGCTCGTCGAAGGATCCGAGACACGATACCAGCAGGGAAAAAGCCAGATAGGCGGTGTAGGAGAAATCGTTGTGCAGCAGGAACAGTCCTGCTCCGGCGTAGCACACACCGTTGAGCAGGTCGCCCCACACCAGAAAGGGCTTACGGGGCAGACGGTCCATCATGGGGGCAATGATCAGCGGCAGCAGCACCATGGGGATCAGCTGAATGGCCACCACCAGTGCCGCTGCCAGGGTGCTGCCCGTCTCATCAAAGACCAGAAAGGACAGTGCAAATTGGCTGATGATGCCGCCGGCAGCGCCCAGCGCCGTAGCGGCGGTGATGCGGGTAAAGTCCCGTGTCCAGAGTGTTTGTTTCATAGCATTCACCTCACTGCAATGATTATCTCTCAACTTCTTACAAAAGAAAAGCAGGCCGTTGTGGGAAAGATATTACCACAATGCCCCGCTTAGATGGGTAAAAGCATTATTTTGTAGGAAACTCCTCCAACAGGCGGCACGCCTGACGGTATTGGCGGTTGGCTTTGTACCACGCCAGCACCCATGGCAGGTGAAACCGGGCAAAGCCCATGGGGTATGTGTCCCGCAGGCGCTGGAAGCAGCCCAGCAGCCGGGTACCATAGGCGCTGTCGTGGAGATAGTCCGGGTGCTCCAGCCGATAGCGCACCAGCGCCAGCATATGCTGCTCCATTTCGGTGGCGGCCAGAGACTCCGCCTGCTGGACGGCCGCCAGCGCCTGCTCCCGGTGCCCCAGCTGCTCGTGGCAGATGGCCAGCTTGTGCAGGTTCAGAAAGCCGTGGTGGGGGAGAGCGGCAAAGTAGGGCAGGGCCTTTTCAGGCTGGCCCAGTTCCAGTTGAGTGGCGGCAACGTTGTAGCGAATAGAGGACAGACTTTCGGTGTCACCCAAAGCCTCCGCCAGACGCTCCGCCACGGCGAAGTGGGCCAACATTTCCTCCATGTGGCCCAGATCCGAGTAGCAGTTGCCCATCCACAACCGGCAGAACAGCATCAGGTGGGGGTATCCGGCGTCTGCCGCAGAGCGGTAGGCATCCCGCAGCACCTCTATGGCGATGGTGTACTCACCCTTGGCGTAGAGAGCCTTTCCATGGAGGGCGGCCAGCAGCGGCAGCGGTTCCAGCCGCACAGGCTCTTCCCAACGGCCCTGCAGGCCGCGCTGCAAGGCCAGCTGCCGGGGGGAGAGAAAGGGCTCCCATTCCTCCGGCAGAGGGCGCATTTCATCTGCATAAAAGGCGGCCAGCAGCAGGGCGTCCGCCGCCAGCGGACTGCAGGCGAGGCTCTCCTGCCGGGGCTGCACCAGGCGTTCATAGCAGGAGGAGAAGTCCGGGCAACCGGAGAGCAGGGCCTTCCAACAGGGGTCTAAACCTTCCGGCTCCGGAGTCCAGATAAGACCCAACCGGTGCAGCAGAAGCTTTGTCACCTCCGGGGAGGGAACTGCCTTGCCCTGTTCGATCTTGGATAGATAAGAAGGGGCACAGATGCCCCGGCACAGACCTTCCTGGCTCCAGTCCCGGCGGAGACGGGCCTGCCGGATCAGCAGTCCGGCGACGTCGCCGCCCCTCATTTGACAAGACCTCCCGTGATGGTGCCGGTCGGCCGGCTGCCGCTGGTTCGGGAGAAGTCCATCTTCCGCAGCAGAGCGGGGATCGGCTTATTGCAGGCGCCCGGTGCCGGTTGTCCCAGCATTACTTCGGCGTATAAAAACTGTTTGCTCATAATAAGCTCCTTTATTTCAAAACGCTATCCAAAAAGATCAAATGATTGATGATCCAAATAAGGGATGCCATTTATACTTTTGCCGTTCAATCTGTCAAGGGATTTTTAAAAAGCAGAGGATAAAATGCATTGTGCCCCCACTTGAAATTTCTATTGCCCGGTTTCTGCCGGTATGTATCTTGCCTGTCTACATCATTGGAGCAGCGGCTTTCGGGGTTTCGGCAATATTTCCGACTTTTGCCGCCTGCCGGTCAATGCCGGCAGGATAGCGGTTCAGTTTCCTACTGGTCAGCAGAGTCATATGGACTGTCCTCCAATAGGACTGGCTTTACCTGCGATTCAACCATTCCGGCTGATCATAAAAACGAAGGAAGAGGGCTTTCTTGCAAAGCAGCTCCTTTCGCTTTCTCTTTTTTGGGGTGGATCGCCGCATCTTTGCGCTTAACGGAACAGATGCATGCGATCCACGATCTCATAACCGGATTCCAGTACCCGGGAAAACTCTATTTCATATATGCAGGCCGAAAAAGGCACAAAACGGGCCTGCATGCTGCGGCACAACTTATTCAGATCCAGCTCCGGTCCCTGCACCAGAGTGGTATGGGGCAGCCACCTGTCTCCCCGGGTCCACAGGTTGAGTGCAGCGCCGTATGCGTCCTCGATGCGATCATGCATGGCCTCCAGCATGGGGGATCTTTCCGGGATCGCTACGATAAGGGAGGTCTCGGAAAGAACTTCCAGCCCTGTATACCGTACCGGGAACGGGGCGGCAGAGGAAAGCAGTTCCTTGCAGAAGCGAATAAAGGCAGTCTCGTTTTCGCCCATATAAGCAGCGATGGTGATATGCCCGTGCAGGGGCTTTATGGCAGGCATGGCGGAAAGGGCGATCCGCTGCAGCGACAGGAGTTTTTCAGTAGCTTCATTGTCAAGCTTTGCGATCATACACAGCATACTGCACCCTCCGTAGCTTTGGAATTGAAAAAGGATATCCTGTTCTGAGGTTCTCATTCTGTGGGGAAAGCATAGAGTTTTTTATGAGGAAATTATGCTTTTTGGCCGTTTTGCTGCCCTTGCTGCTGTTTCGTGGGTGTAAAGAAGCTTCTTCTGCTCCGGCAGAGATGCGGGAGACAGGGGTCACACCGCCGGCATATCTGGTGGTGTTGGACTGCGGTCACGGGGGCTTTGATGCCGGAGCCCGGGGGGATGATACCGGCGTCCGGGAGGATGAGCTGAACCTGGCTGTGGGCATGCTGCTGAAGGAAGCACTGGAGGAGCTGGGAGTACAGGTTTCTGTGACCCGCAGCGAAAGCGAGGCTTTGGGGGATACGAAAAAGGAAGATATGCGCCGTCGGGGAGAACTTTTGTGCGCCGAAGGGGCCGATGCGGTGGTCTCTGTACACATGAACCACTTTTCCGACAGAAAGGTAGCAGGGCCCATGACCTTTTATCAGGCAGGGGCAGAGGAGGGGCAAGAGCTGGCACAGGCGGTCATGGACGCCCTGTGTGCCGGTTTGGGGCTGAAAGCCCGCCTGGCCAACCCGGGGAACAACTTTGTCACCCGGATCCCCGCTGCCCCGGCGGTGCTGGTGGAATGCGGATTTCTCAGCAATCCGGAAGAGGAATTGCGGCTGCAGGAACCGGAGTATCAGCAAAAACTGGCCCGGGCCATTGCAGCGGGCGTACGGGCCTATCTGCAGGCAAAAAGCGAAGAAGCTTTGCCTTCTTTCAGCCCAGCAGCGCCTTGAGATAGGCGGGCATATAGGCCGGAAGATCCTGAGGCCACCGGGCGGAGATCAAATTGCCGTCGGTGACCACGGGTTCGTTGACCCATGTGGCCCCGGCATGGCGCATGTCGTCTTTGATGCCGGGGGTAGAGGTCACCTGCCGGCCGGAAAGCACCTCTGCCGAGCACAGCACCCAGCCTGCGTGACAGATGATGCCCACAGGCTTTTTTACCGCCATGAAGTATCGGGCCATCTCCAGCACCCGGTCAAAGCGGCGGAGTTTATCCGGGGCCCAGCCCCCGGGGATCAGCAGGCCGTCATAGGCTTCATAGGGGATCTCCTCAAAGGTAAAGTTCGCCTGAGCATGGACGCCGTATTTGCCGGTGTATTCCCGAATGGCTTCCCCGGCCACGTCCACCTGCACTCCGGCTTCCCGGCAGCGGAGGATGGGATACCACAGCTCCAGATCCTCAAAGTCGTCAGAGATAAGACTGATCACCTTCACTTGCTTTTCCATGGGTTGCCTCCTTTGATGCTGTTTTTATTCCACGATCAGCTCGCACCGCTCTCTTACGGAGCAGGCGGCGATATAGGCTTCCTCGCTGGGGATCCAGCGCCGGCGGAAGGATTCCCAGCCCTCCGGGCCGTTGCGCAGAAGGATCCGCCGATGCTGTTTCTCCGGTGAAATATCCACAAATACAGCCAGATCATAATAGCGGTGCAGGACGGGCAGCAGGGCATAGGCCCCTTCCACCACCACAAAGGGCTTGTCCACCGTTCTCTTTTCCGGCAGGAAGGCCTGCTTTTCACAGGAGAAGGCCCGGTAGGCAAAAGGGATCCGTTTTTGCAGCGGCTCCGCTACTTCCCGGGCAAAGCGTTCCATATCCATATGACTGCCGGGGAGGCGGCGCTGCCGGGCAGGGTCTGCCCGGGGCAGAAAGAAATCGTCCGTATGCACCACGCTGCCATGGAAGCGTTCCGCCAGCATTCCGGCCAGAGTGGTTTTTCCGGCGGCGGAACGGCCCTCCAGCACCAGTACAAAGGGAACGCCCGGCTGCACCTGCGCTGCCAGATATTCCGTAAGCTGCTCTCTGGTCATGGGCGCCCCTTATATGACCTGAAACAGATAGAATTTCAGATAACTGGTTTCCGGCACCGTGGGCAAAATGGGATGATCCGGCCCCTGCTGGCGGGCTTCTATCTGCCGAAGGGTCACATGGGCGTCGGCGGCAGCCTCCAGAAGCATCCGTTTGAAATCCTCTTCGTACATGAAGTGGGAACAGGAGCAGGTAGCCAGATACCCGCCCCGGGGCAGCAGCTGCATGGCCCGGCGGTTGATCTCCTTATAGCCCCGGTAGGCATTTTTTCGGGTATCGCTGCTCTTGGTAAAGGCCGGGGGATCCAGAATGATATAATCGTATGCCCGGCTCTTCTTTTCGCCCAGTTCCGTAAGCAGTTCAAATACATCCCGGCAGACAAGCTCCAGCTCCAGCCCGTTGAGCCGGGCATTGGCGGCCGTTTCTTCTATGGCTGCCTGTGAGATATCCACCGCCGTAACTTTGGCGGCTCCCGCCCGGGCGCAATTTAGGGCAAAGGCTCCGGTGTGGGTAAAGCAGTCCAGCACCCGCATCCCTCTGGCCAGAGAGGCCGCCGCCCGGCGGTTGTACTTCTGATCCAGAAAGAAACCGGTTTTCTGTCCGTTGATATAATCTACGTTATAAAGCACACCGTTTTCGCAGATCCGGGTGTGGCCGTCCAGCTCCGTTTCCAGCCCCTCCATGGGGAAGAAACCCTTGCCCGTCTGCATGCCCTCCTTCAGGCGCAGAGGACTTTCGTTGCGCTCATAAATGGCCCGGATGGTGTCGCTGCCGGCCCGCAGGTTTTCCACAATGAGCCGAAAGAGCATTTCCTTGCGCTTTTCCATGGCCAGGGACAGAGTTTCCGTTACCAGAATATCGCCGAAGCGGTCCACCGTCAGGCCGGGAAACTGATCCGCCTCCCCAAAGATCAGGCGGCAGTTGTTAAAATCCGTTCCCATGACACGGCGGCGGTAGTCCAGCGCATAGGCGACCCGGCGGGCAAAGAAGGCCTCGTCAAAACGGTCGTTGGCGTTGGAGGAGAGCAGCCGGATCAGGATCTTGCTGGCATCATTGATGCAGCCCGTCCCCAGATACACGCCTTTTTCCGTGACCACATCGCCCAGACCTCCGTTTTCATAGGCGGCGGGCCGCTGGATCACTTCCTCCCCATATACCCAGGGGTGCCCCCGGCGAATGACGGCTTCGGCTTTTTTGTTGACGGTGAACCGGGGATAGTCTCTTTGTGTATGCATACAGGCAGCTTGCTCCCATCTTGTGTGTGTTTGCTTACAGTATAGCATACCGATCCTCCCCGGAAAAGAGGGAGCGCCGGAAAAGAGATCCGGGGGAAAGGACATAAAAGGAAAACTCTTGGTGAAATATAGCCCCGGGGGGTAATATGGAATTGTATTTTCTTTCAAAGTATGGTATGAATAGGAAAAAGAAAACCAAGGAGGTTTTTATGGAACTGTCGGTTGGACAAAAACTGTACGGCTTTACGGTGACCCGGGCACGGAAGGCAGAAGAGCTTTCCGGCACGCTGTATGAGATGACCCATGATAAAACCGGGGCGCAGCTGTGCTGGATGGATAACGGAGAAATGAACAAGCTTTTTTCCGTAGCCTTCAAGACCCTGCCCGAGGACGATACGGGCGTGTTCCACATTCTGGAGCACAGTGTGCTGTGCGGTTCTGAAAAATACCCGGTGAAAGAGCCCTTTGTGGACTTGATGAAGAGCTCCATGAACACCTTTTTGAACGCCATCACCTTTTCCGATAAAACCATGTACCCCGTTTCCAGCCGGAACGAGCAGGATTTTCTCAACCTGATGGGCGTATATCTGGATGCCGTCTTTGCTCCCAACTGCATCCATGATCCAAACATCTTCTACCAGGAGGGCTGGCATGTGGAACTGGGCGAAGAAAACGTCCTCAGCTATAAGGGCGTGGTGTTCAATGAAATGAAGGGCGCCACTGCCGGTCTGGACCGAGCGCTGTATGACGGTTCCCAGAGCATCGTTTTCCCGGATAACTGCTATCGCTTTGAATCCGGCGGGGAACCGGCGGCCATCCCCGATCTGACCTATGCCAGATACTGCGAAACTTATAAGCGGTTCTATCACCCCTCCAACGCCCGGATCTATCTGGACGGTACGGTGCCCCTGGATAAAACGCTGGCGGAGATCAATGGCTATCTGTCCCGTTATGAACGCAGTGAAGAGACCCATGAGATCCCCATGCAGGTCCCTGTGGCGCGGGAACTGACGCAGCATTATGAGGTAGCCAAAGGCGAAAGCAAAAACAAGGCGGCGCTGTCCCTTGCCCGGATCCTTTGCCCTTATACGGATAAGGTAAAGGTGCTGGCCGCCCGGGTTCTTTGCAGCTTCCTGGCGGAAACCAATGAATCTCCCCTGAAAAAGGCCATTCTGTCTGCCAAACTGGCAGAGGATATGGATACCATGGTGTGGGATGGATTGCAGCAGCCCCTGTTCCTGCTGAATATCCGTAACACGGAGCCGGAAAAGGAACCTGCCATCCGCAGCACCATCCGCACCACCGCAGAAAGTCTGCTGGAAAAGGGCCTGGACAAGGATGCCCTTACCGCCTGCCTGAACCGGCTGGCTTTCCAGATCAAGGAACCGCAGGAGCCTGCGGGGCTTATGCGCAACTTTGATGCCTTGGCTTCCTGGCTGTATGGCGGGGATCCCATGCTGTATCTGTGCAATGACGAAGCTATAGAGCAGCTGCGGCAGATGGTGAACAACGGCGGTTTTGATGCACTGCTGCGGGAACTGCTGCTGGACGAGAGCACCCTGTGCGTGCTGCATACTCTTCCCTCCGAGACCCTGGGGGAGGAAAAGAAGCAGAAGGAGCAGACCCGGCTGGAGGCTCTGAAGGCCGGTTGGAGCGAAAAGGACTGGGCGGAACTGCATTCTTTGAATGACAAGCTGAAGGCCTGGCAGAATACGCCTGACGCCCCGGAGCAGACGGCCACGCTGCCAATGCTCTCACTGGAAGAGATCGGGGAGGAATTGGAGTATACCGAAACGCTGGAAAGCCGGGCGGCAGGGGTCACGGTGCTGTATCATCCCGTCCCGACAAACGGCATCGTGCATATGAAGGCTTATGTATCCCTGGCGGATAAGTCTCTGGAGGAGCTCAGGGATCTCTCTTTGCTGAAGGATCTGCTGGGCAATCTGCCCACGGCTTCTCATCCGGAGACGGCAATGCTGCAGCAGCAGGTGCGCAGTCTTACGGGGCGGATGGAGTTTTCTATGAAAGCCTATGCTCCAGCCGGTGAGAATGAGGGCTGCAAGCCTGTGCTGGCGGCCACCTGCTCCGTGCTGGAAGAAAACCTGCTTCCGGCGGCGGCGCTGATGCGGGAGATCCTTACCGAGACCCGCTTTACGGATAAGGAAAGTATTCGCAGCATTCTGCTGCAAACCTATGAGGAAAAGAAGCAGAACGCCATCATGTACGGTCATCAGCTGGCCTTTGCAGAGGCGCTGGCTCATGTTTCTGCCCAGGGAGCCGTTCAGGAGGCATTCTCCGGCTACAGCGCGCTGCAGGCGCTTCGGGCTCTGACGGAAAACTTTGAAGAACGTATCCCCGTATTGACAGCATTGTACGAGGACTTTGTGGCCCACAGCGTATGCAGAGCCTGCATGACATTCAGCCTTACCGCTTCCCATCCGGTGGAGGCGGAGCCTTTGCTGGAGGGGTATCCTCAGGGCACGGCCGTGCCGGAACTGGGGGCATATACAGCCGATCTGCCCCGGAAACTGGGCATCTGTATCCCTGCTCAGGTGGGCTTCTCCTCTCAGGGACTGGGAGCCGGGCGCAGCGGTTCTTTACGGGTAACGGCTCAGATGCTGAGCCTGGATTACCTGTGGAACGTGGTGCGGGTTCAGGGCGGCGCTTATGGCGCAGGCCTTGTAAACCGGGGGGAAAACGTGTTCACCTATTCCTTCCGGGATCCTACTCCCGCCAAGACGCTGCATGCTTATGCAGGCATGGCCGAAGCGCTGGAAGAATACTGCGCCGGCAAGGAGGCGTTGGATAAATACATCATCTCCACCGTGGCGGAGCCCCTTCGCTCACCGCTGGAAAAGGGTGCGCAGGCAGACGAAGCCTGGTTCTCCGGCCTGGACAGGGCAGACGCTGTCCGGCTCAGAGAGGAGATCCTCCATACCACCAAGGAAAAGATGCTTGCCTGGAAGCCTCTGCTGGAGCGGCTTGCCAAGGAAGGCCCCCTGTGCCTGGTAGGCCCCAAAGCCGCACTGGAAGACGTAGAGGGACTGGAAACCCGGGAACTGTAAACAAAAAAGCTTTGACTTTTTAAAGAAAAATCTGCTATACTCCAAACATCGTGCAGCAGAAGTGCGTAAGCCCAGATAAGGCTTACGCACTTTTTTTGCGCCTTTTTTATTGCAGGAGGATAGTATGGAAGCAAAAAAGAATGTATTTTTGGAAGAACGATCCGTAGCCGCACTGATGCGGCAGTATGCTCTGCCCTGCGTGATCTCGCTGCTGGTGGGAGCACTTTACAACATTGTGGATCAGATATACATTGCCAACGCTGATTATCTGGGGGCCTGGGGCAATGCTGCCAACACGGTGGTGTTTCCCCTGACGGTCGTGGGCCTGGCACTGGCGGTTATGGTGGGGGATGGCTGCTGTGCCTATGTGAGCCTGCACCTGGGTAAGGGGCAGCAGCAGACGGCGGCCAGAAGCGTAGGCGGCAGCATACTGCTGACCTTGGGGATGAGCGCCGCGCTGACAGCGGTTTATCTGCTCTTTGGCGACAGCCTGCTGGCACTGTTCGGCGGTAAAGTCAGTGAAAAGACCTTCTCCCTTTCCAGGGAATATTTCTTTTACATTACTCTGGGCATCCCCTTCTATATGTTCGGGCAGGCCATGAATCCCATCATCCGGGCGGATGGCAGCCCCCGCTTTGCCATGATATCCACTTTGGCAGGGGCCTTGCTCAATATAGTGCTTGACCCGGTGTTCATATATACCTTTCGCTGGGGCATGATGGGGGCCGCCGTGGCTACGGTATTGGGGCAGATCCTCACCGCGGCGCTGGCGGTATGGTATTTATGCCGCATGAAGACTATCCGTCTGACGAAGGATGCTTTCCGGCCGGACTGGGCGGTTGCGGGCCGCTCCCTGAGTCTGGGTCTGTGCAGCTTCCTGGCTCAGATCTCTCTGGTAGCCGCCATGGCAGCTACCAACAATATGCTCCGGCAATACGGAGCGCAGGATGCTGTTTTCGGGCAGACACTTTATGCTCATATTCCTCTGGCGGTGGTGGGCATTGTTATGAAGGTGTTTCAGATCGTGATGTCCGTATCTATCGGCATGGCGGCAGGGTGTATTCCGCTGGTAGGATATAACATGGGAGCCGGGCGCAAAGACCGGGTAAAGCAGCTTTTTATCAGGTTGCTGGCTACGGAAGCCCTGCTGGGGATGTGCGCCATGCTGGTTGCGGAACTGTTGCCCCGGCAGTTGCTGGGGATCTTCGGTGCAGCAAACGAAAGTGTGCATTATACGGCATTTGGTATCCGGGCCTTCCGCATATACCTGTCCATGTCCATCCTGGCCTGTGTGAACAAGGCCGCTTTCATATTCCTGCAGGCTATGGGAAAAGCAGCCGCCTCTACGGGGCTGTCCATGGTGCGGGAGATCCTTTTTGGCGTGGGGCTGTGCCTGCTGCTGCCGCTTTTTTTGGGTTTGGATGGCGTGCTGTACTCCATGCCCCTTTCGGATATACTGACTTTCTGCGTCACTCTCTGGCTCGTTGGACGGACGCTGAAACAGCTGAAAGAACAGCCCGTATAAGCTCCCAAAGAGATACGGAGAGGAGCGGGCTGCGGGGACTCTGAATTGCCTGCATACGAGGCTATGGCTTGAGACGGTGGAGGCGTGGAACCGGAGGTGCGGGACTCTGAATTGCCTGCATACGAGGCTATGGGTCGCACGTTCCGGCGGCTTACCGCCGGAACTCTGCGGGGCGTTTGCCCCGCAGGCGTGCCGTAAGGCACGCAGTGCGCCCCGCCCCTCGCTCCGGGTCTTTTCCGCGGATACCGCACACTTCGTCCGCATGCAAGCCGCAGCATATGCACGATATAGAGAATTGACAAGAAAAAGCCCTCCGGGTACAATATCCATACAGACTTTTACCGAAACTTTACGCAGCAGTCCTTGTACATTTGACAGGACGGATGTTTACTGAGAACATGAGAAGAAGTGACAGAAAGGGAAGTTTGAAAATGGATACGCTAAGAAGCAAAAAAGGGTTCATATGCGATATGGACGGCGTGATCTACCACGGCAACAAGCTGCTGCCCGGGGTAAAGGAGTTTGTAGACTGGCTGTACAGGGAGAAGAAGCACTTTCTGTTTTTGACCAATTCCTCCGAGCGTTCCCCAAAAGAACTCCAGCAGAAGCTTCGCCGCATGGGCATGGAGGTGGATGAGAGCCACTTTTATACCAGTGCGCTGGCTACCGCCCGTTTTATCAGCAGCCAGGCGCCGGGATGCAGCGCATATGTTATCGGCGGAGCAGGCCTCATCATGGCTCTTCACGATGAGGGTATCACCATGAACGATGTGGATCCGGATTATGTGGTCATCGGCGAGGGGAATAACTATAACTATGAAAACATCCTCAAGGCCGTGCGGCTGGTTATGAAGGGCGCCAAACTTATTGGCACCAACAGCGATCTGACGGGTCCTTCGGAGGAGGGGATCATCCCTGCCTGCCGGGCCATGATTGCCCCCATAGAGATGGCCACGGGTCAGTCTGCCTACTTTGTGGGCAAGCCCAATCCGCTGATGATGCGCACGGGTCTCCGGATCCTGGGGGTACATTCCGAGGATGCGGTAATGATCGGCGACAGAATGGATACGGATATGGTGGCGGGCATTGAAACCGGTTTGGATACGGTGCTGGTGCTCTCCGGCGTGACGGATAAAAACGATATAAAGCGTTTTCCTTACCGGCCCAGACTGGTTCTGAACGGCGTGGGAGATATCCCCGGCCCGGCAGAGCAGAAATAAGGAGCGGAAGAAAGCCTTTCCCCGGGATATGTCCCGGGGATTTTTATGCGCTTTCTGGAAGCGGGGATGCATGCCGGTGGGAGATAGAACTGCATCTCAAAGAAAAAACATGCCCGCAAGAGGTGCAAATGGGAATGTGAACCGATCTTCATACCTCCCTGCCCCATTGACAACGCAGGGAAAAGGGCATATGCTTTTACCAACCTGGAAGGTAGGTTTCATTTGATCAAAACGGAAGGAGAATGCGGATGGGCTTTCTGTGCATGACAGCCAAGAAGAATGTATACGCATATGTGTGTATGTGTCTGCTTTGCTATGCCCGGGTCCCGGTAGGCATTCCCTGAAAAGCAGACGATCAAAAAAAGTATCTGTTTTCGGAAGGCTCCGGCGAGCCTTCCGTTTTTTTATGCCTGTATGCAGAAAGGAGTTTATATATGCCTGTTTCCGTTCCGCAGGGGTTGCCTTGCCTGCCGAAGAACAGCTGAAAAAAGAAGGACTGCTGCTGTCCACCGAAAAGGAGGGGCGGGCGCTGAAAGTGCTGGTGCTGAATCTGATGCCCACAAAGCTGGAAACGGAGCTGCAGCTGGCCCGTCTGCTGGGGCGCACGCCGTTGCCGGTAAAAATGGAACTGCTGGGGGTGCATCGTATGCCCCGCCATACTTCCGCCGTGCATATGCAGCGGTTTTATCAGTCCTTAGAAGCGGTGGAGGAGCAATATTATGATGGACTAATCCTGACGGGCACCCCTGTGGAACGGATGCCCTTTGAACAGGTGGCATATCTGCTGGAGCGCACAGGCAGGGCTGTATTACCATTACGGGATAGAAAAGCAGGTGCTTTCGCAGAAGCTGTCCGGCATTTTTTCACATACGGTGTGCGCCCCGGAAAATCCACTGATGGCCGGGTTTGATGATGTGTTTACGGCTCCTCATTCCCGCTATTCTGCTGTGGAAACAGCCGGCATCCGGGCGGTACCGGAGCTGGAGATTCTGGCGGAAAGCGGGGAAGCAGGCGTTTATGCGATCTGGGCCAAAAAAGAAGGCAGTTGTTTGTTCTGGGGCATCCGGAATATGACAGGGATTCCCTGAAAAAAGAATACCTGCGGGATCTTACCGCCGATCGGGGGCTGCGTCCACCGGAACACTGCTTTGCGGAGGGAGATCTGAATCATCCGGTGCCATGTACCTGGCGCTCGGGGGCTACACTGCTCTTTGTCAACTGGTTGGGGGTTATGGCCGAAAAGATATATCCTGCCCTATCCCGTTGATTTACCCGGTAGGTTGGTGGTATAATAAGAAAAAATAAACGGGAGAAGGTTCTATGATCTCTACAAAGGGACGGTATTCCATCCGTATCCTGCTGGATCTGGCGGCGAATGGCGGCGAAAAGTATATCCCCATGAAAGAGGTGGCTGCTCGGCAGGAAATTTCCTTGAAGTATATAGAAAAATTGACTCCCGTATTAAAAAGCGCCGGGTTTGTGGAAAGTGCCCACGGTATTGGCGGCGGATATCGACTGACCCGAAAGCCGGAGGCGTATACTCTGTGGGAGATATTGCAGCTGGCAGAGGGAGATCTGACCCCAGTATCCTGCCTGCATGAAGACGGAAGCGTGACCTGCTGCCGGGCGCCCCATTGCCGGACACTCCCTGTGTGGCAGCGGTTTTATACCATGACCCGGGAGTACTTTTCCGGCATTACGCTGGCGGATCTGCTGCAGGATCCGGAGAAGCCTCTGTAAAGAATGATACTTGGTTTTGCGGGCATGGCCCGCTTTTTTGTATGCGAAAAACCGTTTACCGGAGGGAAGGATACATGAATTCGGTTGGGTATCATGAAAGCATGAGCTTTTGCGTTAAAATAAACTCCAAACCCGTTGACTGCACAAAACCTAAAATTGCCAAGAGAAGTTACAAACTGTGATGGAAAAATGGGAACCTTTTGCAGTACACTTTTCAACCGGCAGACAATATATGCACCACATGACATACAATACGGCAAACAACATAGATTACCGAAAAAAGGTTATTTTTATATAAAATTAACGAACATTCGGCAACCGAATGAAAACAGCTTATTCGCAGCGGACAGATTCATCGAAGCACAGGAGGATTTGGCCCCACGGTATCGTTTATAAAAAGGCTGTGTTATCGATAAAGCAATAAAAATGGATAAAAAACACAAACGAACAGTAGAACCGGTTCGTATAAAGCGGATAGTGCGGCACGGGGAAAGCCCGGCCGATTTTACAGCGGGGGGAGGAGACGACTATTTTTTCGCCCGGAGGGTGCAGGTATGGGCCCATTGCCCCAGCAGTTCTACAGCAGAGAATCCGGCTTCCTGCAGCAGGGCAGTTTCATGCTCCCGGGTAAGGGGCGTATCAAAGTGGTATAAGCCCTTTGACGGCAGTCCCTGAGTGCGGAGCTGGTGCAGCAGTTCCCGGCGGCAGCGGGTTTCTGTTTCCTCATCGGAGGCAAAATAGTCTGACAGAATAAAGTCGCTGCCGTCCTTCAAAGCGGTGTGAAGCTTTTTGTATAGGGGGAGCTTTTCTTCCGGAGATAAGTGGTGCAGGGATTCTACCGAGACTGCCCCGTCATAACAGTCCGTTCCCAGGGGCAGCTTCAGATAGGAGCCCTGTATCAGGGTAAGGACTTTATGCGGGAATTTTTGCTGCAGGGCACGGAGCATCCCCGGAGCCAGATCTATGCCCGTGATCCGGGCCGTGGGATTCAAAGCAAAATAATACTCCAGCTCCAACCCCGTGCCGCAGCCCAGATCCAGAATGACGGCTTCTGGGGTGCGGGGCAGCTGCGCAGCGGTAAAGGGGTAGAAATCCCGGGCGGAGTCTATGCAGTCAAGCTGGTGTGCATCGTAAATATCCAGGCGAGCATCAAAGAAAGATCCCATTTCTTCCAACGGTGTTTCTCCGACAGGAATACGGCGGCCGGTGATGAGCGTATAGCTGCGGGCATGGATGGTGAGCAGCACATTTTCTGCCCGGCAGTACAGGTTCTTTCCAAGGTGCAGAACGGTGCAGTCTTCCCGGGAAAGAAGATCCCGGCAGAATGCAACCGGGTCGGTGTCTTCGCTCAGGCAGAGTTACGGCGGAGCCGGGTCAGCCCCAACGGGGTGGTGTGGAGCCGGGGAAGGGCGGCCAGCAGGGTTTCCTTTTCCTGCAGCAGATCCATACGATGCCTCCTTTTGTTTACGATTCGCCTCGCCCATGGAAGAACGGATAAGCTTTTTTCTTCCGAAGGGCAAATGCGCTGCCTCCGATCCGGCGAAGAAAAGAGATGTCGTTTTGGAGAGCTTAGCCATTTAAAGAGGCGGGATGCAGCACCGGCCAGATATCCGTGCCAATAAAGCCGTATTTCCGGTATAAGGTTTTCGGCTTTTCCGGAGAAAGACATTGCCCGGATATGGTGACGAACCGGGCGATACCTTCCTGCCTGCCAGACAGCGCGCACACCATGTACCGACCCCGCCTCAAACGGCGGCAGCTTTCGGATACCTGGATCCATTCCAGCGTGCCTTCATTGATCCTCCGATCCGGTTCGCCTGCCTGTGGCACTCTCTTTCAGTGCGATCCATAACTTCGGCACATATACGTTTCTGTGGGTATATGCCAGCGGGAAGTGCAGGCGGCTCCGTAACAGCCGGGATAGATTCCGGCGTGTGCCGCAGACGGAAATAGGGAGTGCCCTGGTATTCAGGATGATCCTCTGCCCCAAAACGTTGTAGCATATTTAGCTGCAGCCCTTGTGGCAGAGCTGTTTCCTTTGCCTTCCAATAGGGCGGGGAGGCATTTTGACAGGGGCATTCATATTCTTCAGACATGAGCGCCTGCTGAGTTCTTTGCTCCCTTTAACATTGTAAGCAAGCGTATTATTTCTGCAATTCCAGGTAAAAGTGGATACCCTCCTGTCGGGAGGTCAGCAGCGTAAGGCCCTTGGCCAGGCAAAAGGACAGAATGCTTCCCCGGGATTGGGCATCCAGCTTGCATATCCCATAGGATGTGTGCAGGAGTTCGCCCTCCAGATCCACATCCAGCTCCGTCACAAAAGGATTCGGATAAGCGCTCTCTACGGCGCAGTCCCAAAGGCACAGCCGTCCGTTAGGACGGAGGACCCGGATCCCTTCGGCAATGGCCCGTTCCTGCTCCCCGGCAGTCATGAACAGAAGGGAATAAAAAGCAGTGACGGCATCAAAGCTTTCATCTGCAAAGGAAAGGGCGGTGGCGTCCATGCAAAGCTTTGTGCAGGTATCCGGCGCTTCGTCCAGTTCCTCCTGCCGGTTGTCTATGGCGGTGACCCGGGAGCCGTACAGGCGGCCGATGATCCCTTCCCCGCCTCCGCCTATATCCAGAATGGAGCCGGTAAGCTCCTTTTTCAATGCGATCTTCATACAGTAACTCCTTGATATTGTGCAAGCTTCAAAAACAATACTGATACAATCAGGCTTTTTATTTTCGTTCCATGGCAGAAGCAAAGCCTATCTCACGGGTCTGCATATATTCCGTTTGATCCAGACACTGCCGGATCTTCTCTCTGTCGGCACCGGCTTCTTTCAAACGTTCCGTTTCGCTGAACCATAAAGGAAGCAGACAGCGATACAGCAGGAGCGCCGCCTGTTTTTCTTCCGGGCAAAAGGCATAGTGAGCGGAAACCGTCTTCAGGGCCCGGAGAATGCAGTCTGTCTTATAGTCTTCTCCAAAGGCACGGGGCGCCATGACGCAGGGGACTTCCCGGAACAGATAGTTCAGCAGAGTATCTCTTCCGCAAAGGTTGAAATCATATACGCCCCGGAATCGTCCCGATTCATCCAGAAGCACATTGATAGGGTTGGTGTCCGCCTGAAAAACGGAACGGGGCAGCCGGGGATACAGTTTTTTCAGTTCCTGGCGGTTCTTCTCCCAGCGAGTCCAAATCCGCTGTACTTGAGGTTGAAAATCTTCTGGCAGGGCAGCGGCAGTTTTTTGCCATTCCAGGGCATTTTCCAGCACTTCATCCACAGGATCGCTGGGGCAAAAGGTTTCAAACAGGCAATATCCGGAGGGAAAATCGCAGAAATCAAAACGGGCGGCAGCTACTTGGGCCGTCATGGTCAGCATGTCCTCACAGTAAGTATAAAAGCCGTTTTTTGTGATGCTTTCCTCCGGGAAACTTTCTGCCGATGCGTAAGGGGAGAAGGTCTCACCCCAAAGAAGGCAACTACGGCCCTTGTATGGCACGGTAGGGAAGCGGCCCTCTGCATCCGGCAGGATTGTGGGGCAATAATAGCCCAGCTGCCGGTATGCTTCGGCACAGCGCTGCCAGATCGTCAGCCGGGGGGCAGTGGTAAAATCATTGCATGCCAGCTTGAGTACAAGCTTTTCTCCGTTTTCCCATCGGGCCAACAGGGTTTCCCGAAAATCAGATTCACCCCGGCTGGTATTTTTTATCTCTATATGAGAGGGGATTTCCCGGTCGAAACGGGCAAAGAGCGGTCCATATTCTTCCATGTGGCGTCCTCCGGCGGTGTAAACTGCATTCAGTGTAGCATAGGGACAAGGTCGTTTCAAGTGCCGGGAGCAGGGGAGGCGTGTAGCCGGGGTGGGGGCGCTGGGGCGGCATGCCGCTGCCGGACCGCATAGCGGTCCGGCCTTTGGCGCCTGCGGCGCCAAATCCAGCGCCCCCCTGCGTATATGGATCCGGCTTGCTTTGCAGCGTCCCCAGCTTCGTATACCGGGCAAGCGTCGGATTATTCACAGCTTCGCCTTCGGAATGTCTCGCAGCATACTTGTCGTTTTCGTACCGCAGAGATAAGCCGTGAAAGAAAGGGATAGTCTTTTGGGCGGTGCTGTGATATGATTATATATAATTTCAAACGAAAGGCGGAATCGTCCCGCTGGGACAGACCCGCCTGGGAAGGAGGCACGCTTTGCACTTTACTAAGATGCAGGGATTGGGGAATGACTACCTTTATACATATACCATGGAGGAGCCCCGGCAGCCGGAGGCTCTGGCCCGCCGCCTGTCTGACAGGCACTTTGGCCCGGGGGCCGATGGTATGATCTGGATCTTACCCTCCCGATCGGCGGATTTCCGTATGCGCATCTTCAATGCCGATGGCAGCGAAGCGAAAATGTGCGGCAATGGTATCCGCTGCCTGGGCAAATATGTATACGACAACGGTCTGACGGATAAAACGGAACTGACCGTAGAAACCCTTTCCGGTCTGCGGCGGCTGACCCTGCATCCAGGCAGTGATGGACGTATTGCATCCGTTTCTGTGAAAATGGGCATGGCTCGGGTGGAAAAACCTTTGTCTCTGGCACTTCCGGAAACATCCCTGTCCTGTATACCCGTTTCCGTAGGGAATCCCCATGTCGTGACCTTTGTCAAAAACGTTTCCGCCGTGCCTCTTGCAGTCTGGGGGCCTCTGGTAGAGAAATATCCCACCTTTCATGACGGGGTCAACGCCGAGTTTGTGGAGATGCTTTCTTCCCGCTGCTTTCGCATGCGGGTGTGGGAGCGGGGCAGCGGCATTACGCTGGCCTGCGGCACCGGAGCCTGCGCCAGCGCGGCGGCGGCGGTGGCGGCGGGATACTGCCCGGCGAAAGAAGAGATAACTGCCCGGCTGGATGGGGGAGAGCTGCAAATCCGGGTGTATCCTTCCGGAGAGGTCGTCATGACCGGACCTGCCGTAACCGTATATAAAGGAGAAATTGAGCTATGAGCCGCATGAATCATCACTACGGGGATCTGCCGGATTCCTACTTCTTTACCCAGTTGGGTGAGCGCACCCGGGCCTTTATGAAGGCGCATCCCGGGGAATCCATTCTGCGTTTGGGTGTGGGGGATGTAACGCAGCCCCTGTGCCCCGCCGTTATAGAAGCCCTGCACCGGGCCGTGGAGGAGCAGGCGCACGGAGAAACCTTTCACGGCTACGTGGCGGAAAACGGCAGCCGTTTTTACCGGGAGGCCGTTCGCGGCTATTATCTTCTTCGGGGGATAGAGCTGGATGCCGGGGAGATCTTTGCTTCCTGCGGTGCTGGAGATGAGCTGGGGGACGTGTTGGATCTGTTCGGCCCGGAAAACACGGCGCTGGTGCCGGAACCCGCCTACCCTGCCTATGTGGATACCAATCTGATGGCCGGGCACAAGGTCATTCGCCTGCCTGCCGGGCCGGAATGCGGGTTTGCCCCTTGGCCGGATCCTTCCGTACAGGCGGATATACTGTATCTGTGTTCTCCCAACAATCCCACCGGGGCCGTGTATACCCGGGAAAAGCTGCAGGCCTGGGTGGATTACGCCAATGCCCGGCAGGCAGTGCTGATCTTCGATGCCGCCTATGAAGCCTTTGTGGGGGATCCTGCCCTGCCGCGGAGCATTTACGAGATCCCCGGCAGCCGTACCTGCGCCATAGAGATCAGCTCCCTGTCCAAAACCGCCGGGTTTACCGGCACCCGCTGCGGCTACACCGTGGTGCCCAAAGCGCTGGGACGGGAGGGCATGTCCCTCCACGCCATGTGGGTGCGCAACCGGGCTACCAAGACCAACGGCGTTTCCTACATTCTGCAAAAGGGAGCCGCCGCCGCCTTTACGCCCGAAGGCATAGCCCAGACCCGGGCAGCCATTGCCGTATACAAGCAGAACGCCAGGGTACTTATGGAGGCGCTGGATCGCTGCGGTCTGTGGTACTGCGGCGGGGAAAACGCTCCTTACATCTTTCTGCGCTGCCCGCAGGGGATGGACAGCTGGACTTTCTTTGAGTATCTGCTGGAGCACGCCCGCATCGCCGCCACGCCCGGCGTAGGCTTCGGCCCCTGCGGGGAGGGATATATGCGCCTTTCCTGCTTTGCCCGCCCGGAGGAGGCCCGGGAGGCCGCCCGCCGTCTGGAAGCGCTGCTCAAGCCCTGATTCACCCGTGCTCAACGCCCCGGATACCGCCCGGTTCCGGGGCTTTTTTGCGCCCCGTTACCGATAGGCCGTTACTCCGGCTCATATGTGCGAAATTTAGGTTTGCTTATGAAAATCATATGATTTCCAACTTTAACTTATTGACTTTTCCCCGCCATTGCGGTATTCTATGCATGTATACAAGGGATGCTGTCTCCATAGGTGGGAAGGTGTCTCTATTCATAGAACCGGAGCGGAAAGGAAACAAGGAGGATTCAACATGAGCAAGCGGAAAAAGAAGGGCGTAAGCACCAAGGTATTCCTGTCCCTGCTGGCATTGGTGCTGGTGGTGGGCTGTGCCGTAGGGGGCACCATTGCCTGGCTGACAGCCACAACGGAACCTGTGGTGAACACCTTCACCTACGGGAAGATCAAGATCGAACTTACCGAAACCACAGGCAATGCGTACAAGATCATCCCCGGGGTAAACATCTCCAAGGATCCCAAGGTCACCGTTAAGGCCGACTCCGAAGCCTGCTGGCTGTTCGTGAAGGTCGCAGAAGAAGGTACGTTTGTTGCCAATAAGGTGACTTATTCCATTGATGACGGCTGGACGCAGGGCGATGGCACGAAGATCCCGGCAAATGTCTATTATCGTTCGGTTGACGCCGTAAAGGCTGACGCTGATTTTGCGGTTCTCAAGGACAACAAGATCTACGTCAGTGAAGAGCTGTCGAAGAGCGATATCCAGTCTATCACCAGCCAGCCCAAACTGATCTTCACGGCCTACGCAGTGCAGAAGGACGGTATTAACACCGCCGCCGATGCCTGGGACAAGGTAAAAAACAACTAAGCAAAGTTTTCCCTACATCCATCGAAAAGGAGAAGGAATATGAAGAAGAAACTCACCGTTCTGGCTGTGCTGGCCCTGTGCCTGGGGCTGGCCGCTACCGGCACCTGGGCTTACTTTACCGCCCAGAAGCAGGTGCACAACGTCATCACCACCGGCAAGGTAGACATCCGCCTGCTGGAGTGGGCCGACGCTGACCGCACCCAGCCCTTCGAAAACCTCACCGGCATCATGCCCGGCATGGAGGTCACCAAGATCGCCGAGGTAAAGAACATCGGCACCGCCCCCGCCTTTATCCGCGTGCAGGTGATGGTAGACGTTTACTCCGCCGAAGGGAATCTGCTGGATTCCGCCCCCGTCAAGCTGGATTTCAACCAGACGGACTGGACCTATCACGAGGGGTACTACTACTACAACCGCATCCTGAACCCCGGCGAGACCACCGAGCCCCTGTTCACCACCGTCAGCTTTGACGTATTCATGGGCGATGCCTATCAGGAGGGCACCACCTATGTAAACTTGCAAGCAGGCGCTGTGCAGTCCGCCAACAACGGGGAGGATCCCCTGCAGGCCACGGGCTGGCCCTCCTTCGCCCCGCCTGAACCCACCATCGTGCCCCTCAACCCCGGCGCATAAGGGAGGTAAAGCATGAAAACAAAAGTAATTTCCCTGCTCCTGTGCCTGGTTATGGCGCTCAGCCTCGTCCCCGCCGCTCTGGCGGAGGGGGAGGATCTTTCCGTTTACAACGGGAACGAAGCCGTCACCGCCCAGCAGCTTGAAAAGAATACCGGCAAGACCCTCACCCTGACGGTGAAGGCCGAAGCTGCCGCCTACCAGTGGCAGATCCATATTGAAGGCGATCTGTGGGCCAACATCTACGGGGAAACCGGCAAGACCCTCACCGTCCATTCCGGCATGGTCTCCGGCCGGGGCAGCAGCGCAGAATTCCGCTGCCTGATGGATAAGACTCCCTCCGAAACCGTTACCGTAACTCTGGTAGAGGGGCAGCCCGCCAAGGCCCCCGCCCCCAAGGCTCCGGAAGTGCTGAAGGAAGCCCAGCCCGTAGGCGAGCCCCAGATCGTGGAGCCTGCCGTTAAGGCCGCCCCCAAAGCGGAGGAGGCCCCTGCCAACGACCCCGCCGAAGGGGACGAAAACCCCGTAGCCCCCGCCGAGGAAGGGCAGGCAGACGAATCCCCCGCCCCCAGCGAGGCGCCCAGCACCTATACCATTCTCATCAACTACATCTTTGCAGACGGCAAGCAGGCAGCTCCCTCGTGGAGCGCTCAGGTTGCCACCGGCAGCACCTATACACAGGACATTCAGAGCCCTGTGGTGGTGGGCTATACGCCTGATTATGCGGTGTTTCATGTTGAAGCTTCCAAGGCCGAGACCTACACCGTTACCTACAAGCCCGCAGAGGTGGAGTTTACAGTCAAGCACTACCAGCAGAACGTCTCCAAGGATGAATACACGCTGGCAGACACCGAGACAAAGAAGGGCTATACCGAGTCTGCGGTCGGTGATGGACTTGCTAAGACGGACTATACCGGCTTCTACTCCCTGCTCTACGATACCACAACCACGATCGCCGCTGACGGCAGCACAGTGGTCGAAGTGTACTATGACCGCTACTACTATCTGATGAACTTTGATCTGGACGGCGGCTACGGCGTAGAACCCATCTACGCCCGGTTCGGTGCGCCCATCAGCGTGGATACCCCCACCAAGCCCGGTTATACCTTTGTGAGTTGGACTCCGTCGATTCCTTCCACCATGCCTGATCATAACACCAGTTACAAGGCCAGTTGGAAAATCGGCACCTCCGGCTTTACCGTCCTGTTCTGGTACGAGAACGCCAATGACGACGGCTACAGCGTGGCCGGAACGTATACCCCCGCCAACGTGGCCCCCGGCACGGAGAAAAAGAGCGAGGACTACAAGAACCAGAGCTTTACCGGTCGGGACGACAAGCATTTTACCTATAACGCCGCCAAGTCCGAGACTGTCACCGTCAAGGGCGACGGCTCCACCGTGCTGAATGTGTATTATACGAGAAATAAGTATACGCTCAAGTTCAGAGAACTTGACTGCGATAAATGGTTCTTTCACACACACAATGATAGCTGTTATAAGGTGATTAAAACTATTACCGCCAAGTATCAGCCAGATATTCACGGAAACTTCCCCATCAAGGATGGAAACGACACTATTTGGTGGACGGTTCCAAGCGGCTGCCAATCCTTTGTACCCGGCAATAACATCGGCAGCATCGATACCATGCCGGGAGAAAATATCACATTTACGAAAATGGGCGCTGAATCCGGTGCAAAAATCTATTACTATGTTGAAACGCTGAACGGAGAGCAGGGCGACACCACCTACAACGGGAGAACTTATAAACAGTACAAGGTGATCGACCTGGATTACAGCAGCGATACCAGCTTGACCTACGCCGAGGAGTTCCACCCCATTACCGGTTTCACGCAGGGCGATTCCAACCCGAAGCTTCCGGTGGGCGGAAGCGTAGAGATGCAGTATAATAACTACCTCTACTACACCCGCAACAGCTACAACCTGAAATTCTACAACTACAATGCGTATGTAGATGGCAAGGGCGGCAGTGTACAGTACGAAGCGCCGCTGAGCGGCTACCATTTTGAGCCGGAATATCCTGCCAATCTGGAAAAGAACGCCTATGTGTTCGACGGATGGTACGCCACGGCTGGCTGCTATGAGGGTTCCAAGGCTGACCTGAGCACCATGACCATGCCCGCTTCCGATGAGATCCTCTACGCCAAGTGGGTGGCCAAGGACCACACCGTCAAGGCGTATCAGACCAAGGACGCGCTAGAGAACGGCGAAGATGCACTCCACACTTATGACAACGTTCCTCACGGCACAACGGTAACTCCTACGCCGGCAGACCCGAAACGCGATCCTTATAAGTTTGTCGGCTGGTTCTACATCAGCGATACCGGTGAGGAAAAGGCGTACAACTTCTCCATGCCCGTCAACCGTGACTTGAACCTCTACGCCAAGTGGAGCTCCAATACGCTGATGACCTATACTGTCAAGTATGAACTGGAGAACGGCACGGAGATCGCTCCTCCCACCACCGGCAGTGCGTTGGCAGGGACTACCAAAACCTTCAATGCCAAGACGGGTACGGAGCTGAACGAGGGCTATCAGTCCGGCTATTTCCCCACGGTCAGCAGCCACTCCATCACCATTGATATAGCGGATCCCTCGAAGAACAAATACACCTTCGTGTATGTGGCAAAGGACGAAGTAGAGTACACCGTTCGGTATCTGGACAAGACGACAGGCGAACCTGTTGTTGTAGACGGTGTTCCCACACCGGACAAAGTGGTAAAAACCCGCGATGCGGTCGTGACGGAGACCTTCGAGCAGATCACGGGCTACGCCCCGGACGCTTACCAGAAGCAGCTGGTGCTGGCCGCAGATAATAATGTGATCATCTTCTGGTATGTAAAGGACGATGCGCACGCCCCCCTGCAGATCATCCACTGGACGCAGAACATAGAGGGCGACGGCTACACCGAGTACCAGAGCAGTACGAACCTGAACGTCGTGATCGGAACGGAATGTTCCGAAACGCCGCTGACCATTCCCGGGTTTACCTACAACGGAACCAAGAGCAACGCCTCCGGTGAGCTGACCGCAGCAGGTCTGGTGCTGAACCTGTACTATGACCGCATCGAGTATCCCTACGAGTTCCGCTTCCTTGAGCAGGGCACGGATAAGAAACTGGCAGATGCCGTTACCGGAAATGCCCGCTATCAGGCGCAGGTGACGCAGAAAGCAGAGGACATCCCCGGCTACACGCTGGTGAGTGCGGAGAATCAGGCTATCAATATCGCCATTGAGGATCCCGCCAATGTTGCCAGCAAGAACGTAAAGACCTTCTACTACACCGAGCAGACGGTAGAGATCAAGTACGAGGTCGTCGGCCCGACTGCAAGCTGTGGTACGCTGGATAACTATCAGGAAAGCCAGCTCAAGGTCATCACCGGCGAAGTAAAGGGCTCTACCCCCACGGCTAATCCCGGCTTCAAGTTTGTCGGCTGGTATGAGGACAAAGCCTGCACGCAGCCTGTGAATGCTGCTTGGGTTGCAGCCAACAAGTTGACCCCCGGCAAGACCATGGATTACGGTACAGCCGAGAAGCCTGTCATGGGTTATGCGGCCGCCACCTACTACGCCAAGTTTGAGTACGACGTGGCCGAACTGACTATCAGAAAGGAGGGCTGGAATACCATCGACGAGAACCAGTCCTTCCTCTTCACCGTAAAGATTTGGGCACAGGATGGGACGGGGGAATTTGAACTAACGCGCTTCAAGGTAGCCATTCAGGGCAAAAACTCTGTGACTATCAAAGGAATCCCGGCGGGAGTGCACTATACCATCACCGAAGACAGCAACTGGAGCTGGCGGTACAACGCACAAGAGGCAACAACGGGCGTACTTAATCCGGGTTCCAACCCTGTGACCATTACCAACAGTCGTATCAATAGCAAGTGGCTGGGTGGAGATGCTTACTGTCAAAATCGTCTCAAACCATACTTGCAATGAGAAAGGGGGCATGATTCATGGCTAAAGAGAACAAGGGCCGCAAGCCCTCTAAAAAAGTGATCCGCTGGAACCGCTCCTTTGTGGTGCTGGCCGCTCTGCTGGTGCTGGTGCTGGGCATTGTGGGCACCACCCTGGCCTGGCTGACGGATACAACCGAAGATCAGACCAATACCTTTGAGTATGCCAAAGTCTCCTGCGAGGTGTTGGAAACTGTAACTGACACGACGAAAAGCGATGTCAGGATCAAAAACACCGGCAATACTGATGCCTATATCCGGGCTACCTATGTGGTAACATACAGAGACGATACGGAGAGCATCCTCTATGAACCATTAGATAGGAATTGGAATGTGGATTTGTCCAATAAAATTAACACGGAGAGCTGGGTACAGGGAAAGGACGGTTACTGGTACTGCAAGACACCCGTTGCACCGGGAGAAGAAACTCCGGCGCTATTTAAAGCCCCGATCAATGGAAATGGCAGATTTCTAGATGGTGGCAGATCTAAAGAACAAGCAATCACATATGTAGAGATCCTGGCCACGGCTATCCAGAGCCAGCCTGTAAAGGCCATGGGCGAAGCTTGGGGCTATACCATGAATAACGGTACGCTTACACCGTACACATCCGGTAACTAAATAAGGAGGGGCAAGAAGATGAAGAAAAGACTTTCCAAGCTGGCCCTGGCGGCCCTGCTGCTCCTCCTGGGAACTGCCCTGCTGGGCTGCTCCCTGCCGGAGAAGATGGATCTGTTTACCCAGAGCGAAAGCATGAACTTCCGCAACCTTATGCCCGGGGACAAACGGGAGGTGGTCATTCAGGCCGCCAACACCCTTACCGAGTATGATTATGTGGACGTGTATATGCGGGCCATTCTCCACGATGAGCAGAGCAACCAGCCCGTGCAGGAGGATGTGACTTCTGTAGAACCCAGCGTGGCGGAGATGAATGAGTTCCTCAGCCACCTGCACATGACCGTAGATAACGTGAAGGACGGGGCACAGACCCGCATCTTTGACGGCCACGCAGCCGAAACCGACGGCCTCACCGAAAACGTGAAGCTGGGCTCCTACCGCAAGGGCGAAGTCGGGGAGCTGCGGGTGACCATCGAGATGCCCATTGATCTGGGCAACGAGTATGCAGGCCGGGCCGGAGAAGTGGACTGGCTCTTCACGCTGGAAGGGAAGATGGATCCCAGAACCATTCTGGTCAAGAAGGTCTGGAACGACAAGGGCTATGAGAAAGATCGCCCCCACAGCGTGACCATCATCCTGTACCGGGACGGTGAAGTCTATGAGACCGTGGAGCTTTCTGCCGCCAACAACTGGCAGCATGAGTTCACCGACCTGCCCTATGAGGACGAAGCCGCCAATAAGGTCTATAAGTATGAGGTCAAGGAAAAGGCGCTGGCCCGTTACAAGACCAAGTATCAGGTGGATGAAAACACCGTGACCGTAACCAACACCCGCCGGGGGCTGATCCAGACCGGTCAGCTGAACTGGCCCGTGTATGTGAGCGGCGGTCTGGGCCTGTGCATCCTGGCAGTAGGCGTTGTGCTGCTGCTGAAGCGGAAGAACGAGCATGAAAAAGCGTAAAGCCGGCATCTTGCTGGTATTGGTGGGAGCGGCGCTGCTGGGTGCGGCGCTGCTCCTGCTTTTCTATAACCAAAGGGAGGATCAGGCGGCCGGAGAGGCCTCGGAAGAAGGTCTTGCGCAGGTGCAGGAGGCTATCCGGCAGGCAGAAGCGGCCCGCACCCCGGCCCCGGAAACGCTGCCTGCGGAAGATGGCTCCACCCCGGCTCCCACGGCACTGCCGGAAAACATGCCCGAGGTGATGGTGGATGGCTATGCCTATATTGGCTATGTGCGCATCCCGTCTTTGGAGCTGGAGCTGCCGGTGCTCAGTGACTGGGACTACGAAAAGCTGCGCATTGCCCCGTGCAGGCAGTTTGGCAGCCTGTATACGGAGGATCTGGTCATCGCCGCCCATAATTATGACCGGCATTTTGGGCATTTGAAGGAACTGGAGCCGGGCGCAGCGGCCAGCTTTACGGATATGGCGGGGAACCGGATGGAGTTTGTGCTGGCAGAGATCCGCATACTGGATCCCAACGACCCGGTATCCGAAGAGGACGTGAGCAGCAGCGGCCATGCCATGGTGCTGTATACCTGCACCAAGGGCGGGCAGTCCCGGGTGGTGTGTTTCTTTGATAAGGTACAAGCGTGAAGGAAAGAGGCTGTGAAGAGCCTCTTTTCTGCGCAAAAGGGACTTGGTCTGTACACAGGTATGGGCCGCCGTGATACGGAGGCAGTGCGTATACGGAAGGCGGGGCGCTGGCTTTGGCGCCGCAGGCGCCAAAGGCCCGGCCGCTGCGCGGACGGGCGGCGGCGTTCCGCCGCCCAGCGCCCCCCACACCGCTTCCTCGTAAAAACAGGAGCGAGCGGAAGCGGCAACCTGCGGAAAAGCAGCAGAGGTCAACGCAAACAGAAAAGCGTAAGGAGCCTCTGTCTCTCTTTTTTGCAAGCAGCCGGCGTTGCCATGGCAACAAAAATGAAAGAAAGAATGATCTATAATGAGACCGGGAAAAGAATACAAGAAAGGTCTGTGTTATAGCGTTATGAAGAAAACCATCACCCTGCTTTTGTGCCTGCTTCTGACTTTGAGTCTGGCAGCCTGCACGCCACCGGCATCCCAAGAGGCGCAAGCCACCGCTGTACCGACGGAAGTGCCTGCCACTGCTCCCGCGGAAGAGTCGGCAGAAACGTCTGCACCTGAATCTAAAACAACCGTTCGCCTGGGCGGCCTTACGGGACCAACCACCATGGGCATGGTCAAGCTGCTGGAGGATAACGAAGCCGGAGAAACAGAGAACGACTATGCGTTCACCCTGGCCGGTTCGGCCGATGAACTGACGCCGCTGTTTGTTAAGGGCGAGCTGGACATTCTCTCCGTGCCGGTCAACCTGGGATCCGTGCTTTACAGCAAAATGGAGGGGGATGTGGAAATGCTCTGCGTAAATACCCTGGGTGTGCTGTATATTCTGGAAAAAGGCGGCGAAACCGTAACGGATATGGCCAGCCTTCGGGGCAAGACGATCTATGCCACCGGCAAGGGCTCCACTCCGGAGTATGTGCTTTCCTACCTGCTGGCAGAGAACGGTCTGAATATGGAGCAGGATGTGCAGGTGGAATGGAAAAGCGAACCTGCAGAGATCGTGGCGCAGCTTGCTTCTATGGAAAACGCCATGTGCATGCTTCCTCAGCCTTACGTGACCGTGGCCATGAGCAAGATAGAGGATCTGCATATTGCGCTGGATCTTACGGAGCAGTGGGATAAGCTGGGCAAAGGTACCCGGCTGATCACCTCCGGCGTGTTTGTGCGCAAGGCCTTTGCACAGGCACATCCCGAGGCTGTAGCGACCTTTTTGCGGGAGCTGGCAGCTTCCGTAGAGTATGTGAACGCCAATGTGGAAAAAGCCGCCGTACTGGTAGAAAAGTACATCAATGTCAAGGCTCCCGTCGCTCAAAAGGCGCTGCCCTATTGCCATGTGGTATGCATCACCGGCGAGGAGATGCGGCAGACGGCAGAAGCGTATCTTTCCATCCTGCTGTCGCAGAAGCCGCAGGCCATAGGCGGTGCACTGCCCGGAGATGATTTCTATTATGCTCCCTGAAAAAAAACAAAAAATTTATAAAGCTATATCCGTAGCCCTGGCGCTGCTCCTTTGGCAGGCCGGGGCTACGGCACTTGATTCCGGCCTGCTGCTGGCATCTCCCTGGGAAGTGCTGGTACGGCTGACCACCCTGTGGCGGGAACCCGGCTTCTGGAGTGCCGTATGGTTTACCTTTTCTCGGATTGTGCTGGGATTCTTGCTGGCCTTTGTGCTGGGTACAGGGCTGGGTCTGCTGGCCGGGCGATGGAAAGGAGCAGAACTCTTTTTGTGGCCATATATGCTCACCATCAAAACGGTGCCCGTAGCTTCCTTTATAATATTGAGCCTGGTATTTCTAAAAGCCCGGCAGCTTTCCGTATTCATTTCGTTCCTTATGGTGCTGCCGGTACTTTATTCCAATGTGCTTCAGGGAGTAAAGTCTACAGACAAAGCCCTGCTGGAGATGGCGCGGGTATACAGAGTGCCCTACGGACGGCGGCTGCTGTATATCCATCTGCCTCACTTAAAGCCCTTTGTGCTTTCCGGGTGCAGCACGGCGCTGGGGCTGTGCTGGAAGGCGGGCGTGGCGGCAGAAGTTATTGCCGTTACGGCAGATTCCATCGGAGGACATCTTTATGATGCCAAGGTATACTTTATGACGGCGGATCTGCTGGCCTGGACAGTGCTTATCGTGCTTATAAGCGTAACCTTTGAAAAGCTGTTTCTGCGCCTGTTGAAAGGGGCTTATGCCCTGCTGGAGGGAAGATAATGGAAGATATCCGTTTGAAAGCTCTGACTAAACGCTATGGAGACATAACGGCTCTGCCGCCGGTAACAGCCCGCTTTCCGGCCGGAGAGACAACGGTGCTTCTGGGCCCGTCCGGCTGCGGCAAGACCACGCTTTTCCGCCTGCTCATGGGGCTGGAAAGGCCAACCGCAGGGAGCATATCCGGTGTGCCCGAAAATATAAGCGCCGTATTTCAGGAAAACCGGCTCCTGCCGGAATTTTCCGCTCTGACCAATATTTGGCTGGTCACCGGAAACCGGGTGGGAGAGGAAGATATCCTTTCCCTGCTGAGGTCTCTGGGACTGGGAGACTGGGCACATAAGCCCGTAAAAGAGCTCAGCGGCGGCATGGGGCGGCGGGTGGCCATTGCCCGGGCGCTGCTGCATCCGGCAGAACTGGTGCTTATGGATGAACCATTTAAAGGGTTGGACACTGAAACTCGGGAGCGGGTCATGGCATTGGTACAGCATTGCTGCCGGGCAAGGACGCTTTTGCTCATTACCCATGATCCTGCGGAGGCTGTGTTCTTCGGGGGGCAGATGCTGCAACTGGGGAATACCATGCAGCAAGGATAGAAAAGAAAAGTGCATAAACCGGCAGGCGTTCATCTGATTTTTACAATAGAGGCTCCTTTGGCCCTGCAAGGATCCTGCATGAATGTCTGCCGCTCTTTATTGTGGCCTGCGTTCACATCCCGAACAGGAGCTCTGAAAGAAGGACTGTTTTTGTGGAGCATGTATGAACAGGCAGGGCATTTAATATATATAGCAGGAGGAATTGTCAAGGCGGCAGGGGGGATGGTATACTGGAAACACACAAAAACAGGAGGGAAAGTATGGAATATTCTGCGCTTTACAAGAGCAAACTGCGCACCCCGGAGGAAGCCGTCCGGTGTGTAAAAAGCGGGGATTGGGTAGACTATACCAGTCAGCTGGGTTTCCCCTATCTGCTGGATAAGGCTCTGGCAGGACGCAGGGACGAGCTGCGGGACGTAAAGGTTCGGGGAAACCTGATGTTTCAGCGGCTGGAGATCGTGGAGTGCGACCCTGCCCGGGAGCATTTTATCTATAACTCCTGGCACTGCTCCGCTTATGAGCGCTCCCTGTGCGATAAGGATATGTGCAACTTTATCCCCATGGTGTTTCGCAACGTAGTGCCTTACTATACCCATTTTCTAACAGTGAACGTGGCTATGGTCAGCGTTACGCCCATGGATAAGAACGGATATTTCAATCTTTCCTGCGCCACCGGGGTGGCACGGGGGATCCTGCGCAAGGCGGATATTGTGATCCTGGAGGTAAACGAGCATCTGCCCTGGGTCTGCGGCGGGTTTGACGAGGTGATCCATATCTCCGATGCAGACTATATTGTGGAAGGGGAACACCCGCCCATTTATGAACTGCCCATCCCCAAGCCCACGGAAGTGGAGAAAAAGATCGCCGCCAGTATCGTGCCTTACATCCAGGATGGGGCCTGCCTGCAGCTGGGGATCGGCGGCCTGCCCAATTCCGTAGGCACCATGCTCTGTGAAAGCGGCATAAAAGACCTGAGCATGCATACGGAGCTGTGCTCTGACGCCTATCTGGATCTGTTTGAGGCAGGGAAGCTCACCAATCGATGCAATACTCTGCACAGGGACAAGGGTATGTTCGGCATGGCCTTCGGCAGCAAGCGGCTGTATGACTGGCTGGATCACAATCCCGGCCTTATGGCCTGCCCGCTGCAATATGTAAACGATCCGGCCATCATCGGCAGTATCGATAACGTGGTGGCCATCAACAACTGCATCTGCGTGGATCTGTATGGCCAGGTATCTTCGGAAAGCTCCGGTACCCGGCATATCAGCGGCACAGGCGGCCAGCTGGACTTTATGGATGGAGCAGCCCGGAGCAAAGGCGGTAAGGGCTTTATCGCCATGACTGCCACCTATACGGACCGGCAGGGGAATCTGCGTTCCCGGATCGTACCGCATCTGGGGGGGGACATCGTTACTACGCCCCGGAGCCAGGCCTATTATATCGTTACGGAGTACGGCATTGCCAATCTGGTGGGCAGAACCACCTGGGAGCGGGCGGAAAGCATGGTGGAACTGGCCCATCCGGATTTCCGGGAGGAGCTTATCCGCAATGCGGAAGCCCAGCGGATCTGGCGCCGTTCCAACAAGCGCTGAGAGCAGGGGTATACAGCATGCAACAGGTGTTTCTTCATTTGAGAAGAAATACCTGTTTTTTATAGAGAAAGACGGGAGTGCCTCTGCCTCTTTCCCCATATTCTGCCATAAATTCCCGCATAAGCGGAGAATATTAACACTTAGGTCATGAAGATTTTGCATACACGGCGCCTTGTCGCCTTGAAAAAAAGGGGGGGATTCAGTAAAATATAAGAAATCAATACGCACATGCTGCGGGAAAGCGACAAAGGAGAGCATGGCAGAAACCAATCGTTCCGACGATAAAAGCAAGCATACATCCGGATCCATCAACTGGAAAAAGGTACGCCGCCGTTTTAAGAAGAAGAGTCGCAAATTTTTGGGAGCTCTTGGAATGGGCACCGTTTTCTGCGGAAAGAAGCTGGGGCAACTGGCAAAAAAGACCGTTCCCTTCTGGAAAAAGCTGGGAGACGGCCTGTGCGCCGGGGGCCGCAGGCTCCATGAAAAGATACAGGGCACCAAGGCTGCTCCGGTTTGCAACGCCATAGTTCGATTTTTTGCCGCTATGGGGCGGGGGTGCAAAGCCTTGAACGCCAGATTCAAAACTCTGGGCAAACCCTTGCGGCTGGGGATCAGTGCCGCTTCCCTGTTGTTGGTGGTGGGGCTGGTGTTGTCTGCCGCTCTTTCAGGCGGAAGTCAGAAGACTGCCCAGACCGATCTGCCCATAGAGGTTCAGTGGTCTCCTTCTCCCACCCCCGTGCCGGAGACCACTGCACTGCCCAGCCAGGAGCCGGTGGTGCAGGCGGCGGTTGCAGACCCCGTGCAGGATACCCCCGTTGCCTTCTCTGAGACATATAAAAAGGGAGATGACGGAGCGATCATCGCCGATGTGCAGCTTCGGCTTATGGAGCTGGGGTATATGGACAGCGATGAACCTACGGAGCATTTCGGTTCCATTACGGAAGAAGCCCTGACATCCTTCCAGAAGCATAACGATCTGCCTGCAGACGGAGTGCTGCGGGAAGCCACCTATCTGGCGCTCATGAGTGAAAACGCCAAGGAATACGTCATGCAGGACGGAGACGAGGGCGACGATGTCCGGGACGTGCAGCAGCGGCTGTATGAGCTGGGCTATCTGGCTAAAAACTGCATTACGGGCACCTTTGGGGATAAGACGCTGGAAGCGCTGAAGGATTTTCAGAGCAGCAACGGTCTCAAGGGCGATGGCAAGGCCGGGGTCAAGACTCTGGAGAAGCTGTATGATGAAGATGTGGTGGGCAATTTCTATCGCAAGGGCGATGTGAATGACTCCATCAAGACATATCAGCAGAAACTGGTCAAGCTGGGGTATCTTTCTTCCACCTATTCCCCAAAAGGGAAGATGGATAATGAGACCGTAGCGGCTCTCAAGAGCTTTCAGAATGTAAACGGCATCATTGCCGACGGTTGTCTGGGCGTTGTGACCATGGAGCTGCTGGATTCCAAGAATGCCGTGGCCTATTCTCTGAGCCTGGGCATGAAGGGTTCCGATGTAAAGGATGTGCAGAAACGGCTGTACAAGCTGGGGTATCTGAAGCATTCTTCCCAGATCACAGGGTATTTCAGCGCTGAAACGGAAGACGCCGTAGAAGCCTTCCAGAAGCGCAACGGGCTTACCGCAGACGGAACGGTGGGGGCCAAGACCCTGAAGGTCCTGGAGAGCGATTCGGCCAAGAAGCCCAAAGCTACGGCAACGCCTAAGCCCACCAAAAAGGCTACGGCAAAGCCCGGCAAGGCTACGGCAACACCCAAGCCTGGTACCAAGACGCCCAAGCCCACCAAAACGCCCAAACCGACCTCTGCCAGCACTTCCAAGCTGGATAAATTCATACAGATCGCAAAGTCCAAGGTGGGCAGCCCCTATGTCCGGGGCGCCAAGGGGCCCAATAAGTTCGACTGCTCCGGCTTTGTATACTGGTGCCTGAATCAGGCAGGTGTGAAGCAGGGGTACATGACCTCCATCACCTGGCGCAGCTGCACCAAATACACTCGCTTTGACAGCATGAGCCAGGCCCAGAAGGGAGATGTGCTGGTGTTCAAGGGCAGCAGTATGTCTACCGGCCATGTAGGTATCTATCTGGGCGGCGGGAAGATGGTGGATGCCAGCTCCGGCGCAGGGCAGGTGCGTATCACCAGTTCCAACATCCTGACCAGCACATACTGGAAGACCCACTTTTTGATGGGATACCATATCTTTGATTAAAACAGCACAGATCAGACAGCCGCTCTGCAGCAGGGCGGCTGTTTTGCGATCCGAAAAAACAGCGCAAAAAAAGTTGGATATTTTTTAAATTGCCTATTGCATTTTGGCTTCCATGTAGCTATAATACTCTATGCAGCAAGTGATCCTCAGTAGCTCAATGGCAGAGCACCCGGCTGTTAACCGGGTTGTTGTAGGTTCGAGTCCTACCTGGGGAGCCAGAAATCCGAAGCCGAATGGCTTCGGATTTTTTTGTATATCTCCGCAGGCAGGCGGACCGGCTTGGGGGTACCCCTCAGCCATCGCTGCACGGTTTTATCGGTCTGAGAAATGGTATGTGCAGAAACAATGGCCCTATCACTGAATCTTTATACAAGGCCGGTATAGACAAACACGTTTGCTCGAAAAAATGCAAAATTAGAAATAACATAATTTTGCCACATTTTTACCGTGACATTCAGAGCCTTTTTCTTAAAAGCATACCTTTTTGGTAGGATTTATGGACGAAAAGCAAAAACCGCCGAAAACTAATTCTTTGTAAGAACCCTCTACATTTTTTTCACAAAAACGTCGATTCTTGTTGACAAATACCCGCCTACGGTATAATATAGATCTCAAGTATACGGAGTGAGGGTATACAAAAGAAGGGTATTTATACAAGAAATACCATCTTTTACATCTTATTTCGCAAAAGTATACAGTCCGTTCGGCTGACTCACAGCCGGCGGAATTATTGTTCTCTGATAAACGCATTCTCGGCAAGACCTTTTCCACAGGTACGGGCGGCCCTGGCGGCTCCCATCCAAAGCAGGAGGCTACGGCATGAAAAGACAACGGATATGGATCCCTTACATTTCCGGTATCTGTATGCCCTTCTGCGGCCTGAAGCAGAGTATGCACTTAGACGGGAACAGCTGTTCCTACGGCATAAAGAGCCGGGGTAACCGCCTCAACAATAGCAGCGGCATGTGCTGACACGCCGATACTATGGCAGCGATTGCCTCGGATTTTTTTATATAAGCAAATATACACAGAGCAAGCGAGCGCCTGGAGGGAGGAACAGGACGCATCGGGGTCACCAAAGGCAAGTCCCTCATGGAATGATGATTTGGTTCGAACGGCCCGTAAGCCGTTCAAGTAACACAATGAAAGGGGAGCAAGTATGAAGGAAAGATGGACCAAGAGAATTGCTGCACTGCTTCTGGCCGTGATAATGATTCTCGGAACCGCAGCCTGCATCAAGGGCGCTGAACCCACGGTAAAGGCTGACAACGACAAGCAGACCACCACCGAAGCCAACAAGACCACCCCCGACGGAACTACCCCCGAAACCACCGATGCTCCCGCAGAGGAGAAGCCCTTCGCCGTGTATGACAACGACGAGGACATCTACATGGCCAACCTGGGCGAATTCTATGAATTCCTCCAGCAGGCCCTGGCTGCGGAGAACGTTTCCCAGCGCTACGCCCTGCTGGCCGTAGCAGAAGCAAAGATGCTTGAGTCAGGCGTAGGGACGCCCTTCTCCGGCGGCAGCGCCATCTATTACATGAGCCGTATCGTGTACGGCTCCGGCGGATACGCTCCCTGGAGAGGCACCATGTCGGATCTGAGCCAGTACGTGATCACCAACGAGATTATCCTGACGGATGATTATAACCACCTGGTGGAGCTGCAGAAGGAGCTGGCCGGCACCGGCACCTATATGGCCACGGCCATAGAGTATCTTACCGAGAAGGGCTACACCTTCCGGGATACCTTCCAGAACACCTTCTCCGTTACGCCAACCTCCTGGGATATTTTTGCCGTTTCCAGCGCCAACGAGGTGCGGATCATCGATCCTACCTATGATTATCCCTTTGCCTACGATGCAGAAGGCACCATGCAGCCCCATCTGGCGGAAAGCTGCCAGATGAGCGAGGGCGGCAGGGTATTCACCCTGAAGATCCGCCCCGGCCAGATCTGGGTCGATTCTCAGGGCCGCAAGGTAGCGGACGTCACCGCCGACGACTGGGTGGCCGCCGCCCAGCACCAGGCCGATATGCAGAACAGCTACACCATGAACAACTACATTCTGGGCATGGTCGATTATGCTTCCGGCGAGATCACCGATTTTGGCCAGGTAGGCGTAAAGGCCCTGGACGAGCTGACCCTCCAGTATACCCTGAAGGAGAAAGCTCCCTACTTTATGAGCCTGTTCCAGACCAACGCCTTCGTGCCCCTGTGCCGGAGCTACTTCCTCTCCCAGGGCGGCGCCTTCGGGCTGACGGAGTTTGCAGATGCACGGGCCAAGGAGACCTATCAGTACGGCATCGACCAGAACCACATCGCCATCTGCGGACAGTTCCTCTGCACCAACATGACGGAAAAGAACTCCGTTACCTATGTGCTGAACGAGAACTACTGGAACGCCGCCAACGCCAATTTGAAGAAGGTCAGCTTCCTTTACAACGATGACTTTGACGTAAGCCGGGCCTATTACGACTTCATGCAAGGGAACGTAATGAGCTTTGGCATGAACGAACAGCGCATGGAGCTGGCCAAGCAGAAGGGAGATTTTCAAAAGTACGCCTATATCGGGGATGTGGGGCAGATCAGCTCCCTTCTCTGGTTCAACCTGCACCGGCAGACCTACGCCAACATGGCGGATGGTGCCGCCCCCTCCCGGAAGACCGACGCCGAGAAGGCCCTTAGCTGCGCCGCCATGCAGAACCGGCACTTCCGTCTGGCCATTGGCCATGCCATAGACCGGGAAAGAAATATTGCCCAGAGCGCAGGCGAGGAGCTTGCTCCCCTGAGCATCCGTAACACGCTGACTCCCGGCACCTATGTAAAGCTCCTGGAGGATATCACCATGGATATCAACGGCACCCCCACCACCTTCCCCAAGGATACCTGGTACGGCGCCATCGTACAGGCCCAGCTGGATGCCGATGGCATGGACATACAGGTCTGGGATGCCGAAAAGAAGACTACGGACGGCTGGGACGCCTGGCTCAATGTGGAGAAGGCCAAGGAGGAGCTCCGGCTGGCTGTTGAGGAGCTTAAAACCCTTGGCTATGAAGTCACCAAGGAGACGCCCGTCATAATCGACTACCCCTACACGGAGTACAATGAAATCGGCAAGAATAAAGCGTATGTGATGAAAACGAACATCGAAAACGCTTTTGACGGCCTGGTACGCTGCGATTTGATCCCCCTGAACAACGTTACGGAGATGATGAACGTGGCGCTGAACACCAAGTGCGGCGCAGAGGTGAACACGGATATGGGCGGCGCCGGGGCGCTTGGCTCCGACCACGGTGACCCCATCTGCTATATGGAAGGGCTGCTTCCCCACGGGGACGGCTGGCTGACTCCCTACCTGGGGCTGTGGTAAGAACAAGGGACTGCCGGGCGGAAGCCTGAACGGGGCCTCCCCCGGTTCGTACGGCTCGTAAGCCGTTCAAGTAACACAAAGAAAGGGGAACAAACATGAAGGAAAGATGGACCAAGAGAATTGCTGCACTGCTTCTGGCCGTGATAATGATTCTCGGAACCGCAGCCTGCATCAAGGGCGCTGAACCCACGGTAAAGGCTGACAACGACAAGCAGACCACCACCGAAGCCAACAAGACCACCCCCGACGGAACTACCCCCGAAACCACCGATGCTCCCGCAGAGGAGAAGCCCTTCGCCGTGTATGACAACGACGAGGACATCTACATGGCCAACCTGGGCGAATTCTATGAAGCCTTCCAGGCGGCCACCACCACTGCGGAGAATGTTTCCCAGCGCTATGCCCTGCTGGCCGTGGCAGAAGCCAAGGCCATCGAAAGCGGCGTAGGCACCCCCATGTATGGCGGCACGGCCGGTTATAACATGAGCCGTATCGTATACTGCTCCGGCGGATATGCCGGCTGGCGCGGCACCATGTCGGATTTGACCCAGTATGTAATCACCAATGAGATCATCACTGCGGAAGATTATAAACACCTGAAAGAGCTCCGCACCGAGCTGGTGGGTACTGGCACTTACATGACCAAGGCTGTAGAATACCTTACCGAGAAGGGATATACCTTCCGGGACACCTACACTGCTACTTTTGTAGATAACCCTACCACCTGGGATATCTTTGCCGCTTCCACCTCTAATGATTCCGGCATAATCAGCCCCACACTGGATTATCTGTATGCCTATGATGCAGAAGGTGTGCTTCAGCCCCATCTGGCTGAAAGCTGCGAGATCTCCGAGGACGGCAAGGTTTACACCTTGAAGATCCGCCCAGGCCAGATCTGGGTGGATTCTCAGGGTCGCAAGGTTGCAGATGTTACCGCCGACGACTGGGTGGCGGCCGCCCAGCACCAGGCCGACCTGCAGGATTGCTACGACCTGAACAACTACATCGAAGGGATGACCGCCTATGTTACCGGCGAGACCACCGATTTCTCCACCGTAGGCGTAAAGGCGCTGGATGATCTGACTCTCCAGTACACCCTGAAGGAGCCGGCCACCTACTTTATGAGCCTGCTCCAGAAGATTGGGTTCCTGCCTCTGTGCCGGAGTTACTTTCTTTCTCAGGGCGGCGCTTTCGGTCTGGATGCCTTCTCCGAAGCTCAGTCCAAACCCTCCTACCAGTACGGTATCGACCAGAACCATGTTGCTGTCTGCGGTCAGTTCCTCTGCATCAACATGACGGAAAAGAATTCCGTTACCTATGTGCTTAACGAGAACTACTGGAATGCTTCCAATGCCAATCTGAAGGCTGTAAAGCTGACCTTCAGTGATAGCAGTGATGTATCCCGTTCCTATGACGATTTCATGAACGGCACTGTAGTCTCCATGTATCTGAACACCCAGCGTCTGGAACTGGCCAAGAAGAAGGGCGATTTTGAAAAGTATGCCTTTGTTAACGATGTAGGCCGGATCACCTTCCTGTTCTGGTTCAATATTCACCGCCAGACCTACGCCAACATGGCGGATGGCGCTGCTCCATCTCGGAAGACCGATGCGGAAAAGGCGCTCAGCTGCGCTGCTTTGCAGAACAAGCACTTCCGCCTGGCCATCGGACACGCCATCGACCGGGGTGCATATGTAAGCCAGAATGTGGGTGAGGATTTGTCTCTCCAGAGTGTGCGTAACTCCATCACTCCCGGCACTTATGTGAACCTGGAGGAGGATGTGACCATTGATATCAACGGCACCGCCACCACCTTCCCCAAGGGGACCTGGTACGGCGCTATCGTACAGGCCCAGCTGGACGCCGACAACTTCGGCCTGCAGATCTGGGATGCCGAGAACCTGACCAACGACGGTTGGGATGCCTGGTACAACCCCGCGAAGGCCATGGAAGAGCTGCAGATCGCCATTGAAGAGTTAAAGGCAGCCGGCTATGAGGTTTCCAAGGAGAACCCCATCGTTATGGATTACCCCTACCCCTCCTACAACGAGGTAGGCCAGAACCAGTGCTACGTGCTCAAGACCTGCATCGAATCCGCCTTTGACGGCCTTGTGCGGTTTGATGCCCTGCCCCTGAACAACGTGACCGAGTTCCTCAACGTACAGAACAACACCAACAACGGTTCCGAGCACAACACCGACATGGGCGGTCTGGGCTGCATCGGTTCCGACCACGGCGATCCCATCTGCTATCTGGATGGCCTCCTGCCCTACGGCGACGGCAGGCTGACCCAGAAGCTGGGGCTGTGGTAAGAAACAGCGCAGGCTTTTGGCGCTAAAAGCTAAAGCAGTTTTCATGCTCACCGGGGAGCCATCCCCGGTGGGCTGAAATAGAGAAAAAAGAAAGGGACTCACACATGAAGGTAAGATGGACCAAGGGAATCGTGGCGCTGCTGCTGGCAGTGATGATGATTCTCGGAACTGCAGCTTGCTCCAAGGGCGCAGAAAACACTGCGGCCAACGGAACCAGCGAAAACGACAAGACCCCCGCAACCGGAACCGACACTCCCGCCACCGCGGATGAGCCCGCCGGAACCGACACCCCCGCCGAGGAAGAGAAGACCTTTGCCGTTTATGACAACGATGAGGATATCTATATGGCCAACCTGGGCGAGTTCTACGCCGATTATCAGAAGGCTACCGAAGCTTCCAGCGTTTCCGAGCGCTATGCGCTGCTGGCAGTAGCAGAAGCTAAGGTACTGGAGAGCGGCGTTGCCACCCCCATGTATGGCGGCATTGCAGGCTATCAGATGAGCCGTATCGTATACTGCTCCGGCGGTTACGCTCCCTGGCGCGGCGATATGAGCGATATGTCTCAGATGATCATCACCAACGAGATCATTCTCGGTGAGGATCAGAATCACCTCCGTGATCTGAGAAATGAGCTCATGGGCACCGGCACCTACATCCAGAAGGCCGTGGAGTATCTCACCGAGAAGGGTTACACTTTCCAGGATACCTACACCTCTACCTTCGTGGATAACCCCACTACCTGGGATATCTTTGCTGCATCCACCAACACCGATGCCGGCATTATCGGGCCCACCTTCGACTACCTCTTTGCTTATGATGCAGAGGGCGTCATGCAGCCCCGTATGGCCGAAAGCTATGAGATCTCCGAGGATGGCACCGTTTACACCATCAAGATCCGCCCCGGCCAGATCTGGGTCGATTCTCAGGGCCGCAAGATAGCGGATGTCACCGCCGATGACTGGGTGGCTGCCGCACAGCATCAGGCCGACCTGCAGGATTGCTACGACCTGAACAACTTCATTGCCGGTATGACCGAGTACCTCACCGGTGAGACCACCGATTTCAGCACCGTTGGTGTAAAGGCCGTGGATGATCTGACTCTCCAGTACACCCTGAAGGAGCCTGCCACCTACTTTATCAGCCTGCTCCAGAAGCATGCATTCCTGCCTTTGTGCCGGAGCTACTTCCTCTCCCAGGGCGGCGCATTCGGCCAGGCCGAGTTTGCTGAGGCTCAGGCCCAGCCCACCTATCTCTACGGTACCGATCAGAACCATATTGCCATCAGCGGCCAGTTCCTCTGCACCAACATGACGGAGAAGAACTCCATCACCTACGTGCTCAACGAAAATTACTGGAACGCTGCCAACGCTACTCTCAAGGGCGTTAAGTATGTTTTCAGCGACAGCAGCGACGTGAGCCGTACCTATGATGACTTCATCAACGGCGTCACCATGACACTGGGTCTGAACACCCAGCGTTTGGAGCTGGCCAAGCAGAAGGGTGACTTTGACAAGTACGCTTATGTTGGCGACGTAGGCCGGATTACCTTCCTGTTCTGGTTCAACCTGCATCGCCAGACCTACGCCAACATGGCGGATGGCGCTGCTCCCTCTCAGAAGACTGACGCCGAAAAGGCCGTCAGCTGCGCTGCTCTGCAGAATGCACATTTTCGCCGTGCTATCGGCCATGCCATCAGCCGCGGCGCTTACCTGGCCCAGAACGTGGGCGAGGATCTGGCCATGATGAGTGTGCGTAACACCCTCACCCCCGGCACCTATGTAAAGCTGGATGAGGATGTGACCATCGACATCAACGGCACTGCCACCACCTTCCCTGCCGGCACCTGGTACGGCGCTATCGTACAGGCTCAGCTGGACGCCGACAACGTAGGCGTTAAGGTATGGGATGAGAAGAACCTGTCCACCGATGGCTGGGATGCCTGGTACAATGTGGATATGGCCAAGGCTGAACTGCAGCTGGCCATTGAGGAGCTCAAGACCCTGGGTATCGAGGTCTCCAAGGAGAACCCCATCGTCATGGACTACCCCTATCCCGCCTACAATGAAGTGGGCCAGAACCAGGCTTACGTGCTCAAGACCTGCATCGAATCCGCTTTCGACGGCCTTGTGCGCTTTGATACGCTGGTGCTCAACAACGTTACCGAGTTCCAGAATGTGTTCAATAACACCAACAACGGTTCCGAGCACAATGCCGATATGGGCGGTTTGGGCTGCATCGGTTCCGATCACGGCGATCCCATCTGCTACCTCAACGGCATCCAGCCTTACGGCGATGGTTGGCTGACTCCCCGGATGGGTCTTTGGTAAGAATTACCGGTCTCCAGCTTACGGCAACGTAAGCCGCACAAGCCGAATGGAGGGAGCGCTCCCTCCATTCGGTCATACAAAAAGGGGTTCGCGCTATGAAGTATTTTTTCAAACGACTGCTCCGGGGCCTGTTCTCGGTAGTAGTCGCCATGTGTATCATCATCATCCTGCTGTTCTTCGTGCTGGATAAGACCCTTATCTTTGCCGAGGACGAGCAGTATGTAAAGCTCTCCAACAACCAGAAGATCACCTACATGTATACCATGTGGGAGAAGTACGGGTATCTGACCCGCGTGACCTACAATGACTATCTCAATGGTCTGGTAGATGCAGGAGAGATTACTGAGGAGGAGAAATCCGCCGTGGCCACCATCGGAAGAACCGCTGAGAAGGATTCCGATGAGGTCCGCAAGTATGTGGATCAGTTCACCAAGCTCTACGAATCCAAGGGATATACCATCTGCCGGCTGGATGCGGTCATGGCCAACAAGAGCCGAATCGCTACCGGCGGCGGACAGACACTTTTTGCTTATTTGAATACTCCCGTTCTTAAAAGGCTGGGAAGCTTCTTCTCCGGTCTGCTCACCTTTGACAATATTCACTATGTACAGGAGGATATTGGGGAGCGGAAGCTGACCTTCACCTTCTATGACCCGGTTTACGGCGGTGAAAAATTCTCCCCCGCCATCATCGGAAACGGTACATATCATAAATACCTGCTGTACTGCAACGATCAGTTCCCGTATATACACCAGAACTTCGTTAAGCTCCGTCTGGGGACATCCTTCACGGTAAACAAGGGCATCGATGCCTTTGAAACCATGACCCAGTCCCAGGGCACCTATGTGGTACACACCAACTATTATCCCACCGGATTGGTGGCGGAAAGCGCAGACGATCTGCACACCGCTACCTATATGGCCGGATCCAGAGAACTGAACCTGGTGTATGCCGATCAGTTTGACGACGATTACACCAATACCAATCTGGTCAAGGACAGCAGATCCAAGATCTACTACTCCTTTATCATCAGCATTCTGGGATCTTTGTTCACCTACCTGATCGGTCTTCCTCTGGGCATTCTCATGGCCAAAAAGAAGGATACCTGGGTGGATAATCTGGGCAACGCATATGTGATCTTCATGATCGCAGTGCCGTCTTTGGCCTATTACTTCATGTTCAAGGCCTTTGCCATCAATATCGGCCTGCCGGTCATCTTCTCTCTGGATAACCCGTCGGCACTTATGTATGTTACGCCGGTACTGGCCAGCCTGGCCGCTTCCGTAGCAGGTACCATGAAGTGGATGCGCCGATACATGGTGGATCAGATGAACTCCGACTATGTTAAGTTCGCCCGTGCAGGCGGTCTTACGGAGGGAGAGATCTTCACCAAGCATATCTTCAAGAATGCCGCCATCCCCACGGTTCATGGTATTCCCAATACCATCATCATGGCCCTGTCCGGTTCCATCATGATGGAGCGTATTTACGCTATCCCCGGCGTGGGCGGCCTGCTCATCCAGGCCATCGGCGCCTATGACAATGCCGTTATTCTGGGCGTAGCGTTCTTCTATGGCACGCTGTCCATTATCGGCTCGATCCTGGGCGATATCCTGATGTCCGTTATCGACCCCCGTATCTCCTATACATCCAAAGCGAGGTAAGCGCATATGATCGACACCAAAGAAAAACTGATCGACCTGAGCGACACGGGTCTTTCGGACGCAGAGCTCTTTGCCAGCTGTCCTCAGGATGCTTCCGCTGTGGAAAAGATCACCGCACCCAGGTATTCCTACTGGAAATCTGTGGGTCGGGTATTCTTCCATAAAAAGTCCAACATCGTGGTACTGCTGATGCTGGCTATCATCCTGGTGTTCACCTTTATCTATCCTTCTTTTGCAGGATTCGATAAATATGCCAACATCATGGATCCTTCGGCCAAGCATCTGACACCCGGTCAGGCCTTCCAGAAGTTCGGCTTCAGCATCCATTGGCTGTTTGGTACCGGCGAATCCGGCCAGTCCACCTTTGACGGCCTGTGGTACGGCGCCCGGATCTCTATTTCCATTGCACTGATCTGCGCCCTGATCAACTTTACCATAGGTATTCTGCTGGGCGCCGTGTGGGGCTTTTCCAAGAAAGTGGATATGGTGCTCAACGAGATCCGCAACGTTATCGTGGTGGTGCCCGGCACCTTCGTCACCTCCGTGCTGATGATGGTGTTCTCTCCCAGCTTCTGGACTTTGATCTTCTCCATGTGCATCACCGGCTGGATCGGTATTGCCTATTCCATCCGTACCCAGGTCATTATCATCCGGGACCGTGACTACAACCTGGCTTCCAAGTGCCTGGGTTCCTCTACACTGCGGATCGCTACCAAGAACATCCTGCCGTTCATGATCTCATTCATCGTGACTATGGCGGCCACTTCTCTGCCGGGTTACATCGGCTCTGAAGCCTTCCTGAGCTACATCGGCTTGGGTATTTCCGAGATGACCCTTGGTAAGATCCTCTTCAACTCTCAGGCAGCCATGGTTACCCCCGGCTGGGGCTGGGAATTCTGGTGCCCGGTCATGCTGTCCGCCTTCATTTCCATCGTTCTGTTCCTGGTGGGGCAGAGCCTGGGCGATGCGGCGGATCCCCGGACCCACATGCTGTAAGGAGAACCGGCTATGGAAGAAAAAAATGTTCTGTTGTCCATTAAGGACCTGTCCGTAAAGTTCCGGGTGCGCGGCCGTATCCTTACGGCTATCCGCAACGTATCCCTGGATATCTATGAAAATGAAACCATCGCCATCGTAGGCGAATCCGGCTGCGGCAAATCCGTGTTGACCAAGACCTTTGCGGGTATGCTGGACGGCAACGGCTTTATCGATAAGGGCGAGATCGTATTCAATGACGATTCCCTCACCAACATCTGTGCCCCCATGAACAAGGCGGCGGAAGTGATCATCCGTCAGGCTCGCAGAAAGCTGGATGAGTACTCCAAACTGGAGCTGGGTGCACCGATGTACCGGGCAATGCGCCAGCTGGAGAAGGAGCGGCAGGATCGCCTGACGCTCAGCGAAGAAGAGTCTGCGGCCTTTGAACTGCAGCGGCGGGAGCTGGTGTTCAACCGTACCGAAGCCCACAATCTGAAGCTGACACTGGACAGCAGCAGGGAGCGGGCGGAAATCCGGGAACTGAACAAGAAGATCGATGCGCTGGATAAGCAGATCAAGGCTCTGGACGAAAAGAAAAAGGCCACCATTGAGAATCACCGGAAAAAGACCACTCACGATGAAGCCTATAACCGCGGCTACAACGAGAGGATGCAGGGACTTAAGGCCCGGTACGAAAAGGACTGCGCAGGGGAGATCTCTCAGCAGACCAAGGAAAGAAACAAGCGCCTGGCTAAAGAGGTGTATCTTTCCATCAACCGCTATCCGGCTCACAAGCGGCCTCAGCTGCTGAATAAGCTCTATAAGTCCCTGAAGAAGGCCATGGAGATCGGCGCTGACCTGAACAATGATGTGCAGCTGAATCAGATCTTTGAAAATGCCATCTTCCGGGTCAAGTATTTGGAAGAGGACGGGAAGTATATTCGCGGCACGGCCAACCTGAACCTGGCCAAGAATAACTGCGTGTGCAACTGGACAAATATCCGCGGCGAACGTATCGCCACCATTTTCCAGGATCCCATGACCTCCCTGAACCCGATTTTGACCATCGGCAACCAGATCACCTCCGTTATCATCAAGCACCAGCACGTTTCCGAATCGGAAGCCCGGCGCAGGGCTATCGTGCTGATGAAGAAGGTAGGTATTCCCAATGCCGAAAACCGGTTTGACGATTATCCCTTCCAGTATTCCGGCGGTATGCGGCAGCGCATCGTTATTGCCATCGCATTGTCCTGCCAGCCCAAGATCCTCATCTGCGATGAGCCTACGACAGCGCTGGACGTGACCATTCAGGCACAGATCCTGCAGCTGATCAAGGATCTGCAGAAGGAATTCCACTACACCACCGTGTTCATTACGCACGATTTAGGTGTGGTGGCTAACGTGGCAGACCGGGTGGCCGTGCTGTATGCCGGGCAGATCGTAGAGATCGGCACCGTGGAGGAGATATTCTATGATCCCCGCCATCCATACACCTGGGTGCTGCTTTCCTCTCTGCCGCAGCTCAGCGATCCTCAGGCAGAGCTGTATTCCATTGCCGGAACGCCGCCTTCCCTGTACAACAGGATCATCGGAGACGCCTTTGCACCCCGGAATCCGTACTGCCTGAAGATAGATACCCTCAAGGAGCCCCCCATGTTCAAGGTCACGGAGACCCATTACGCCAAGACCTGGCTGCTGGATCCCCGCGCCCCCAAGGTGGAGAAGCCGGAGATTATCTGCTGCATCAACGGAACCCTGAGAAAAGTATTCAACATATAAAGGACGAACCGCTATGGCTAACGAAAACAAGAAAAAAACTCATGCGCATAGCTTCCCCGAGCACGGTCCCATTGCCGAAAACGGCAAGGAGATCCTCCTTTCCGTCCAGCATGTGGATATCAACTTCGGTAAGGGCGACAACCTGGTTCGGGCAGCCAAAGATGTGACCTTTGATATTTACAAAGGGGAGACCTTCTCCTTTGTAGGGGAATCCGGCTCCGGTAAGACCACTGTTGGCCGGGCTGTGATCCGGGCCAACCCCTGTGCAAAGGGCGCTATCTACTATAAAGGCGTGCGCATCTCCGGCAAGATCCCCAAGGCTTTGGACCGGCAGGTCATCCGAAACATCCAGATGGTGTTCCAGGATCCCGCCACTTCCCTAAACGAGCGGGCCACCGTGGATCAGATCATCTCCGAGGGTCTGCACAACTTCCATCTGTATGAAAACGAAGCGGATCGTGTCCGCAAGGTGGAAGAGATCATTGAGGAGGTGGGTCTGCTTCCCGAGCATCTGACACGGTATCCTCATGAGTTCTCCGGCGGTCAGCGCCAGCGTGTAGGTCTGGCCCGTGCCATGGTCATGGAACCGGAGCTGGTCATAGCAGACGAGCCCATCTCCGCACTGGATGTATCCATCCGCGCTCAGATCCTCAATCTGCTGAACAAGTTCAAACGGGAAAGAAACACTACCTGCCTGTTCATTGCTCACGACCTTTCCATCGTTCGGTATATTTCCGACCGTATCGGCGTTATTTACAAGGGGCAGATCGTGGAGATTGCTACCAGCGAGGAACTGTTCAACTACCCGCTGCACCCCTATACCCGGTCTCTGATCTCCGCCATTCCCCTGCCGGATCCCCGGTTGGAACGGAACAAGGTGCTCAACACCTATGATCCCTCTCAGCACAATTATACGGAAGCGGATCCTCCCAAGCTCACCCTTATCGGTCACGACCATTATGTGTATGGCAATACCGAAGAGCTGGAGGCATACAAAGCCCTGCGGGAAAAGAACGTGCCCCTGCACACCCTGTTCATCGTGGGCGTGAATGCAGAAGCACCGGAAGAAGGCCCTGCCGTAGACACCACTTCCAGAGAAGTTATTCTGGACAGGCCTGCCGGCGACAGAGGCAGCTTCTTCTACGGCTTGCTTAGCTTCCTGCTGCCCATTCCGGGTCTGCTGGCCGCTTATCTGTTCCGTAAGCATAACTATATGCGTAATTACAAGGTATGCAGAAAGGGAGCACTGGCTTCCCTCATATGTATAGGCGCATTGGGACTGCTGCTGGGGTTGCTGGTACTTATCGCACTCAAATAAGCAAAGAAAAGATACTGTGTGGGGGGGTATGTCCCCCCCACAAACCCATTTCAAAAAAATTGTAAAAAAATAAGTAAAAAAAGTTTTACAAACCAGTTGACGCTATACCCGTGCGGGGTATATAATCAAGATGCTCCTAGAGGGTATACAGGAAAAAATATTGGCATACGGTTCAAAACCGATGCCGGATTAGGGAGGTATCATGAAGCAATACAACGTAACCGGAATGAGCTGTGCAGCATGCAGCGCCAGGGTTGAGAAGGCCGTCACCAAGGTGAAGGGCGTCACCGGCTGCTCCGTGAGCTTGCTCACCAACTCCATGGGTGTGGAAGGCACCGCCAACCCCGCCGACGTTATCGCCGCGGTCACCGCCGCCGGTTATGGCTGCACCGAAAAGGGCGCCGCCACGTCCCAGAGCAGCTCTCAGGCTGCTGCCGAAGAGGCCCTCAAAGATAAGGAAACGCCACTCCTTAAGAAGCGCCTCATCTGGTCCGTCATCTTCCTGACCATCCTCATGTACTTCTCCATGGGCGTCAAGATGTGGAACTGGCCCTACCCCTCCTTCATGGCTGTTACCGCAGAGGATGGCGAGGTCATTTTCAACCCCATGATGGTCGCTCTCATTGAGATGCTGTTCACCATCATCGTCATGGTCATCAACAAGAAGTTCTTTATCAACGGCTTCAAGAGCCTCTGGCATCGTTCCCCCAACATGGATACCCTGATCGCTCTGGGTTCCACCGCCGCTTTTGTTTACAGCACCGAGCAGGTCTTTGAGATGACCATGGTTCTGGCAAAGGGCATGGTCCATCATGCACACATGATCGGTCACGGCCTGTACTTCGAGTCCGCCGCCATGATCCTGACCCTCATCACCGTAGGCAAGATGCTGGAAGCACGCTCCAAGGGCAAGACCACCGATGCTCTCAAGAGCTTGATGAAACTGGCCCCCAAGACCGCAGTGGTCATCCGCGACGGTCAGGAGCAGGAGATCTCCATTGATCAGGTGCAGAAGGGCGACATCTTTGTGGTTCGTCCCGGCGAGAATATCCCCGTAGACGGTATCGTTCTGGAAGGCCACAGCGCCGTAAACGAAGCCGCTCTTACCGGCGAAAGTATCCCTGTGGATAAGGCCGAAGGCGACACCGTTTCCGCCGCTACCCTGAACCAGTCCGGCTTCATTAAGTGCCAGGCCACCCGCGTCGGCGAGGATACCACCCTCTCCCAGATCATCCAGATGGTCAGCGACGCAGCCGCCACCAAAGCTCCTATCGCCAAGGTTGCCGATAAGGTTTCCGGCGTGTTCGTACCTGCCGTTATCAGCATCGCCATCGTCACCACCATCGTGTGGCTGATCATTGGTCACGAAGGCAAAATGGACGTTGGTTTCGCCCTGGCCCGCGGTATTTCCGTGCTGGTCATCAGCTGCCCCTGCGCACTGGGTCTTGCTACCCCCGTGGCCATCATGGTAGGCAACGGCATGGGCGCCAAGAAGGGCATCCTTTTCAAGACTGCCGTATCTCTGGAAGAAACCGGCAAGATGGATATCGTTGCACTGGATAAGACCGGTACCATCACCACCGGCGAACCCAAGGTCACCGATATTATCCCCGCTGCCGGCGTTTCCGAGAAGGATCTGCTGACCATGGCCTATGCTCTGGAAAGAAAGAGCGAGCATCCTCTGGCCCGTGCTATCCTGCAGAAGGCTGAAGAAGACAAGCTGGTTGCCGACGAAGTTTCCGACTTTGCGGCTCTCCCCGGCAACGGCCTGACCGCCACCTGGAAGGGCGCCAAGCTCACCGGCGGCAACTACAAGTTCATCAGCACCCAGAGCACTATTTCCAACACCCTGAAGGAGAAATCCGAGAAGCTGGCCGAACAGGGCAAGACCCCCTTGTTCTTTGCCAAGGACAATGACCTTATCGGTATCATCGCCGTTGCCGACGTTATCAAGAGCGACAGTGCTCAGGCCGTTAAGGAAATGCAGAATATGGGTATCCACGTTGTTATGCTCACCGGCGACAACGAGCGTACCGCCAAAGCCATCGGCGCCCAGGCCGGTGTGGACGAAGTCATCGCAGGCGTTCTGCCCGACGGTAAGGAAGCCGTTGTGCGTGAGCTGAAGAAGAAGGGCAAGGTTGCCATGGTAGGCGATGGTATCAACGATGCTCCCGCCCTGACCAGAGCCGACATCGGTATCGCCATCGGCGCCGGTACTGACGTAGCCATCGATGCCGCGGACGTTGTGCTCATGAAGAGCCGTCTCTCCGACGTACCCGCTGCCATCCGTTTGAGCCGCGCCACGCTGCGCAACATCCATGAGAACCTGTTCTGGGCCTTCTTCTACAACACCATCGGTATCCCCGTGGCCGCCGGATGCTTCATTTGGGCCGGCATCGAGCTGAACCCCATGCTGGGCGCTGCCGCCATGAGTCTGAGCAGCTTCTGCGTGGTTTCCAACGCTCTGCGTCTTAACTTCTTCAAGATGAATGACGCCAGCCACGACAAGAAGCGCAAGCACAAGGCTGTCAAGGCCGCTCCCGCTGGCCAGACCATCACCAAGACCATCAGCATCACCGGACTTATGTGCGGTCACTGCGAGAACACCGTAAAGAACGCTCTGGAAGCTATCCCCGGTGTGGAAGAGTGCGTAGCCAGCCACGAGAAAGCCAACGCTATCGTCACCCTGAGCAAGGACGTTCCCAATGACACCCTCAAAAAGGCCATTGAGACCTGCGGTTACGTGGTAAACAGCATCAACTAACAAGCTGACGCTGTGATATAAACCAAAAAAGAGAACTGAGAAGGGAGATTCAAGAACTATGAAGAAGCTCATGAAGATCGAAGGTATCCACTGCGGCGGTTGCGAAGGCCGTCTCAAGAGAGCTATGGAAGCCCTGCCCCAGGTAGAAGAAGCCGTTGCCAACCATGTGGACGGCACCTGCATCGTGACCCTCAAGGAAGCTGTTGCTGACGACGTTCTCAAGCAGACCGCCGAAGCCGCCAACTTCAAGGTACTGGGCATCGAGTAACAAAGTACTTGCATTCAACCAACAGAATTTTTTGAGAGGAGAATCATCACTATGAAGAAGCTCATGAAGATCGAAGGTATCCACTGCGGCGGTTGCGAAGGCCGTCTCAAGAGAGCTATGGAAGCCCTGCCCCAGGTAGAAGAAGCCGTTGCCAACCATGTGGACGGCACCTGCATCGTGACCCTCAAGGAAGCTGTTGCTGACGACGTTCTCAAGCAGACCGCCGAAGCCGCCAACTTCAAGGTACTGGGCATCGAGTAAGTCCATTCAGTAGTAGCCAAATTCATTTGATACCAGCAGGAGAGGCCCTGCCTGCCTCTCCTGCTGTGTATTTTTAGAGAGAAAATTTTTAAAAGGAGCATCTCCCAATATGTCCATGGAAAAGCATGATCCGCTGTACGCTGCCTATATCCGCATTCTGGAAGCAGAGCTGATCCCCGCCACGGGCTGCACTGAGCCCATTGCCATTGCCTATGCGGCGGCTAAGGCCCGCGCTGTTTTGGGGACGCTGCCCGAGTCCTGTCTGGTGGAGGCCAGCGGGAACATTATCAAAAACGTAAAGAGCGTGGTGGTGCCTAATACGGGGCATATGCGGGGTATCCCTGCCGCTGCTTCTGCCGGTATTGTGGCCGGGGATGCGGATGCGCAGCTTCAGGTGATCTCCAGGGTGAGCCCTGAGGCCAGAGAGCAGATAAAAGTTTACTGCGATACACACACCATTCAGGTGGTGCCCGCTCATAACGGAAAAGTTTTTTACATTGCCATCACGGTAAAGGCCGGGGATTCCAGCGCCCGTGTGGTCATTGAAGAGTTTCATACCAACATCACTCGGATTGAAAAGGACGGCGTTTGCCTCTTCTCCCAGGAGAGCACCGGGGCGCAGGCAGAGCAGCCCAATGCGGAAGCGCCTCACTATGAATGGCTATCTGTGGAAAAGATCCTGGAGTTTGCAGACTCTGTGGATCTCAAGGATGTGGAAGAAGTGCTGTCCAGGCAGATTGCCTACAACAGCGCCATTTCGCAGGAAGGCCTGAAGAACCCCTGGGGTGCCCAGATCGGCCGTACGCTGCTGAAGGAGCGGGGAGACGATATTCGGGTTCGGGCCCGTGCCATGGCGGCAGCAGGCTCTGATGCCCGTATGAGCGGCTGTGAGCTGCCTGTGGTCATCGTTTCCGGCTCCGGCAATCAGGGCATGACAGCCAGCCTGCCTGTGATCGCCTACGCGGAGGAGCTCAAGGCGGACAAGGATCTGCTGTACAGATCCCTGCTGGTGTCCGACCTGATCACCATTCACCAAAAGACCAGCATCGGCCGTCTGTCTGCTTTTTGCGGAGCTGTCAGTGCAGGCTGCGGGGCCGCAGCGGGCATTGCCTATATGCACGGTTACCGGCTGGAAGTAATTGCCCACACGGTGGTCAACACGCTGGCTATTCTTTCCGGCATGGTGTGCGATGGAGCTAAACCCTCCTGTGCGGCTAAGATCGCCATGGCTGTGGAAGCAGGCCTGCTGGGCTATGAAATGTATTTGAACGGAAAAAATCAGTTCCTGGATGGGGAAGGCATTATTAAAAAAGGCGTGGATAACACCATTGTTACCGTGGGCCGTATGGCACGCCTGGGAATGCGGGAAACCGACCGGGAAATTCTGGATATAATGACTGAAAACTGCTAACTTACTTACCCCTTCTGTTGCGGGATGTTTTGTCATGACTGCTCGTCCCCCTCATGGCAAAAACATCCCGCCTTTTCTGCTCAAACATAATGCAGGCCCATCTCCTTCAGAGAAAGGATGTACACAGCTTCAGCGCCCCTTTCCTGCAGAAGTGCGGCAATGTGCTCGCCTGCCTGCCGGAGCGCCGGCGTATCCGCCTGATTCAGGATAAATTGGGGATGATATGAGCCATAGCCTGCCCAAAGCAATTCGGCAACGGCGGCCTCATCCATGTTTTCCGGCAGTTTGGGGAGACGCTCCCGGGCCAAAGCCCAGCGATGACAGACCTGCTCTGCGGGGCGGTACAACCCGCTTAGCCCGGCTACCACAAAAATGTGACGGATCTCCGGCAGGAGCACGGGTTCCATATTGTTTGGGAATTTCAGCGGCAGCCGTCTGGAGCCGTCAGCCTCCACATACAGGCAGGGGACGGTGCTGACCAGCGTCTGCCATTGCGATTGACCGCCAAAGGTAAATTTGCCCCCTTCCAGACGACCGCAGACAGGCAGACGTCCGCTTTCAAGGATGGCAAGTATTTCTTCGGCTTTTGTCCCCTGCCACAAGGCCTGCCAGGATTTATCCGGGCGGAACATGTGGGTGGTGGTGGTCACGGCGGTCCTGCTGCCGGCGGCCAGAGCTTCCCGAGCCAGAGCATAGCATAAAGAGGTTTTTCCACCGCTGCCGCAAAGGGCCACAGGCCCCTGCCCGGGTGTCAGATTCAATAGTGCATGAAGGGAAAGCGTATCCATGGGCGTCTCCTTAAAGTGCGTATATACAGTATATCTGCGCTTCTTCAGAAACGCAACGGAGGAGACACCCACAAAAAACATATTTAGCACAACAAAATTTAATATAGGTTGCATCTCGCCTTAAGACCATGATACAATAAAAACCTATTTTTTAAGTAAAACGTTGATTTTCCGGTTGAATTACCCCAGGGGCCATGCTAAAATAAAGTAGCATTGATACTCGGATTGGCCCCCTTTTCCGGTTGCAGCATCCAAGAGGATGAAAAGATAGCAACAAAAACAATAAGGAGGAACCATTTTCATGAAGAAACTGATTGCCCTGTTCCTGTGCCTGGTCATGGTATGCGCCCTGGCTGCCTGCGCCGACGGGGAAGCAAAGAAAGGCGAAGAGGCAAAGTCTGATTTTAAAGTCGGCTTTATCTTCCTGCATGACGAAAACTCCACCTATGACCTGAACTTCATCAACGCCGCCAACGCTGCCAAGGCCGAATTGGGGCTTACCGATGACCAGGTCATTATCCGCAAGAACGTCCCCGAGGGACAGGAGTGCTACAACGCCGCCGCCGAGCTGGTGGATGAAGGCTGCGACATCATCTTTGCCGACAGCTTTGGTCATGAGGACTTCATGATTCAGGCCGCCAAGGAATTCCCCAACGTGCAGTTCTGCCATGCCACCGGTACCAAAGCACATACCGAGAAGATCGCCAACTACCACAATGCCTTTGCCCACATTTATCAGGGCCGTTACCTGGCAGGCGTGGCCGCCGGTCTCAAGATGAATGAGATGATCGCCGCCGGCAAGTTCACCGCAGAAGAAGCCAAGATCGGCTACATCGGTGCCTTCACCTATGCCGAAGTGGTTTCCGGCTACACCTCTTTCTTCCTGGGCGCCCGCTCCGTGTGCCCCACGGTCACCATGGATGTAACCTTCACCGGTTCCTGGTATGACGAGACCGCCGAGAAGGAAGGCGCTCAGGCTCTGATCGGCCGCGACTGCAAGCTGATCTCTCAGCATGCCGACTCCATGGGCGCTCCCACTGCCTGTGAGACCGCCGGTATCCCCAACGTCTCCTATAACGGCTCTACCGAAGCTGCCTGCCCCAACACTTATATCGTATCCTCCCGGATCGATTGGACTCCCTACTTCGTGTTTGCCATCAAGGCAGCCATGAACGGCGAAGAGATCCCCTATGACTGGTGCGGCGGCCTGAAGGAAGGCTCCGTTGTTCTTACCGACATCAACACCAATGTAGCCGCTGAGGGCACCGCAGAAAAGCTGGAAGAAGTTAAGAAGGGTCTGGAAGACGGCACCATCCATGTATACGATGTGACCACCTTCACCGTAGACGGCAAGCAGTTGGACAGCTACCTGGCCGACGTGGACACCGATCCTGCCTATGAAAAGGACACCGAGGTCATTCATGACGGTTACTTCGATGAGTCCAACTACCGCAGCGCACCTTACTTCGATCTGCGCATCGACGGCATCAACCTGCTGGACGAGAAGTATTAATCGCATAGCATCTTAAGCTGACGGGGAGTCCCGCCCTTATGGGACGGGACTCCTTTTCATATCCAAATCCCTCCGGCCATCCGGAGAAAAACAGGGGGACGCACTTGGAAACGAACATAGCGGTCAAAATGCGGGGCATTACCAAAGTCTTTGGCTCCATCGTGGCAAACGACAAGGTGGACCTGGACATCCGCCGGGGAGAGATCCTGGCGCTGCTGGGAGAAAACGGCAGCGGCAAGACTACGCTGATGAATATGCTCTCCGGCATTTATTTTCCTGACGACGGGGAGATCGAGGTAGACGGAAAGCCCGTTACCATCGGCAGTCCCAAGGATGCTTTCGACCTGGGCATAGGCATGATCCACCAGCACTTCAAGCTGGTAGACGTGCTGACGGCGGCGGAAAACATTATTTTGGGTCTTCCCGGAAAGCAGCGGCTGGACATGAAGGCCGTGGCGGAGGAAATCAAAAAGATTTGCAGCCAGTATGGCTTTGAGGTAGACCCCAACCAGAAGATCTATAATATGTCCGTTTCCCAGAAGCAGACCGTAGAGATCGTCAAGGTACTCTACCGGGGGGCAGATATCCTGATTCTGGATGAGCCTACCGCCGTGCTGACCCTTCAGGAGACGGAAAAACTGTTTGCCGTCCTGAAGAACATGAAAAAGGCTGGCAAAGCCGTGGTCATCATCACCCATAAACTCAACGAGGTGGAGGAGATCAGCGATCGTGTGGTAGTTCTGCGTCACGGGAAGTTTATCGGAGATCTGATCACACGAAACACCAACGCCCAGGAGATGACAAACATGATGGTGGGCCGGCAGGTGACACTGAATATCGACCGGCCGGAGCCTGTGGATCCCAAGCCTCGTATTCAGGTGGAAAATCTTACCGTCCGCAGTGAGGACGGAGTGCTGAAGCTTAAGGACGTTTCCTTCACCATCAACAGCGGAGAGATACTGGGCATCGCCGGCATTTCCGGCAGCGGTCAGAAAGAGCTCCTCGAAGCCATTGCGGGGCTCCAACCGGCAGAAAAGGGCAGCGTCAGGTTTGTGGATGATGCAGGCCGGAGCAGCGAACTGCTGGGGCTGGATCCCCTGAAGATAGAAGAAAAGGGCGTGACCCTTTCCTTTGTGCCGGAGGACCGGCTGGGCATGGGGCTGGTAGGCAATATGGACCTGGCAGACAACATGATGCTCCGCTCCTTCCGTAAGGGAAAGACCGCTTTTACCGACCGCAAGACACCTTACAACCTGGCGGATCAGGTGGTCAAGGAGCTGGAAGTAGTGACCCCCGGCATCTCCACACCCGTGCGGCGGCTTTCCGGCGGCAACGTACAGAAGGTATTGGTAGGGCGGGAGATCTCGCTGGCCCCCAAGGTGCTGTTGACAGCTTATGCGGTGCGGGGACTGGATATCAACTCCTCCTATGTGATCTACGATCTGGTAAATAAGCAGAAGCAGAAGGGCGTGGCCGTAGTCTTTGTCGGCGAAGATCTGGACGTGCTGCTGGAGCTGGCAGACCGTATTCTGGTGCTTTGCGACGGAAAAGTCAGCGGCATTGTGCCGGGCCGCGGGGCAGATAAGCGCACCGTAGGCATGATGATGACCCGCTTGGGAGGTGAACAGACCCATGAGTAACAACCTGAAGAAAAAGAACCGGGAGCCCCTGATCCATATTACCAAGCGGGCGGCTCTTCCCTGGCCCAAAGCCTGGGCCATTCGTGGTATTGCTCTGATACTGGCGCTGATACTATGCGCCCTGATTACCACGGTGTTCACCGGTGAAAATCCCATTGCCGTATACAAGGCAATCCTGCAGGGGAGTTTCGGTACCCCCCGGAAAGCATGGGTACTGTTTCAGAATCTGGCCATCCTGCTGTGCGCTTCCCTGGCGGTGACGCCTGCCTTTAAGATGCGCTTCTGGAATATCGGCGCAGAAGGTCAGATCCTTATGGGCGGTCTGGCCAGCGCTGCCTGCATGATCTGCCTGCGGGATATCTTTCCCAACTGGCTGATCATTGTGTGCATGGTGGTTTCCAGCATTGCCGCCGGAGCCATATGGGCGGGAATTCCCGGCTTCTTCAAGGCCAAATGGAATACAAACGAAACTCTGTTCACCCTGATGATGAACTATATTGCGACCCAGCTGGTGGCATTTTTTGTCATCGTGTGGGAAGTGCCCAAGGGCGCCGGTAAGATCGGGATCATCAATCAGGGTACCCAGCTGGGGTGGCTGCCCCAGATCGGGAGCTACAAATATCTGCTGAACGTGCTGGTGGTAGCGGCTATTACCGTGTTCATGTTCATCTATCTGCGCTACAGCAAGCACGGCTATGAGCTCAGCGTGGTGGGCGAAAGCGAGCGCACCGCCCGGTATGTGGGCATCCACGTGGAAAAGGTAATTGTCCGCACCATGCTTCTTTCTGGAGCCATTTGCGGCATTACGGGTCTGCTGCTGGTGGGCGGCACGGATCATACTCTGACCACCACCATTGCCGATGGAAGAGGCTTTACCGCCGTAATGGTCAGCTGGCTGGCCAAGTTCAACCCGTTTTTGATGATCTTTACCAGCTTCCTGCTGGTACTGCTGGGCAGGGGCGCTTCGGAGATCTCCACCAAATTTGGCCTGAACCACTCCTTTGCCGATATACTGACGGGCATCATCCTGTTCTTCATCATCGGCAGCGAGTTCTTTATCAGCTATCAGATTCACTTCCGCAAATCCGCAAAGAAGGAGGGCGCAGCCAATGTTTGATTTCTTTGCTTTCTTTCCCCGGGCAGTAGCCCAGTCCATCCCGCTGCTGTTCGGCAGCACCGGTGAGACCCTGACGGAGAAATCCGGCAACCTGAATCTGGGTATTCCCGGCATCATGTATGTAGGAGCCATCAGCGGCGTTATCGGCGCCTTCTTCTATGAGCACACTGCGGGAGCCGCCAATATGAACGCTTTTCTGGCTATCAGCATTCCGATGCTGTGCTCCCTGCTGGGGTCCTTTCTTATGGGATTGCTGTACTGCTTCCTGACCGTAACGCTGCGAGCCAACCAGAACGTTATGGGTCTGGCCCTGACCACCTTTGGCGTGGGCTTTGGAAACTTCTTTGGAGGATCTCTTATCAAGCTTACCGGCAGCGAGGTACCTTCCATTGCTCTTTCCGCTACCAGTCTGTATTTCAGCCGTTCCCTGCCTTTTGCCGATAAGCTGGGCGTGGTGGGCAAGCTGTTCTTCAGCTACGGATTCCTGGCATATCTGGCGGTGATCATTGCGCTGATCACTTCCTACATACTCAAGCGCACCCGTATCGGACTGAACCTGCGGGCTGTAGGCGAAAGCCCCAAAACGGCGGATGCAGCGGGTATCAACGTGACCAGGTATAAATACGTTGCCACCTGCGTGGGCAGCATGATCGCCGGTCTGGGCGGCTTATATTACATTATGGACTATGCCTGCGGCGTGTGGAGCAACGATGCCTTTGGCGACAGAGGCTGGCTGGCCATTGCACTGGTCATCTTCACCATCTGGCGGCCCAATGTGGGGGTGCTGTCCTCCATTCTGTTCGGGGGATTGTACATTCTGTATCTGTATCTGCCTACCGGCGCCAACTTTGCGGTAAAGGAGCTGTATAAAATGCTGCCTTATATTGCCACCGTTATCGTGCTGGTGGCCGTATCCCTGCGCCGCCGCCGGGAGGATCAGCCTCCTCAGAGCCTGGGTATGCCTTATTTCCGGGAGGAGCGTTAGTCTGCACGTACATACACGGGAGCCGGGTTATTCCGGCTCTTTTTTCATGCCTGGGAAGGGGTTCGGGATGGCGCTGTGTGGGAAAACGTTTATATAACGGTCAACGGTATGCAAGAACCGCAGTTATGTGAGAAAGCGGCATTTCATAGACTTTTGCAGCATTTTGGCACATGTTCGCTCAAACGGAAAAGCAAGGCGCGGCTAAGCCTATCGGGAAAAGACACAAAAGCGGGGCTTGCCGCTTAAATGGAGCTTCGTACGTTCAGTTCGTTCAGGTAAAGTGTAAAAGCACAAAAAAGCCTCCGGAAGTGCCGGAGGCAGGGAAAGAACCAAGGTCAGCGTTTGCGGTGCAGCAGCAAGGCCGCCAGCAGGCAGGCAAGACCTACCAATGTCAACCCCAGAAGTATATACAGAGCAATGCGCAAGGGCGCTGGGCGGGCAGCTGGAAGGGGATCCGCTACCGTTTGAAGCGTTTGAACGCTGGGGACGGCTGAAGGAGAGGAAGGCAGAAGCAGGGGCCCCGAGGCCGTGGAAAGCATCGTATCGGAAATAACCTGTCCCTTTGCATCTGCAAAGGTCAGAGCTGCATTCTGGATAGAAAAGATCAGAGCATCTCCCGGGAGGGCAGACTCCTGAAGGGCAAAATACAGGGTCAGAACATCCTCTTCCGTCCGGCAGGGAAAACCACTGGCAAAGGCCAGCCGCACCGTTCCCGGTTCCTGCCCGTTTACCACCCAGGTCTGGGGTTCCTCCTGCCCGGAAGCAGGATCTGTGTACTGGCAGCCGTAAGTTTGCGCAAGTGTTTCCCCCGTGCCCAGGTAGGTCAGCCGGGCGGCGTCATAGCCAATGTCCAGCTGTGCACTGCAAAGAAACAGGGTCTCATTCAACCCATCCCCCGCAAGCCGCAGGGGCAAGGCCAACACATCCTGCCCTTCCAGCAGCTGCATATAAACGCTGCCGTCTCCCTGCGGCAAAGAAAGGGTTAGGCCAGTCTCACCATAGGAAATACGAAGGGGCAGACACAGCAGCAGGCATATGCAGCAGGCAGCCCAAAGCCGTTTTATGGATGTAAGCAATCGTTTCATGGGTTCATGGTATCATAAAGCGTATAAAAAGCAATGGAAACGGGGGAAAGTTATCACTTCCGAAACAGTTTGTACGCATATTTGCGCCGAGTTTTCCCTGTATTTCCGGAAAATGGATATTGCATTACTGATTGACGGTGAACAGCGAATAGAAATACCCCTTCCGGGCCATCAGCGTTTCAAAATCACCCTGCTCAGCAATGCGGCCGTTCTTCAGGCAGAGAATGGAATCGCAGCGGCGGAGCATACCGCCATCCATATTGTGAGTGACTAAAATGCGGGTCATCCCTTTCAAATCCAAAATGGATTCCGTAACGGTGCGGGCTGTTTCCGCATCCAGGGCGGCGGTACCTTCATCCATCAACAGCACAGGGGAATGGCGCAGCAGGCAGCGGGCAATGGAGATCCGCTGCTTTTCTCCGCCGGAAAGGCCGCAGCCATTCTCTCCACAATGGTAGTCCTCGCCCCGTTGCTCCAGAAGAGGCCTTAAACCGGAAAGCTCTATGGCACGCTCTACCTCCTCTTGAGGGAATTCCCGGAACATGGTGATATTGCTGCGGATGGAGCTGTTGAAAAGAAACACATTTTGCTGGATCTGAGAAACAAGCTCATAAAGGGAAGCGGTGTTTACGGTGCGCAGCTCCCGGCCATCGTAAAGAATATCCCCGGTGTAATCGCTGCTGGCCCCCATAAGCAGGTTCAGCAGGGTGCTCTTGCCGGAGCCGGAAGCCCCTACCAGAGCGTAGCTTTTCCCGGATGCAAAGGCTGCATCTATATTTTGAAGAACAGGGGTATCCGCTTCATAGCCAAAGGTCACCTGCCGCAGCGTGATCCCGGAGTTCAGGACTTTGGGGATATCCGTCCCTTTGTCCCGGAGATTCGCACTTAAAGCGGTATCCAGCTTCCGCATCAGGCCTCTGGCTGCTCTGAGGTTGGACAGCGTTTCAGGAAAGTCGGTTATGGTGGACATCATCTGCCCCATCAGGTTCCCAAAGGCAATAACCATACCGGGGGTCACGGCATTGCCGGTATGGGCCAGCCAGGCGCCAAAGATAAATACACCCAGCTGGGCGGTGATACTGGCCATGGAACTGATACAGTAAATAAGGATGGACAGGCGCATACGCCGGGCTTTAGCGGCTTCCGCTTCCCGGCTGCTGATTTCGTACTGCCGCAGGATCTGCTTTTCCGCCTTAAAACTTTTTATTATGGAAAAACCCGCCAAAGCATCACGAAGCGTTTCCATATAGCCGGCATTTTTATCGGAAACGGCCTTTTCGGCAGGAGCCATGCGAGCGCCGGTGGCAAAGGCCGCCGCCAGGGGCAGCAGGGAGAAGACTATGGCAGCCGCCGTCAGCAGGGGGCTGTACAGCAGCATGGTGGCCAACATCCCTACTCCATACAGGATATAGGAGAACAGCAGGGTAAGGCCCCGCACATATTTTTCTTCAATGATGGCAGCATCGTTGCTCAGGGCAGAGAGATATGTAGCTGTGCCTTCCCGGGAGAAAGCGGCTATACTCTTTTGCAGCAGCCGGGAAAAGGCGGCTTCCTTATATTGCCCCATGGCCCGGGCCTGGAACCGGGGACGAAAAAATCCCCACACGCCGCCATAGAGCAGCAGCAGCCCCAATAACGCTGCCGTCAGCCATAACAGCGTCCCAAAGGGGAGAGCGCTCCCGCCGTCTAGCATGGAATCTACGATTAGCTGCAGCAGCACGGATAGGAAGAGCGTCAGCGCAAGATCCAGCAGCAAACCCAAAATACTCCCGGCCAGATTCCCAAGGTTCTTGCGAAACAGTTCATTTTTTAAAGAAGAGGAAGCGGTGTTTTGAATTGCGGAAGATTTCTTTTTCATAAAACGGATCCTTTCCTGCTTTGATGATTTCAGCATACGGAAAGGAAGCGGTTTATACAAGCAACCGACCGTTGGACAGGGCACGCAGGAGGATACCATTGGTTACCTTTGCTCCAATATCAGGCAAAGACCTTCAACCTGGGGTTGAAGGTCATCAGAGCAAAGGATATGGGGACGTCTGTACTTAAAAAACAGTACTATCAGTATTACAAATAATTGTCTTGACGGTATGAGTAGTGTGTTTTCATTCGGACTGTCATCCGTTATAATAAAAGCAGTAAAAGAAAAGGGGGCGGTCATATGACTATCCAACTGGCACAGAATATCCGTACTTTCCGCAAGCAGCGGGCTCTGACCCAGGAGCAGCTGGCCGAGGTGCTGGGGGTCACGGTGGGCGCGGTATATAAGTGGGAAGCGGGGCTTTCCCTGCCGGAGTTGACCATGCTTATGGAACTGGCCGTTTTCTTCGATACTTCTGTGGATGTGCTGCTGGGGTATGAACTGCAGGATAACCGCCTGGAAGCCACAGTGGAACGACTGAAGAACTTCCGGATCCAAAAGAACCGGGAAGGTCTGGGCGAAGCGGAAAAGGCTCTCAAGAAGTACCCAAACTCCTTTGAAATAGCTTATCAGGCGGCTGCCATATACCAGTGCTTCGGCACGGAAAGCGGCGAAAAGCAACTGCTGCACCGGGCCATGGAGCTGCTGGAAGGAACCAGAAAACTTTTGCCCCAGAATAAGGATCCGCGTATTAACGACAGCACCCTTTGCGGAGATATGGCGGGGATCCTCTTTTGTCAGAAACGGCCTCAGGATGCGGTAGAGCTGCTGCAAAAACACAATGCCAACGGTATTTACAGTGATCTTATAGGGAATATTCTGGCGGGGGACTGCCATCGCCCGGAGGAGGCGCTGCCTTATCTTTCTGAAGGACTGCTTCGAAGTATTGCCAGTCTGGTTCGTATTGTTATGGGATACACCAATCTGTATCTCAAGCGAAAGGACTATGCCTCTGCACAACTGGTGCTCACCTGGGGCATCAGCCTGTTTTCCGGATTGAAGGATGGGGAAAAGATCAGCTTTCTGGATAAACTCAATGCGGTGCTGTTGATCTGCCTGGCCTTTGCACAGTGGAAAACCGGGGCGGAGGAGAAAGCCGGAAGCACACTTATCCAGGCCAGAACTTCGGCGCGTATCTTTGATGCAGCCCCGGAATACCGGCCGGATGCGCTGCGGTTCATCATGCCGGGAGAACAGGCTGGAGTCTATGACGATTTGGGACTTACGGCCCAAGACGGTGCGGAAAATGCAGTAGCCTCCATGGAGGATCCGACATTTGCAGCTTTGTGGCAGGAGGTATGCGCATATGAAGCATAGATCTTTGAAAAAGCAGTTAACGGCACAGTTTTACAGGGGGAATCTGCCCGCCTTTGCGCTGGCCGTATTTGCAGCCCTGGCGGGAGGATCCTTGAATCTGATCGTTTCCTGGATCATGCAGCAGCTTATAGATACGGCGTCCGGGGTGCCGGGGGCCATGTCAGTAGAAACACTGGCAAAGATAAGCGGAGCCTTTGTGCTGCTTTGCATCCTGCTGTTTTTACTGAAGTATGCTTCGGAGCCCCGGTTTATAGAGCGGGCACTGCGGCAGTATAAAGAGTTCGCTTTTGAACGGCTTACGCAGAAGAGCATCTCTTCCTTTCGGGAGGAGAGTACGGCAGCCTATCTTTCGGCCCTGACCAACGATGCAGGGAGCATAGAGGCAGAGTATCTTTCCCAGCAGCTGTCCATCATTACCAAGACAGTGACCTTTGCGGGTGCTTTGGGCATGATGCTCTGGTATTCGCCCCTGATGACGGCCATTGCCGTAGGAGTGACGGTGCTGCCGCTGCTGGCATCCCTATTGACCGGGAGCCGCCTGCAGGGAGCGGAACGGCGCGTTTCAGACCAGAACCGGAACTTTACCGCCGCTCTGACGGATTGCCTCAGCGGCTTTGCGGTGGTCAAAACCTTCAAAGCGGAGCGGGAGATCTTTCGGCTGTTTGCGCAGAACAACCGGGCGCTGGAGGAAGAAAAGTTCAGTAAGCGGCGGCTCAAGATCCTGGTGGGCATGATCGGCGGTGTTACAGGGATCGTGGCCCAGTTGGGGGTATTTCTGGCAGGCGCTTATCTGGCGCTTACGGGAAGCGGGCTTACGGCGGGTACGGTGATCCTGTTTGTAAACCTGATGAATTTTATGATCGATCCGGTGGCGGAACTGCCCGCCCTGCTGGCAGGCCGTAAGGCGGCCATGGGACTGATAGAAAAACTGGCGGAGGCGCTGGAAAAGGATCCGGCGCCAAAGGGCGGAGAGAATCTGCCTGTATTGGAACGGGAGATACGGCTGGAGGGCGTTTCCTTCAGCTATGACGGGCAGAAGCAGGTGCTCCATTCCCTGTCCGCTCGGTTTGAAGCCGGAAAAGCCTATGCGCTTGTGGGAGGCAGCGGCAGCGGGAAATCCACCCTGCTGAACCTGCTCATGGGTGCGGGAGCGGCCTATGAAGGGAAGATCCTTATGGACGGGCGGGAGGTAAGGGACCTGTCGCCGGAGTCTTTGTATGGGCTCATGTCGGTGATACAGCAGAATGTATTTGTGTTCAATGCTTCCGTTCGGGATAATGTGACCATGTTCCGCAGTTTTCCACAGGAGGAATTGGAGCAGGCCATGGGCCATGCGCACCTGACGGAACTGCTGCAGGAGCGGGGAGAAAACTACATTTGCGGGGAGAACGGAAAAAATCTTTCCGGCGGAGAGAAACAGCGTATATCCATTGCCCGGAGCCTGCTGAAAAGATCCTCCGTCCTGCTGGCGGACGAAGCCACTGCGGCGCTGGATGCCCAGACGGCCCACCAGGTCACATCCGATCTGCTGGATCTTACCGGAGTGACCAGGATCATTGTGACTCACGGACTGGAGGAATCTCTTTTGCGCCGGTATGACGGGATACTGGTTTTGAAGGACGGCCGTATTGCCGAAACCGGAACCTTTGACGAACTGATGGAAAAGAAGGGATACTTTTATGCCCTGTTTACCGTGGCGCAATAAAGACGGAAAAGGGGTATCCGCAAATCGAATTGCATGGGGCAGCATGGACTATACAGATAGTCCATGCTGCCGTTTTTTCAGGATACAGCGTTGTATACCAATATTCCGTTTGTTTTGCTGCAGGTGTACAAAATATGGGTATTCAGCTTGAACAGAGGCACAAAAACGAAATTCCGTACAAATAAATAGACATGAACGGAATTTTGGCTGCGCGGTCGGCATACAAAACTCCTGCCTTTACTTGCCTGCAAAGGCAAGAGTGGCATTTTTTACGATTTTATGCTACCATGATACATCAAAAGGAAGGAGAGGCGCTTATGGAATTCGGGGAAAAACTGCAGCTGCTCAGAAAAGAACGGGGACTCACGCAGGCAGAACTGGCGGAACAGCTGTTTGTTTCCCGGGCGGCTGTTTCCAAGTGGGAATCCGCCGGGGATATCCGGGGATCGATTCGCTTAAAGCCATTGCCAAATACTTTTCCGTATCCCTGGATTCTCTGCTTTCCTGCGATACGGTGCTGGCCATTGCAGAGGAAGACGGCAGGCAGGCGCAGAGCCGCACCTGCAGTCTGGTTTTTGGCTTATTGGATATAAGCGGAGTGCTGCTGCTCTTTCTCCCTGTCTTTGGAGAAAGGACGGAAGACGCAGTGAGGAGCGTTTCGCTGCTTGTCCTGCAGGGAACATCTCTTTATATGCGGGCCGCCTTTTTTGCGCTGATCGCCGTCTCACTGCTTTGGGGAATATTGCTTCTGACCCTGCAAAACAGTGCCTTCTCTTTCTGGCAGCGATGGAAGGACAGGGGGTCTCTTGCCTTGAGTGCCGCCGGGACGCTGCTGTTTATGGCAGGCCGCCAGCCTTATGCAGGCGCTTTTACTCTGGTTTTTCTGCTGATCAAGGTGCTTTTGTTGATGAAACGCTCCTGATACGTTTCGTATCCCTGCCGTGACGACAGGTTTCTTTTCTTTTTCGCTCCCTGCTGGCAGACTGTAGGAGACATCTGCCATACATGGAGGAGGAAAGAAACATGAATCGTCACATGGAACAAACAACTTTTTTTCAGGCGCTGGGTGCATTGGCTGCTTTTATGTTGTGGACGGCGGCGATCTGCTATGTGGACGTGCGGCCCATAGGGCCGGAAGGGTCCGCCGTGGGCTTTGCGGCGCTGAACGGCGCCTTTCACCAATTTACAGGGGTACATATGGCGTTGTATGTCATTACGGACTGGTTGGGGCTGTTCCCTGTAGCCGTTGGCTTTGCCTTTGGGCTGCTGGGCTTGAAACAGCTGCTGCAGCGGAAGCGTTTGCAGCTGGTAGATCCGGACATACTGGCGCTGGGGGCCTTTTATCTGCTCGTTATCGGGATGTATCTGCTGTTTGAAAAGCTGGCTCTCAACTACCGGCCCGTACACATCCAGGGGATTTTAGAGGCATCCTATCCTTCTTCCACCACGTTGCTGACCCTGTGCGTTATGGGTACGGCCCGTATGCAGCTGAAACGACGCATCCGCAGACCCCGGCTGCAGAAAAATCTGTTGTGGGCGGTGGATCTGTTTACCGGCTTTATGGTAACGGGCAGACTTTTTTCAGGTGTTCACTGGCTCACGGATATTGTGGGCGGCATATTCCTCGGCGCAGGGTTGCTGTTGCTGTATCGCTGGGCAGCAGAGTTGCTTTCCAGGAAACTGTGCGGGCAGAACCGATCCTGATGTGCACACGGGCACAATAAGTGGGTGCCGCCGCAGCATAAAAACGCCTTAAAGAGGCGATTTCGGGCAGAAGGCTTTTTGTATAGCTGCACCGGTTCGTCTTTTAAGGCGTTTTGAGCATATAGGGATAAAATTGACAGGGGTGATCTGCGGGGTTACTGACGGTAGGTGCTTAAAAAGTCACGCAGGGAAACGGCCGCTTCTTCCAGCACTTCCATGCGGGGCAGGTAGACCACACGAAAATGGTCCGGGTGGATCCAGTTGAAGCCGCTGCCATGCACGATAAGGATCTTCTTTTCCCGCAGCAGATCCAAGGCAAAGCGCTCATCGTCCATTATATTGAACTTCTTTGCATCCAGCTTGGGGAAGATATAAAAGGCGGCCTTGGGTTTCACGGCACTGAGCCCGGGGATATCGTTCAGCGCCCGGTATATATATTCCCGCTGTTCATAGATGCGTCCGCCCGGTTCCAGATACCGCTCCACGCTTTGATACCCGCCCAACGCCGTTTGAACGATGGACTGAGCCGGTACGTTGGAGCACAGCCGCATATTGGAGAGCATGTTGATTCCCTCTATATAATCTTTGGCCACACTTTTGCGGCCGCTGAGGATCATCCAGCCAATGCGGAAACCCGCTATCATATGGGACTTGGAAAGCCCGCTGAAGGTCACGCAGAACACATCCGGAGCCAGGGAAGCGATGGATACATGCTTTTCCCCGTCCATGACCAAACGATCATAGATCTCGTCAGAAAAGAGGATCAGGTGATGCAGCCGGGCCAGTTCGGCGATCTGCTCCAGCAGTTCCCTGGGATACAGGGCGCCTGTGGGATTGTTGGGGTTAATGACAACGATGGCTTTGGTCCGGTTAGTGATCTTCCGGCGGATATCCTCTATATCCGGGTACCAGTCGGCGCTTTCATCGCAGATATAGTGTACGGCAGTGCCCCCCGCCAAAGTTACACAAGCTGTCCACAAGGGATAGTCCGGAGCGGGGATCAGCACTTCGTCTCCGGCGTCCAGCAGGGCAGACAGACTCAGGTTGATCAGTTCGCTGACGCCGTTGCCTGTATAGATATCCTGTATCTCTACCCCTGGGATCCCTTTAAGCTGGGCGTACTGCATAATGGCCTTCCGGGCAGAAAACAGCCCGCGGGAATCGGAATAGCCTTCGCATTGGGTAAGCTGCTGCCCCATGTCATAGATCACTTCATCCGGCGCACGGAACCCGAAGGGAGCGGGATTGCCGATGTTCAGTTTGAGAATATGGGTGCCTGCCTGCTCCATGCGGGTGGCTTCGTCCAGCACGGGTCCCCGGACGTCATAGAGCACATGCTCCAGCTTGCGGGATTTGCTGAAGGAATAAGACGGCTCCTCTTCCTTTTGTTCGCGGGAAAGGGGAACTGCCGGAGCGGGTGGATCCAGCTCCACCTGTCCCAGAAAATAGGCGGGATGGGTGCCCAGTACTCCCGCCAGACCTTCCAGCACGCCTTTGCGGGGAAGTGTCTTTCCGGAAAGGTACTGGCTTACCTGGCTTTTGCCTAACTTCAGCCCCCGGCTGTCAGCCAGGCGGATCAGCTCCGCCTGTGTGAGTCCCCGCTGTTCCATGGCCTGCCGAAGTTTATCCGAAAAGACTTTTGCGTTCATTTTTAACCTCCCATAAAGAAAAACAGTTCAAAATGCAGATAATATATTATTTATTGCCCATGATACCATGAGGAATGCAGACTGTCAATCTGAAATATGTTCATTTTTATAAGGGAATAGTTCAGAATGAAACGAGAATGAAACATTCAGTACAGGAGCGTGCCGAAAAACAAACCGGATAAAGCCGCAATGAGCGTGCAGAGCAGGGCGGCCGGCAGAGTATACCGGGAGCGTCTTATGCCCGCTGCGCCGAAGTACAGTCCCAGCGTGTAAAAGATGGTTTCCGTAGAGCCCATGAGCACCCCCGCCAGATGCCCCACCAGCGAATCCGGCCCAAAAGCTTCATACAGCTCCGCCGTCATGCCCGCCGCCGCACTGCCGGAGAGAGGCCGCAGCAGCAACAGGGGCAGCAGACGGCTGTCCAGCCCCACTTTGCCGCACAGGGGCGCAACCCAGGTGCAAAAAGCATCTAAGGCTCCGCAGCTGCGTATAAGAGAGATGGCCGTAAGCATGGCGGCCATAGAGGGTAGGATGCGGCCCAACAGAGGAAGGCTTTTGGCGGCGCCTTCCAAAAAGGCAGAGAATACAGGAACCTTTTTATACAGCGCCCACAAAAGCAGCGCCATAATAAGCAGCGGCAACAGGGCAGAACTCATGCTTTTTTCCTCCCCAACAACAGGCACAGAAGTATGGCCGCTCCCGTGGCGCAGGCAGAGGAAAGGAGCGTAGGCAGCCATACGGAGGCAGGGTGCAGGCTGCCGTAGGCCTGACGCATGGCCAGCTGACCGGTGGGCAGCAGCTCCAGACAGGCGGCGTTAAGGATCAGCAGGGCGCACATTTCATGAGTAGCGGTGCCGGGAACGGGGTTTTCCTGCTCCATCAGCTCCATGGCTTCCAGACCAAAGGGGGTAGCGGCATTGCCCATGCCCAAAATATTGGCGGCCAGATTCATGGTGATGGCGGGGGCGGCCTTCCCTGCCCGGGGAAAAAGCTTTTTAATGACGGGGGCCAGAAGCCGGGAAAGACCTTCCATAAGTCCCGCCCGGCTGCCTACCTCCATAAGCCCCAGCCAGAACATATAACCGCCCCACATTTTCAAGCAAAGAGTTACGGCTTCGCTGCCTCCCAGCAAAAGGGCAGCCATGGCTGCTTCTCCGCCCTGGGTAAGCAGCGTCCACAAAATACCTGCCAGCAGCAGTCCCACAAACAGAATATCCATACCCATGGGTATGCTCGAACAGAAGCAAAAAAGCATACTTTTTGCAAATTATTTTCTGTGGGGGTGCAAAACCGGGGGATTCTGCTATAATGACAGTATGTATACGTATAAACAAACAGAGGGGGCCGGGCGCTCCCCACATATTGGCGCATGGAAGCGGAAGGGCATTGTGCTTCTGGCTTTGGTGCTGCTGCTTTCCGGCGTTCTTCCCGGCTGTTCCGGCAGCAGGGGGGACGGTACCGTGGTCTGCCTGCAATTTGTGCAGCTGCTGGCCATGAAGGACTTTGAGGGGGCGTATGCGCTCATTGACCCGGAGATCCAAAACAATACCGGGGAAAAGACCCCTTCCGGAACCAACAAGGTCTCTCTGGCGGAATTCAAAGAGAAGTACACCAGTATCTTTGATGCCATGGGTCTGACGGATGTGGCTTACAACGTGGTCAGCACAGCCGGGGGCACCATCACTGCTTCGGCCGATTATGACATGACCTATTATACGGAGCTGGCGGGAAACCTGACTTACCGCTTTACCATTACCTCCGAATACCGGGAGGGATGGTATGTGCAGTGGAGCCCGGCACTGATCTTCCCCACCATGGAATGGGGCGATAAGATGCTTTCCGGCATCAATTATCCCCGCCGGGGTGAGATCTTTGACTGCAACGGCAATCTGCTGGCCAGCAATATCAACTGCGTTACCGTTTACTGCCTGCCAAGCCGCATCCAGCTGGCGGGAGACAATAAAGCGGTCACGGATGTGAAAACGCTGTTTAAGGCCAACGATGAAGATCTGACCCCTGCCCAGCTGGAAGAAAAAAGCTGGTATCTGCCCTTTGAGCAGCAGCTTGCCTCCATCCCGGAACTGGGGCTGACGGAAGCGGATGTGCGTAATGCCTTTGCCCGCACCTATCAGGACTTTTGTAAGATCGCCACCCTGTATCCCGATGAGCTCACCGATGAACTGGAAGCAAAGCTCACAGCCATAGAGGGTATCGGCGTGGATACCAAAAACTACGGTACCGTCCGTTCTTATCCCTATGGGAAAAGCCTGTGCCACCTGCTGGGCTATGCCGGCGTCATTCAGAAGGAGTATCTGTATGAATATGACGATAAAACCGGGGAAAAGAACGAAGAATGGCTCAACGATCCTTTTTACGATGGTGACAGCTGGCTGGGCTATGCGGGTCTGGAAAAGCATTATGAGAATATCCTTCGGGGCGAAAAGGGCAGCTTTGCCTACATCCAGGGGGCCAGAGGAAGCGCCAAGCAGGTTCTTTATAACATCCCGGCCAAAAACGGCCAGGATCTGCACCTGTCCATAGACATCAATCTGCAGCAGCGGACGGAGCAGGTCATCAACAACATTGTGTATACGGACGATTATACCGGCGCCGTGCTGGTGATGAATCCCAAGACCGGCGCCGTACAGGCCATGGTCTCCTTCCCGGGATATGATCCTAATGCCTTCTCCCGGGGCGATCTGACGGATGATGACTGGTCGGCCATGTCCAAAGACCCGCAGGAGCCGCTGTTCAACCGGATCATTCAGGGCCTGTATCCCCCGGGATCCACTTTCAAGCCCCTGACGGCCATTACCACGCTGGAATCCGGCACCATGACTACGGAGGATGCTTTCCCGGAGGATGAAGAACATCTGCGGGGAGACGATGTGATCTGGAATCCTTCCAAAAGCCCCACCATGGCCTATACAGGGGTCACCAAGGTTACCCGTACTTACAGCACCAACCGGCGGGGCCCCATGAACATGAAAAACTGCATGATCCAGTCGGACAATATCTACTTTGCCTACTGTGCCATGAAGATCGGCTGGGATACCTTCAAGAAATACCTGACGGTCATGGGTATGGGGGAGAGCATTCCCTTTGATCTGCCCACCCAGAAATCCCAGATCAAAAACGAAAGCAGCGATGAATCCTATGATCTGCTGGCCATGACGGGGTATGGCCAGGGCGAGCTGCTGCTGACGCCTCTGCAGCTGGCGGCCTACATCGGGGCCTTCCATAATCAGGGGCAGGCCTGCAGGCCTTATGTGATAGAGAGCACCTGGCAGCAGGAGAATACGGAATACAATCTGGTCTCTCAGCACGAAACGGAGGTGTGGAAGACCATCTGCGCACCTTCTACTGCCGCCACCATCAATGATATGCTGGAAGGCGTGGTAGCCCTGCCCCGCTCCATGGGAAAGGGATATGACGGCTTTGGAACCGGCCGCTTCCTGGGGGTGCGGCGTACCTATCTGTGTGCGGGCAAGACCGGAACGGCCGAGTTGGACAAGGCCCAAAACGCCAAGGAAGCCAACAAAGAGATCGCATGGTTCGTGGCCTACCGCAGCGCCAAACTGGATGGAACGGAGCTGAAAGACAGTGAAGAGCGTTTGGTGCTGGTCATGCTGGAAGTGGATATGACCAAACAGGTCAGCGAGTGGACGCAGATGAAGTTCCAGATCGCCCAGGCACTGCTCAAGGATGACACCCTTACGGAGGAGCCGGTGACAGAGGATATTATGACCGCCGGCATCACCCTGGGGAACGTTGGCGCATAAGATACAAAAAACATAAAAGCGGGGGCCTCCGGCATCGGGAGCCCCCTGTGAATGAGGAGAGGGAAAATGAAGACCATAGTCTTTACCGGCGGCGGCACGGCGGGCCATGTGACCCCCAACCTGGCGCTGATGGATAAGCTGGACAAAAAGGAATGGAACATCCACTATATCGGCACCAAGGAGGGCATAGAGCGGCAGCTCATCGAGCCGCTGCCTTATGTGACGTATCACGCCATAGCCTGGGGAAAGCTGCGGCGGTATTTCTCCTGGAAAAACTTTACCGATCCCTTTCGGGTGCTTAAGGGCTATTGTCAGGCCCGCCGGATCCTGAAGGAGACCCATCCCGATGTGCTTTTCAGCAAGGGGGGCTATGTGAGCGTTCCCGTAGCGGCAGCGGCCAGAGGGCTTTGCCCTGTGCTGTGCCATGAGAGCGACTATACCCCGGGGCTGGCTAATAAGCTGGCTGCCCGGTATGCCGACAGGATCTGCGTGACCTTTGAGGATACATTGGAGTATGTGCCGCAGGGCAAGGGTGTTTGCACCGGTACCCCCGTGCGGGATTCTCTTTTGCAGGGGGATAAGCAAAAAGGCTTGTCTTTTGCCGGGCTGGAAGGGAAAAAGCCCGTATTGCTGGTCATGGGCGGGTCCTCCGGGGCGCAGGCTCTTAACGAAGGGCTTCGGGCGGCGCTGCCTTTGCTGCTGCCGGAATTTGATGTGATCCACCTGTGCGGCAAGGGGAAACTGGATCCCAAAGCCGCTCAGCCGGGCTATGTACAGTTTGAATATATAGATAAGGAACTGCCGGATCTGTTTGCGGCGGCGGATATTCTGCTGTCCCGGGCGGGGGCCAATGCCGTTTTTGAGTTTCTGGCCCTGCAAAAGCCCGCATTGCTGGTACCCCTTCCTCTAAGTGCCAGCCGTGGGGATCAGATCCTGAACGCCCAGTATTTTGAAAAACGGGGCTTTGCGCTGTATCTGGATCAGGAGAAGATGACGCCGAAGCGTCTGCAGGAACTGCTGGAAAAGCTGTACCGGGAACGGGAGGATTTTGCCGAAGCCATGAAGGCCTACCCCAATGCCAACGGTACGGAGAACGTGCTCAAGCTGATCTTTAAGGCGGTGGAGAAGTGACGGCCGCTGCCTATGTAAAAGAATTAACGGGCCCGGAAACCGCACAGGCTCTGTCGGCCCTGTGCACACTGGCCAAAAGCAAGGAGGGCCGCCGGGAAATAGAGGCGGCTCTGGGAGGGCATACCCTGCTGCGGGAATGCACCTGTTCCCGGGAGCCCAAAGTGCGTAAGAACGCGTACCGGCTTTTGGGAGCCCTGGGAGATATTACCGATGGCCCCTGTCTGGCGGAGGCCCTCCGGCAGGAAGAGACCTTCTTTGCCATTCCCAGCCTGCTGCTGGCCCTGGGAAGCCTGGGGCAGGAGGCGGCTTTGCGAGCCTATGTGCCGCCTGTTTCTACGGGAGAGGCTATGGACAAGCATGTGGCCGAAATAGCTCTGGCCCGTCAGAAGGCACTGCAAACCTTTGAAAAGCGGGAACGGAAGCCCATTGACCGGCTGGATCAGCCTCGGGAGGTGCTGTGTTTTGCCCCTCAGGGCTTTTTGTTCTGTCTGATCAGCGAGCTCAGGGCTCTTGGCTTTGCCCCGGAGGAAAGGGGAGAGGCTGCTCTGGTGACAACAGATCGGATGGATATACTCTATCAGGCAGACTGCCTGACGGAAGCGCTGCTGCCCATTGCCCGGGAGGTGCCTCTGGAGGTGGACAGACTGGCCACTGCTGCAGGCCCCATGCCCTCCACACCTTACCGCATAGAGCTGCGGGGCTTTACCCGGGACAGGCGCAAACTCATTCGCCTGCTGTCGGATGCCCTGGAGGGAGAGAACAACCCCTCGGACTACGACTGGGAACTGCGGGTAGACTGTCATATGGATACAGCAGACCTTTACTGGAAGCTGTGCAACGGTGTGGATGCCCGCTATCCGTGGCGGGTGCGTTCCCTGCCGGCTTCCATGCATCCGGCACTGGCAGCCTGCTTGTCCCGGTATGCCATGGGGCTGGGCAGGGTGGGGAAGCCACGGGTGCTGGATCCTTTCTGCGGCAGCGGGTCCCTGCTTTTTGAACGGGAAAAATGGGGGAACTGCAAGGCCCTTATCGGGGTAGACAAAAGCGGCAGCGCGGTGGAAGCGGCCCGGGAAAATGCCCGGGCGGGAGGATCAAAAGCTTCCTTCGTTACCAAGGACATTCTGCGCTTTGAATGCAGGGAAGGGTTTGATCTGATCCTGAGCAACATGCCCTTCGGCAACCGGGTGGGAAATCATCAGAGCAATAAGGAGCTGTATCAGCGCTTTGTCCGGCGGCTGCCCCTGCTGTTGACGGAAAAGGGCACTGCGGTGCTGTATACCATGGAGTACCGCCTGCTGGAAGCCTGCCTGAAAAATGTCCGTGGCCTGAAGCTGCGGGAGGTTCGCCGCACGGAGGCCGGAGGCCTGCTGCCTTGGGTGTTTGTTATTGACCGGGAGCCGGGCGATTTTCATTGACAAAGAAATTGGCCGTTGCTACAATTATATATTGCAGTACAAGAAAAAACAGGCCCCTTATCCGGGCATTTACAGGGAATGGAGAGGATACATATCATGGAAAAGAAACCGTACTTTATTACCACGGCCATCGCCTATGCTTCCGCCAAGCCGCACATCGGCAATACCTATGAAATCGTTCTGGCGGATGCCATTGCCCGCTATAAGCGATATGAGGGCTACGATGTGGTCTTTCAGACCGGCACAGACGAGCATGGCCAGAAAATCGAAGAAAAGGCGCAGAAAGCAGGGGAAACACCCCAGCAGTATGTAGACAGGATCGCCGGAGTTATCCGCAGCAACTGGGATCTGATGCATACCTCCTACGATAAGTTCGTCCGCACCACGGATAAGGAGCATGAGCGCAAGGTGCAGGAGATCTTCCGCCGGCTGTATGAGCAGGGAGATATCTATAAGGGCGCTTATGAGGGGATGTATTGCAAGCCCTGCGAATCCTTTTTCACCTCCTCTCAGCTGGTCAACGGGCGCTGCCCCGATTGCGGCAGCGTGGTGGAACCTGCCAAAGAGGAAGCATACTTCTTTAAGATGAGCAAGTATGCCCCCCGGCTTATTGAATACATTCGTATGCATCCCGATTTTATCCAGCCCGAAAGCCGAAAAAACGAGATGATGAACAACTTCCTCCTGCCCGGGTTGCAGGATCTGTGTGTGTCCCGCTCTACGTTCAGCTGGGGTGTGCCTGTGGACTTCGATCCCAAACATGTGATCTATGTGTGGCTGGATGCTTTGACCAACTACATCACCAACATCGGCTATGAGCCCTGCGGCGAGAGCACGGAGGAGTTCAAGCGTTACTGGCCTGCCGATCTGCATCTGATCGGAAAGGATATCATTCGCTTCCATACCCTTTACTGGCCCATCTTTCTTATGGCGCTGGATCTGCCCCTTCCCAAGCAGATTTTCGGCCACCCCTGGCTGCTTATGGGCGATGGAAAGATGAGCAAGAGCAAGGGCAACGTGCTGTATGCCGATGAGCTGGTAAAGGTGGTAGGCGTAGACGCCGTGCGCTATTTCCTTCTTCACGAGATGCCCTTTGAAAACGACGGTTCCATCACCTGGGAGCTGCTTATTGAACGCACCAACGGGGATCTGGCCAACACGCTGGGAAATCTGGTGAACCGTACCGTGGCCATGAGCAACAAATACTTTGGCGGACTGGTGGAAAAGACCGGAGCAGAGGAGCCGGTGGATGGGGAGCTTAAGAGCACCATCCTGACCCAGTGCCAAAAGGTCACCGAGAAGATGGACAAGCTTCGTGTGGCCGATGCCTTAACGGAGCTGTTCAACCTCTTCAAGCGCTGCAACAAGTATGTGGACGAGACCGCTCCCTGGGCCCTGGCCAAGGATCCGGAAAAGCAGAGCCGCCTGAAAGAAGTTCTGTATAACCTGACGGAAGGGATCACTATGGGCGCAAGCCTGCTGAAACCTTTCCTGCCGGATACGGCCGATAAGATCCTGGAGCAGCTGCATGCACAGAGCCGCAGCTTTGAGAGCCTGAATACCTTTGGCCTGTATCCTTCCGGCAATAAGGTCAGCGACAAGCCAGAGATCCTTTTTGCCAGACTGGATCCCAAAGTGATCCTGCCCCAGGTGCAGCCCGCACCGGAAGAAAAAGCCCCGGAAGCCCCTGCGGCAGAGGAGAAGCCTCAGGCGCCCATCAAGCCCGAGATCCTCTATGAGGATTTTGAGAAGCTGGATCTGCGTCTGGCCAGGATCGTGGCCTGCGAAGAAGTGAAAAAATCCAAAAAGCTCCTGAAGCTCACCATGCGGGTAGGAAATGAGGAGCGTACCATTGCTTCCGGCATTAAAAAGTGGTATAAGCCGGAGGATCTTTTGGGCAAGACCGTGGTCATCGTGGCCAATCTGAAGCCGGTGACCATGTGCGGGGTGGAAAGCAAGGGCATGATTCTGGCGGCTTCCGATGCCGGGGATGAACACCTGAGCGTTATCGGGCCTTATACGGAACTGCCGGACGGTTGCACCGTGCGCTGAAAATCATTTGCAGAAAAGTGGGTGGCGATGAGCCATCCACTTTGACGATAAAGGCGGTAGATTTATGCAGATTTTCGATACCCATGCCCATCTGCTTTCCCGGGAATTTGATGCTGACCGGCCTCAGGTGCTTCGGGAGATGCAGGAGAAGGGCGTTTCACTGGTCATGGAGGCCTGCTGTACGGAGAAGGATATTCCCGGCATCCTGGCTTTTACCCGGGAAAACGATTTCGCTTACGGAGCGCTGGGTCTGCACCCGGAGGAACTGTATCATGTTGCCCCGGATGCGCTGGAACAGGTGGAAAAGAACCTGATGCAGCCTGGAATACTGGCGGTAGGAGAGATAGGACTGGATTATCACTGGGAGACCAATCCGCCCCGGGAGATGCAGAAACAGTATCTGGACGGCCAGCTTTCCATGGCGGCAGCGTATAAAAAGCCTGTGATCCTTCATGTGCGGGATGCCCACGGGGATTGCATGGATATTTTACGGGCCCATCGGCAGGGACTGGAAGGGGTCATGCACTGCTTCTCCGGCAGTTACGAAACAGCCAGGGAGTGCCTGGATCTGGGCCTGTATATAGGCGTGGGAGGGGTACTCACCTTCAAAAATGCTCGGAAGTTGAAAGAAGTGGTGCAAAAAGTACCGCTGAACCGCCTGGTTCTGGAAACGGACTGCCCCTATATGGCGCCGGAACCTTTACGGGGTACCCGGAACTATCCCGGAAACCTGATATATGTCCGGGCCGCTCTGGCCAAGCTCCTGAACATGGAGGAGGAGGCTCTGAGCCGCATCCTTTTTGAAAACGGGAAGCGGCTTTTTCATGTGGAATGAGCGGCCTGCCGCAATAACCGGAGAGAAGCAATGCAGATAGAACAGTTTGTAATGGCATATGAAGCGGAGCAGGACAGGCTCCGGGCTTTGCTGCCGGAAGGATTTGTATCCCTGCGGCCCGTTTTGCGCATCAACGCCGAGATCCGGAACGGAAATGAGGGGTATGTGGAGTTTAATACACCGGTGGAACGGGACGGAGTAAGAGGCTGGTTGAATATAGGTTTCTGGAAAGGAGTTCCTTTTGCAAAACAGGGGAGCATAACAGTATTTCAGACGGATTTTCTGAAAATACAGTTTACCGGTACAGGTATAGAAGGAGGCTGCCCGGCAGAAAAGGACGACGCCGGCTGCTTTTTTCTGGAAAATCCCATTCGGCTGCAAAAGGCCCCGATCATTCTCAATCGAAAAGAGTTTTGCGATTGTCGCTTTGCCTGGAAATATGCGGAAAAGGATGCTCATGGGGCAAGTATCGCATACCCTGCTGAAGTCATCCATGTATATGAAAAGGAGGCTTTGACGCCGGAAAATGCCGCCAGGATCCCCTGCCGGCAGGTTTTGGGCGCCTACAGGGTGCTGTTTGATGCGGAAGCATAGCGAAGCCCGGTATGGAGGATGAGCGCTTGCAAGCTATCGGAAAACCGGCTTTGTTGGATAAATCGGACTATGCAGAGGAAAATAAAGTGAATCATGTAATGCGGTTGGCACCTTCACCTTTTGAAATGATCGAAGCCGGAACAAAGACAATAGAGCTGCGATTGTTTGATGAAAAAAGAAGGAACCTTCATGTGGGGGACGTCATTGAATTTATCCATACCGAAAACAGCAGCAAAACGCTTCTGGTAAAAGTAGTGGATCTGTTTGTTTTTGATTCGTTTATGACCCTGTATGAAAACCTTCCCCTTTTGGAATGCGGGTATACGGAAAAAGACATTGATACTGCCTCGCCAGACGATATGGATGCATATTATTCAAAAGCCGAGCAGGAAAAGTACGGCGTGGTAGGGATAAAAATAGCGCTGCTGTAAGTTTCAGCCGGCGAAGCCAAAGTAAATAGAATTTCCTGTAAATGCACCTTCGTATATGTGCAGCGTACGGAGGCGTATTTGTTTTCTGATATAAAGATCCGGCTCAGGCAGCTGCCTGAGCCGGATGCATATGAACCGTATTTATTCGCCGTCGTGTTCGCCTTCGCCCGGGTCGGGGGCGGGAGTAGGCGTAAAGGGCGTGGGGGTAGGCTTCTCGGTGGGGATGGGTTTAGTACCTACTTCGGTCACCTGTTCGATCTTGGGGTACGTGGCCACATAATCATAGACCATGGTTTTTTGCCCGTTCTGCACTTTATAGACCTTTACCTCCCAGGAGGAACCATCATAAGCCTTTTGAATGACCTCAGCATAATCCGTGTACTGATTTCTGTTAGGCTTGGTGGTGGGGTTTACCGCCGGATTCTCTTCTACGCAGGTGGAGGTCACCTGATAGGTAACGCCGGGTTCTTCCGGGCCGTAGACCTCTACGTTAATGGTCTTTTTGTGACTGGAGCTCTTGCACTTGGTAATGTACACAAAGACATACAGAGTGCCGCTCTTATTGTTTTTGAACCGGAAGTCAATGGAACCGTAATTCACCGTGGCGTCCATGCCGTTGTCTACATAATCCGAAGGAAGGGAGTGCTCCTTGTGGTTGGTGACATCTACACCGCTGCGGAGCAGTGCATTGAATATGGTGGTGCTCACCTGACATACGCCGCCGCCGGGTTCTGCACGGTGGCTCCCCCGATATACGGCGGGCGCCAGAGCCCAGCCTTTCTTTTCGCTGCGTTCGCCGGTTGTCTTGTTGAAACTGAAGGATTCGCCGGGTTCCAGCTGGATAACGTTCATAAGCCCGGTCGCCTTGCTGATGTTGTGATCCCGATTCTGGCGGCGGGTCAGTTCTTCGGCGGTGGTGGAGCTGCCGGACGTAGTAAAGTAATAATCCGTAGAAAAACTGGCCAGCTTGGTGGTTTGCTTCTGCACATCCGCCACGGTAACGGTGGGCTTGGATACGGTCACATCCGGAGAGATGGTGGTCTGCAGCGTCCCGGCATTCAGGGCGGCGGCTACCTGATCCACAACGCCGTCGTAGTCCAGCTGCATACCGTCAGTGCCCTCCGTATATTTGAAACGGGGCTTCTGGTACTCCTTATACCCGGAGGTTTTGTCGCCTACGGAGTAGGTTTCTTTTTCAATGGTAAAGGAAGCGTTGGTGGCATGGCCGGGCACCTGGTCGTTAAGCGTATACAAAACTTCCCGCAGGGCGGTCTCGTCATAAGACAGGGGCGCCTGCACACTGCCGCCCTTCATGGCGGAGATCAGTGCGCTTTCTATATCATAGGCGGCCTGAAGATCTTCCTTGGTCAGGGTGTAATTAAAGGAATCATTTTGCAATGTAATGGCAATGCCGTCCAGGGTCTTGTTCAGCTCCTGGGCAAGAAGCGAACGAACCTGCGCGGCTGCCTGCCCGCCTACCGCCACACCGTTGATCCGGGTTCCGGCGGGGAGAACATCCGTATCCTTCACCTGAGAACCAGGGGCCGGGGTACTGCCGTCAGCATGGATGGAAGGACTGACGGAGGAGGCAGCGGAGGGAAGCAGAACCGCCTCCTGCGCCCGTTTTTTGACCAGTAGGCTGATAGACCATACCAGTGCAGATACTGCTATAAGGAAAAAAAGAACAGAAGACAGCAGCACCCGGCGCTGCCGCTGCCGGGCCCGTTTTTTAGCCGCTGCCCGGCGTTTGGCTGCCCTGCGGGCTTTTTCTTCCTCGCTGAGGGGCGCTTTGGGGGAAGCGCTTTTTGAGGAGGTCTCTTTTTGAGCGCTGCGGGACTGCATTCTGGTATATTGCAGCTCCTGCTGCTTTTGCTGAGAATCTTTTTTCGTATACATACCAGCATTGTACACGGTTTTTTTGATTTATTCAACCATGGGACCCAAAATGGTGGTATAATTCTAATGTAAACTTTTAGTGTTCTGCAGGGGATACCGGCAGGGCAGAGGAGCCGGATATGTTTCATATTGTGTTGGTAGAGCCGGAGATCCCTCAGAATACCGGCAATATTTCCCGTACCTGTGCCGTTACGGGTTCGGCGCTGCATTTGGTGCGTCCTCTTGGGTTTTCCGTGGAGGACAGGCAGCTCAAGCGGGCCGGTCTGGATTACTGGCACAGCCTGACCCTTTTTTATCACGACAGTATAGAGGAACTATGGGCCCAGTATCCTCAGGGGCGATTCTTTTATACCTCCACCCATGCAGAGCGGCGCTACAGCGATGTGGCATACAGAGACGGAGACTTTCTGGTCTTTGGCAAAGAGACGGCAGGGCTGGGGCCAAAGATCCTGGAAGCCCATGCGGATTCTGCCATCCGCATCCCTATGGGAAAAGAGCAGCGCTCCCTGAACCTGAGCAATGCGGCGGCCATTGTACTTTATGAAGCCCTGCGGCAAAATTCTTTTTTTGATTTATCCTAAAAAATCCTTGCATTTAGGGAAAGCCTGTGGTAAGATAGTTCCGTTCGATTTCTGCAAAGGAGGTGGACTTGGATGGGTAAGTTTTGTGAAGTCTGCAACAAGGGTGTCATGTCCGGCAATCTGGTAAGCCACTCTAAGCGTAGGACCAAACGCAGCTGGGCGCCCAACGTACAGCGGGTACATGTCATCATCGATGGCAGAACGCAGGCCATGAATGTGTGCACGCGGTGCCTCCGTTCCGGCAAGGTCGTTCGCAGCATCTGAGTTTATTGGCAAATGAGCCACTCTTTTGGGAGTGGCTTTTTTTGTCTGTCAAGTTCCGCAAAGAAAGGAAAGGTCTATGTTGATTTCCAGCCGCAGCAATGAGCGGGTCAAGGAAGCCCGTTCTCTTCGGGAGAGCAAGTTCCGCCGGGCAACGGGGCTGCATTTCATAGAAGGGGATAAGTTGGTAGGGGAGGCGCTGACCTCTGGAGCAGAGGTTACAACGGTTTTTTGCCGGGAAGGAACGCCTGCCCCACGGGGAGGGTTTGAGCTGCTGGAGGTGACGGAGGGGGTCATGGAAGCCCTTTGCACCGGTACGCCCCAGAACCTGTGCGCACTGGTGCGCACGCCTGTTACGGCGCCTCCGGAGGAATACCGGGGCCTTATAGTGGTGCTGGAGCAGCTGCAGGACCCCGGAAATGTGGGCACCATTCTACGCACAGCAGATGCTCTGGGGGGGGCAGGTGTGCTGCTTTCTGCGGATTCGGCGGATCCCTTTGCCCCCAAGACCCTTCGGGCTTCCATGGGTTCAGCATATCATTTGCCGGTCTATATCGGGAATGTGCCCGCAGAACTTAAGCGTATGAAGGAACAGGGGTATACCTGTCTGTGCGGCCATCTGCGGGGTAGCGAGAACATGCCGCCCATACAGGAAAAGATGGCGCTGGTGGTGGGCAACGAAGGACAGGGCGTCAGCCGGGAGACGGCAGAACTGTGCACTTTGTATCGCCTGCCCATGGCGGGCCGGGCGGAAAGCCTGAATGCAGCGGTGTTTGCGGCCATTATGTTGTATGAACTTACCCGGAGGTAGTATGGAGCAGGAATTCTGGCAGGCAGCGGATGCTCTTTTGGCAGGCGGGAAGATAGTCATCGATCGGCCTGCGGGTTCCCGGCACCCTCAATGGCCGGATTCGGTATACCCACTGGATTACGGCTATGTGGCCGGCACCTCCGCTATGGACGGGGAAGGCGTGGATCTGTGGCGCGGCACGGCGCCCGTGCAGAAGCTGGATGGCCTGCTGGTCTCGGTGGACCTGCTTAAGCGGGATGTGGAGATCAAGCTCCTGCTGGGTTGTATGCCGGAGGAAAAAGCTCGCATACTGGCGTTTATGAACCGAACGGCATCCAGAAAAGTCCTGCTGGTAGAACGGTAACGGGGAAGGAGATCTGCAGCTGTCTTGCACCATGCTTTGCGACCCCCCAACCTCTTTGCAGAGGGGATATAAGCGACGGATACAGGCAGAGGATACGGCGGCAGATCTGCTGCGCGGCGCAATAAAAAAGCTTCCGGTCGGGTTCCGGAAGCTTTTTGCGTTTCAGCGGATCAGAAATCCCGGTACAGCTCCACCAGGTGCAGGGCGATCTCCAGGGCCTTATCCATGCCCTCCACACTTACGTGCTCATAAGGACCATGGAAGCCGAAGCCGCCTACCCCCAGATTGGGGCAGGGCAGCCCCATAAAGCTCAGCTGCGCGCCGTCGGTACCGCCCCGGATGGGCTGGATCAGGGGCTCCACACCGGCAAGCCGGCAGGCTTTTACGGCATTCTCGATCAGGTGATAGTTTTCCCCGCAGATCTTCTCCGCCATGTTTCGGTAGCCGTCCTTCCAGGTAAGGAGGCAGGTGCCGGGGCCGTACTTTTCATTGATGGTCTTTTCGATGAGCTCCATGGTCGCCTTCCGGCCTTCCAACCTTTGGGCATTATGATCCCGGACGATATAATGGAGGGAAGCCTTTTCCACGTTCCCTTCCATATCCGTCAGGTGGAAGAACCCTTCATAGCCCTCCGTATGAGCGGGCGTTTCCGCTGCCGGGAGCATGCCGTTGATCTCCATGGCCACCAGCTGAGCGTTGATCATAATGTTCTTGGCACTGCCGGGATGCACATTGAACCCCTTTATCTCAAAGGAAGCGGAGGCGGCATTGAAGTTCTCAAACTCGATCTCGCCTTCTTCTCCTCCATCCAGCGTATAGGCAAAGTCACAGCCGAATGCATGAACGTCAAAGAAATCCGTTCCCTGGCCGATCTCTTCATCGGGGGTAAAGGCAAAGCCGAGAGGTCCGTGGGGGAGGTTTTCTTTTTGCAGCCGTTCGATCAGGGTCATGATCTCCGCCACGCCTGCTTTGTCATCGCCCCCCAGCACGGTGGTGCCATCGGTAACGATCAGAGTGCGGCCGATCATCCGATCCAGAGAAGGAAAGTCCTTGGGAGAAAGCACCCGGCCGCTGCTGCCCAGGGGAATGTCTCCGCCGGCGTACTTTTCCACCAGGGTGGGCTGGACGTTTTCACCGGAAAAATCGGGGATGGTATCCATATGGGCGATAAAGCCCAGTTTTTTTGCCTGTTCATACCCGGGGGTGGCGGGCAGGGAGCCGTATACGTAGCAATGCTCGTCTATCCGGGCATCCGTGACCCCCAGTTCCTGCATCTGCTGCACCAGCAGACGGCCCAGGTCAAACTGACGCTCTGTGGAGGGGACCCGATAGGGCCCCTCCTCACTGCTGGCGGTGTGGATCCTGGCATACTGGATCAGCCGTTCATACGCGCGCATGGTGTATCCTCCTCAGCGGATGGCAGACAGATCCTGCGCATCCAGCCACTTGGAAGCGGCTTCGCAGATGGCCTGCAAAGACTCTTCCCCAAAGGGATTCATCAGCCCGGCAGAGGCTACCAGTTCCGTATAGGTTTTGGTGCCCGCCAGTTTTACCAGTGCGTAATACCGTTTCCAGGCGGCTTTCCGATCCTGCTGCATCAGGGCCCAGAACTGCAAAGCCACGCTCTGCGCCAGGCAGTAATCGATGTAATAGAAGGGGCGGCCGTAAATATGTCCCTGACGCTGCCAGTAGCGGCCCTCGGCATAGAAGGACAGATCTCCCAGAGAGATCCAGGGCAGGTAGATCTTGGTGAGACGTGCCCACTCGGCATTACGCTGGGCGGGAGTCAGTTCGGGGTGCGCATACACAATATGCTGGAAGTGATCCACCATGGTGCCGTAGGGCAGGAAGGTCAATGCCCCTGCCAGGTGAGAATAGCGGAACTTTTCCGCCTGGGGGCCGAAGAACTTCTCCGCCCAGGCCCAGCCAAAGAATTCCATGCTCATGGAGTGGATCTCGCAGCTTTCCAGCGTGGGCCAGTGATAGCTGGAGGGGAAGATGTTCCGGGCTTCATAAGCGGCAAAGGCGTGACCGGCTTCGTGGGTCATGACCTCTACGTCATGCTGGGTGCCGTTGAAGTTGGCAAAGATGAAGGGGCACTTGTATACGGGCAGGCTGGTGCAGTAACCGCCGCTTTCCTTGCCCTTGCGGGAGAGCACGTCCATGAGTTCGTTATCAAACATGCAGTCGATAAACTCTCCGGCTTCCGGGCTCAGCCAGTGATAGAAAGCCCGGCCTTCCCGCAGGATGTCCTCCGCATCCCCCTGGGGAACGGGGTTGCCGCTGCGGAACATGAGGCTGGCATCTTTGTAGCTCAGCGGATAGGGGAGGCTGGTGCGCTCTGCCTGCTGGCGGTAAAGCTTATCTGCTACAGGCACCACATATTTGACAACGGCCTGACGGAAGCTGTCAACATCCTTTTCGCCGTAGCAGTTACGGTTCATGCGGTCATATCCCAGGGGGATATAGTTGTCGTATCCCAGCTTCCTGCCCATGCCGGTGCGCAAAGCGGTGAGCTTATCATAGATATCGTCCAGTTCCTGCTTGTGGGCATCAAAGAAGGCGTTGTTGGCTTCCCAGGCTTTGTGGCGCAGTGCATCATCGGCAGACTGCATATAAGGAGAAAGCTGGCTCAAAGTCAGCACTTGCCCCTCAAAGGGGATCTGGGCGGAGGCGATGAGCTTGTTATAGGCGGTGACCAGCTTGTTCTCCTCCTGCATGTCGGGAATGAGCTTTTCGTCAAAGGCCCGCAGCTGGATACCCAGGTTGGTGAACAGCAGTTCACCGTATTTTTCGGTGAACTGAGGCCGGAACTTACTGTTGTACAGGGCCTTGTTGAACTCTGCATCCAGCTGCTGGAGCAGGGGCATCATTTCATCCAGCACTTCCTGTTCCTTGGCATAAAAGGCATCTTCTGTGTTGATGGAGTGACGAATGGAGACCAGGGTCACAGTCGTGGAGACCCTGTCTCCCATGTCGCTGTACTGGTGGAAAGCAGCGTCCGCTTGGGCGAAATCGGCGGCGTTGATAAGGGCCTGCACATAGGCAGTGCCTTCCTCCCTGACCTGCTCAAGATCCGGGCGGATGTAAGGCATTTCAGAAAACTTCATATGCGTGTACCTCCTTGTGGGTTTTTTCTTATTATACACGGGAATCCCCCTGCTTGTATACCCTCCCGGGGAATATATCCGAAGTTCTATGTGTTACAGCGGCATCGGCGGCAAAAGAATGCCTCATGAGGCGAGGAAGCGGTTCGGGGCACATGCCCATAAAATCCGTCCTTGCAATGGGTCAGGGCCATGGTATAATATACTGTACATTTTCAATCCGGCAGGATACGGGAGGGGATCCAGATGAGAAAAACAGGCTTTGACCAACAGAAATACGTGCTTCTTCAATCACAGCACATTCGGGAAAGGATCCAGGCCTTCGGCGGCAAGCTGTATCTGGAGTTCGGCGGTAAACTGTTCGATGATTACCATGCTTCCCGGGTAGTGCCGGGCTTTGCCCCGGATACGAAGATCCGTATGCTCATGGAGCTTCGGGATCAGGCAGAGATCCTGCTGGTCATCAATGCATCCGATATAGAGAAAAACAAGATCCGGGGGGATCTGGGCATCCCCTATGATATGGATGTGCTGCGGCTCATCGATGCCTTTCGCGAGAAGGGACTGTATGTGGGCAGCGTGGTCATTACCCGGTATGAAAGACAGCCCGCGGCCGTGAGCTTTGCCAACCACCTGCGGGATCTGGGCGTTTCCTGCTATTATCATTACCCTATCCCCGGATACCCGGCGGATGTGCAGAAGATCATGAGCAGCGAAGGCTGCGGCAAAAACGATTATGTTCCTACCACGCGGCCGCTGGTGGTGGTCACGGCTCCTGGCCCCGGGTCCGGAAAGATGGCTACCTGCCTGAGCCAGCTGTATCACGAAAATCTTCGCGGCGTTCAGGCCGGATATGCCAAGTTCGAAACCTTCCCCGTGTGGAACCTTCCGCTGGATCACCCGGTAAATCTGGCTTATGAGGCGGCGACCACAGATCTGGACGATGCCAATATCGTGGATCCTTTCCATCTGAAGGCTTATAATAAAATCGCCGTGAATTATAACCGGGATGTGGAGATCTTCCCGGTGCTGGATGCCATGTTCGAATCCATCTATGGGGAATCTCCCTATAAGTCTCCAACGGATATGGGCGTGAACATGATCGGCTGCTGCATCAGCGATGATGAGGCTGTGCGCTATGAGGCAGGACAGGAGATCATTCGCCGGTATTACCGGGCCATGGTAGGGCAGAAGCAGGGACTGGTAGCCCCTGCCGAGGTAGACAAAATGCGCATTCTGCTCAAACAGGCCGGGCTCAGGCCGGAGGATCGGCCCGTGGTAGCACCTGCATTGCGGCGGGCGGAGGAGACCGGGGGGCCGGCAGCGGCTATCGAACTGCCTGACGGTACCATCGTTACGGGAAAATCTTCGGAACTGCTGGGGGCGGCTTCCGCTACCCTTATGAATGCCCTGAAGGTATTGGGCGGCATCCGCCACAGCCTGAAGCTCATTTCTCCGGTGATCCTGGAACCCATCCAGCATTTGAAAGTGGCGCATTTGGGAAATCGGAACCCCCAGCTCCATACCGACGAACTGTTGCTGGCCCTGTCTATCTGTGCCGCAACCAATCCGGTGGCGGAGATGGCTATGGAACAGTTGAGCAATCTTCAGGGCTGCGAGATGCATTCCACCGTGATCCTTTCTCAAGTGGATAAGAACTTGCTGGGCAAGCTGGGCATTCAGCTGACCTGCGAACCGGTATACCAGAGCAACCGGCTGTATCATAAATAAACGTAAAGCTGAAGCCGCTTCCTGTGGAAGCGACTTTTTATGTCCTTGCCTGAGGGATAAAAATGCGCTATACTGCTTAAAAAGGAGACAACCATGGAAAAGAAGCTCAGCGTTTCTCTTACCCGGGAGGAAGCCCGCATCCTGGGGCAATGGTGCCAGCAGCAGCAGGCCGAAGCCGTGTTTTTCTGTACGGTGAATATGGATATGCTGCCGGAGGGGTATGCGCCCCGGCTCATGCTGGGACTGAAAAGCTATGTTCTGCTTTCCGATGAGGATGAGCCGGGCTTCTGGTATGTGGGCGCTCTGCTCAAAGAGGGTGTATTCGGCTTCTGGCAGCGCTGTGATAGCCTGGAAGAGGCTCTGGATGCTCTGAAACAGTCATAGACAATATATTTGCATAAATTACAACAGAAAGGAACCGAAATATGAAACGCAGTGAAATGGATCCCCGATTCCAGTGGGACTTTACCCACATTTACCCCGACAAGGCCCATTGGGAAGCCGCCATGACCGAAGCCGAAAAGGCTGTGGAAGCTCTTTCCGCTTTGCCCGGCACATTGGGGCAGTCTAAGGATGCCCTGAAAAAAGGACTGGAGCAGCTGGCGGATGCCTCCCAGAAGGTAGAGATCCCCTATATCTATGCCATGCTGCACCGGGCAGCAGACGGCTCAGAGCCCGCCTATCAGGAGATGGAAGCCAGGGGCATGAGCCTGGCCGTAAAGGCAAACGCCGCCACCAGCTTTTTGGATCCGGAGATTCTGGCCATTCCAAAGGAACAGCTGGATGCATGGATGGCGCAGGAGGATATGGCCGTATACCGCCACATGGTAGAGGATATTTCCCGGGGCCGGGCCCATACGCTTTCTGCCGATAAGGAAAAGATGCTGGCCATGCTGGGCGAGGCTGCCGATACCCCCTCTTCCGCTTATGAAATGCTGACCAACGTGAACATGGTGTTCCCCAAGATCCATAATGAAGCGGGGGAAGAAGTCCAGCTTACCAGCGGGAACTTCGGCGTATATCGGGAAAGCCGCAGCCGGGCCGTTCGGGAAGAGGCTTTCCGGGCCATGTTCGGTACCTACCGCAAGTACGGCGATACTTTTGCCGCACTGTACGGCGGGCAGATCAAGTTTGATACTTTCTTTGCCAATGTCCGGGGGTATGGTTCTTCCATCGAAGCCTATCTGGATGGAGGAAACGTACCCGTATCCGTATATGACAGTCTGATCGAAGCCGTTCACGAAAGCCTGCCGGCCATGAAGGAATATCTGGCCCTGCGCAAGAAGGCATTGAAGCTGGATAAACTGGATATCTTTGACTTGTATGTGCCCATGGTAGAGGACGTAGACTATCCTGTGCCTTTTGAAAATGTGAAGGAACTGGTCAAAAACGCCACCAAGCCCCTGGGAGAGGAGTACCAGCAGTTGCTGGACCGGGCCTTTGCAGAAAACTGGATGGATGTGTACGAAAATCAGGGCAAGCGGGGCGGCGCCTTCTCCTGTGGGGTATATGGCGTGCATCCCTATGTGCTGCTGAACTACACCGATACGCTGGATGATGCCTTCACCGTAGCCCATGAACTGGGGCATTCCATGCATTCCTTCTTCTCCAGCCGGGCGCAGGAGTTCGTCAATCACAGCTATCGCATCATGGTGGCAGAGGTAGCCTCTACGGTCAACGAAGTGCTGATGACCATGTATCTGCTGAAAACCGAAACGGACAAGAAGCGCAGGGCTTATATCCTCAATCATTTTCTGGAGGGCTTCCGTACAACGCTGTTCCGTCAGACTCTCTTTGCGGAATTCGAACGCAAGGCTCATGAGCTGCATGCCGCCGGTACGCCCCTGACCTCCCAGACCCTGAACAAGATCTATCATGATCTGGTGGCTCTGTATTATGAAGGCGCAGAGATAGACGAGGAGATCGACACCGAATGGTCCTTCATTCCTCATTTCTATACGCCCTTCTATGTATATCAGTATGCTACGGGTTTCTCCTCTGCCGTAGCCATTGCAAGGCATATTCTGGAGACGGGGGATGCCTCTGAGTATCTGCGCTTCCTTTCTACCGGAGGCAGCGATTATCCCCTCAACGAACTGAAGATCGCCGGTATCGATCTGACAAAGCCCGATACCGTCAAGAGCGCATTGGAAGTCTTTGCCAATACCGTCAAGGAATTTGAAGCACTTCTGTAAGCAGAAAGCGGGGCCCGGAGATGCCGGGCCCCTTTCTAATTATCAGCTGCCGGGGAGAACGAATATGAAGTTGCAAACCGTAAAAAGGGTGCTGTGGGGTCTGTGCGCTCTTGCCATATTGCTTATGATGCTATATATGCTTACCAAAAGCGTGGCCTCTATTATAAGTCTGGCGGCGGTGCTGCTGGGAATACTCCTTTTTGAACTGACTTATTGGCGATGTCCGCATTGCGGCAGATTCCTGGGCCGGCTGGATGCCAAGGCCAGCTTTTGTCCCTTCTGCGGAGAAAAACTGGAACTGTAATTCATTTCTCTACCCGGGCATAAGGGCGGTCGTCATCCGTCAACCCGGCCAGATAGTCCATGCTGGTGTGCAGCGCCAAAGCGATGCGCCGGCACTGTTCAAAGGTAATACCGTTTCCCGCTCTCTATTTTGGAATAATCGCTTTGATCGATCCCCGTTAATAATTGCATCTGCACCTGCGTCAGCCCACGGGCCCGGCGCAGGTCTTTTAGTCTGCTCATGTACTCACCTCCATTTTTATTATGGTTGTTCTGACCTATTGACTTTGGGGTGAAATTGACCTGAAGCTGAAATAGAAAAAAGAACCGGCAGGAAATTCATTATTTTTACCAAAGTGCGGATACGGCTGCCTATGTTACTAATGACAGCGGTGTTGTTTGATAGATGCCTGGATCTGGATGATGTACGGGAAGCCAGAGAAGTGACCGTAAAAATGAAGATAGCGGGGGAAGAGGACAGTAAGCGATTTTCCTATACGGTGGCCATGGTGCGAATGGGGCTGTTGTGGAAGGTTATTGACTGGGAACAGGATTAAAATACGGGCGCTGCATGCACCGTCCTTTTGCGCAAGGGCGGCGCATGCAGCTTTTACCTATCCGTTGAGCTGCCAGGTGGCAAAGTTCAGATAAGCGGCAAAAGACAACCACAGCAGGTAAGGGATCTGCATATAGCCGGTCCAGGGGACGATCCGTTTGAACTCTCCGGTCATATATACGGCCAGTACCAGCAGCACCAGCAGCCAGATGAACGCCGCAAACCGCAGCTCCAGCGCGAAGAACAGGGGCGTCCATAAAAGATTCACCAGCAGTTGAGCTGCAAACAGGGTCAAAGCGGGCTTCCAACCCCGCTCCGGGGCCAGATATACCCGGGCGGCGCCTATGCCCATGAGAATATACAGAATGCTCCAGACGATGGGAAACAGGATCCTGGGGGGAGAAAGGGGTGGCTGCGCCAGTTGCTCATAACGATCCATACCGCTCCTGGATATAAGTCCGCTGAGAGCGCCGCCTGCCAGAGGGAGCAGACAAAAGAGAATATAGGGCAGAATGCGGGCCTTTTTTGCTTTTTCAACCTTTTCCATGGGAAAAGTATACGCCGCAGGAGTCTTTTCTATACGCTGCCTTGACAATAGGGCCTAAAACTGGTATGGTGCATTTGGAAAGGGAGGGGCATTGCACCATGGGTTGGAAAACCTTGCTGTTTGTGTATCTGGGGGTCGTGAACGTGATAACGCTGGCTTTGTTTGCGGTGGATAAGAGCCGGGCCCGGCAGGGACGGCGGCGGATACGGGAACGGACGCTTCTTCTCTGGGTTTGGGTTGGAGGAAGTCTGGGCGGTTTGCTGGGCATGGATCTGCTGCGGCATAAGACCCGGCATCCCAGGTTTTATATTGGCCTGCCGGCAGCGCTGCTGGTGCATCTGGCCATATTGGGGGCTTTGTGGGTGCGTTTTTTTCATTAAACCCGGGGATTTTTTGATAAAAGCCTTGACAGAGGGGCGAAAGGCCCCTATAATGATAAAGCTAAGCAGAGGCGCCCGCCTCTCACCTGCCGGCTCAAGTGCCAGGCATGGTCTGATGGGACAACGATAAGGGTGGGCGCGTATGCGTCCGCTATTTTTTTATGGAGGTGTTGTGCCATCGCTACACAGGAACTGCCCATCAATGAGGAGATCCGGGATCCGGAAGTCCGCTTGATCGACGAAACCGGCGCACAGCTGGGCATCATGGACGTGCGCAGTGCCCAAAGACTGGCAGATGAGAGGGAGCTGGATCTGGTAAAGGTCAGCAGCGGTACCCCCCCTACCTGCAAGCTTATGGATTACAGCAAGCACCGCTACGACATGATGAAGCGGGAAAAGGAGCAGAAAAAGAATCAAAAGACCATTGAGATCAAAGAGATCCGTCTTTCTGCCACCATCGACCAGCATGACATGGAAGTCAAGGCCAAGGCCTGCAACAAGTTTCTGCAGGACGGCAATAAGGTCAAGGTGACCATCCGCTTCCGCGGGCGTCAGATCACTCGCGGCGATATCGGCGCTGATGTAATGGAAGCTTTCTACAAAATGGTAGAGGCCAGTGCGCAAAAGGAGCGTGCGCCCAAGCAGGAGGGCAGGAACATGTTCATGGTACTCTCCCCCAAGAACTAAGACACTATTTAGGAGGAACACTTATGCCAAAGATCAAGACCCATCGCGGCGCAGCAAAGCGTTTTGACGTGACGAAGTCCGGCAAAATCAAGCGCGGCAAGGCTTACAAGAGCCACATCCTCACCAAAAAGTCCACCAAGCGGCTTCGCGGTCTCCGGCAGATCGGTTATATTGCCGAAGAAGAGCAGAAGAAAGTACGCGAGCTGATTCCCTATAAGTAAGGAGAAGTGAACCATGGCAAGAATTAAGAGAGCTGTCAATTCCAATAAAAAGCGCCGTAAGGTGCTGCGCCTGGCCAAGGGCTACTATGGCGCAAAGTCCAAGCAGTATCGTGCCGCCTCCCAGCAGGTCATGCGTTCCATGGCATATGCTTTCGTGGGCCGCAAGAACAAGAAGCGGGAATATCGCCGTCTGTGGATCGCCCGTATCAATGCCGGTGCCCGTATCTGCGGTACCAACTACTCCAATCTCATCAACGGCCTCAAGCTGGCTGGTGTGGATGTGAACCGCAAGGTTCTGGCTGATCTGGCTGTCAACGACATGGGCGCTTTCAAGGCCTTGGTAGAGACCGCTATGGCCGCCCGGAACAACTAAATCGTCCAAAGAGCAATATAAGCGTCGGAGTCTTTATGGCACCGGCGCTTTTCATATGCCGGTTATTTCATTCGATGGGGAATCTGCCTTTGATCGCGGATCACCGTCCGCCGCGGGGCACGAATATCGTAGGGCCGCTTGTGAAAGCGGATTACCCGTATTACGCATATGTGCATCCATATGAACGGAATTCCGGTACCCTCTAAGGTATATGTCAGGAAAGAAATAGACCGGTTGGCGGGAGTTTTCAGATAGTTTCCTTATTGGCGGTGGTAAGCACCGGGAAAAGATGGTACACTGTATACCATGAAACGCTGTACTTTTCCTGTTCTGCTCATGATGCTGTGTGTGTTGGTATCACTGACATGGAGCGGCTGCATAAAAAAGCCTCCTGCCGGGGATGTGATTGCGCCATTGCCCATCGTTTCTCCAGAGATGGAGGTGCAAACGCCTGTTCCTTCTGCCATCCCCCTGCCTGCGGATACCCCTGTGCCCACACAAATGCCTGCCCCTACAACGGAGTCTTTGTCCTTTCGGCTGGAACGGTATGTACAGGGCATGTCTGTGCAGGAGAAGATCGGCCAGCTGGTCATGTTCGGCTTTTCCGGCACCAATGCCGTATCAAAGGAGTTTGCTTCCCTGATGGAGGAATATGCTGTCGGCAATGTGATCCTTTACGGGGATAATATCCGGCGCACGGACAGCGATGGAGGCTTCGGACGCTGCGCAAAACTGACGGCAAGCATAAACGAGCATGCGTCCTCCGGGATACCCCTGCTTATCAGTACCGATGTGGAAGGGGGCAGCGTTACCCGCTTCCAATGGGGGCGAACTACACTGGCAGCCCGTACGCTGGGGAACCGGGAGGATACGCAGCAGGCGCAGGAGCAGTTTGCCTATATCGGGGAGCATTTGAAGGAAAGGGGCATCAATACGGATCTTGCACCGGTCATGGATGTGGCAAGAAACCCTTCTGCCACCTTTCTGGGCAAGCGCATCATTTCCAGCAATGCAGAAACCGTCGCAGCCATAGGCACCGCCTGCATTGAGGGATTGCATGAGGGTGGGTGCCTGTCCGTCATCAAGCATTTTCCTGGCCACGGAGCCACAAATGCAGATTCTCATGAGAGTACCCCCAAGGTGAAAAAGACGCTGGAGGAGCTTTGGGAGTATGAGCTGCTGCCCTTTCAGGCGGCAGTGGATGCCGGGGTGGACGGAGTCATGGTGGGACATATTTACTATCCCAATATTGACGGAGAGCATATTGCATCCCAATCCAGCCTGTTCATTACGGAATTGCTCCGGGGACAGATGGGCTTTACCGGCGTGGTCATGAGCGATGATTTCCGAATGAAGGGCATGCGGAATCAGGCCTCTCATCGGGAGGCGGCCGTGCAGTTTATTCTGGCGGGTGGAGATATAATCCTCTGCGGTGCCAACCACAGCTACCAACGGGAGATACTGTCCGGCCTTGTCGAGGCGGTGGAGAATGGCGTTCTTACGGAAGAAAGGCTTAACGAAAGCGTGTTGCGCATCCTCACGGCTAAAATGCAGGTCACGGACTGGGAACCATAAACGGAGAAATATGCACATGACTGTAAATGAGTATCAACGGCAGGCAATGGCTACCTTGAATCCGGCTCTGGACAAGAAGGATGTGCTGATCAACAGCGTTATGGGTCTGTGCGGAGAAGCGGGGGAGGCCATTGACATCGTCAAGAAATGGTTGGCCCAGGGGCATGAACTGGATAAAGAACGTCTGGCCCGGGAGCTGGGGGACGTGGCCTGGTATTTGGCAGAGGCGGCGGCTGCCCTGGATATGCCTTTGGAACAGATCCTGCAGGGAAATCTGGATAAGCTCAAAGCCCGATATCCGGAAGGGTTTTCCGCCGAAAGATCACGGGAACGGGTCAAAACGGATCTGTAAAGCAACCGCACAGGGTGCAGAGTTCCGGGAAGCAGAACGGGCGACGCATCCATGCAGATATATGGTGCAAAGGGGGTATTTTGTGGAGCTTTGGGATCTGTACACCTTTGACCGCAGAAAAACAGGCGAGACCATGACCCGGTGGCAGCGGCAGCCGGAAGGCCGTTTTCGCCAGACCGTACATGTATGCCTGTTTAATAAAGCCGGGGAAATGCTTATACAGCGGCGGCAGCGCTCTGGCGGGGGAAAGCAGCCAGGAGGCTGCTGGCCGGGAGCTGCTGGAAGAACTGGGAGTGGATATTTCTTTTGCCGGTATCCGTCCGGCCTTGAGTCTGCCCTTTGGGAAAGGATTTGACGATATCTTTACCCGGGAGCAGGAGCTGGAACTGGCCGCTTTGCGCTTGCAGCCGGAGGAGGTGGAGGCCGTCCAATGGGCAGGAGAGGCAAAGGTACTGGCCATGCTGGAGGAAGGGACTTTTGTACCCTATCACCCGGGGCTGGTGATGCTGCTATTCTCTCTGCGGAACACCCGCAGCAGCCATACCCATCCCGATCCTACCAGAAGAAACAGGCGTGATCCAGAAGACGGCACCGAGGGTATTTCTCGGTTTTCAAGCGGAAAATCCTTGCCTTTTGGAAAGGAATATGCTATAATACATTTTGTGCTAAGCCGAAATGATGGAATTGGCAGACGTGGCGGACTCAAAATCCGCTGGGCTAATACCCCGTGTGGGTTCGAGTCCCACTTTCGGCACCATAGAAGGACTCTAATTTGGATACAATTAGGGCCCTTCTTTTTTGCACCCCCTCCCCTGTGAAAAAGTCCTTATGTTGTGGGCTTTTTCGTCTTCTCGCACACGAATTACTGTTCGGGCTGTCGCTTCATCCATGCTCTTCCCGACGTTTTTCGGCCATTACAGCACAAAAACCATCCCGACCGACTTTGAAATCGTGTGCAAGATGGGGTAATCGTGTGCGAGATGGGTATTACGTGTGCGAGATGGGGTAATCGTGTGCGAGATGGATGCGAATAGATGGCAAGGTCACTTTCAAACATCGCATTGAGTTCTAGACGAAAGTGATTTCAAGCTATCATATTCTGGAACAAAACCACAGAAAACAACGTAAAACAATTATAAACCATTAAATACCATTGCAAATTTCACTATATTGAGCTATAATAACAAAAACAAAGCTTTGAAGGATCTTTAGCTGGGAGGTGGAAATATGAACGAGCATATCGAAGAAAAATGGATCAACATTGACGAAGCTGCTGTATATTTCGGTGTAAAACCTGCGACTATTCGTGATTGGATTCGAAAAGGAAAGGGTGTTCCAGCTCAAAAAATTGGGAAGTCATGGAAGTTTAAATACTCTGAACTTGATGAATGGGCAAACAAACAAAGACCAGCTCAAAATCAATCAGCAGTTGCTGCAGATAAGAAACAGTAAATTAAGACGGGGGCCTTTTTCATGGACTATGCAAACTTGCCGGAATATTATTCTCGGCTTGATAAACAATTCACTATAAAAAATGCTGACATTGATGCTGCCACTTATACAAACGTGGATAGCAATTTCGTGTTTAGTTCAAATTACCCCCGACATAGATGGTTTAATTATAAAGAGGGCTTCTCTCCCGTTCTCGTAGAAAGAATCTTTAATGAATATAGCCTTACCAAAGAGTCAATTGTATGTGATCCGTTTTGTGGAGCAGGAACAACACTTGCTGTTGCGAAAGCGCAAGGAATGTCTTCAATAGGGTTTGAGGTAAACCCCTTTGCTGCTTTTGTTACAAAGGTTAAAACAACAGATTACAGTGATAGTGATATTACAGCCTTCAAAAACGTTGTTGATGGGTTAAAAGGTATTACTATAGATCATAGTATTCCGCTTCCGGAAAATGACTATTTGAAGCGCATTTTTGATGAAGAGATGCTCTATGTCCAGCTTGCTATCAGGAAATATATTCAATCTCTGCCCGAGGAAAAATCTCAGAAGTTATTATATTTTGCTTGGCTATCAACCCTGGAAAAGTGTTCTCTTTACAGGAAAGCGGGCAACGGTTTGAAGTTGAAGACGCATCCACCAGTTTATGGTAGTGGAGGCCCTTTCGCGTTTGCCGTGAATTGTATTATCGAAAAAACAATCTCCATGATAGAAGATTATTCAAAAGCAGACAATGGCCCTACACCTCTTGTCTACGAGGATAGTGTCACGACCATGAACAGGTATGTAAGAAACAGCAGCCTTGATCTGGTTCTTTTCTCACCGCCATATGCAAACTGCTTTGATTACACAAAAATATACTACTTAGAACTATGGTTTGGAGGATTTGTTAACTCAGCAGAAGATCAAAAAGACATTCGAATGAAATCTTTACGGTCTCACTGCCATGCAACATGGCCAGATAGATACACCAGTTTCCATTTGAAAGAATTAAACGATGATATCCTTCCCCTTTTGCGTCAGCAAAAGCTCTGGACAGCAAGGATACCGGATATGTTAAATGGATATTTTGCCGACATGGAGGAGGCTCTACGCCAAATATATTATGCTCTCAATGAAGGGGGACATTGCGCTATTGTGGTTAGCAATTCCGCATATGCCGGCATAATTATTCCAACAGATGTTTTTCTTGCTATGATTGCTCAACGTCTTGGATTTACCGTTGAGGAAATTGAAGTTGAACGTCTAATCATCACCAGCTCTCAGCAGTATAAACGAACGGAGCATATTCGACGTTATTTAAGAGAAAGTATTGTAAAACTAAAAAAATGAGGCAATACAATGGACATTATTAAACTTGATGATTTTCCCATGAATCCTGAACCTAATAAGGTTTACGAGATCATTCCTGATAAGACAAAAATCGTATCATCTACCAACCGGTTATTTAATAAGTATCCGACGAGGTATATTTCTGCGGTTCCTCGTTTTGCAATAAATAAATACAGCGTCCCCGGTGAGTTTGTTTTAGATCCATTCTGTGGTTCAGGCACAACTGCTATCGAGGCTATGCTTTTGTCGCGAAATGCAATGTCTATCGATATTGATCCTTTCGCAAGGCTACTGATAAAGGCAAAAACGACCATTTATTCAGACGAGGATTTGCTGTTAATTAGTGAAGTTGTCCGGTTTCTTCAAGATAATCCGCCTGATCCTTTGATAGACTATCCGTACCCAGAAATCCCTAATATTGATAAGTGGTTTTGCGAAAGATCCATTTTGGGATTGAGTTATATAAAGTACACCATTGATAGATTTTGCAACGAGAATTCAAATGCAAAGGATTATCTTTACGTTGCCCTTGCTGCGATTATAAGAAAGGTTTCAAATGCCGACGAGGTATCTCCGAAGCCTTATGTTTCAACGCGGTATCCTAAAGCACCTGCTGAGCCACTAGAACTATTCTTAAGGGTTGAGTCTTTGTACCGCGAAGCAATAAAAGAGTTTTCCGGAGCAACTAAGGATAATGGTTGTCAAAGCATTATTCTTTCCGAGAATGATGCTAGGGCCATTTCCACCTTGCATAGCGTTGACTTAGGAGTAACTTCGCCACCTTATATTAATGCTTATGATTATGTCCGGAGCCTTAAGTTTGAGGATCTATGGCTTGGGCTGGCAAACGACGCACAACTTAGAAATAATCGTAGAAAGTACATAGGAACGGAAATAACAGGTTCCTTCTACGATACATATGTCTACGCTTCCCAATCTGCCACTCTTGTGCCGTTAGTGGAGAGTATTGCCAAAGTCGACAATAAACGCGCTGGGGTTGTAAATACATATTTTGAGGACATGGCACTTAATATGCTGTCAGTAAAAAATGCCCTTAAGCAGAATGGGCGATATGTCATTGTAGTCGGAGACAGTAATATCCGCGGGCAAGAAATCCCGACCGCAAGAGTGTTGACAGAAATAGCCGAACAGAATGGATTTACTTACGAATTAAGCTTTAAGTATGTTATTAGAGATAGATACTTACATCTGCCTCGACTGCAAGAAATCCGAGCAGCTCTCCTTCAAAACAGAATCTTTCCAGAGAAAGTCATAAAATATCTTTGGGATGATGCGTTTAAATTCAATACAGGAGCCATTTTTGATACTGAAGATAACAAGGAACTTGACTCTCTTGAAGCGGTAATCCGCATGTTTGTGTATGAAAACAGGGGTAGGGATCGCTTCAAAATCTTTAAAAGTTCCATCCGAGATCTTCTTTACGAACCATAATTATTGCAGTTAGAAAGGTGATAGTCGTTTATGCCGAGTACAGCGCAGCTAAGAAACGCTGAAACCATAGACAGGATACTTCCAAATATTGATGATGACATGAAGCGGCGTAATATCACCCTTCGTCAAATGTGTCATGTCAACGAGAATAGTGAAGGTGACAGCTTTGTTGGTGTAAAGGCTGACACTGGTGGCATGACGATCTATTTTCCAATTGGCTATGAACTTCCTGAAAACGACGATGATCTTCGAATTGATGTTCATAATCTTTTCGGGGTGCTGGCAACGTTCATGAAGGAAGATAGCCATGTTGAGTCGCCAAATTTCAGCGGCCCTGTTTCTGTGGACTTTCCGATGCATGCATACATACAAGTAATAAGGAATTATCTTAACACTGGGCACTACTATATCGAAACAGAAACACAGTATACGACAGCTGCAAAAGGAACTCCTGACTGGCCAAGAACCTTCAAAAATCAAATGGGACTTGTTCAAAAGAACGGTTCAGTAGTTTTTACACAAATGACGGTTCGAAAACAAACGCCGAATGCCAACAAGAAAATAACTCAAATTCACCAGTATTGTGTTCATGAAGCTTTTTCTAAAATGGGGCCAATCTATGTTTCATTTGTGCCAGAAGAACCAGCTCAACACCCAAGCATAACAGAGTCTATTTCTATACTGACAGATAAAATCAATCATACATATAATGATGTAGATCGAGATTTGTTTCAAGCGATGCGGCATATCCTCGCATACAAAGATTCCGAAAGCGAGAATCATCGATTCTTCTTTGGCACCGACCGATTTGAATATGTGTGGCAGAACATGATAGATGCAGCTTTCGGGATTCCTAATAAGGATCAGTACTTCCCGAAAGCCAACTGGCTACTTGATTACGGAACTGCTTCTATGAGAAAACGTACATCCCTACAGCCGGATTCCATCATGATCTACGGGGACAAGTTCTATGTCCTTGATGCTAAATGCTACCGCTACGGATGGACTGAAAATCCAGATCACCTTCCCGGTGGTCCAGACATCAATAAACAGATAACCTACGGGGAGTATATTGAACGCAGTAAGTCAATCCCAAATGAACGGCTGTTTAATGCATTCATCCTCCCCTACAACAAGAAGAATAACTTTTTCAATTTAAGTGGAGACATTGAAAATGTCGGAGAGGCAATCGGAAACTGGAGATTTGACCCGTCCAACCCTCATATGAAGAATTATGAACGAGTCCAAGGAATTGTAGTAGACACCAGATATCTCATGTATAACTACATTGGCACGCCTGAAGAACAGAAACGAGCACTCGCTGAATGTATTGAACGTGTGCTTTCCCGTTCAGATATCACAGTCGATATGCTTCGATAAGAACTGAGACCCAGCCATCACGGTTGGGTCTCTTTTTCTGCCTGCTCTGCCAACCGCCGCCGCCGTTGTCCAGCAGCGCTGCGGCACTGTACACAGCAATAATCCTTATTTGTTTTTGTCCTATCCGTTAGGAAAAACACATCACGCTTGCAGTTTGGATTTGCACATCGCTTATACATCTTGATTCCCGGTTTCATGTAGAAAATAGCGAAATAAAGTGCTTGAAGCAAAGTGTCTATCTGCCATCTTGGAGCAAGGCCCTCTCCGTCATACTGCATGTGTATGTTGCTGATATTGTGGTTCATCTCTTTACTTATGTTCTTAATCAGCACCCTGCCTTGGTTTCCTGTCAGATTCAATCCATCTTTATCAGAGTATGAAAAATGAATGGGGTGATCTGCCAGACCATATATTTTTAAAGTTGTCTCTGGCGGTTCTCCGGGGACTATATTTTTTGTGTCCTTCTCGCACTTGCAAGCATAGCTATCGAGCTCGAACAAATTATTGACAAATATTTCTGAAAAAACACTTGACACAGCTTTATTCATCGTCCTATCACACCTCTAATAATAAACAGCAACATTTTTGAATATATGAAACCATTCCTCTTGGATTATCCATAATTATATCACCGCACAGCACGGAAAACAACAGATATCCAGCAACATATGCTATATATGTTGCTGCTTTTTAGTCTTATTCCGTAAATTTTTATGATTTTTATAATTGGAATTAGATCTTCGATGTGTCTTATCGGTAGTCGACTGCCTACAGACAGGTTCCGACTCGAAGATAAGTATTTCAGAGGTACCAGCCTCCGGAACAGCGAGTCCTCTGAGAAAGGAGAAAGACATGATAGATAACGAAAGCTGGCAGATAAGTATCGAGCAGACTACAGACTTCGTTAGAAAGCAGCTTGGTGCGGAAACCGTAAAAGCAATCTTTCAGAAATACAACGCCTCCTGCTTTGAGGATTTGAACCCTTGCTACTATCCAGAAGTCTTTGGCGAATTATATCAGTACGAAGTTGATCTGAAAGACTAAGAATCCTTCATTGACCGCACTTCAAACTGATTGTTTGCGAACAGGTCGTCTTTAGCTCATTAAGCCCTGAGCATGGCATGAAACCGCTTTCCCTCAGGTACCGCACCGCTTGATCACCGGTGGCTCAACGGTACCTGACGGGACAACTTCATACAGACAGCTGCCTTTTGAGCGGGAAGCTGCAGAACCGGAACGGAGAAAAATCTCCGACGGTGCTGTGGTTGGGTTTCTATTGCCAAAAAGCAGCGGCCATGAGGGTTTCCTCCGTTCCAAGCAAAACGAGCGGAGGAAATTTTCATGCAAAACACAGTCAAACACTACTTCATCCCGGTCAACGGGAATCCTGTCGAGGTTAACGAAGAAACCTATCGCGACTTCTATCGACCCGTCTGGAGGACACGGTATCACGCACAGAAGAATGGCGAATGCGTATGCCCGAAAAGTCAGCTTTGGAAGTGCGACGGCATCTGCCCCGGCTGCCGGTACAACGCAGCGGGTCGGAAGGTCTCACTCAACGATCCCATCTGTGACGACGATCCAAACCTGACTCTTGAAGACGTGCTCGAAAGCAGCGACCCGAGTCCGGAATCCATCCTCATGGATCGCGAGTTGCTGGATGCGCTGTATGACGAGCTGAACCGCCTTGACCCGGACGGCAGACGCATCTGCGAGCTTATCATGCAGGGCGAGACGGAGCGTGAAATCGCTGCCGACATGGGCAAACGCCAGTCGACCATCAACTACCAGAAGAACAAAGTGTTCTCCATCCTGCGTGAAGGCCTGAAGGACTTCATCTAATACCCAACAAAGGCCGCCGTGGAAGCAATTCTGCGGCGGTCAAAAATTTTTCAGATTTTTTTCGTTCAAAACACCGGTTTCCCTCCAGTGGGTACTGAGGACAGTAAAACAACACATGTCCTCAGAAAGGAGGAACCGCCAATGAGTGAGTCCAGACCCAACAAGGCCGTCACCGATGAAGAGCTTATCGGAGTGCTTACGGCAATCAGCGTAGTGTCAAGACGTTTGGCGAGGAAGCTGATCCAGCTGAACCAGACAAGCCAATCTCAGGAAGGAGGAAAATAGGATGAGCAAAACGAGCGAAATGGAAGCGACCATCAGAGAGTTACGGGATATTGCATCTTCTATTAACGACATCGCCAACTGGCTGACCGGCGCATTCAGCGGCGTCGAGGAAGCAGCCCCTGCCCCGGAACCGGAAAAGGCACTCACCCTCGAAGAGGTCAGAGCGATTCTGGCAGAAAAGTCCCGTGATGGCTTCACCGCTCAGATCCGTGACCTTCTCCTGAAGTACGGTGCCAAGAAGCTCTCCGAGGTTGACCCGGCAAGCTACAAGGCTCTGGTGGCGGATGCGGAGGTGCTCGGCAATGGCTAATCACGCACTTCTCTCCGCATCGTCCTCGCACAGATGGCTCAACTGCCCACCTTCAGCAAGACTCTGTGAAGGCTACGACGACAAAGGCAGCGATTTCGCAGCCGAAGGCACGGACGCCCACGCCCTCTGTGAGTTCAAGCTCCGGACGGCACTCGGCATAGAGGCCAAGGACCCGACCGAAGACCTCTCTTGGTACAACTCCGAAATGGAGGAATGCGCCAGCAGTTATGCCACCTTCGTCATGGAGCTGATCGAAGAGGCCAAGAAGGCCTGCCTTGACCCCGTGGTCCTGATCGAACAGCGGCTCGACTACTCCAAGTACGTCGAGGAGGGCTTCGGCACCGGCGACTGCGTCATCATCGCAGACGGGACGCTGCACATCGTGGACTACAAGCACGGCAGAGGCGTTCTGGTCGAAGCCGAGGACAACCCGCAGATGATGCTCTACGCACTCGGCGCATTGGAACTGTTCGACTGTCTGTACGACATCGACACCGTCAGCATGACGATCTTCCAACCCCGGCGCGGCAACGTCAGCACCCACACCATCCTGAAGGCGGACCTCTACGAATGGGCGGATACGGTTCTGGCCCCGACCGCAGAGCTTGCCTTCAACGGAGACGGCGAATACCACTGCGGCGAATGGTGCCAGTTCTGCAAGGCAAAAGCCGACTGCCGTGAAAGGGCCAACGCCAATATGGAGCTTGCCAAGTTCGAGTTCAGGCAGCCGCCTCTGCTGACGGATGAAGAGGTCGAAGAAATCCTCGGTCGCATCGACGAGCTGATCGCTTGGGCCTCCGACATCAAGGACTATGCGCTTCAGGCAGCCATCAGCGGCAAACAGTGGACTGGCTACAAGCTGGTCGAGGGCCGGGCAAACCGCAAGTACACCGACGAGCGTGCGGTCGTCGCAGCCGTGAAAGCTGCCGGGTACGACCCGTATGAACACAAGGTTCTCGGCGTCACCGCCATGACCACGCTCCTTGGAAAGAAACAGTTCAACGACATCCTTGGCGGCCTTGTCATCAAGCCGCAGGGAAAACCCACGCTGGTGCCGGACAGCGATAAACGACCGGCAATGACAAACATCATTAATGAATTTATGGAGGACAACTGATATGTCAAATAAACCTGTAAACCCTATGAAAGTCATCTGCGGACCCAATACTCGCTGGTCCTACGCCAATGTCTGGGAGGTCAAGTCCATCAATGGCGGCACCCCGAAGTTCAGCGTCAGCCTCATCATTCCGAAGACTGACACCGTGACCGTTCAGAAGATCAAGGCGGCAATTCAGGCGGCCTACGAGGAAGGTCAGGCCAAGCTCAAGGGCAACGGTCGCACCGTACCGCCCCTTTCCGCAATCAAGACCCCGCTTCGTGACGGCGACACCGAGCGTCCGGACGATCCGGCCTACGCTGGTTGCTACTTCATCAACGCCAACTCCGCTACGGCTCCGGGCATCGTGGACGCGGACTGCAACCCGATCCTGACCCATTCCGAGGTCTACTCCGGCGTGTACGGCAGGGCGAGCATCAACTTCTACGCGTTCAACAGCAACGGAAACAAGGGTATCGCCTGCGGGCTCAACAACCTGCAGAAGATCCGTGACGGTGAGCCCCTCGGCGGCAAGTCCAGCGCAGCATCTGACTTCTCCACCGATGCGGATGAAGATTTCCTGTCTTAAGGAGGTACGTACCATGAACGCTACTACGATTCTTTGCATTCTGCTTCTGTCCCTCTATCTGGTTCTGGCCGTGTTCTGGATCGTTAGGTCCATCATTGACACTACGTGGATGAATGCAATGCGTGCTGTAGAGCTTGGCTTTGCTGACGGCATTCTCACGGATGAAAAGCACAGTACCGACGCCGAGGGCTATGCGTTCTCCGCTTCTGCGGTGGAACGGGCTCTGATCAACAAGATCTCCGGCAAATGCAAGACGAAGCCGAAACCTGCCGGACGCTCCGTACAGGAACTGAAAGCTGAACTCTACAAAAAACTACTGTAACAGGAGGATTCTTTTCATGAACATTACTGAACTTCGCAACAAGAGAGCCGCTCTGTGGAACACCATGGAAGGTTTTCTCAATACCCACAGAAACAATATGGGCGTGCTGTCCGCCGAGGACGATGCGACCTATTCCAAGATGGAAGCGGAACTCGACGCCCTGACCAACGAGGTCAAGCGCATGGAGCGTCGCGACGCGCATGAAATGGAGCTGAACAAGCCCATGAGCCAGCCGATCACCTCTGCCCCGGAGAAGACTGCGCAGATGGATACCGGCAAGACCGGCAGAGCTTCGGATGCGTATAAGGAAGACTTTAATCGTCACCTGCGCGGCAACACCCTGCTGCATAACGTGCTCTCCACCACGCCCGGTCAGGACGGCGGTTACCTTGTCCCGATCGAGTTCGAGCACAACATCGTGACCGCGCTGGACGAGGAGAACGTGATCCGTCGCCTTGCCAAGGTCATCACTACGCACCATGAGCGCAAGATCCCGGTGGCGGTCGGTCATTCCACCGCACAGTGGACTGCTGAGAACGCTGCCTACACCGAGAGCAATCCCACCTTCGGCCAGAAGCAGATCGACGCGTTCAAGCTCACCGACCTCTGCCGCGTCAGCGTGGAGCTGCTGCAGGATTTCGAGTTCGACATTGAGGACTACCTTATCCGCGAGTTCGCACGCGCCTTTGGCATCGCTGAAGAGCAGGCGTTCTGCGTCGGCACCGGCACGAACCAGCCCACCGGTATCTTCACCGCGAACGGCGGCACCGTCGGCGTCACCGCTGCCGGTCAGACCGCGATCACGGCGGACGAGGTCATCAGCCTCGTGTACGCGCTGAAGTCCCCGTACCGCAGGAATGCCAAGTTCCTTATGAACGATGCGACCGTGTCCATCCTCCGCAAGCTGAAGGACGGCAACGGCGCATACCTCTGGCAGCCTTCCGTTCAGGCGGGTCAGCCGGACAAGCTCCTCGGTTACGAGCTCTACACGAGCCCCTATGTCCCGACCGCTCAGTCCGGTGCGCTTACCGTCGCATTCGGTGATTTCAAGAATTACTGGATCGGTGACCGTGCGGGCCGCACCGTACAGAGACTCAACGAGCTCTACGCCACCAACGGCCAGATCGGTTACGTTGCGACCGAGCGTGTGGACGGCAAGGTTATTCTGCCTGAAGCGATCCAGCTTCTGCAGCAGGCGTAAGGAGGTACTGTATGACAGTTGAATGGGCACCCCGTGAACCGGAACCGACTGGGCACAACACACTGAACTACACCGAACAGGGTGGCGAAGTAACACACATCGGCGGGACACTGATCATCGAGGAGGGAGCCCATGTTGAGGCGCTCTCTCTTCCTTCAGGAAGACTGCAATACCAGGATGACAGTACTGCAACGACAGTTGCTGCATTAAGAGATGACTTCAATGATCTGCTCATGAGGCTGAAGCAAAGTGGCCTTATGGATGAAGGCGAAGTCACTGTATGTTAAGAAAGGAGGCGGCAGAAATGAACACGGTGCTTGAAAAAGTGAAAGCGAATCTGATTCTGGGTCATTCGGTAGACGATGAACTGCTTCGGATGTACATCTCTGCCGCCGTATCCTATGCGGAAAGCTACCAGCACATCGAGGCGGGCTACTACTCCACCCACGATATGCCGCCGACCACAGAACAGGCGGTGATCATGCTCTCCTCGCATTTCTACGAATCCCGCGACGGGTCAACGGGCGGTTTCTTTGCGGATCGCCCGGAGGCGGCGAGGCAGGTATGGAATACGGTCAACCTGCTTTTGCGGCTGGACCGGGATTGGAAGGTGTGAGCATGAGCTTTGGCAGAATGAACCGGCAGGCAACCTATACCTACGACGATCACCACAACCTCCTCACGAGCACATCCCCTGAGGGCGTTGTGACCTCCAACACGTATAATGACTTTGGCCTGCCCACCGAAACCAGGGTCGGCACTGATACAAACTATATTCGCAGCACTACTGCGTATGATAACGCATCCGGCATTGCAATTAGCGAAACGGATGCTTTGGGCAATGCAACCACTTATACACTTGACTCTACTTTACGTACGAGAACTGCCATTACCGATGCAAGAAATAGTATAACGACCTACACATATGGTTCCCCTGCGGACTATGGTCGATTGCAGTCGATCACAACAACAGGACTCAATCCTGTCGCTTATTCCTATACCTCAAACGGTGAAATCCAAACGATCTCTCGTGGAGGAACAAGTTATAATTACAGTTATGACATTTGGGGACGTTCGCGGGGATTAACGGTAGGTGCGTCAAGCCTTTCTACCAATATTTTTAATGATGCTGGTCTGCTGGCGGGGGTCGAGTACGGCAACGGGTTCGCTGTCGAATACGAATATGATAATTTGGATCGACTGATTGCCGTGAAAACGAAACCCGCTGATAGTGACACGTATAGCACTGCCTATGAGTATATTTACAACGGGAATGGCGAACTGTATGAAGAACGCAATTATATGACCAATCGAGCGCTCTTACATGAATACGATCATTCAGGACGCTGCGTTGCCTCGGTTGAAAAAACATTTACAGGAAGCTCTGCTTCGTTGACCTACGGAACGGCAGTATCGACCTATCTCTATCACTACGATGTGAACAATAATATCTCGAGGATTCAGCAAAGTATTGCGGGGTCTTCATGGGATATGGTTTACACATATGATAAAGATAACCGTGGTCTTACAACAACCATAGGAAATGATATAGTCTTTACGAATTCTTACGATGCTATCGGGCGTATCCAGAGCAAGCAAATTGGGCTTTCGACCCCGTATTCGATTGCCGTATCTTATAAAAACGGGGTCAATAGTTCGTCTTCCTACGTTTATGATGCTGCAAACCAACTTGTTCGTGCGAATATCTACAATAGCAACACCGACAATTATACCGCAACTTACACATATGACGGCAATGGAAACATCACAGCGAAGTCGATCTATCCGTATACTATCGGAGAGCTTGGCACAGCAACATCTACAATCCAATATGGTTATGAAACGGCTGGCTGGACGGATCAACTGACAAGCTACAATGGTCAATCCATCGTATACGATGCAAGCGGCAATCCGACCACTTATTTGGGACAGTCGTTGTCCTGGAATGGCCTGCAACTCACGGGTGTGGGTGGCAATATTTCCTATTCCTACGATAAGGACGGTATTCGTCAGACCAAGACCGTTGGAACGGCAATCACGCAGTATTATTACAACGGAAACGTTCTGATGGGAACGTATGACGGTACAAACAAACTGCTTTTCAGCTATGACGAGCAAAGCAATGTCGTCGCTGTTAATTACAACGGCACCTATTATTACTATCTGCGCGATGGTCAGGGTAACATTATAAAGCTGATCGATGGCAATGGCGCAACTGTTGTCAGTTACTCGTATGACCCCTGGGGCGCATGTACGACTTCGGGCACCATGGCGAGCACGCTCGGCACTTTGAACCCGTTCCGTTATCACGGGTATGTGTATGACGAGGAGACGGGATGGTACTATTTGTCGAGCCGGTATTATAATCCTGAGGTAGGCCGCTACCTCTCCGCAGATACATTGAGCTCGACAGGACAGGGTGTGCTGGGCTATAATATGTATGCCTACTGCCTGAACAATCCGACAACAAACTATGATCCCTCGGGCAGCTTGTCATTCTCCAATCTGCTCTCCGGTGCAAAACTGTTAAGCGTCGGGCTTACGGCAGTGGCCGTGGGATTAACGGTCTTGACCTGTGGTGCAGCTGCGCCCGTAATGGTAGCGGTGGCGGCGGTTACGGTAACGACAGGGGCAGTGACAGTAGCAAACGGACTTGCGGAGGTGCAGGAAGGGCTGACTGCAAGCAGCGAGGGCGCGCAGGACGGTACAAACTTCATGCGTGACGGGCTCATGCAGGGGAACAAAGAGGTATATGAATGCCAGCGGGATGTGATCGCCACGGTAGCAGAGGTCGGCACATTCATATGTACTGCCTATACCGGCCTGAAGGGCGGAGTATGCTTCGTTGCAGGAACGCTTGTCCTGGCAGAGACGGGACAGGAGCCGATCGAGACCATAACGGAAGGGGAATATGTCTACGCTACGGATCCTGAGACGGGAGAAAGCGGATATAAACAAGTCGTCCAAACCTTTGTAAACGAGACAAATGAACTGGTGCATGTGAAGACCGACGGAGACGAGATCGTCTGTACCAGGGAGCACCCGTTCTACGTACCGGTCAGGGGCTGGACGGCAGCCTGCGATCTGCGCGCAGGGGACATCCTCGTCAGGAGCAACGGCGAGTATGTAGTGGTCGAGGCAATCGAGCATGAACTGCTGGAATCCCCGATCACCGTCTACAACTTCGAGGTCGAGGATTTCCATACCTATCATGTTGGCAGCGCAAGCGTGCTGGTGCATAATAAATGCAGCAACGGTTCGGTTGGAAAACGGAATACTCCCGATCAAGACGCACTAATTCAAATAGCAAAAGAACACAAAAGAGGCGTTTCGAAAGAGGAGGCCAATATTTTAGTAGAATGGGCAGAAGAATTGGGAGTTAAGACACATTTGCCTAAAACGCATCCTAATAGAAGTGGGATATGGAGCTATACTTTGCATATTGTAATTAGAAACCTACATATTAGAGTTTTTGAATAAAACAATAAAGGAGAGAATAACATGAAACTTGTTTCTATTCTGTTTGATTATGTGTATAACGATGCAGATGTTATTGCTGTACCAGACAGTTTGTATGACAATATACAAGAATTAGGACAACAGTTTGCTCTTTGGCAGGATTATACGGAGCAGGATTATGAGGAGTATAATTTTTTGACTCTTTCTGACGGAACAAAAACGGTGGCTTTGGAAACCGTCGAGTTTGTTCATTGGCTCAACAAACAGTTGGGGGATGACTGTAAGGAGAAGGTGAAAATAGTAGAGCAACATGTGCGATATCGACCGGAACTTAAGACGGTTGTGTTCTAGGAGACTGTCGCTGAAGCCATTGAAGTCATTGCGCAGGCAGTTGATCATGCGAATTGTTTTGTCAATTACATCCTTTTAAACGCCAAAATAGTGCACGAGGTTCGGCAGCAAATTGAAACATCTTTCAAGATGCTGCTGATAAAGGTCGTATTTGGCTGGGAGATAAAGCTCAAAAAGTGTGGATCATCACGAAACACCACTTTTCGGATTTATTCAAGAGGTTCTAAAGAGGGGGCGCATCATGGATAAAATGACGGAAATAGAAATTCTATTTGTTGCAGAAATGTCAGTAGAGCAAGGTAACGACCTAATGCCGTTGATAGAAGCGCAAGGGTGGAACATTGACACGTTGCATTCTCAGGACAAAGAGTTCTATTATATTGAATTAGTCAAAACCGGTTTTATCCGCACGTGGTATCTTTCGGAGGCCTTAGAAAAAGCATTTTCCTTGTTGGATGTAAATATGATAAGCTTTTTACAAAAACTTATGTCGTTAAACGTTGGATACAGGGCACTGGAAGTGGTTGTGAAGAAAACAAATAAGTATCCCGGAATGTATATTAGTGACACATGGATCAAGCGTATAGGAGATTTGGGCTTGAGTGTAGACATAGATATCTATTAATAGGAATACGGATACAATGAACCGGATGTAGGAAGATTTGTTTCGGCGGATGGGCAACGACAAGTGCGAATGCTTTACAAAGATTTAGTGGGAGCCCATGGTGGAGGGCCACATGTTAATTTTGATATATTAAGTCCCAAATACAAGAGTGTGCATGTGTTCTTTTTTGACTAAAGAGGTGATCCTATGAAAACGATAAAAATCCCACCTTATGAAGATGCTATAGATGTACTCATTCATCGAGAAAAGGCAAGTTATTCTGCTTTGTCTAATGAAAAGCACGCAGCTATAAAAATGAATAAAAGCATGGCAGAGTCATTGGCACGGCAGTTGTTATATTTTGCAGTTAATTCTCTTCCAACGGGAAGCCACGTACATTATGATACTTTTTTCTGCCCATTGAAGCAGGGAAACTACGAGGTTGTTATCTCACAGATAGAGAACAACGAGATAGAACTCAGGATAGAACTTGATGAAGAGGCCGAGTTATGAAAGTATATGAAGGTAAGATTGCTGATGACTATCGAAACAAATTCGTACAATCATTTTTGAAGGGCGGAGTATGCTTCGTTGCAGGAACGCTTGTCCTGACAGAAACGGGACAGGAGCCGATCGAGACCATAACGGAAGGGGAAGCGGAAATCGTTGAAGCCGCCGTACAGGGCGCAGAGATTGCCATCGAGCTGAACGGGCAGGAATTAACCCTTATGGCCCATGAGATGGAGAATATGGAAGCAGCCTTCACCATAACCGGCGAGCGTCGTAAGACGCTGGTACCGGGATTTTTGTTCTTAAGAAGTATCCGTCATTACACGATTTAAGAAGTTGCATATAATAGGAAGCAAAATTTCGGGGTGTGCATGAGCTAAGTGCGATTATGCTAACTAATGTCGGTATGGACAAAAAATCCCCTAAAACAGGGGATTTTTTATTTTTAGTACAGTAAAAGCATCTGTTCTAGTTTTCTCAAAAGGATTTTATCAAATGCGGCGGTGCTGTACCGCATGTTCTTCATTCAACCTCTTTCCCTCTTGTAGGAGTGCGCAGTGCGGCAGATGCAGCCAAAGAAAGTTTTCTTTTAACCTTTCGGCGTTGTTGATGGAATAGTTTGTGCGGCGGAACTTGCGGGCGTAACATACCGGGATCTTTTTCGATCAAACATGTTGAACCTTGCATGGTATACATACGGGGCGCTTGCTTACAGGCGGCCTCAGCCCCTCCGGTGTGCTTTTATGTCATTATGGTTCAAGAGATTTCTGTTTTTTAAGAAATATTCAAGGCTTTATGCTATGATAGAAACAAGAGGTGCAAGCAAGTATGCCTTTTCTTATGCTTCCATCGGCGGGAAGGTCACCATGACGCTGGCGCAGGAAGAGCCTTATATTCGGCTGCGTGTATACAACACGGGCGCACCGATCGATCAGAAGGATCTGCCCCATTTGTTTGAACGCTTCTACCGGGCGGACAGTGCCCGCACTGCCGGGCGCAGCTTCGGCCTGGGACTTGCTATTGCCAGATCCATTGCAGAGGCTCACCGGGGAACCATTCGGGCGGAAAATCAGCCGGAAGGCATATGTTTTATCGTACAGTTCAAAATATAAGCTTATATCGATCCAACGCAAAAGGCAGGCTCTTGGGAGCCTGCCTTTTGCAGGGGTTCATGTATGCGAGAAGGGAATCAGGAAAGATGCTTAGTTCTGGCCCAGTCCGCCGCCGCAGCAGCCTGCGTCGATAGTGCCCGTGCGTTCGATACTGCCGTTGCCGCAGCAGCCTCCGGAAGAAGCGCTTATGTCATAGTCACCTACGGCGGGGACGGTACCGGTTTCATCTGCGATAAGGATCCGGGCCCGGATCATGCCCATCCAGCAGGTATACTGGATCACACCGGCTTCTGTGGGGGTGAACTCAATCAGGTTGTCCCCTTCTTTGAGCACCATATCCAGCCCCAGCTGGGAACAGAGGATCCGGTAGTTGCAGCCGTTGAGACTGCCCTGGGGGACATTGAGTACCCAGCGAACCGGGGTGCCTGCCTTTACCAGAATGGTGGGGTAGCTGCTTGCGGTCAGCTGGCTGCTGACCACCTGCACACCGTTGCCGTCTATGGCAGTCACAGCGCCGTCTGTATTCACGGTGCCATCGGCATTCAGTGCGGAAGAAGAGGTTTGGCTGCCGTAGCTGTAGTTGTTATAGCCATAGCTGCCGTAGCCGTAGCTGCTGCTGGTATCGGTGCTGCTGCTGTACAAACGGCTCATGCCGCCGCAGCAGCCGGAACGGGTGGTACCGGTGTATACGCTGCCATAGGCATCGGTGCCGCTGGCAGTGCCGTCTGCAGAAGCGGGGAGATTGCCGTTCTCATCCTGTACCAGGATCTGGGCCCGGATCATACCCATCCAGCAGGTATACTGGATCACGCCGGCAGACTGAGGGGTGAACTCTATGATATTGTCCCCTTCCTTCAAAGAAACTTCTTTGCCCAGGGAAGGGATGACGATCCGGTTGTTGCAGCCGTTGATGGTGCCGGCAGGGGCTTTCAGATTCCAGCGAACGGGAGTACCGGCCTTTACCACAATATTGGGATAGGTGCTGGCTGTCAGCTCGCTCTCCACCACCTGCACGCCGTTTTCCAAGACGGAACCGGACGCGGTGGAAGGATCCACCTCTGCCAGGGCAGTGGATTTGCCCATATTCATACCTATCAGAGCTACGGCCACAATGGCGGTGGTGCCCAGCAGGGCTTTTTTGACGATCTGCTTACGATAGGGAAGCTCGGAAAGGATGCAGGCGATCACGCCGATGAACAGCAGAACCTTCAGAGCAAAGGGAGTCAGCAGGCCGGAAAGGATGCCGCCCTGACTGAACATGGACAGACCCATGACCGTGACCAGCACAGCCCCCACCTTGGTGACCACCCGGGTAAACCGCTGACCCAGAGCAGAAACCAGGCTGCCGAAGCCCAGCATCAGGGGCACGGTGCCCAGGCTGAACATGAGCATGCTCAAAGCGCCCGTAACGGGGCTGCCGGAAGCCAGCGCCACCAGCTGCATGGACTGGAGAGGACCGCAGGGCATAAGGCCGTTAAGCAGGCCGATCACAAAGGGCTGAGTGGCTTTGGCACGCCTGGCGCCAACCTTTTTAACGAATCCCTTTGGCATATGGATGCCGAAGCCCCGGAGCCCGGGTACCAGATTCAGCATATTGATGCCCATGATGACCATGAACACGCCGGCAATGATCTTGATGATGCCCTGGAATGTGATGGAAAGACCGCCGCCGGCGCCGCCGCCCAGGAACATGCCCACCAGACCCAGAATAAAGCCTACCAGCGTATAGGAGACCACACGGCCCAGGTTATACCACACAGCGCCCAAACGGTTGGGCTCACCTTCTTTGGGCAGGCACTGGGAAAGGTTGATGCCGCCGCACATGGCGATGCAGTGCACGGAAGTGATCAGGCCGATGACGAACAGCATTCCGTAGCCCATGGAGCCGTCTGCCAACTGGCTGGGCACCAGCAGGTTCAGCACACCGGTATAATCCATCAGCAGATACAGGGCCACGATGCAGGCCAGCATCCCTACATTTTTCCAGATGCGCTTGGGAGAGATCCCTTCTGCGCTTTCCACCGAATATCCTAACCCCTCGATGGCCGCCAGGATCTTGCCCCAGGTGGTTTTCTTATCTTCAAAAGTGATTTCTGCGCTGGCGGTTTTAAAGGACACGTTGGCCTTTATGACTCCCTTCATAGCCCGCAGAGTCTTGCCGATGCGCATTTCGCAGTTGGTGCAGGTCATGCCGTCGATCCTGCATTTTTTTGTCTGTACCATCTGTACCTCCTATATGTATCATGATCCCTTCGGATCTGTTTATACCCGGAGGAGGTATCACTCCTCCTCTTGTTTACAGATGGCAGTATACCAGAGCTTTGTGTGGGTTTTATGTGGTTCCTTACATTTAGAAAAAATTTCAGCTCCTTTTGTCCGTGCGGATTACATGAACATCCAATATAAGAAAGGCGTCCTGGAGCTTTGCACGCTGTCATTTAGAACTGTACGGATGCGACTTTCATTCAGCGGCAGAAATGCATCTGTCGGAGTGTTGTTTTTCCGGGTGAGGGGCTTGTGTCCGGTAGTTTAAGGGAGTTATGCGGCAGGACGGCGGGGCTGTACTTTTTCCGTTTCCACAACGGGGGTCGCTGCTGCCAAGGGTTCCTCTCCGGGCAGCCGGCACAGGAACCAGGTCAGTACAAAACATACTGCAAATACTGCTATGTCCGCAGCTGCGCCCCAGCCGGCATCGAATCCGGGAAAGATCAGCCCCACACTGACCAGCAGCAGCCCCATGGCGCCATAATATGCATACCCATAATGCCGGTCAAAAAGCCGCTTCATGGCTTTCAGCAACAGTATGATTACCGCCAATGCACCTGCTCCGGCACACAGCAGCATGGGGATATCCATCCCCGTAAAGGCGCTCAGCAGCGGCTCATAGAGCCCCAGGTGAATCATTAAAAAGGAGGTGGTCAGCCCGGGGATCGCCGTGCCCAGCCCCATGAGCGCCCCGCACAGCAGGCTGGTCCAGCCATTAAAGGGCAGCTTTTGCCCGCCGGTAAGATGATGCTGCAAGAACACTGTGCCGCCGATCAGCAGCCCCCCGGCCAGCAGCGCTGCCAGATACCGGACTTTAAAGCCCCGCTGATTGGCCTCCTGTATCAGAGAAGGCAATCCTCCCAGTACCATGCCCATAAGCGCCCACATGACTCCAATGCGGAACTGACCCAACAGCCATTCCACGGCCCAGCCCGTCAAAAACAGACCGGCCGTTCCGCCCAGACCTAATGGCATCAGATATAAAAAACTCCGGCGAAAGCTTTTGAACAAACCGTTCAGCGCTTCCAGTACCGGTCTATATACGCCCATGGCTACTGCCAGCACGCCGCCGCTGACGCCGGGGAGCATCCCGGCCACGCCGATCACCGCTCCCCGCAGTAATTGGGCGGCAAAGGCTTCTTTCTTTTGTTTGGGAGAGATGTCCTGCCCCACCATTTTTTCGGCGGAGAGTGTGCTGTTATTATCCATATATCCGTATCCTTTTTCCTTTTTTATCCATTTTAACATGCTTCACGGCACTGTCCATCCTGAGACGGCAAGGTTTACATTCTTTCCGAAATTCTGTTACATCCATCCACATGCCTCATGGGTTAAAACCGATTGACAATCCGTTTCTGTCACCTTATAATATTTATGTTTTTGTAGTGCAAATCTTTGTTTTGAATTTCTCATGTCTCCGTAGCTCAGCAGGATAGAGCGTTCGCCTCCTAAGCGAAAGGCCGCGCGTTCGAATCGCGCCGGGGACGCCAAAAGCCCGATTTTACAGGATCGGGCTTTTTGTTTTATTCAGAGTGATTGGAGCTGAGCGGATGTACTATGTGCGGCACAGGGGGGGCAATAGCTTCTAACGGAAAATTCTCAGCAATTATCGTTCCCTGCCCCTATATAATGTGCATTGTCTCATTGTTTTGCAGGCATAGTGGTACTCCGTTCCCCGAAACAGGTACGGATTTTGTCTTTGATAGGCATCGCTTTGTATCTTTCCTTGGACAAAGATAGTACCATCGTGTTTTCGGAAAAACTGATAGAGATTGCTGTATCAGATATTCCGTCTTTTACCATAGAGCTTGCGGTATGGTCCAAAGAAGGGAGGAGCGCCTCAGCTGCAATACTGTTGTTTATGCCGACCATAAATATGCCCTCGAAATCATCTATATCAACGCGGCTCAGCAAACAATGCAGCTCCGTTTTATGGCAAACCGCTGCAAACCTGGATGTATGGGAGCCGGGCATTACTCCTGTTATTCCTATGCTTTTTCCTATGGCTGATAATGTCTGGATACAATCACTTGCATCTATCAGGAAAATTATCTTCTGATCCGGAAAAAAATCTAAAAGCGACAGCAATATATCAGTTGAAAAAGATACATCGCTAACGTAAATGTCTCCTACTCTCTTATAGTAATAACAGCTTATTTTAGGTTTCCTCATTTTGTCCCTCCATGAACATCGGCATTGATTGCGGCCTTTGCCAGGAACTATTCAATCTTAGGTCAACAAATATAAAGCTTCAGGAGTTTTATTGACAAGTGCCGTGGTATCAAGACAGCGAGGCTCGCTGGTATGGTGACTATTTGTACTTACACCGTGGAATGGTAAAACTCGTTTTCCCCCATATGGTTCTCAATGGAACGCCATCTCATCCCCGATGCGCAAATCAAAGTTCCTGTATAATCATCTAAATCAGACTCTGACAAGTTACCGCAGTCACACCAGTAAATATTACCGTCTTTCATAATCATTGTAGAATCTAATATTTCACAGGTGTAATCTTCGTTCACTGGAAATGACTAATCCAATAAATACGTGTTTTTTCATTTTCTATCCTTTCGGTCAGTAGAGCAAGTGGCAAGTGAATTCTCTAAAATTCTTTCTATTTGAGAACATTCGGAAATAAAGACAATATCTGTGTCAGCATTTACCTGTTTGTTCTTCATGTCAACCATTCTTTGTGGCTCGAACTGTCTCTTCAGCACTTATGATTCATATAGTTCTTGCAAATAGATCAATCGATTATCTTCAATCCATATATAAAAACCAATGGGATAATAACTCTCTTTTTCATTATACTCACCTATATACCCAGCATTTAGTAATCGAAAAAAGCTGTTAGCAGTAACCAGCATTTCCATATCTTCTCCCCAAACAATTATTATGGTATTTGGTGTTATTGATAGACACATTTCCTCCTTGTCAATCGTCTCTTGATTTATTGAAACAGGAAAATCGCCCTTTTTTTGATTTAGTTCAGCCGAAGACATTATTATTTCTTGGTTTTCTGAATTGTATCTACGAATGACTCCAACTCCTGACTTCTCAATTTCCCTTTCTGTTTTTTGATGAAGCAATGTCCTATCAATCCAAACGGGTTTTAGATCGGCTGAATCGCAAAGCCGTACATTTATCAAATATGGGATCCCATATATATTATTTGACAAAGGTAATCCATATCTCAATTCACCAATTTTATATGAAATAAAAGTTGGAGCTGTTTTTTGAAGAAAAACAGAATAAATAACACATGAATTATTAAGCTCATTAAGCCTAAAATGAATAGAGTAGTCCTCTGCAGATCCTAGATTATCTACATTATAGAGAAATCCGAAACCATCTATCCAACATACCAAATCACATCCGTAGTCCAATCCGCTAGATACCGATGTTTGGATGCTGCAAACATAGCTCTCTATTTCTTCTATTGTTGATATGTTACTATCCTGTGTTCTTGGTTCTGGTGATTCTTGTTTAAGATAATGATTTTCTAGAACGCATCCCATAATCACAATAGAAGAAACTCCAATTAATATTAATAAGGGGAGTATTTTTTTCATAGCATTTGTCCTCGCTTTCATAGCATTGGTCCTTACTGACCAAACGTGTAGGCCAGTCGCTGTACTTGACTTTACGGCGCTCATATTTTCATTGTCTCCTTAGCTGAACAGCAAGGTATCATTGTCCATTATCTGCGAAATAAGGATCGAGCCGTGGTAGTTGTAATTTGTTACTGTCTCGTTGACGGTCTTCTGTGGGCGGATTACATTTACAAGTGATCTTCTATGTACCGGCAACATCATCTTTGTGGTACCGCAAAGGCAAGCCTTATTAGGAGTACTCATGAAACCTTTAGTTGCAGTTCACAGCCACCACGTTTCCGTATGCATTGCGGTATCACAGCAGTATGCTTGCGGGCATATGTTATTTGCGCTTAGCAAGTTTCGTAATTAATAAAATCCTTATATATGGCCCCACAATTATTGCACTTTAGCGTTACCCATATCCAAGTAAAAGCGTTATCTGTCTCGGCTATTTCAAGCTCCTTAAGTTCTTGAATATCAGGATATTCATATTTGATGCCAACAGAAAAGCTTCCATTCTGACACTTTTTGCAATCGACAGGTTTAGCCGGCATATGTGTATCTTGATCTTTCCCGCATTTCTCATACCCATCACGGCTGCTGTCAAATACCGAAATAACTTTACCACACTTTCTGCAACGAACTTCTATTGCAATTTTATCATTTTCGGAAAACAGGTACATCTTTGAAAGCATACTGTGTTTTATTTCGCCAATAACAAACACATCAAAATCATGGGCGTTACAGCAGGTAAGTATTCCTTCAATCAGGCTGTTATCGCCATCTTTTGTTTGGTGCATCGTTTTAAAATACGGTTGAATCTTTTCAGGAACCAAATTCATCACCTCCTATATATGCGAAAAGCCGTACATCCTTTTTGATTTTGCAGTGCCTTCAGATCCCCGCCACCATTATGCACAAAATATTAACAGGCATCAATATCGTATTTTGATAATCACCGCATCACATAAGAAAACAATACGTTTGTTCCATTAATTTTTCACAAATTATGTCGTACCCTTTTCCACATGTACTATTTCTGAGTCCAGGGGAGATATAGATGCAACCATTCCTGAGCCGCCCGATTCCGTGGGAGTAATACCATCTTGTCTCGGATGGATGGATTCTGTTGCGTTCTCGGAGGGGGCGTCCCTCTCATGGACATTGCTTTTTCGATGTTTACTTATCGAAAAGTGAATTTGCCACTATACGGCCGAAAAAGTTTTCGAGTACTATACTTGATCATAACCCAGCAGTATTTTAGAAAAACGGAAATAGGTGATACTAAGTTTTGCATTTGTTTTAGGCCGTTCCATTTTGCAAATTACTTCCATTGTTGCCACCATGGGAATTAGCAAGATTAACGTCTTGTTTTCATAATAAAATCTCCATTCCGGGCAGTGCCTATTTATATAAAACTCACAATCATCTATGCATGCTTGGGAAGCAAAGTAAACACTGCGAGTAACCTTGCCAAAAAGGAGATCGAAAGGAAGTAGCAAAATGCGGCGACAAAGATATCCCCAACTAATTGCCACCATGGTTTCAAGAATAAATGTAAATATAGGACCACACAAAAGAGGAATGCATATCATTATTCCAATCCACGCTATCAGAAATAATAATTGGTCAACAAGGTATTTTCTCATCTACCCCTCCCGTCTTGAATGATTCGGTCAGAATTCTCCATAATCAGTGCAATAGTAAAACTACCTGTTTGCAACGAACTGTTTAGCTGCTGTCTCGTTGCCGTGTTTTTCCAAGTGCTTACAGTATCCTGATAAATAACGTGGCCATCCGGGGTATCGGCAGGTGACCCCCGAGCGGCTAAATTACGCCATATCTTTTGCGAAATCTTTATATTACTCATTTTACCGGGAGCCGTTACCTCTGTCAACGATTCCGCTTGTGTTGCAAAGCGGCCACCCAATGCAGTCTCTTTGAAACAAAAAGGCCGAAGGCTTTTAGACCTTCGGCTGGGTTATAGAATATTGGCGGGGGATCAGGCAGATCGTTTCAAACGGCTGCAAAGGATGGTCAGCCAGTAGGAGGTCAGGGCTCCCAGGCAGATCAGCAGCGGGCAAATCAGCAGGGCCGGAAGCCCCAGTATCCGCTGGCTGGAGGTGAAGGCCGATACCGGTAGGATCATTACCGCCGTGGCCGCAACAATGCCCATAACGCAGTGGGAAACAATGGCGTACCAGCGCTTGTAGGCCCAACTTACCGCTTTGGAAAGCAGCAGTACGCAAAGCAGGCCGCTGACAGCCATGGGCAGCAGCACCAGCATATCCAGCCGGGCGATCCCCTCAGACATGGGCTTATACAGACCGAAGAACAGCAGCAGGGAAGAGGAACTCAACCCCGGTACAATGAAACTCAGACCCCACAGAGCGCCGCAAAGGAGATATCCGGGGATGCCCGGGGCAATAGTCACGTTGACCTGGGTCTTAAGCAGGGTCAGGGCACCCAGCATCAGCAGAAAAGACAGAACCAGTCCCCAATAGGCCCCCCTGGGACGTCCCTGCTCACCGGCTTCATGCCAGAGATCGGGCAGAGTGCCCAAAATAAAGCCTGCAAAGGCACAGACTACCAGGGTGGTGTTCTTATCCATCAGGCGGGCCGTCAGGCCGGAAAGTCCCACAAAACCAATGCCTGCGCCTACGGCAAAGAACAGCAGCATGCGCCAGTATTTCCGGATACCGTCTTTGGGCGCGGAGAAGGTTTCGATCAACGGGTGATACATGCCGAAGGCGGCGCACAAAGCTCCGCCGCTGACTCCCGGCAAAATGGCGCCAAAGCCCACCAGAATTCCCTCCAGTATCCACAAAATGCATGTCAGGATAGCAGAATGTTTTCGATCGGTTTTTGCAGGCTGCATACTTTCCCCCATAAAACGAATATACAAATAAGAATAGCATGGCGGGCGGCAAAGGGCAAGGGGGAAAAAGGGCGAATGCCCGCCGGTACAGGCAGATCGCAGATTTCTGCAGAGCGGCGCAGGATGGGGCTCCTCCTTGGCTGCGGGCCCTGGCGGATCATAGAGTAAAAAGCTGCGCATCGCAGCCCTGTTCCCGGAGGAAACGGATAAGATCTTCTGTTTTCAGCCACAGGGTAGCGGTATTATCGTTGGGATGAACGCCAATAAGCCCCGGGGGATCCAGAAAGCTTTGATCCAGAAAGAGCTTCATGCGCTTCTGCGCATCGTTGAGCAGTCCCAAAGGTGTAACGGCGCCGGGGATAAGGTCCAGCAGCTCCATCAGGTCTTCTTCAGAGGCGAAGCTAAGGGGACGTATGCCCTGCGCCTGACGGAAGGCTTTTAAATCTACCCGTTTATTTCCTTTAACGGTGATCATATAGTAATTCCGCTTTTTTTCGTCCCGGACAAAAAGGTTTTTTGCTTCTGCCTCCGGGTGGGGCAGGGAAAGCTGCGCTGCTTCTGCCATGTTAAAAACGGCCTTGTGTTCCGTGCGTTCATAGACAATGTTTCGGCTGCAAAGCAGGGCACAGATCTGGTCTTGATCCATGGCAAACTTCCTCCTGTTATAAAAAAAGCACCGGATCTACGGTGCTTTGATGCTAAACGGTCAATGGATACGGTGTTGTTTATCTTTCTGCGGCAAAGGGCAGCAGAGCCATGACGCGGGCACGCTTGATTGCCACGGCCAAATCACGCTGGTGCTTGGCGCACACGCCGGACATGCGGCGGGGCAGGATCTTCCCGGCTTCGGAAATGAAGCCCTGAAGCTTTTTGGTGTCCTTATAATCGATGCTGGTAGCCTTTTCAACGCAGAACTTGCAAACCTTGCGTCTGCTTCTTCTGGGACGGGGACGCATTTTGCGCTCTTCCATGGTGCAAGCCTCCTGTTAATTTTAATTTAAAATGGAATGTCGTCAGAGGATATATCATTGAAGCCGGCCATATCCTGACTGCTCCCATGGCTTTGCTGGGGACGGGGCGCGCTGTAGTTGGCGCTTCCATCCTCCTGGCCCTTGGGGGAGAGGAATTCTACTTCGTCGGCAGATACATCCAGAGAAAGACGGGTCGTGCCATCCTTCGCTTCGTAGGTCCGGGCCTGAAGCTCGCCGATGACCGCTACCTTGCGGCCCTTGGTAAGATACCGGGCACACAAATCGCCCAGCTGCCGCCAGGCGTTGATGCGGAAGAAATCGGTCTGCTTTTCACCGCCCTGGGACGCAAACCTGCGGTTAACGGCGATGGTAAAGCTGCATACCGTTACCCCATTGGGGGTGGAACGGGTTTCGGGATCATGGGTCAGATTGCCGATCAAAACTATCTTATTCATGCTTGACTCCTTAAAAACTCTCTCGTGCGGTTCGTCACGGCCAAATGGCCAAGGCCCTTATGCGACTTTGCTGGTAACCATGTAGCGCAGGATGCGCTCATCGTTGCGGAAGTTACGCTCCAATTCCGCGGGCAGAGTGGGGGCGGCATTAAAGTCCACCAGCACATAATATCCCTCGGTCTTGTAGTCGATGGCGTAAGCTAAACGGCGCTTGCCCCATTCGTCCTGCTTCACGATCTCACCGCCATTGGCAGTGATGATGCCTGCAAACTTCTCGATGACGGCCTTGTTGGTCTCTTCGTCCAGTTCCGGCGTGATCAGGTACAAAACTTCATACTGATTCATTCTTTCACCTCCTTGTGGTCTGTTGGCTTTCCTTCTTCAAGAAAGCAAGAAGGACCGTTAGCCTTACATTTATAGCATATCTCAGGCATTTTTGCAAGGCTTTTTTTGACTTTTTCCCGGTGCGGGGTTATTTTTCCAAAGCCAGAATGGCCTGCACCAGCTTGTCCAGCCAGTCGCCTTCAAAAAGCTCCATAAGCCCGGCGTCGGCAGCGGCGGTAAGCTTCTGATTCAGAGGGATCCGAGCCGTATTGGGAATGCCGTACTTTTCTGCGATCTGCTCCAGATGGCTCTGGCCAAAGAGAAAATGCTGCTTGCCGCAGTCCGGACAGACAAAATAGGACATATTCTCTACCAGCCCCAGAACAGGTACTTTCATAAGCTCGGCCATTTTTACGGCTTTTTCCACAATCATACCCACCAGTTCCTGAGGGCTGGTGACCACCACGATGCCGTCTACGGGGATGGATTGCAAAACCGTCAGGGGGACATCTCCGGTGCCCGGGGGCATGTCGATATACATTACATCCACATCCTTCCAGATGACGTCCGTCCAAAACTGCTTTACCGCACCGGCAATGACGGGGCCCCGCCATACCACCGGAGAGGTCTCATCCTCCAGCAGAAGATTCAGGCTCATGATCTGAATGCCTGTGGGGGTGGAAACGGAAAAAATGGCGTCCTCGGTGCCCTGAGCCTTGGAATGTACGCCAAAGGCCTGGGGGATGGAGGGACCGGTAACGTCTGCATCCAGAATGGCGGCTTTATAGCCGGCCCGCTGGGTAATGGTGGCCAGCAGAGAGGTGACCATGGATTTGCCCACGCCGCCCTTGCCGCTCATAACGGCAATGACCTTCTTAACGGAGGAAGCGGGGTGGAGCTTTTCATGCTGGGGCATACGGCTGGGGCAGTTCAGCTTGCAGCTGCCGCAGTCCTGAGGCGTACAGTTTTGGCTCATATCAATTCCTTCTTTTTATTTATAAAGTAATGCAGGTGTGTACAAACGGATGCGTCAGAGGATATCTTCGCTCAGAACATCTTCCAGCGCCTGCCCGATCTTTTCATGCAGGCACAGGGTAGCCTCCCCGTCCCGGCCGGTGCGCGAGAGGTTGATGAGCACCAGCTCCCGGCCGGTAAAGTAATCCACCAACCCGGCTGCAGGATATACCACCAAAGAGGTGCCGCCTACCATAAGGGTATCCGCCCGGGATATGTGGGTCACGGCGCTGACCAGAGTCTTTTCGTCCAGCCCTTCTCCATACAGAACCACATCGGGCTTGATGATGCCGCCGCAGCTGCACCGTGGGACACCGCTGCTTTCCCGGATGTGATCCATAGAATAGCTTTTATGGCAGTTCATGCAGTAGTTCCGGTGAACACTGCCATGAAGCTCCAATACGTTTTTGCTCCCTGCTGCCTGATGGAGCCCGTCAATGTTCTGGGTGATGACAGCAGTGAGCTTCCCCATCTGTTCCAATCGGGCCAGGGCATAGTGGGCTTTGTTTGGTTTGGCATTGGGGTAAAGCAGGTACTTGCGATAGTAATCAAAAAAGATCTCCGGCTTTGCCATGAAAAAATCATGACTCAGCAGTACTTCCGGGGGATAGCCATAGGCCTGCTGGGCCTTGTAGATGCCGTCCTCGCTGCGGAAATCGGGGATACCGCTTTCCGTAGACAGCCCCGCTCCGCCCAGAAAGGCCATACGGCGGGTGTCTTTCAGGATCTGTCTTAATCTTGGATCCATGCTGTTCCTCCCAGCTGCTGTTTGCATTCACTATAGCACGTTTTTCCGTTCAATGCAACGGCTCCTTGCCATAGGAGGGAGGGGTATTTGCAGCCATTCTTCGAACAGCCGGATACAGGTATCGGGAAAGAAAAAGGCAATGGGCGGAAGCAGGGCGGGGAAAAAGGTTGCTCTTGCTTTTTGGAACTGTTATAGTATATGCATAGATACAAAAAAGCAAGGAGCCCATTATGATACTCTGGATATCAGGTCCCTATGGGGTAGGCAAATCCACTTTGGCAGAGGTGCTGGCCGGGCAGCTGCCGAGTGCCATGATTTTTGATGCGGAAGCTGTAGGCAATGCCGTCCGGGGCAATTATCCGGGGGAGCCCATGGGAGTGATTTTTGAGGATTATCCTCTGTGGCGGGTGTTTTGCCGGCAGCTGCTGGAGGATCTGTATGGGCGCTGGGAAACCGTTCTGGTGCCTATGACGCTGGTGCGGACCCAGTCTTACCGGGATATACTTCTGCCCATGAAGGAAAAAGGACTGGACGCGCGGCTGGTAATACTGGAAGCGGAAGCGGCCACACTTCATGACCGGATCCTTGCCCGGGGGGAAGAAGAAGACTGCTGGTGTATGGAAAGCATTCCCCTGGCCAGAGCGGGCTCTGCCGCATTGCCCGCAGATATTCGCCTGACGACCGATGGCCGCCAGCCCCAACTGCTGGCGGAGCAGGTGCTGCATTCCCTTGGCTGGGCTCCCACGGCAGACATATAGCAAAGAAGTCAGCCGTTCTGGGGAAAATGAACCTTGTGCAGACAGGGAACGCCCCTTGCAGGTTCAAATAAATCCAATTATACTGTATATATGGAAATGCGGGAACCCCTCTGGAACCGGCGACCCCTGGTTTATGGGGCTATAGGCGCTCTGCTGGGAGGGCTTCTTTCCTTACGCCTAACGGGGCTGTGGCTGCTGCTGCCCGGGGCCTTGGCTCTATGCCTGGCGGGGTGGCTGTTATATCGGTGGCAGAGCCTGTTTCTGCTGCCCCTGTGCCTGGGTCTGGCGCTGCTGCGTGGACTGTTCCTGCCGCAGGGAATACTTCCGGCAGGAGAAGCGCTCCTTTCCGGCACGGTATGGAGTCTGCCCGGCTCCGGAGAGGACGAACAGACCGTGCTTCTTCGACAGCTGGAGATAAACGGCGTTTCCAGATCGGGGGCATTGGAATTGAGCCTGCCGGAAGAACAGGCGATAAATTATGGAGACCGTCTGACGATGCAGGTTCGGCTCAGACCCGAAAGCGATGCCCATGCAGATCTGCGGGGACAGGCGGAGGCGCTTTCCGATCCGGAGATCACCCGGGGCGGAGCGCCGTTACTATATGGTTGGGCGCTGAAACTTCGGTCGGCGTTGGAAAAGCGTATAGAGCTGCTGTTCGGTCCTTATGCGCCGGAAGCCAAGGGGATGCTTTTAGGGGAAAAGAAGGATATGGGCTACGGCTCCTACCGGGCGTTTCTGCAAAGCGGACTGCTGCATCTGCTGACGGTATCCGGTATCCAAGAAAACACTTGCTATTATTGGCTTTCAGAGTGATATATAGACTACCAAAACGGAAGGAGGTATGGCTTGTGGAAATTCAGATCAGGGAAGGCAGCAGGGAGCAGAAAAGAAAATTAAAAGTCTGTGCATACTGTCGTGTATCGACAGATGCGGATGAACAGGAAAATTCGCTGGAAAATCAGGTCAGGCATTATGAGACGATCATAAAAGCCAATCCGAATTATGAATATGCCGGAGTTTACAGTGATTTTGCCATATCGGGATTTAAAGAAAAGAGACCCGGTCTGCAGAAGATGCTTGCCGATGCAGAAAAAGGTAAGATAGACCTTATATTAACAAAATCAGTATCACGTTTTGCAAGAAACACCTCAATCGTTCTGGAAGCTACACGAAAGCTGAAAGAACTGAATGTAGGTGTTTTTTTTGAACTTCAGAATATCAATACGCTGTCAGGGGAAGGGGAGCTGATGCTTACGATCCTTGCAGCATTCGCACAGGCAGAAAGTGAAAGCGGAAGTGCTGGTGCAAAGATGGTTTACCAGCGAAAGTACGAGGCAGGAATTCCCGTACAGTACCTTGAGCGGTCTTTCGGTTATACAAAAGACGAGAGAGGAGTATTTGTTGCTGATGAAGCAGAGGCTGTATGGGTAAGAAAAATCTATAAGATGGCAGCAGAGGGATATACTCCTGCATCGATCAAACGATACCTGAATGAAAATGGGATAAAGACGGTAGGCGGTGTGCAGTGGGTAGACAGTACCGTGTTCCGTCTTCTTGAAAACGAGATTTACAAAGGCGATTACATCATGCACAAGCATTTCGTGAATGAAGAGAGAAAACTGGTCAGGAACAGGGGAGAAGTGGATGCATGGTACATCGAAGATGACCATGAAGCTATTGTTTCCCCGGAACTCTGGCAGAAAGCACAGGATGCATTGGCTGCAAAGAGGGATTACCTTGCGGAAGGCTCGGTGATAGAGGAGTTCACAGAAGAAAATTATCCTTACATGAATAAAATCTATTGTGCTAAATGCGGATATCCCCTTTACAAACGAATCTACAGCAAAGGCAACAGACTTAACTGGGGGTGCAGTGGAACAAAAAGATATGGAAAGACCTTCTGTGATGGCATTAATATCCCGGATGGTGTGCTCCGGAGTGCGTGGCATTTTAAAGAAAACACATATATTGCTGAGAAAGCATCGGATAAGGGAGTGAAGGAATTTACTTATTTAAAAGAGCAGTCATGGAAAAGAAGGCATAAAAAGAAGCAGCCGCCAGCAATTCCAGAAAATACTGAAGCAGAGTATCCTTACAGAGAGAAGATATTCTGTGCATTATGTGGAAGCAGACTTGTAAGATATGTAAATCCCCAGAGTCATAAAGTCACGTGGGTATGCAGCAGGAGAAAGCGGAAAGGAAAAGATGCCTGCGATGGGACCAGGGTTCCGGACACCATCATAAAGGGATGGGGAGAGATCAAAAAAGATATTTATATTCAGAGAAAGGATGATAAGAATGGCAAGAAGCGTTACAGTTATACCAGCAAGAAGCCAGAAGGTGCGGACAGGGCATAAGGCGGTACAGGAAAAGAAGATAAGGGTGGCAGCCTACTGCCGTGTGTCAACAGACCAGGAAGACCAGCTCCATAGTTTTGAGGCACAGGTCGAGTATTATACAAAATATATCAATGAGCATGAGAATTATGAAATGGCCGGTATTTATGCAGATGAGGGGATCTCGGGTACAAATACAAAGAAAAGGGAACAGTTCAAAAAAATGATCGCAGACTGCGAGGGAGGTAAGATAGACCTTGTCATAACAAAATCCATCAGCCGTTTTGCGAGGAACACGCAGGACTGCCTAGCATATTCCAGAAAATTAAAGAATTTAGGGATCGGCATCATATTTGAGAAGGAAAACATCAACACACTGGATTCTACGGGCGAGCTTCTGTTCACCATCCTAAGCTCCCTTGCACAGGATGAATCAAGGAATATTTCAGAGAACTGTAAATGGGGCATCCGCACGAAATTCAAGAACGGTGAAATGCATCTTAACACATTCAAGTTCCTCGGATATGATAAGGATGAGAACGGGAAGCTTGTCATCAATAAGGAACAGGCAAAGACAGTGAGAAGGATATACAGGGACTTCCTTATCGGAATCAATCCGGCACAGATCGCAAAGGAACTGACGGAAGAGAAAGTTCCTGGGTGTCTCGGGCAGACAAAGTGGTATCCAAGCACTGTCATAGGGATCTTAAAACAGGAAAAGCACATGGGTGACGCACTTCTGCAGAAGACCTATACGGCAGATTTCCTTACCAAGAGACAGGTCAAAAACAACGGTGAGATCGCACAGGTCTATGTAAAGGACAGCCATAAGGGAATCATTGATAAGGAAACATGGAATGCGGTTCAGGAAGAATTTGAACGCAGGGAGAAATTCATGCAGAAGCATGGGACAGACCGCTACAGTTACGGTTCAGAATGTTATCCCTTCTGCGAAAAGATCTTCTGTGGGGAATGTGGAAGCCTTTTTACAAGACATTCATGGAAATCAAGGGGGATCATACAATGGCAGTGCAAGAATCACCGTAAGGATGGAAAAGTTGCATGCACCAATGCTTATGTAGATAATGCAGATTTGGAAAAGGGATTTGTAAAGGCATTCAACCGATTGGTCGGTGAACGGGAAAAGCATATAGAAAGATGGAATTCCATGAAATTAGATGGGACTCCGCTTGAGAAGATAAGGGCGGGGCAGATGATGGAAGCAACCGAAAGCGGACAGCTTCAGCAGTATGTTCCTGAAGCCGCACAGCTTGTTTTGGAAGAAATAACAATATTCGGTGCAAAGAAATATGAGTTTGCATTCTTGGAAGGCAGCAGGGTAAAGGTTTCCGTATGATCATTCGGAAACCTCCTCCTCATCACCCAAGCCAAATAAGTCAAGCTGCCCGTTCTGCGGCATATCATCAGTTTCTTCTTCCAGTTCTGGTTCATCAGCTTTCTTCTGTGGGAGTTTATGCGTGTAGAGCTTATCCCACGGAAGCGGATTCCGGCATTTTTTGTTATATCCGATAAGGATTGCCTCTGCAAATCCAAGAGAGCCGGAACGCCTGTCCTTGGCAGTACGTGCCAATTCCTTGATGGATATTCTTCCCAGTTTTTCTTTGAAAATATCATCTTTGACCGCATCGCCATAGGCATTTAGAAAACGTGCTAGTCCATTCATCATGTTTGCACTGAAGGACTGGGCAGCACCTTCCCATGTTGCGACAATCAGACGGATCACATGATCGAGCATGTGATAGCCGTATTTGTCGTGGATGGTCTCAAGGGTAGCAACGGCACAGATACCGCCAGGAACAGAAGAAGAGGTGATGGAAAGGTCATAAGATTCTACTAGATCACGGATGATAAGCTGTTTATCATTCCCAGCCTCAATGTTTGCCATGAATATTTCATAGGGAAGCAGGGGCTTTACATACTTCATCTGATTAGCAAAAATATCGGCTTCGTGTTCGTAAACGAGGTCATCATAGACCATGCACCATACAGGAGTCTCTCTTGAACCGGAGACGAGTGCCACGATTTCAATGGTGTGCTGCCCGTTAAAGACATAGTTGATGCCGTTACGGCGGCTGACTTTTACGGGATTTATCTGGTACAGATCGAAGTTCGCAGCGGCACGCTGGACATGATTCTGTGAAAGATTTCTCTGATATTCCTGGTTGGATACAAGATTCCTGATGGGAATCTGCTCAAAGTGTACTTTTGGAACATACTGCATGAGATCAGTTTGTTCCGATATTGCTTGGTCATCTGTCATTTTAATCCTCCTCCAACTGCGTCAGCAGTCTGTTTATTTTTCGTGTAAGGTTTATGATCTGTGTCCTGACTTCTTGCCGGGCAGAAGCGGATGTGGAAGGAAAATCCGTAAGTTCCATTGTCCTTGATATGGTTTTGGACCATGAAGGAATGGTAAATTTAAGGCTTGCCAGTTCTGCATCTGGGTCAATGACGGGCATCTGTTTGATGCCAGCCTCGGCACTTTCCCTTTCACGTCTGCGCCTTCGGGAATCCGGTTTTCCTGTAGGAAGCCGCTGCCATCGCAGTTCATGCCGTAACTGCGAGTAGCCGATGCGGTCGATCGAACCGCTGTTGAGCAGTCTTTTAAGTCCATTGATATCTTCGATGGGAAGTCTTGACAGCTCTATGACATTTTCATGGGATACACGGAGACTGCCGTTTAATATTCTGGATGTTATTTCCGGTCCTTTTATGCGGAGTTCATCGAGTGCTCTTGCGTACACATCGTATTTTGTAACAGTGGAAAAGCCGAAGTTATATTCTTTTCCGATAATGGTTGCAATCTCCGTTTTCTGTACATACTTCTGGGATATCTGTCCGTCTGCGTTGAGCTGTTTCTCAGGATGATTTTTCAGAAAATCAGCACTGGCAATATTCATGTCTGCCCGGAAGCGCCTGCCAATAAGATATTTTTTGTATTCGCTTGTGAGGTCCTTCCGTTTAAGCTGCTCTGTACATATGTAGGCTTCCGCTTCGTCACGGCTCTGGAAGAAGAGTCTGCGTATATTGAAGTGGATATCCCACTTCCGGCAGATGGAATAACGGAGATGTCCATCGATGAGGATGTTTCCCCAGACACATATAGCTTCATCACAGCCATGATCGAAGATATCTTCTTCGAGATCTTCTATATATTTTTCTACTCTTGGCTGGATGAGCTGCAGAAATTCAGCATCGGTTTCAAAATCTGGAATCTGATGATTACTCATACGATTTCACCTATTCTGATAGATTCATCCACGAGGATACATTCCTGCATGGAAAAGCTTGCCAGTCCTTCTTTTTTATTTATTGCACCATAGATGCGGTAGGATCTGTTATTGGAAAGTTCCGCATTGGTCTGTTTTAAAGTCTGGAGCAGTTCACGGCTGTATAATTCGTAACTGTTTCGAATGTCGGAATAGCATGCCCTGACATGGTGGGCAAGGTAATCCTGACGGACGCTTTTCCTGACGGCAATCATATGGGTGTCGGGATTTACCAGAAGCTGGATATATTCTGGATCACCGAGCATATGAAGAGTATGTTTGTGTATTCGGATGCGGTTTTTCTTTAAGTCAATGCATAGGATTGGCTGTGAAGAGGGATGATTGTTCATAGTGTGTTTCCTCCTTTTGTGGTTCGGCTGGATTTTTGGGTTCTTCTGGCGGTGTGTTCTCTGAAATTCCAAAGACAGCATAGCCGTCAAACATATTGATCTGTAAGTTGCTCTGGTGTTCCTCAATCGGCACACCGAATTGGTTCTGCCATTCCGCTGGATATGTAGGTGTCCGGGATGTCTTTATCTTTCCATCGTCTTTTGCTGTACGCACATATATTTCGGGCGTGGTAAGGTCAAAGACGAATAAGAGTTCATTATCAGACCGTATCAGTTTGCCGAGCAGTTTATAACGGTAACTGGAATTCCATCCCATCAAGGTTATTACCTTGGCAAAAAAGATCCGGCATGTGATCTGCCTTGGGGAACGCTTCTTTGTAGCAGAGCACCATCGGAAGGAGTCTTTTTCATCTTCCTGGCATGGGCGGACGGCAAGTTTCTTTTCATCTGGGTTCACAAGGATCTGTACAAAATCTGTCTTAGGCAGCTTTTTGATGCATGCAGTATTTACGGATACTTTGTTGGCATTAAATGTAAAGGATGGTTCATAGGTGTGGGCGAAGAATTCTCCACGCACTACCTGATAACCCTCATAGCTGAAGGCATCGTCCTCGATGATCTGTAAGTCCCTTGAAGAGGACTGGATTAAGGTTTCATTGTTTGGCTGTTCATTCATTACGGTTCTCCTTCATGTCAGACATGAGTTGTTCTATGCTTTTTTCTACTTCATCAGGACTGGTCACCTGTATGTCTGAATCTTTGTATGCAACTGCTTCGTTGGAAAGGGTGTTCTGGTCATTGAATCTGGCAAATTCCTGTGCCTGTGCATGGCAGTAGTAGTTGCTGCCGAAAGTGTCAGCCCAGTCAGGCGGATAGGCACGGACATTTTTTTTGAGATTGTCAGTAAATGGTTTTACGTCCGTTGGTGCATCTGGTAGCTGCTGTTCATCGATCACATCATTTGGAATAAAAATTTCAGTTTCTTCCAGATTGAAGATAAGGACAGCATCCGATCCGTTTCCACGCTTGATTCCTGTTATGCGGTATCTGCAGTCTGCGTTCCAACCGAGAAGTGCATAGATGGTAGGCATAAAAGCTGTACCGCTGATTGCCCTTGGGGTAGAAATATTCTCTCGCTTTTTTGCCCACTGCATGGCGTTTCGGTGCGTTTGTGGGACGATCCTTACGGCAAAGAGATGTTTGTTCGGATGGATCAGAAGTTCTACCAGTGTGCTGTTCAGTTTTCTAACGGCAGTGGTTGAAAATTTAATATCATTCAGACTGAATGTCACGATAATGCGATCAGTGCTGTCAAAAAACTGTGAGCGTGCAATTTCATAACCACGCAGGTCAAAGTCCCCAGACTGCACTTTCACGGGTGACGAGGGTGGGAGAAACTGTTCTGTACCGCCATATACACTTAGGGAAGCATTGATATAATCATCCTCTTTAAAGCCGGCCCATCGTGGATTAATGGATACAAAGCCTTTCAATACTCCATCTGGCAGGACCTTTAACTCCGGCAGTATTCCCTTATTTCCATACTTGGCATTGCTGATGAGCCGTTGTACGGCAATGAAATCGTCACGGGACACAATTGCTTCATGGTGATTACGTTTCCTGTATTGTGGGCGGTTCTGCATGTTCTTTTTTGATTTGTGATTCAGGTAATTTGGAGTATAAGTCTTTCGGGCAAGAACATCACCGCAGTGTCGTTCATTCTGCAATATCTGAAGGATTGAACCAGGAGACCATACAGTATTTCCTTTTTTAGTTTCACAACCCAGTTCCGTCAGGGTATCAGCGATTTCCTGACAGGTGCAGCCGTTTAAGTACATCATAAATATCAGACGCACGATTTTTGCTTCCCCTTCATTTATTACAAGATTCCCGTCTTCATCGTGGTCGTAGCCGAGAAGAGCGGGAGTGAGGAATATTCCCCTTCGGAATCGCATCTCAATGGAAGCATTCATGATTTCACTCTTGGTATGGCTTTCCTCCTGTGCAAGGGTGGCCATGAAGGAGAGGACCATTTCGCTTTTCGGATCAAAGGTATTCAATCGCTCTGTCTCGAAAAAGACACCGACCGGATGTGGGAGAGCCAGCAGTTCACGGACATATCCAATGCAGTCTACAACATTCCTGGCGAAACGGGACACGCTCTTAGTAACGATAAGATCGATTTCTCCTTTTTTGCAGTCTTCAATCATCTGCTTGAACTGATCACGGTGCTGCAGGGAAGTACCGGATATGCCTTCATCCGCATAGATCTGTACAAGTTTCCAGTTTGGACTTTTGCTGATGACATCGTGGTAATGGTTTTTCTGTAACTCATAAGAAGATGTCTGTCTTGGATCGTCAGTGGATACCCTTGCATAGACGGCTACCCGCTGTTCGTTTTCAACAGCGAATATATCTTCCTGTGGAAGTGCCGGAATTACATCAAGCTCATCAATGCTGACCCCTTTATATCGTTCCCTGATCTTATTTTTCTTGTCCGCAATGGAGCCGGATTTCTGTTCATTTTCTCTCATGTCTTACCACCTTTTTCTTATGATGTGGTTTATTATAAAATTTTCATAAGAAAATAAAATAGACCATACGGACAGGCATATCCGTATAGTCTATTTCAAAGCGAAATTTTATGTGTGAAAATAGTGTGCCGCAGCATCTAGGCTTCGTCATCCGAGATATGCCATCCGTTTTTACGCATGCTGTCGATACTTGCTTTTACCATTTCATAAATGAAGCGCTTTTCATTTTCGGTGCATTCAGCCATCAACAGATCAAGGTCAGTCTGATAGGCGGTCGGATTATGAAGCTGGACTCCGGCGAGCAGCTCATCGACTGTTATTCCAAGGGCGTTTACAATTCTAATGATAGACTCAAGACTTGCTTTGCGTTTGGCATTCTCAATATGGCTTATGTAGGAGATGGAGAGTTCCGTTTCCTCTGCAAGCTGTGCCTGTGAAAAATTGTTCTGTTCCCTGACTTCCTTAATGCGGTATCCTATCTGTTTATGATTTACAGATGCAAGTGATTCATTCATAATGTTACCTCCTGTTTCTTTTTCTTACGCAAATAGATTATCCGTCAGCGAGTGGTAAAAGGTTATGTAATTTAATAAAGTAGAGTGGAGTATTGCCGGATAACAAGGTGTCAATATATGTAGACATTTGTCGAACGATTTTGATTGATGGGCAGTATAAAAGATGCTATTCTGATGATGGAACTGATAATATGGAAGTGAAAGAAACAAGGAAAAACAAGGAATTATAAGAAATACATATTGAACTGCGGTGTGCTGCTGTTCATATTTTTTTTACCCTTATAGTAAAGCACAATGGAGTAAATTACTAAAGAAATATGGTTCTAATATTTATTCTGGTTTGCGGTTAAAATAAATGTATCGCAGAGCAGAAGAGAGGTGTAATTTACTTGCGTACAGAGGACTATATCCCGAAAAGGGTAAAAGAATTATGCAGCAAGCATAAGGTTTCCAAGTACCGACTCGCACAGCTCACTGATATGTCACAGACCGCTTTAGGGAATATAATCAAGAAAGAGAGCATTCCAACGATACCGACTTTGGAAAGAATCTGTGATGCATTCGGAATTTCACTAGCACAGTTTTTTGCCGGGGACGGCATGAGACCAGATCTGACAGATGAGCAGGAAGAGATATTGGAAACATGGGATAACCTAAATGCTGATGAGCGGAGAATTTTAATGAACTTCGTGAGATCTTTGAAGAAATAGGGGAAGCAGTTCAATTGTATCTGATTGATTGTTTCCCCTTTTTCTATGCGCTTTCCACGGCAGAAGAAAGCAGTGAGGATACAGAATGAGTGTAAAAGATGAGGAGTTCAAAACAAAAATCTACGATCTGATGAATGGAAGCTACAATCTTGAGGAATATCCGGTTGCAGAAAGTAGCCTGGTAAAAGACGAATTTGCAGAAGGGGGATACTGTGAAAAATTATATTCCCAGATGCTGGAAGCCTATGAGAGGGTATGCAGAAGACTTGGAAAGCCAGGCACAGAAGATGAAGATGTGGAGATTATCATATCGAACCTCATGAGCATAGGCAGACATCAAAGTATGAAGATGTTTGACTATGGGGTGCTTTTTACAGAAAGAGAAAATAAACAGTAATGTAACTGTAAAATGGTGTGGCTGTGATTGGATGGCTGCACCATTTTTTGATATAATCGAATGTAATCAAATGTTGACGAAGGGAGATAAAAAGTAGATGAACGGAATGAATGATTTGCCACTGGATAGAATAGTTGAGATTTTGGCTGCTAAAGGGCGTGAAGGCGAATATTGGGACTATAAGCAGGAGTGGCATGAGAATATGGCAGATTTGTTAAAAGATATTATTTGTTTTGCCAATACTCCACATGATGCAAACTGTTATCTTCTCTTTGGGATTGATGATGACGGACATATTGTTGGAATGAAAAAGAATAGACGTAAACAGGCAGATATTTTAGAAGCAATGGATAATCTTTGGTTTATCGGGGACGTTAGACCTGAAATTTCTGTGGAAACTGTTGTGGTAAATGAAATAGAGGTGGATGTTCTTACTGTATATGATACGCAGAAGACACCTATATATTTAAAAAGAAACTATGGAGAAATGCTTGCCGGATGCATTTATATGAGAAATGGGGATAAAAACACTCCGAATAGAGGAATGGCAAGTATTGATGATGTAGAAAAACTCTGGAAAAAACGGTTTGGTTTATTGCAGACACCATTGGAGTATATTATCGGAAGACTGCAGTACCAGACAGAGTGGAAGCAGCAGGATCATATTTATTACAATATGTATAGACCTGAATATCAGTTGAAAATACTAAAGGGTGACGAAGACTATTTAATTCCGGAATTTTATGCTTATACGATGTCAAATAAAAGTACATCGTATGAAATGCTTCAGATTATTGCTGGAGACACGATATTAGAAGAATATCAAATTGTAGTATTGGACAGTGGAAGATATAAAACTCCAGTACCAGAATGGGGATTTGCAGGATACGACAGGTATAGAATTGATCATAAATTCACATATAAGTATTTTGTAAAAGGAAGTACGGAATATAGATTGCAACAGTTCTTTTTGGACGGTGAAAATGAAGAAGCAATATATGCTAATCGTAGACTGATGGAAGTGGTTTTACTTTATGAAACCGAAGATGAAAAGTCTGCGTTTGAAGCATATATTGAGGATAACCAAGAAGAAATAATGGAAAGAATTAGTAAAAAGGATAGGTATTCATATATTCAAGCTACAAATGAACCGGATACTAAAGAATGCATAAAAAGGCTTAATACAGGATTAGTTTTAAATGAAATGCTGCGTGAGTGGCGGAAATAGAGAATATCCCAGGGGAGCATATCCCACAAGGGGTTATCCCCCAAAAGGGTGTGGGTGAATATCTCTTTTTAATAAGAAGTTATGCCATCTATAAATGACAGGGGAAAACCCTAGACGGGGCTGCATGTAGGCATTGTCTGCGGAGGAATACTGACGCTTTTTCGGGGCAGGCGGCGGTGGCTGCGGGCGCTGCTTTCCGGCAGTGTGCTGCTGTTGTACAGTGCCTTGACAGGATTTTCCCCTTCTACCCTGCGGGCGTCGATGATGGTATTCACTCTGTTTTTGCTGCGCACAGGCAGCTGGGAGGAGGATAACTTTTCGGCGCTGGCGCTGGCTTTCAGTCTGCTGGTCGTGCTGGATCCAAGATATCTGGAATCCCTGGGATTTTGCCTGTCCTTCGGATCGGTTTTCGGGCTGCTGATGCTTACCCAGCCTCTGGAAGAACTTCTTCCGGCCCGAACTGTTTGGGGGGAGGTGCTGCGAACAGCTTTTGCCGGAGCGCTGGCGGCTATGTTGGGGACAATGCCGTTGCTGGCCAGGACTACCGGACAGGTGCAGTGGATCGGTATTCTGCTTTCGCCCCTGGTTTTGCCAATAGCGGCGTTGTTCCTGGTGCCCGGGTGGCTGGCGCTGGGGCTGGATGCTCTCTGGCATCCGCTGGGGAAGCTGGCTTCTCTGCTGCCTAAAGGTGTATTGGCTTATATTTTAAAAGTTACGGAACTGGGGATCGCGGCACCCCTGTATCCTCCGGCTCCGGGGCCTGTTGCCTGTCTGCTCTGGTTCCTGGGGTTGTTTGGTTTGTCTCCCTATTTTCTGCCCAACCGCAGCCGTCCCCCCTGGGTGGGGTATGGGCTGCTGGGGGCTTCCATGCTCCTGTGGCTGCAGGGGGTATAGAGCAACGGCCGAATATTTGGGGATGCGGCTCCCTTATTGAAAAGCAAAAGGAACGGGCAGCAGGCAGACCTGCTCATCGTGACGGTCATTGTACAAAAAAGCCGGATCCTGTAAGGATCCGGCTTTTGCATCAGAGATTAAAAAGACCTTTCAACCATATCAGGGGTATTGCTGCATGAATTGCCATTTGTCAGGCATGTATCAGAAGCGGTTTCCAACACAGGCCGGCAGAGCGTATGTTTCCCTGAAAACGTATGAAAAGAGGGACTGCAACCGTTTTGCGGCATGCGTATTTGCGGCATTATGCCGGGGGGATCCCATGCGGTTTTCTGCTGCTTCAGCTTTTGCAGTGTATCCGCTGAAATGGGCGGCATGCCGACCGGCAGAAAACTTATCGTGCGGCAGATTCAATGCATTTGGAGCGGCCGCTGCAAGTCAGATGCCTATTCTTCCATGGCGGCCGCTGCGGCGGAAAGGGTTTCTTCTTTGAGCGTAAGGGAAGGGATCTCCTCATCCGGGCAGAAATAAGCGAATATGCCGGCAAAGAGCCCCTGGGCAGCCGTTTGGCGAAAAGCCGGGTCAGACAGACGGGCATCGTCTTCCGGGTGACTCATATACCCCATTTCAATATTGAAAGTCGGGCGGGTACACCAGTTGAATCCCGTCTGATCCCTGCGGGCAACAATGCCGTCTTTGGCAGCCATTTCCATACCGGTAGCTTCGCAGTAGTGGTGTATCACACTGGCGGCCATAGCCAGATTGGTATCGTACCAGTCCGTTCGCTCTTCGGCAGGCAGAAGGATATAGGCGCCTGTCTTTTTTGCGTTGTCAGATCGGTTGCAGTGCAGGCGAATGCCCATATCCACGTTGTGCGCATTGAAAAACTCTGCTCGCTCCTTATTGGAGATGTTCACATCGTGAGTAGTGCGGGTCATATACACGGTAGCGTCTGCCTGCTCCAGCAGATCCCGAAGCATCAGGCCCACAGCCAGATTCACCTGGTATTCCAGCACCCTGGACTTTACGCCCCGGGCGCCACCCGCTACCCGCTGCTTGGTTTGAGAGGAACCGGGAGCTACGGGTTCGGGCTTGGGATCATAAATCCGCTGGTGCCCCGGGTCAATGCCGATGACGATCCCTGCCATGGGCAGGGGGGTAGGTGTAGGCGCGGGGGTATCGGTGGGAACCGCCGTGGGCGTGGGGGTATTGGTAGGGATCGCTGTCGGGGCGGGAGAGGGCACCGGTGTGGGGATCTGCGAAATGGAAATTCCAGCCTCTTCAACCTGCAGATTGGCGTTCTTTTGCGCACAGCCGGCCAGCAGAACTACAAGCAGCAGAAAAAGGAGCCAAGGGCATTTGCCCCATGGCCCTTTTATATTCGGGAATGAAAGTTTCATGGCTTATGCCTGGGGCCAGAGCTCTGCGGCCAAAGCTTCCACCTGGGCCCGGCTTTCTTTGTTCAGGGCGGAAAGAATCCGTACGACGGTGGGCAGCACCGTCAGGTTTTTGGAGCCGGCCAGCATATTTCCCATGACCTTGGCGGCGGTGGGCGCCCAGGAACCGTTTTCCATAAAGGCTACGGTGTGGTTCTGATACCCCCGCTCCGTCAGATGGCGGATAAATTCTCCCATATAGGGGAACACGTCTCCGTTATAGGTGGTGGTAGCCAACACCAGTTTACCATAGCGGAAAGCATCTTCTACGGCTTCTGCCATGTCGCAGCGGGCCAGATCTGCAAGCACGACTTTGGGGCAGCCGCGCTCTTCCAGTTTTTGGGCAAGAAGCTCTGCGGCGGCTCTGGTATGCCCATAAACGGAGGTGTATGCAATAACTACCCCCTCACTCTCCACCTGATAGCTGGACCAGATGTTGTACAGATTCAGATAAAAGCCCAGATCTTTTGTAAGAATGGGCCCGTGAAGGGGACAGATGCGGCGTATATCCAGCTTAGCGGCTTTTTTTAGCAGGGTCTGTACAGGCTGGCCATATTTGCCTACAATGCCGATATAATACCGGCGTGCTTCGCAGGCCCAGTCTTCCTCCGCATCCAGAGCACCGAATTTACCGAAGGCGTCGGCAGAAAACAGTGTGCCGGAAAGCTCCTCAAAGCTCAGCATCACCTCCGGCCAATGGACCATGGGAGCGGCGATAAAGCGCAGGCTGCGGCGGCCCAGGGGCAGTACGGTACCTTCGCTGACCACCAGACGGCGCTCCGGGTACTCCGTGCCGAAGAAATTTCCCATCATTACAAAGGCCTTCTGGGAAGCCACGATCACTGCGTTGGGATAGGTATCCATGAACAGAGCGATATTGGCGGAATGATCCGGTTCCATATGGTGCACGATCAGATAGTCAGGCATCCGGCCGTTCAGAACCTCGTGGAGAGTATCCAGCCATTCCCGGCCGAAGTGAGCGTCTACCGTATCCAGTACGGCGATCTTTTCATCCAGAATGACATAGGAGTTATATGCCATGCCCCGGGGAACGGTATACTGGCCTTCGAACAGATCGATCTCCCGGTCATTTACGCCCACATACCGGATATCCTTTCCCAGAACATCCTGTACCAACTGCATTCTGCCTTCCAGAAACATTTCTTTTTTATCACCCTGCATGTGCATATCCTCCGGTGTTTGTTTGCCCCCAGTATACAATAAATCCCCCCGTTTTGCCAAGGGGGAAAGAGGAACGCCGTATTGCCTGCCCGCGGCAGGTATGGCGGCTTTATTATAGTAATGCAAAGACTTGCCCGTGACAGCCTCTTATCTGCCTGCGTACATCTCTTCGTAATACTTCTGATAGCTGCCGTCGGTAACGTTGTGCAGCCACTGCTGATTATCCAGATACCACTGGATGGTTTTTTCTATGCCTGCTTCAAAGGTGGTCTCCGGATACCAGCCCAGTTCTTTTCCGATCTTCCGGGGGTCGATGCCGTAACGGCGGTCATGGCCTTTTCTGTCTTCCACATGCTGAATGAGCGCATCGGTAACGGCAGCATCCACATGATCGTGGATATAGCGGATAATGCTGCGGACGATGCATACGTTGGTGCGTTCGTTGTGGCCGCCTACATTGTATACTTCTCCGGGGCGACCCTGGCGGGCAACCATGTCAATAGCCTTGCAGTGATCCTCCACATACAGCCAGTCCCGCACCTGCATCCCGTCTCCGTATACGGGCAGGGGCTTGTGGTGGAGACAGTTGTGTATCATCAGGGGAATAAGCTTTTCCGGGAACTGGAAGGGCCCATAGTTGTTGGAACAGCGGGTGATGTTCACCGGCAGCTTAAAGGAATCGCTGTAGGCCTTGACAAACAGGTCGGCACCGGTCTTGCTGGCAGAGTAGGGACTGTGAGGATCCAGGGGCGTAGTTTCGGAAAAGAAGCCCTCGGCCCCCAAAGAGCCGTATACCTCATCTGTGGAAACCTGCAGGTATTTGACGCCATCCCGGTATACATCGTTTCCTGTAGACCAGTACCGGCGGGCCAGATCCAGCAGGTTCAGTGTGCCCAGAATATTGGTTCTGGCAAACAGACCCGGGTCATGGAGGGAGCGGTCCACATGGCTTTCGGCAGCAAAATGGATCACATAGTCGATCTCGTTTTCGGCAAAGAGCGGTTCCAGTGCTTTCTGATCCGTTACGTCCGCCTGAATAAAAACGTGGCGTGGATCTCCTTCTACGGCTTTCAGATTTTCAAGATTCCCGGCATAGGTCAGGGCATCCACGTTAAGAATGCGGATATCCGGGTATTTGTTGAGCATGTACAGAACAAAGTTGCTGCCGATGAACCCGGCGCCACCGGTGACCAGATAGGTTTTCATTACAGTTCCTCCCTGGAAATAGAAAGCAGATACTGCCCATATTCCGTCATTTTCAGTTCTTCACCTAAGGTTTGCAGCTGCGCACGGCTAATGAAGCCGCGGCGCCAGGCAATTTCTTCCAGACAGGAGATGTAAAATCCCTGGCGGGACTGCACCGCCTCTACATATTCTGCAGCCTTAAGCATGCCCTGCGGCGTGCCGGTATCCAGCCAGGCCATGCCCCGTCCCATAAGTTCCACATGCAGCTGCCCCATCCGCAGATATTCATTATTAACGGAAGTGATTTCCAGCTCGCCCCGGGAAGAGGGACGAATGCGCTTTGCGATATCTACCACCTGATTATCGTAAAAATACAGTCCGGGCACGGCATAATTGCTTTTGGGTATGGAAGGTTTTTCTTCCAGGGAGAGTACGTTGCGGTCTTTGTCAAATTCCACTACGCCAAAGGTGCGAGGATCTTTTACCGGATAGCCAAAAATGGTGGCTCCGGATTTTCTGTCGCGGGCGTTCCACAAAATACGGCTCATGTTTTGCCCGTAGAACATATTGTCGCCCAGGATCAGGCAAACGCTGTCTGTGCCGATAAAAGATTCACCGATGATAAAGGCCTCAGCCAGACCGCGGGGAGCCTGTTGTACCTGATAGGACAAACAAACGCCCAAACGGGAGCCATCCCCCAGCAGTTTTTCATAAACAGGAGTATCCTCCGGCGTGGAAATGATCAAAATATCCCGCAGTCCGGCCAGCAGCAAAATGGAAAGCGGATAATAGATAAGGGGCTTATCATAGATAGGCAGCAGCTGTTTGGAGACAGCCTTTGTCATCGGGTACAAGCGGGTGCCCTTTCCGCCGGCTAAAACAATTCCTTTCATAAAGCGCTCCTTTCAGTTCAGTATACACTGGCACACACGATCCACTTCTTCGGGAGAAAGACCGGCATAGAGGGGAAGGGTCAGCACGGCTTCTGCCGCATGGGCGGCCTCTGGTGTGGCGGAGGGATCAAAGCCCGGGCGGCCCCGGTAGCAGTCAAAGCTGTTGGTCAGGGGGTAGAAATACTTGCGGGCATAGATACCCTGCTGCTGCAGCCGTTCCCATACCTGATCCCGGGTATAACGGAAGTTTTCAAACAGTACGGGGAAATAGGCATAGTTGGGCGTTACATCCGGCTGTTCCGGGTTCAGACGCAGCCCCGGTATGCCGGATAGGTTTTGCCGATACCGCAGGACGGCCTGCTTCCGTTTTTCTATTTCTTCCGTTATGTGGCGAAGATTACATAACCCCATGGCGGCGCAGAACTCATTCATCTTGGCATTGCCTCCCACAAACGGCACGGCCTCCGGTCCATGGATGCCGAAATTTTTCAGATCATTGAGCACCTGCTCCAGATTGCCGTCCCCATAGCATACGGCTCCGCCTTCAATGGTATGGAACACCTTGGTAGCGTGGAAGCTGAACATGGAGGCATCTCCCAGCGTTCCGACGCCGGCGCCCTTATACCGCACACCAAAGGCATGGGCGGCATCATAGATGACTTTCAACCCGCGGGTACGGGCGATGGCTTCTATCGCTTCCGCATGGCAGATGTTGCCGTATACATGCACGGGAAGAATGGCAGATGTATCTGGGGTGATCAAAGTCTCCAGTCTGGCGGGATCCAGGGTAAAGTCAAGCGGGTCTATGTCGCAGAACACAGGAGTAAAGCCGCAGCGAACGATAGCATGGGTGGTGGAAGCAAAGGTAAAAGGCGTGGTAATGATCCGGGAGCCTTTGGGCAGATGCATGGCTTCCAGTATGTTTTCCAGGGCCAGATGGCCGTTGGTAAACAAAGTGATGTGAGATACACCCAGATACTCCTGCAGGGCGGCTTCCAGGGCTTTATGCTTATCCCCCATGTTTGTGAGCCAGCGGCTGTCCCACAAATCCCGGATCTCCCGGCAGTATTCTTCAAAGTCCGGCATGGACGAGCGGGTCACATTGATCTTATCCATTCAGTTCCACCAGCTTTCTATTATGGTTTTCGGGTCTGTAAAGTCATATCGATATTCTGCCATTTTTTAAGGGCAGACAGAAGCTGGAAGCTTTCGGCCTGTTCATACAAGCACTGCCTGTATATGCTCCCCGGCATGATCCATGAAGAAACAGGTCTCTTCCGGTGTTTGAAAGCGCAGGAAAACGATCCCCAAAGCTTTGGAGGCATTGTCAAAAAAGTCCACCCTGTCTCCCGGCTGTTTATAAAAGCATTTGCGGAACACATGGTCCTTCGCTTTCTTATCAAAGTAAAACTCTTTCAAAATTCCGCTGCCCGTGCTGTGCAGATTATAAGTTGCAAAGCAGTCGGGAGAGGGGGAGGCATTTATGCAGATGGGCTGGCCCATGGCCATCTGTACGGAAAGCGCAGCCGTGTGCACCCCAAAGATGCACTCCAACAGATCCGGGATCATGTTTCCGCCGCAGCGGGGACCTATGTCCAAAGGAAATACCCGGTTTTGCTTGTCTGCTACCAGTTCCACATTCATGCAGCAATTCTGAATATGCAGGCAGGAAACCAAATTTTGCAGCGTTTCTTTTACCCGGCTTTCCACAGCAGAAGTTAATGCAGGCGGATAGCTTTTTCCCGCCGGCACCAGAGGATTGGCTCTGGGATCCCGGTGGCAGTTCAACAGGCCCCAGAGAACGATTTTTCCGTCGGCTACCAGAATATCCCCGCCGATCAGATAGGGATGCGCCTTTTCGATGTATTTCTCCACAAGGATACGGCCGCTGCGGGAAAAGGACAGTGCATTTTCCAAGGCGGGCTTTGCGTGTTCGGCTTCGAAAAGAACGGATACTCCCTTGCTGCCGGAAGAGTCCACGGGCTTGACCAGCACAGGGAAGGGAAAATACCCCCGGGTAAGATCCTCCTGCACTTCTTCCACGGATCCATATCCTCTGGCCAGCGGTGTATGGAATCCGTTTTCCCGGAGGAAAGCGCGGAACTTGTCCTTATTGCACAGGATTTCCACCGAATTCAAAGGGTTGCCGGGCAGTCCCATTTCCTGAGCCACAAAGGCGGCAGTGGAGGCGGCAGGGTCAGAAGCATACGCCAGTACACCTTGCGCCTGCTCCTGGCGGGCCACTTCCAGCACGGCCTGCCGGTCGGTGGTGCTGACCGGATAAAACTTGTGAGCGGCATACTGACCGGGGTTGTCCGGCAGGTAATCGCAGAGAATGGTATAGTATCCCAGCTGTTTTGCCTTTTCTATGGCAATGACCTGCTGGGGGGAGCCACCCAGCAGCAAAAGCTTTTTCATGGCGCAGGCCTCCTTTTTATTTGCGTCCTTTTCCCGTCATGGACTTTATGGCAGCGAGCAGATATTCATAACTTTCCAACCTGCACAGCTTGGAGCCCAGCACATACAGGAGAACTCCCAAAGGCACCTGAATAAGCAGGGTGGGCCAACTGCCCAGACCCAGAAGTTCTACCGCATAAGCGGCACCTCCCATACCCAGGGAAAGAAGCAGGGCGGGCAGGATATCCCGGATCTGCTGAGGATAAGCATAGCCCAGAAGTTTTTTGTTGGGCCAGGCATTTATAAGCTGGCTGAACAAACTGTTTACCAGCAGGCTGCAAGCCATAGCCATGACCCCCAGACGCATGGTGAGCAGCAACAGGCACAAACCTAAAAGCTTTTTTAAAACATCCAGCTTTAAAAAGGTATCGCTGCGGCCCATGGCTTTGACTGCATTCAGATTGGCTGTATGCAGGGGATAAAACATATAGGTGATGCAGAAAATCCGCAAAAAAGGCACTGCGGGCAGCCATTTATCCGTCAGGATAATGGAAACCAGAGAGGAGGCGCAGGCGGCCAGCCCCATCATCATGGGCATGATGATATAAGTGCCCGTACGGATGGCTCGGCGGGTCATGTCTCGCACCCGGTCCTTTTCATCCTGCTGTTCCGAAAGCACCGGCAGCAGCACGCTGTCGATAGAGGTATTGATATTGGAAACGATCAGGTTGGGAAACTGCTCTCCCTGATTATAATAGGCCAGATCCGCATCCGTATACCGGAGCCCGATGATCAGCTGCCAGCCCTTGGTGTAGGCGGTATCCAGCAGGGAAGAGACCAGCAGCTTCCAGCCATAGGAAATGAGCCCCTTGAGCCGGGCCCAGGAAAAGGCCCATATGGGCCGCCACTCTACGGTGAACCACAGCACCACGCAGTTTACCAGCAGGTTTACCAGCCGCTGCCCTACCAGCGCCCAAAGTTCATAACCGCTGCAGGCCATGGCGATACCCGTTACGGCCCCGGCAGCAGAGCCGCACAGAGTGGCAAAAAAGAAGCGTTTAAACTGCAGGGTCTTGGACACATACGCCTGCTGCACATTGGTGAGGCCGGAAAGGATCACCGTAAGGCCCAATACCCGTATGACCGCTGTCAGGGCTTCGTTTTTATATCCCCGGGCGATGACGGGAGCCAGGAAAAACAGTCCTCCATACAGAAGCAGGCAGAACACCATGTTGAAATAGAATACGGAGGAATAGTCCAGCTGATCCGTTTCTTTTTTCTGGATAAGGGCGTTGGCCATGCCGCTGTCTACAAAAACCTGCAGCAGGGAGGTGATCACCGTGATCAGCGCAAGCTGCCCATAAGCGTCCGGGGAAAGGAGCCGGGCCAGAATGATGGATACGATAAGAGCCATGCCCTGAGCGCCGCATCTTTCTGCGAAACGCCAGAGGAGGTTGGAGGTTACTTTCTTTTTATAATTGTCCATGTTTTTTCTTCATTTTATCATATAAATTCATCAATCCCGGAAAAAACTGATCCAAGCGGAATTTAAGCCGTGCCTTGGGAGACATGGCGGCATATACGGCCTTGAAGCGAGGCTGGCGCAAGGCCCGGTAATTTCGCTGAAAGTACAGAATGTCAAAGTCCAGTTTATCCACTGCAGCAGATACGGCAGCGTGATATTTTTCGCCTGTTGCTTCATCAAACAGTGCCAGATGCTTTTTCAGCTTTTGCTCATGGCGAACATACGCTTCCGGTGCCCGGTACATACGTTCCGACCAGGAGCCTTCCGTATTCCGGCGGTAGGCGGACAACTCTCCGGATATTCCATAGGTATCCCCACAGGTGGACAGGTATATCTGCACCATATAGTCCAAAGAATATGTCTGCACATAGGAGGGCATACAGCGAAAGAATTCTGTGCGGGCGAAGATGGTATTGGTGGCACAGAATCCGCCGCCGCCGGCAATAACGTCCTCGGCAGAGAAGTAACGGGGAAGATCCTCCGGCCCGAAAAAAGACAGCCGGTTTCCCGCGCGATCTACCGCCGCTGCACCGCTGAAGCACCAGGCACAGAGCGGATGCGCCTCCATAAAGTCAAATTGCTGCTGAAGCTTATCGGGCGAAAGCCAGTAATCATCCCCTTCGCAGAGTGCAATATACTTTCCGCGTGCCCGCGGATACTGAAAGCTGGAGCCGATGCTGACATTTTTAGAGTATTGGTTTTCCGTCTGAAATAATGGCAGCACTATTTGCGGAAAGCGTTTTGCATAAGTGCGGATGATCTCTGCGGTGCCATCCGTAGAGGCGTCGTCATGCACCAGGATCTCGAAGGGGAAATCGGTTTTCTGCATCAGAAAGCTCTCCAGAGCCTGGGCGATATATCGTTCATGATTAAAGGCGTTGCAGACTATGCTGACGCCGATCTGTGTGTTTTCCATGCGGATCTTTCTGTATTACCCCCAAATTGTTCGGTACGGGAATGTTTCATTATAATTCAGGATCAGAATATCATAAACGAATGAAGCTGTATAGTAGGCAATGTAATATAGTCCTACCCAGTTTGAGACGGAGAACCGCGGCGCATCCTTGGGTTCGCGGATAAGCAGCGGCACGAACAGCGGCATGAGATTGACGGTATACATGGTGATGCGGGAACCCCATGTGGAGCCGTACCCCAGAATGGAAAGCGGCAGATACATTAAAATAACGTATTTGAGCTGGGAAAGCTCTTTATGCGTACACAGAGTATTTGTTTTAAAAACAAGAGCGGGTCCCACCATCAGAACATATAAAGCGGCAGTACCAATACCTGGCTGTATGTTCTTCAGATAATCGGCATACCAGCTGAAAACAGAGAATTTGCCTGCGATTCGAACGGCAAAAGGCATGAGCAAGGATAAAAACACCATAAGACCGAGGTAAATAAACAACCGGCGTTTTTGAACTTGCAGGGAAGTTTCCGGGGAAAGAGCCTTCCGCTCTTTTCCAAAAAGAAAGATCACCGGACCAAAGACTAAGGTGACAATGGCGGAATAGTGGAACAGGACGGCCAGCAGATTGCAGGCAGCATAGAAAATGTATTTCTTTTCTGTAAAATACACAAGTGCCAGCATAACAAAGCTGACGGCAAGGCTTTGTCGGATTACATTTAAGGATTGATGATAGCAAATCAGATAGTAAAGCAGGACGGCAATGGTCATGTCCATCTTGCTGCGCAGCTTGGAAAAACAATAAAACGCCGCAAACAAAGTAATAAACTGAATGACGAAGAAGCAGACTGCATAGCTCGAAGTGATCAGCTGCACCCCCTTCACCAGTAAAACAAAGCCATATTCCAGCCGTACATCCGCCAATCCAGACAGAGAGCGGAAAGAAATCAGCTGGAAAATCTTGCAGTAATTGAAATAGTCTGTTCCGATTCCGCTGCGCAGTCCGCCTAAGATCGAAAGAGGAAGGGCAATAACGGCGACCCAGAGAAGCTCTTTCCATTTTCTGTTCAGGGTTTGCCGGTTGTATAGAAAGCTGAGCAGCAACGTAAGTGCTAAAGTGCCTCCATAAATCCCCATGGACTTAATGTCAGCCTGCATGTATCATTCTCCTTCTGACTTTGCTGCATTGGATAACAATGCGCTTTATCTGGTCTCAACAAATTCTTTCCAGTGCCGGAAGACCGGTTCCGGGCGGAAGGCTTCCGCTGTTTTCTGTGCATTTTGCCCCAGGCAGGATCGCAGGGACGCATCTTCAAGCAGGCGTATAATGGCGTTGGCCATTGCCTCATCATCGCCAACAGGCACAAGAATGCCGTTTTCCATAGGATGAATGACTTCTCGCGGCCCGCCGCAGGGGCAATCCGTGCTGATGCAGGGAAGCCCCATGGCCATTGCTTCCAAAAGGCCGTTGGGCATCCCTTCATAGTCAGAAGAAAGCAAAAAGCCTTTAGCGGCACTTAGCGCTTCGGGAATATTTTCGCTGCTGCCCATAAGCCTAATGGAATTTTCTGCCCCATAGCTTTGGATCAATGCCTGTAAAGTATCCTTCAATTCGCCTTCTCCAAAGATGCATAGCTTTTCCTGAGGATAGGCTTTAAGCACGCGCGCAAAAGCCCGCAGCATGACCGGGTAGTTCTTGGGCGGCACAAGGCGCCCCGTGGCTACAAAGTAGTTTTTCTCCGAGCACTGCCGTGTTTCATAGAAGCGGGGGTCTATCTGGTTCATAAGAATGGCAGAACGGGCCTGCACTTTTAACGGGAACCAGCTTTGCGCCTCGCGGGTCTGGAACACTGTTCCTGCTGCCCTGGGGAAAAGAAGCTTTGCCCCCAGCCGGTATACGAATCCTGCATATTCTCTGTCCGGATCGCTGCAGACAGACAGTATTGTTTTTATTCCCAGTCCTTCTGCGGCCAGAATGGCTCTGAAATTGGGCTCTGCCATAGCAGCTATGAGCACCGCAGGCTGGACTGTTTTCAGCGCCCGTCGGAGACGCCGGATCGTATGCACATTGCGTACCAATCGGTTTCCGCTCGGCTTTTCATTAAACAGAGAAATGCGGTGTACACCGGCGCTCAGGGGATATTCGCCTTCGTTTGGGTAAGTGGTGATCACCGTGCAGTCGTAACCGCCTGCCTGAAAAGCGGCGGCAAGGTTCGCAATGACTCTTTCCGCCCCGCCATGGCTGAGGACATTGATATAAAAAGCAATTTTCTTCATTAGTTTTTTTCCCCTTTCAGCGCCTGCCGGTAACAGAGCAGCAGCGTTTTTTTGTAGGAATCCATGTCGTTTATTACAAGAGCCTGCCGTTTGCATGCATCAGACATCCGCAACTGCTTTTCCGGAGAGTCAAGAAGTGCGGAAATGCAGGCAGCCAGCTCCTGTTCATCGCGGCGCAAAAAACCGGTTTCGCCTTCTGTAATCAATGCGTTAAGTCCATCGGTGGGGGTGCATACCAAAGGCACACCCAGAGCCATTGCTTCCAGCGCACTCATGGGAAGTCCTTCCCAACGGGAGGTCATAAGCATACATTTGGCGTCCTGCAGCATTTTCAGCGGCTTTTTCTGAAATCCGAGAAAAGAAACGCTGTTTTCCAGCGCCAGCCGGTGGCAAAGCTCTTTAAGCATAGGCATAAGCGGGCCGTCCCCGATAAACGCAAAAGTGGCTTCGGGATGTTTTGCGGCAACCAGGGAAAAAACCCGCAGAGCCTTTTCGGGATCCTTCTCAAAATCCAGCCGGCCAAGAAAAACAACATCGTACGAATAAGAAGCGGTGTCCGACTCCGCAGTTCGGTATAAGGCGGGCACATCCAGAATGTTGGGGAGCACCGAACTCTTTTTTCGGACAAAGCGAGAAAAGGCATAGTCGCACATTGCGCTTTGGGACACCCAGAAAATATGCTGCAGCCGAAAAGAGGCAAGCAAAAAAGCAATGGAGCGGAAAGACACCCTTCTGGAATCAAAGGCGTTATTATGAATGTGAGAAATAACGGGCAGGCCGGTGTGGGCGGTAAAGGCCGTCCATGCAGCCCGCATATCATGGGTGTGAAGAACATCCGGCTGCACTTCCCGAATGACGCGGCGCAGCTCCCGGCGGTTTAAAGCGGCCATGGGAGCAAACACAATGTTCTTTTGGGTAAGAGTCTGCCGGATAGGTCCCTCCGGGCTGCAGTAAACCGACTGGATGCCTTCTGTGGAATCCAGTATGCCGATGATCTGACAGGCTACGTTTTCCGCGCCGGAAAACCTGTTGGTATTGAGCACGTGGAGTATTTTCATGGGAACTATCCTTCGCGGCCGTTTATCATCTGTGTGTACAGCTGCAGCATGGAAGCATTGATCTTCTGCACATCATACGCAAGGGCCGCCTGTGCGTTATGCTTGCTTATAGAGGCTGTATCTGCGGACAGTAGCTGATACAGCGCACCTATAAAACTTTCCTGACAGTGAGGATCAAAGAAAGCGCCGCCGTTAGAGTCTATAAGATCTGTATTTCCGCGTATCCGGCTGCACAGGCAGGGAAGACCGGCGGCCATCGCTTCGATCACGGCTACAGGAAGACCTTCCCGGTAAGACGGATGCACAAACAGGTCTGCTGTCTTATACAGAGCCGCAGTATCCGTTCTATAGCCCAGAAAACGAACCTGCGTCTCTATTCCCAGGGATACAGCCAGAGTCTGAAGCGCTTCTTTGCAGGGGCCTGTCCCGGCAAGTGCATAAAAGATATCTCTTCTGCCTGTTTCAGCCAGCGCGCGGATCACCAGCGACTGGTTTTTATTTTCATTCAGCTCGCCCACCGAAAGCAGCAGGACGGCTTTTTCCGGAATGTCCAGCTCCCTCCGCAGCTGCAGCCGGTTTGGCGATGCATTCAAAAAATGCGCAGTGTCGATACCGACCCCCGGCACATAAAATGTGTGCTTGGCATGCAGGTGCCTTTCGGCCAGCGTCAGATCTTCGTGATTGATAGTGATCAGGGCATCCGTCCAAAAGGAGCAGATCCATTCCACCGGATAATACAGCAGCCAGTTTTGCAGCGGTGCTCCTTTATAAAAATGAAGCCCGTGGGCGGTATACAAAACCAGTGGCCCTTTCTTCCGCAGGCTGGCGCAGGCAAGGCGGGTACAAGCAGCCGCAATGGGTGTATGGCAATGAATGATATCGTATTGGTTTTTCAGCGCAAGCCGTTTCAGCTGGCGAACCGTATGCAGATTACCGGCAGAGAGGGGAGAGCGGGTACAGGATAAGGCATATATCTGGCAGCCCCACTGTGCAAAGCATTCGGGGATAGCTTCCTCCTCATAATTTGCGGCAAGATCTACCTGATGCCCCTGCTCTAAAAGCTCACGAATAAAAGCCTTAAAAAAGCTCATGGTGCATCCTACGGTAGTTACATACAGGATACGCATAGTTAGCTCCTTATTGCGCCAGCTCCCCGGGTCGAAGGATGATCACACTGTCATACATCATCATGATCACACCTTCTTCATACTGACCCAGAGCGGGAGGATTGGCTATGCCCTTGAGATTGTTTTCGATACATCGGATAAAATCTACTCCGGCCCCATAAGCATGGAGATACGCCCCGCCGAAACGGGGGTTCACTTCGGAAAGATAATAACGTCCCTCCCGGCAGAAAAAGTCCATGTCTACCGGGCCGTTAAAGTCCAGCACTTCCACGATTTGCTCGATAAAGGCAAACAGAGCCGGATCCTTGAAGGAAACGGTTTTGCTGGCCCCGCCGATGCGGGTCTCCAGCTTCTTTTTGGAAAAAGCAGCCACGGCCTTGTGGGAAACGGTATCGATGTATACATCCGCATCCAGATCCAGGCAGTCCATGAATTCCTGAATGATCAATCCGGGGTCGGCGGCCATGGCTTCTGCCAGCGCTTCCATGGAGAAGATCTTCCGGGCGCCTACGCTGCCGCTGCCTGTACGGGGTTTGACGAACACGGGGAAGGAGACTTCTCCCTTTTCCAGCGCATGGGTAAAAGAAGGCAGATCGCCCCAGGTCACGACCGTAGGGATGCCCTTCTTACAAAGATAGCGGAACATTTCAAACTTATCAAAGCACAGCCGGGCCGTGGGCAGATACGGGGCCAGCACCTCCACTCCCAGGGCGGCAAATTCCTCCCGGTGAGCGGCCAGCAGCGCGATCTCAGGGTCAATGAGGGTAGTCACCGCTTGGATGCGCTCCTTCCGGCATATATCCAGAATGGCAGGAATGTATCCCGGATCATCGATGCGGGGGACCAGATACCGTGCATCTGCCATATACAGGGCAGGCGCATAGGGATTCAGATCCGCTGCCGCCAGCCATGAGCCGGGCTCCACGGATTTTCTGAAGTCTTTCAGCAGCTCGCACCGGCGCCCGGCGCTGCAAAACAGTATACGCATAGTGGATTTCTACCTTTCTTTCATTGATGGAACCTCCAGCAGGGCCTTAAAAGTTTCCATGGAGGGCTTGCTGCGGATCAGGCGTAAATGGCCGTCCGTTTCCGCATATACCTCCGGGTGCCGGCGGATGAACATGCTTTCAAAAGTCATGGTATAGGCCCCCACCCGTTTGTAGGTGATAATATCACCCGGTTCCAAAGCAGGCGCATCCACCAGACGCATGATTCGGTCATGATCCATGCAGGTGTAGCCGCAGACGATCTGCAGGGGCACGGAAGCGCGCTTTGGAGCGGAGACCTCGTAGGCATACCGTTCCTTTTTCCACAGCGGATCCAGATTTACCCTTCCGCCATCGGTGGTGATGATACGACCGTAGAGGTTCTCCTTTACATCCAGAACGGTGGTAACCAAATCTGCCGCCGAACCGATAAGCGCAGAACCCGGTTCTATGACCAGTTCCGTTTTTTTCGGATCCAGCGCTTTCTGCAAAGGTTCGGCCATGGCTCGTACATATTCTTCCGGAGCAGGCTTTCCCGGTACGCCGCCGAAGAATCCGCCGCCCATGTCCACATAGTCCGGGAGCAGACCAAATTCCCGGCAGATATCCACCGTCTTCCGGGCCATAAACCCATAGACGCGTGGACTGCGGGTAATACTGTTGCAGTGGAGGTGCAGTCCGCTCAGCCGAAGGTTTTTATGGGCGGCCAGTCGGGAAAGGGCCCAGGCAAGGTCTCCGTTTTCATAGGAAAAACCGAAGCGGTAGCCCTCTCCTTCAAGGCCCACGTCCTGTGAGCAGAGGGAGGGCAGATCCAGATTTACCCGCAGACCAACCGAAAAGAGGCGGTTCTGAGGCAGCAAATCCAGCCAGTCCAGTTCCCGGCGGGAATCCATATGTACGCAGGCCCCGGAGAGAACAGCATTGAGAAAACAGTCTTTTCCCTTAATGGGGCCGTTGAACACGATCTCCTCTGGGGCAAAACCGCACAGTCCGGCCAGTGCATATTCGTCATCGGAGACCACCTCCGCCATGGCGCCCCGCTCATGAAGAAACTGCAGCACAAAGGGGAGGCTGTTGGTTTTGACGGAATAAGCGATCCGGTGACGCCCCCAGCAGGCATTCAAAGCCCGGTCAAAGGCGTGGTAGTTTTCTTCCAGCAGGCCGGTATGGATAAGGAAGTATGGGGTTTCCACGGATCAGCTTTCCTCCTGTGCCGATGTTCCGGTAAAGGCGGCCATGGTATCGTTGCTGCCGGAGTTGATGCCCTCCCGGCGCAGCACGTTGCATATGGTCATCCAGAAGATCTTCACGTCCAGCCGAAAGCAGACATGATCCACATACCATACGTCCCGCTCAAATTTCTGCTCCCAACTGATCTCGTTTCGACCGTTGACCTGGGCCCAGCCGGAGATCCCGGGCAGTACATCATGGCGGCGCATCTGCTCTTTTGTATACAGGGGCAGATACTTTACCAGCAGGGGCCGGGGGCCGATGAAGCTCATTTCTCCCCGGAGGATATTATACAGCTGGGGCAGTTCGTCAAAGCTGCAGGCCCGGATGACCCGGCCTATGCGAGTCATGCGCTCCATATCCGAAAGGGGCACACCATTGCGTTCCGTTTCCACCGACATGGTGCGCAGTTTGTAGATACGGAAGATCTTTCCTTTATAGCCCGGACGTTCCTGAACGAAAAAGGCGGGGCCATGACTTTCCAGCTTGATGCCTGCATAGCACAGGCTCACGATGAGCAGGGCCAGGGGCGAGAGCAACAGGGCCAGCAGCAGATCCAGCACCCGCTTCAGGCGCATATAAGGCCGGGCGTAAAGCTCTTTCTTCACCGGAAGCAGGCCCTCACGATCTCTATGACTTGATCCTGCTGTTCCGTGGTCATCTTGTTATCGGAAGGCAGACACAGTCCCCGGGCAAACAGGTCGGCGCCCACGTCGGTCATCTCGCCGGAGATATAGGCGTTAGACTGACCCCGGCCGTTGCCCCGGGCGGTGACAAAGGGATGCATCCGGTAAAGGGGCTGCAGATGCATGGGCTTCCAAAGGGGGCGGCCTTCGGCATTATACCTGGCCAGGGTCTCCAGAATTTCCGTGGGGCAGGATCTGCCCGTCTGCGGGGTATACAGGGCCTGCGTATCCGAACGTACCTGGGGGCACATGGCCTCCTCCTGAAGGAGCAGGCAGCTGAGCCAGAAATTGGGCTGGGAATTTTGTCCGTCATAGGGGTTCATGATTACGGGCAGATCCTTAAAGCCTTCTTTATAGCGCATATAAATAGCCCGCTTCTGGGCAATATGTTCTTTCAGATAGGGCAGCTGGCCGCGAACCACCCCGGCAATGACATTACTCATGCGGTAGTTGTAGCCCAGCTCCTCATGCTGATACCAGGGCGCATTTTCCCGGCTCTGGGTGGACCATTTCCGGGCCTTGTCCGCTTCGGCCCGGGTATGGGTCAGCAGCATCCCTCCGGCAGAACCGGTGATGATCTTGTTTCCGTTGAAGCTGATAACGCCGATATCTCCCAGCAGCCCGGTCTGGCGGCCCTTATAGCTGGCGCCCAGGGATTCCGCCGCATCTTCAATGACAATGGCTCCGTGGCGGTGTGCAATGGAAACGAGCTCGTCCAGTTTTCCGGGGGTGCCGTACAGGTTGGCCAGCACCACCGCCTTTACTCCGGGATAAATGGAAAAAGCCTGTTCCAACGCTTCCGGGTCCATATTCCAGGTATCCCGTTCCGTATCGATAAATACCTGCCGTGCACCCTCATACACAACAGGATTGGTAGTGGCAGAAAAGGTCATGTCGCTGGAAAAAACCAGATCCCCCGGTTTGATACCGCCCAGTTTCATGGCCAGATGCAGAGCCGCCGTGCCGGAGGACAGGGCTACGGCATAGCCGCCCAGCTTCTGTGCGATCTGTTCCTCCACCCGGTCAATGTTTTCCCCTACGGTAGACATCCAGTTGGTGTCGAAGGCTTCTTTCATATAAATCAGCTCTTCTCCATGCATGGTGGGGGAGGAGAGGTACAATTTCTTTGCAAAAGGCTGCATATAATCCGGTGCAACAAACATAGTACAGCGTCCTTTACTGAATTTTGCTTAAAAGCGGAAAAGGTAAGTCTGCATTCTTCCTGGAGCCGTGCGCTGTGTGTATAGTTTATAAATCAACAGTACATTTCTCCACTATTAATACAGTATAGCATAATTCAACCATAATTAGAAGTAGGTAAAAACAAACATAAGAGAAAGTTCACACTTTTTCTGCCAATAAAACGAATAAAAGGCGGGCGATGGCGCCTTTCAGAAAAAGCCCCGAAGGGATCCGGGGTATGTAAAACAAATATTATGTCTGAAGCCAGCGCAGCAGCAGTCCTTCCAGCGCAGGGATATCTTCTGCAATGGCGGCGGCACCGGCCTGCTCCAGTTCCTGCCTGGAGCCGAAGCCGTACAGCACCCCCACACAGGGCAGCCCCACCGCAGCGGCGCCTTCCACATCGTGGCTGCGATCCCCCACCATCAGGGAAGAGGTTTTGCTTAGAGCAAAGTGTTCCAGTGCGTATTGGAGAACTTCGCTCTTTTTTGTGCGGGTTTCGTTGAGCAGACTCCCAGCCACGCCGTCGAAATAGGGCAGCAGTTCAAACCGTTCCAGGATCTTCAGGGAGCTGGGCTCCGGCTTGCTGGTAGCCACATACAGCCGGGCACCGGCTTCTTTCAATCGGGTCAGAAGGGAATAAATACCGGCGTAAGGTACATTTTCAAAAATGCCCTGCTTTTCGTAATAGGCCCGGTAGTGGGCAAGGGCCTCCAGCGCCTGCGCTCGGGTCAGATCCCATTTTTCCATGAAAGCTTCTACCAGAGGCGGGCCGATGAAACAATATAGCTCCTCCCGGGCGGACACAGGCAGCCCCATGGCCTTCTGGGCGGCCATACAGCCTCCGGTAATGCCCACCCGGTTATCCGTCAGGGTGCCGTCCAGGTCAAAAAGTATGGCTTTAGGCGGCACGGAGTCCTCCTTCTTCGATCATGATGGCCCGGGCATGCCGGCTGATGGCACCGGTATCCATGGTGCGCAGCGTCTCATAGGGGAGCACCTCCAGAATACGCATGCGGATATGGGTGGAACGGAAGAAGAACCGTTTGTGCACCTGTTCGGAGCCTTCTATGACGGCCACCACCACGGGCACCTTCCCCCACAGGGCGCATTTGAAAGCGCCGGGTTTGAAGTCGCCCAGCAGGCCGGTCTTGGAGCGGGTGCCTTCCGGATATACCCCGATGGCTTCCCCGGCAGAAATCCGGCGGGCTACCTGCTGCATGAGCCGCACGGCCATGCGGCTGTCACCACGATCCAGCACGGGGCAGCCCATGGCGGCGATCAGGGGGCCGCCTACGGGAATGGAGATATTTTCTTTTTTGGTGATAAACACCAATCCTTTTTTGCGCAGCAGCGCCATGGCCGCCATGGGATCAAACATGCTCAGGTGATTGCATACCAGCAGAAACCCTCCCTTTTTGGGCAGCTTCTCCTCTCCTTCCAGTGTACAGCGCACCCGCCCCAGCGCCAGAAAGGCGCTGATGGAGCAAAGCATCAGCTTTTTGTAGAAAGCTATCCCTTCCTCCAGCTGCTCTTTCCGCCCGGCAAACAGGCTGGCAATACACAGCACCAGTGCATGGAGCAACAGAAAAACGCCCAGTGTTCCCAGAAAGATCAGGGGCAGCATCCAGAGCTTCGGCCCCGGTGCAAAGAGCCCAAAACAAACTACGGCTGCCAGTGCCAGCAGCAGGTACACATAAAAAAGCATGATCCCAACAATTCCTCGCATATGGAAATTACTCTTTACACAGTATAGCACAGAGAGCGCGCCTATGCCTATGTAAGGAGAAGCTCCCCGGCAGGAATTTCCATTCTTTTCACAATGGATTTGCAATCCGGTAAAGTTTCTTTTCTCCTTCGGGGTGGATTTTTCTTTAAATCCTGATACAATATACCTACATAAGGTTAGGTCTGTCCAAAATGGCAGAAGAAGGAAAACTATGCAGCAAGACAAAAACAAAAAGCAAAAGCAAGACAGCCCCGCTCCTCAGTCCAGGCGGCCGCTGTTGTTCTGGATCATATTGGCGCTGTCCATAGCGACACTGATCTATGTGACGCTGGCTCCCAGCCTTCTTTCCGGCAGTGCTTCGGAAACGGAGGTCAGCTACGATACCTTCCTGTCCCATCTGGAGAAGGGATATATAGAGAAAGTAGAGATCCGTTCCAACCAGGTGCGCTACACGCTCACGAAAGAGGGAGAAAACGCCCTGCAGGAGCAGGCGAAAGAAAAAGCGCAGCAGCAGGCGGAAGCATCGCCCTCCGCGTTGCCGGAGCAGGAGAGCCTGTTCGGCTTCCGGATACTGGGCCAGGGGGATGCCGGGAATGAAAACGGCACCGCATGGAAGCTTCCCACGGCAGCTTCTGCGAAAAAAGAATATTTTGCCTATCTGGTGGGGGATGAAAAACTGACGGATCGTCTGCAGGCAGCAGGCGTTACTTTCAGTGCTGTCAGTGAAGAACGGTCCATACTGTTTTATATGATCCTGCAATACGGGCTGCCGCTGTTGGTCTTCGGCCTGATCCTGGCTTTCCTCACACGCCGTCTGGGCAAGGTAGGCGCGGGGGGCGGGCTTATGGGCTTTGGCAAATCCAATGCCCGCTCTGTGGAAGGCAGCGATATTACCACCACCTTTAAGGACGTGGCCGGGCAGGACGAAGCTAAGGAATCCCTGCAGGAGATCGTCAGCTACCTGCATGATCCAAGAAAATATGCAGAGGTCGGGGCCAAGATGCCCCGGGGCGCCCTGCTGTATGGCCCTCCGGGCACGGGAAAGACTTTGTTGGCCCGGGCGGTAGCCGGAGAGGCAGGCGTACCTTTCCTCTCCATCAGCGGTCCGGAGTTTGTGGAGCTGTTCGTGGGCATGGGCGCTAGCAAGGTGCGGGATCTGTTCAAGGAAGCCCGGGAGAAGGCCCCCTGCATCGTCTTTATCGACGAGATCGATGCCGTAGCCAAAAAGAGAGATGGTATGGGCAGTAACGACGAACGGGAGCAGACGCTGAATCAGCTGCTTTCGGAGATGGATGGCTTTGAGGAGAACAGCGGCGTGATCGTGCTGGCGGCCACCAACCGGCCGGATTCTCTGGATAAGGCATTGCTGCGCCCGGGCCGTTTTGACCGCCGGGTGCCCGTAGAACTTCCCGATCAGGGCGGGCGGGAGGCTATTCTGCGCATCCATGCTGCCAAAGTAAAGACACAGGGAGATATTGATCTGGCGGCTATCGCCCGGATCACGCCCGGCGCTTCCGGTGCGGATCTGGCCAACGTGGTCAACGAAGCGGCTCTTTGCGCCGTGCGCAACGGCCGCAGAGCGGTGATCCAGCGGGATCTGGAAGACAGCGTGGATACAGCTCTGGCCGGGAAACAGCGTAAAAGCATGGTCATCTCCCGAAAGGAAAAGCAAACCATCGCCTACCACGAGGTGGGACACGCTATCGTCACCGCCTGCCAGGAACATGCAGCCCCTGTTCACAAGATCACCATCATTCCCCGTACCAGCGGGGCGCTGGGCTTTACCCTGCAGGCGGATGAAGGAGAGCATTTCCTTATGGATAAGGAAGAAGCTTTTGCCAAGCTGGTTACTCTGGCAGGGGGACGGGCGGCAGAGCAGATCATGTGCCACAGCGTGACCACCGGGGCTTCCAATGATATTGAAGAAGCTACCAAGTTGGCCCGCGCCATGATCACCCGATACGGTATGAGCGATAAGCTGGGCTTTGTAGCCTTTGAGCAAATGATCAATCCCTATCTCTCTTCGGATACGGCGTTGACCTGTTCGCAGGATACCGCCGCCCGGATCGACAGGGAGGTCATCGAACTGGTGCAGCGGGCCTATGAAACGGCACTGAAGCTGTTGGAAGAGAACCGCAGCCGGTTGGAAGCCATTGCCGGAACCCTGATGGAAAAGGAGACCATCTCCGGGGAAGAGTTTGAAGCCCTCATGAAGCAAACGGACTCCGGCGCAGAGACTTCTGAAGAACCCAAAGAAACCTAAAGGAAAAACAAAGATCCGGTTCGTAAACAAAGTACGAACCGGATTTTTATGTGCGCGGGAATATGCAAGCTGCGTATTCTTTACACTGTGTATGTTCGCTCCATTTCCCGGGTGTCTGCGGCAAAGCCCGCTGGCTTTTGGACATATGCGGAGAAGCGTTTGCCTGCATCTTTTAGCATTTGGACGACTATTTGGCTGCAGCCGGGGTTGAAAATCTCCGGGGTGCTCGGGATCCGCTTCGAGAAAGATTTCCGGCTGTTGGAACGAGGAGAATAGAGCAGTTCCGTCGCATAAATGACGGTTACGTTCTCCGGTTATAATAGGGACGCAGCAATCGCCGGTGCGGCCGATGAGGATATGCAGACTAAGGCTTTTTACCCTTTCTTTCTATAAAAATGATCCAATTGCTCAAGAGTATAGATATATTTCGGCCATAAAATCAGCAGATCCGGCCCCAGGAGCCGTCCTCTTGGGCATTACAGGGCGTTTCCGTCAGGGCGGAGAGAGCGGCTTCCAACGCAGTCACCAGCTGGGAAAGCGGCAGACTGGGAACGCCTTTTCCCTGAACCTGTTCCGGGATGTATGGCACGTGGATAAACCCGCCCCGTATCCTTGGGGTATGAAGGGCACCATGGTGCAGTACGGTGTACATAAGGTGGTTGCACACATAGGTGCCGGCACTGTTGGAAAGGGCGGCAGGTACCCCCGCTTTTCGAATATGTTGCGCCATGGATTTTACCGGCAGGTCGGAAAAGTAAGCCACCGGTCCAAAGGGGTCTATGGGGCGGTCCGTAGGCCGGTCGCCGTCGTTATCGGGGAGAGAAGCATCGTCCACGTTCAGCGCAACCCGCTCGGGAGTCACTTCCCGGCGGCCGCCTGCCTGCCCCACACACAGCACCGCATCCGGAGAAAGCGCATCCATGATCCGGCACACCAGTTCTCCGGAAGCCCGAAAGGATACGGGCACCTCCAGCTTGTGCAGCTCCATGCCGGCAGGTGCTTTTACCGCTTTTACCGCCTCCCAGGAGGGATTCAGAGTTTCTCCGCCAAAGGGGGCAAAGCCCGTCAGCAATACTTTCATGGCGGCGTCTCCTTACAGGAAGAACTTTCGCCGCAGTCCCTCCCGCATGGGTGGGCAAAGTGCGATGACCAGCAGAGTGATGCCCAGCAGGGTGCAGGCAGCCAGCGGATACAGAGACCACATGAGCCGGTCATGAAGACCGAAGGTCAGGTTCAGCAGGAATTCTACCAACACCATAAAGCCGCCCGTAACCAGAAGGGTCCCGGCGTAGATATACAGCCGACCCCGGCGCACATAACAAAGCAGCGTTACGGCGGCATCGGCAATAAGCATAAGCCCCCCGGTTACCGGCAGGGCAAAAGTTAAAAACCAGTGTCCATGGGTGGCAAAGTCGATATACAGTAAAAACAGCCCCAGCGCCGCAAAATCCGCAGATACAAATACTACGGGAATGGGCTTTTTGAACCAAAGGGGCAGCACGATCATTACGTACAGGAGCACCAGCGCCCCGGATACATAGCCAGACCAGACGATGCTGCCGTTGATCTTCCAGTCACACAGCAGGCACAAGATCAGGGGCAGCACAAAGCCCATGGTCAGCAGAAACAGTACACCGGCCCGACTGGCGGTCTCCTGTCTGGCGGTATCTACCGGGTAAGGCTTTTCCCCCTGAGGGCGGGGAATGTCCGGGTGAAACACAATGGTGCCGCACAGTGGGCACTTTTCTTCGCTGTCGCTGAGCTCAGCCCCGCAGCGTACACAATACATAATGCCTTCTCCTCTCTTGATACGGTATTCAGGGTTGGTTGCTTTCCACTTTTATCCGAAGTCCCTGATTGTGCAGGACCCGGAAGAAGCGAAGCTCCAGCTCCGATTCCCGGATGTTGCGGATCATGTTGATGTAAACCGTGCCCTTATAACTGAGGATCCCCACATTATGAGGCGCCCGGGCCTGAGGGCCGATAATAAAGTCCATGCGCTGCACATAGGGTTCCATAGCTTTAGGCAGGGTGACCAGCCCAAGGTTGGAAAGGCACAGGCAGCTTTTTCGTTCCCCTACCGCATCAAAAACGGCCTTCATGGCGGCATTTTTAATGAACAGGGGCATAAGCTTCAGCAGCAGCGCCTGTTCGCTGCTTACGTTGGCGGCAATGCGGGTGCCCATGAGCTTGGCCGTGCAGTCCAGCCCCATGCGGTGATGCACGATGGTACACAGCTCCTCAAAGGTATATTCGCCCAGCTGGGGATCCACCTCCGGGGTCACATACAGGGCAAAGTTTCGCAGGGAAGTGCTGGGGAACAGCTTACGCAGATTTACCGGGATCAGCACTTTTACCGGGCGCCGGTTCCGTACAAAATGCACCTTTTCCCGCTGCAGCTCCAGAATGGCGGCCATCATGGCGGCGCAAAGGAACTCCGTCACCGTTACCGAACAGGCTTTGGCGCGCTCCCGAAGGGCCTGTGCATCCAGCATCAGGGTCACCAGGTTCAAAGCACCGTCCGGTTCCGGCGTGCCGGACAGGTGATAGGCGGTGCGTTCCCGGCGACTGGCCCGGACGGCCCCGGAATACTTCAGGAAGCTGTCTTCCAGTTCTCCTGCGGAAGGTGCCTCCAGCCGGCAGAGCACGCCGTCTTCATTGGGAATATCCACTCCGTATTTTTGGGAAAGATATTCAGCCACCAGAGTTTTAACAAAGGTTAGAGCGCCGTTCCCGTCGGTAAGGGCATGGAATAGCTCCACTGCAATGCGGTTTTTGTATACGATCACCCGAAAGGCACATTCCCGTACCTCTTTGAAGGGCACATGCGCCAGGGGCCAGGGTTTTTCTTCACGGATCCTGGGGGCGCGGGAGAGCTCTTCCAGATAGTACCAGAAGATTCCTTTGCGCAGCCGTACCGCCATGGAGGGGAAGCGGCGCACGGTAACATCCAGCGCCGACTGCAGCACCTGCCGGTCTACCGGTTCCGTCAGTGTGGCGGACAGGCGGAAGAAATTGTTCCAGTTTTTCCGCCGGGCGGCAGGATAAATCTTGGCAGCGTTGTCCAGACGCATCCAGCGGAGCTTGCGCTCCTGGCAAAGATACCGGTTGAGGAACTCGCGAATGGCTTCAAAGTCATCCTGATTTTCGTTGAGCTGATAGAGCACATAGGCGTGCCAGCGCTCCGGGGCAATGTGCAGCCTGCTTTTGCAGCCGCAGGCCGTCAACTGCTCCTGAAGCCTCCGGGAATCGTCCAGCAGGATCTCATCTCCGCCTGCAAACAGCAGGGAAGGGGGGAGTCCTGCCAGATCCCCGAAAAGAGGCGAGAGCAGCGGAGATTTTTTATCCGCTTCCCCGGCATAGCAGCGGGCATAAAAGTCCAGCACCTCCCGGGTCAGGGAAGGATCTTTATCCCGGTTGGCTTCGTAGGAAGCGCCGGAGCCGGTCAGGTCCGTCCAGGGAGAGATGGCAATAACGCCGCAGGGCTGCTCCATGCCCAGTTCCTTCAGCTTCAGGCACAGTGCGTAGCAAAGTCCGCCTCCGGCGCTTTCTCCGCACAGGAGAATGTGACGGGGGCCGTACCCTTTGGACAGCAGATAGCGGTAGGCCTCCAACGCATCGTCCACCGCTGCGGGAAAGGGGGATTCAGGAGCCAGACGGTAGGCGGCGCAAAATACCCGCACCCCCTCTTCATCGGCCAGCGTGGCGCCGAAGCCCTTGGCGTATTCCAGATCCCCGCAGGTATATCCGCCTCCATGCAGGTATAAAATGACCCCCTGACGGCGTTCATCCTTGGGAATGATCCAGGCACCTTCAAAAGAATCAAAAGTATGTGCACGCACCAGCACATCCCGCTTGTGCAGGGCTTCCATAAGCTCCCCCAGCTTATCCTGCCCCCGGCGGATGGTCTCCAGAGACAGATTGGCTACCAGAGGTTTGAAAAAATGCAGCTGCGCATAGACCAGTTTGGCCGGCAGACCCATAGGCGCTCCCTTCTTTTTATAAAGTCTTAACCTTTTTAGTATATCACATGGGGAACAAAAGTAAAGCACTCCTCTTGACGGAAAAGTGCATTGCCATGAGAAAAGGTAAATGCAGTCTGCCTATGATGCAGCTTCACGGTTCTCCATGCAGAGTATACTTACAGGAACTGGGAATCTTGTAACGGGAATCCTTCTCCATTTTCTGTGATGCCTGCTGCGAGATCAGTCCTGAATGCATCCGTGTACCGTGTTCATAACTTATCATCCACAGGCCAAAAAAGCAGGAAGCTAAAACCCCCGTTGGGAATACGGTCATGCCGCATTTCAACGGGGGTAAGCCGGGCGGCGTATTGCCGCCTTTATACATCGTACTTCTGCATATATGCCTGATAAGCGGACTGATACCCATCGTTGCCCGTCTTCGCCTTTTTTAAGGTTTCATGCAGGTTCAGGGTATGTTCGGCGTTGTCTATGACACAGCCGGCAATGTTGGAACAATGATCGCTGACGCGTTCCATATTGGTCAGCAGATCCGACCAGACGAACCCTACCTCTACAGAACACTTTCCTTTTTGCATCCGCAGAATATGATCCGTGCGGAGCTGCTCTTTCAGGCCGTCAATAACCTGTTCCAAAGGCTCCACCCAGGAAGCCGTCTCCATATCTGACCGGACAAATGCGGTTTGTGCCAGCGTTAAAACCTCATCCACAGCCTTTGCCATGACCTTGTATTCCTTCATGGCATCCTGCGTCAACGACAGCTTCTTATCCCGAAGCTCTTCCGCAGATTCCAGAATGTTCACCGCATGGTCAGAAATGCGCTCATAATCCCCGATCACCTTGAGCAGTGCGGTTGCTTCCTCGCTTTCTTCCTGACTGAGCTTTGAAGAACTGACCTTGATCAAATAGGTCCCCAGTATATCCTCATATGTATCGCATTTGCTTTCGGCCTGCCGTATTTCATCGGCTGCACCCGGCGTATACTTTTCAATGCTCAACAGTGATTTTCTTAAAGCATTTACAGCGCAATCCGCCATTTTCACCGCCACGGCTCTGCTTTGTGCCAGCGCCAGAGACGGCGTAGCCAGCAGACGCTCATCCAGTTCGTTGGCCTTTTCCTTTTCTTTGGAATCGGGTACAAGCCGGCATACAAGCTTTTCCAGCAGATCCCCAAAGGGAAGCAGCAGCAGCGTACACAGTACATTGAACACCGAATGGATAACGGCGATCCCCAACAGCGATGCCGATGCTTCCAGAATGGCAGGTGCAAAAACTGCTTTTATAATGCAATAAACCGTGAGCCAGACTGCCGTGCCGATCACATTGAAAGACAGATGCACCATGGCTGCGCGTTTTGCATTTTTGTTGGCGCCCACCGAAGAGATCAGCGCAGTAACACAGGTGCCGATGTTCTGCCCCATGATGATCGGCACAGCCGCCCCGTAAGATACGGCGCCTGTTGAAGTCAGCGCCTGCAGTATGCCTACGGAAGCCGAGCTTGACTGTATGATGGCCGTAACGATGGCGCCTACAAGAACGCCCAGCACCGGATTGGTGAACATAAGAAACATTTGCCCGAATTCCGGGATGTCTTTCAGCCCGGATACGGCGCCGGACATGGTTTCCATGCCGAACATCAAAGTTGCAAATCCCAGCAGGATCAGCCCCGTATCCTTCTTTTTATCCGCTTTGCAGAACATGTAAAAGATAATGCCTACAAGCGCCAGAATCGGCGTAAAGGAAGAAGGCTTCAAAAGCTGCACCCACATGTTTCCACTGTCGATCCCCGCAAGGCTCAGTATCCAGGCGGTAACCGTGGTGCCGATGTTGGCGCCCATAATGACATGGATGGACTGGCGCAGCGTCATAATGCCCGAATTTACAAAGCCCACCACCATGACTGTGGTGGCGGAAGAGCTTTGAATGATCGCAGTTACTCCCAGACCGGTCAAAAGACCTGCCGCTTTGCTGCCTGTCAGTTTTCCCAATACGATTTTAAGTTCTCTTCCGGCTCTGCGCTCCAGCGCCTGACCCATAAGACTCATTCCAAACAGGAACAGGCAAAGCCCGCCGATCATGGTTAAAAAATCGAAAATACTCATTTTCCTCACACTCCCGATTTTACAGTAGCAGGCAGACGTCAAATCGGGTATCATTCTATTGTAAAATCCAGGTAAAATCGTAAAACTGTTTGCTGCATTCAAATGCCCGGCATTTTACGGAAAGCCATTTTCCGGCAGCCGGATTTTCTCTGTTTATGCCGCCTTTAGAGGATGTTACTTTACGTTGCTTGCCGCAACGAAGGAATTTCGATAGAATACCGGCAGCAAAAGAAAGGAGCCTTTCGGAATTGTTGAGTGAAAATATTAAAACCTTCAGAAAAGCAAAAGGACTTTCACAGGAGGAACTGGCCGTAAAACTGAACGTAGTGCGGCAAACCATATCCAAATGGGAACAGGGGCTGTCGGTTCCGGATTCCGCTATGCTGATCGCTCTGTCGCAAACACTGGAGACCCCCGTGAGCACACTGCTGGGAGAAACCGTAATGAAGCCGGAAGCGGATGGCCTGAAAGCTATCTGCGAAAAACTGGAAGTCATAAATTTGCAGCTTGCACAGAGAAAGATCCGCAGAAGAAAACTGCTGCATTGGCTGTTTATCCTGCTGTGTGGTGCCACGACAGCGGTTTTTGTATTCCTGGCCATATCTGCCAGCCCCTATCTGGACTGGAATTACAATGATCCGGAGACTGCCGTTTTCGGGGCAGCCTTTCACGCCTTTGAGTGGGTGTTTGTCAGGGCGGCACCGGTGATCCTGATCGGCTCCGTCATAGGGATGCTCCTGACGCGAAAGGAGCGCTGAGCTCTTCTTTACAGTGCCCCTCTTGCCTGATCTGTCATTTGCGATCCTTAATGCAAAAAGACTCCCATGGGGAGCCTTTTTGTTATATTCGTATTTGCTCAAAGACCCGTCAGTCCCGGCGAATATTATAGGTGGTGTCAATACCGTCGTTATAGATGGGATCCTCCAGACTGGGCACCTGCTCGCTGTAGCCAAAGATCACTCCATCCGGCATATGCCGCTGCTTGCTGTAGTTCGCCACGTTGCCGTGGGAGTTCAGCTGTTCTCCCATGAAGATCATGCAGGCAGATACGCCTCCGTCCATATTGAATGCGTTCCGGCAGCCCATATCCTTGAACATCCGGGCAAATTCCGTCAAGGTCACGCCTACGCTGTATTCGCTCCTGCGGCCGTCTACTACAATGGCTACAAAATGACCGGGCTCTACCATGCCCACGCCGCAGCGGGGATTGGCCTTGCCCACATGGGATTTTGCGATCTCTTCTTCGCTGATTTCCCCATCACGCAGCAGAATGGGTCCAAAGGCATAGGTGTTCTCATATCCCGCAGCCAAAAGCCCTTCGGCGGTATAGCTTCTGGCAGAAAACACATCCATCTCCGGCCTGTCACTGGCAAAGGCGGCGACAGAGCCTTTATCGGAAGCGGAATAGATCCGTCCGTCCCGCAGGATGGCGCCTTTTATATCCGCTTCCATGTGGAGCATATTGTCTCCGGTGACCAGCAGTACGGCCTTATTCAGCCGGGCCATCTTCCAGGGCATCAAAGGTGTGCGTCCTGTTCTGCCTTCGTTGCCGAAAGCGGGGCGAAAGGCATTAGCGCCCTGCATATAAATATCTGCCACAAACCAGACCAGGGGGCGGCTGTCGGCATGTCGGGTGATCTCCACAGACAGGGTCTGGCTTTTGTAGCTCCAATGCCCGTTTTCCACATCCGCCGTGATCTCTTCTTCTGCTCCCTTCGGAAGGAACTTATCTGCCCATTTTCCCGGCTGCGCTGTTTCTTCCGGCACTTCTGGAAGGGGACTTTCCTCCGGGACGGCGGTGGGAGAAGGCTCCGGCGCAGATTCCGGTGCGGCACTGGGAGCGGCTGTTGAAACGACTGCGGCGGCCTGCCGGGCCGATTTCATTTCCCGGATGGATCTTGCCCCCAGCAGAGCGCAAAGCAGCCCGATACATACCGGAACCAGAACCAATAGCCACAGGGGCATATCCTCAAACTTGAACTGCTTCAATAAATACAGGGCGCTTCCGGCCAAAGCTCCCAGCACCACACCGCCCAAAAGCCAGAACATGGGACGGCTCCACAGGGACGATGATTTCTCCTCCGGTTCCGGTGCTTCTTTCTGCTCAGGAGTGGCAGCAGGTACAGGGGCGGGGGTCGCCGTAGGCTCCGGTGTGGGGGAGGGTGAAGGGGAAGCCGTAGGCACGGGGCTATGCAGGGGTGCATAGTCCACTGCAGAAAACAGACTGCTCCCCTTCGGTTCTCCCTGCAGGCAGGTAAAATCTCCTCGTTCCTCTACAGAAAAGTCGAAGGACGCCAAAGAGCGGTAACAGGCATCATAGATATTTTGAGCCGTTTCCCGGGCGGATCTGTCTGCATACAGGCCTAAGGGGGCTTCCATATCTGCCGACAGTGTGCCGCTGCCCATGCCCTTTGCCAGCAGCAAACCCTGCCAGCCGCTTTTTGCTGCTGCGGCAGCTCCGTCTACAGCGGCTTTCCCCGTCAGAGCAGTCTGTGCCTCGCCCATGCTGCGGGTCTTGCGCTCCTCATCCTTATAGGAAACCAGCCGTTCTCCCTCCTCCTCAAAGGAAAGCAGAACCTGTGGAGAATAGGCAAGCAGAAGTTTTTCCACCAGCGTGCCGGGGTTGGTGCGCCAATTTCCGCGCAGATATTCAACCTCCCGGTTCCGCCCGGTCTCCACTCCCAGGTACACGGGGTAATGCTTCATGCCCAGCGCCCACAGGGCCTCCAGTCCTTCTTCCTGCCGCTGACGGGAATAGGCACTTATATAAGCGATGGACAGAGGGATCCCATCGTTCAGGCACAATGGTACCAGCCCGCCAAAATATAAAAGTTCATCCCCCGGGTATCCGCATAAGAGCATATAGGCAGGCGTTTCCATAGGCGGTTCCCACTGCTGCAAAGCATCAGGCAGCCGCCCGGGGCCGTAAAACTCCAATCCGCATACTGTCGCCTTTGCAGAAAAGGTCAGTTCCAGTCCCATTGCATTCTGAGGCGCAGACACATACACATTGACAAAAGCCGGGGTCAGAGTCTCACGGGAAAGAGTATTTCCCGCCTCGTCCAACCAGGCAAGGGCCACCTCTCCCGGCAGCCGCTGCCATTGGATATAGACTCCCTGCGGCGGCTCTTTCACCCGGGCCAGCAGCCGGTTTCCGGCTTTAAAATCCACATAGGTGCTGATACGGCCGTCCTGCAGCAGAGACAGATCCTTCTGCTGCTCCGGAACATCCAACTCCGCTTCCAGCCGGGAAGCCGAAGTTTCTTCTTCTCCTGCCGCTGCAACAGGCAGACAAAGCAGGAGCAGGCACAGAAGCAGAATAAGAAGCCGTTTCATTTGGCGCATGGGGGATACCCATCCTTTCTTGGGAAACTGGACGGCCGGAAAACCGGCGCAAGTGCAGCCAGTATACCATGAATAAGAGGTTTTTGCCATAGCAGACGAAGATCCTGCTGTATTTTTTACATCTTAATCGACTTTTCCCTGCATAAACTGCTTTTCCATGTTCCGCACCCATGGTATACTACAGAATGATGAAATAGTTTTGGGAGGAAAGCGCTTGGAATACTGCTTGCTTTTGTTCGCTTTGCTTTTTATTATCTTCTTTCCCATGCTGGAAAGGAGAAGGCAGGCGGTCATACATACAAACAGGAAAAGGGCAAGAACCCGGAAGGAGAATACAGCTATGGAAATGCTTGCAAAGCAGTTTATCGGTAAGGAATGTCTTGTCTACACCGTCACGGATACCATGGGCAGTATACAGGGCACCGTTAAAGAAGTGACCGGCGGCGGACTTATTCTGGAATGCAGCGATGGCCTGCAGGCCGTCAATCTGGAATATGTGACCCGCATCCGGGAATATCCCCGAAACGCAAAGGGAAAGAAAAAAGCTTTTTTTGCATGACCCCGCATTTTTAGGAGAAGAAATATGTTTTTAGCCAAAGATTGGAAGGATTTTGCAATTCTGGATGCCGGCAACGGCAACAAACTGGAACGCTGGGGCGATGTGACCCTCCTGCGGCCGGACCCCCAGGCGGTGTGGCCCATGGAACCACATACTGCCGATGCCGTATATCTGCGGGCCGGTACCGGCGGCGGTCATTGGGAATACGCCAGGGAGCTGCCGGAAAGCTGGAAGATCCGCTATAAGGGGCTGACTTTTGTGGTGCGGCCTACGGGCTTCAAACACACGGGGCTGTTCCCCGAACAGGCGGTAAACTGGGACTTTATGGCCGGAGAGATCGGCCGGTATATGCAGACCTGCGGCAAAGCTCCCCGGGTGCTGAACCTGTTTGCTTATACGGGGGGCGCTACCTGCGCCTGCGCCAAAGCCGGGGCACAGGTAGTGCATGTGGACGCCGCCAAGGGTATGGTGCAATGGGCCAAAGACAATGCCGCCGCTTCCGGATTGGAAGAGGCGCCCATCCGCTATATCGTGGATGACTGCCTGAAGTTTGTCCGCCGGGAACAGCGCCGGGGCAATTTCTATGAGGGTATCCTTATGGATCCTCCCAGCTACGGCCGGGGCCCGGGCGGAGAAATGTGGAAGATAGAAACGGGACTGTATGAGCTGGTGCAGGAATGTGTGAAGATCCTCTCCCCGGATCCCTGCTTCTTTTTGATCAACAGCTACACCACGGGACTGGCCCCTTCGGTGCTCAAAAACGTCCTTACGGTGGCTCTGCCCGCGGGAATTGTCCAGGCAGAGGAGGTGGGCCTGCCTATTCGCCGGGAAGATCTGGTGCTGCCCTGCGGGGCCACCGGCCGCTGGATGCCGTGCTGTCATGTTTAAAAATTGACGGGGTTGCCTTTGCTTATGCCCATAAACCAGAAAAAGGAGCCGTTTTGAAGGTTTTATATGAAGACAATCACCTGCTGGTGGTGGAAAAACCGGTGAATATGCCCGTACAGGGGGATGCTTCCGGGGATATGGATCTGCTCACCGCCTGTAAGGCTTATATCAAGGAGAAGTATCATAAGCCCGGCGAAGTATATCTGGGGCTGGTGCATCGGCTGGACAGACCCGTGGGGGGCGTAATGGTTTTTGCCCGCACCAGCAAGGCAGCCGCCCGGCTGACAGAGCAATTTAAAAGCCGCCGGGCCAAAAAGCGCTATGCAACCATAGTGGAAGGGACGGCGCCGGCTTTTGGAAAGCTTACTGACTGGCTGTATAAAGACGAAAAGACCAACACCGTTTCCGTAACGGCTCCGGGGGTGCCCGGTTCCAAGGAAGCGCGCTTGTCCTTCCGCACTCTGAACCGTGCGCCGGGGTTGTCTTTACTGGATGTATCCCTTATGAGCGGCCGACCCCATCAGATCCGGGTGCAGCTGTGTCACATGGGCTGCCCCATTCTGGGGGATCAGCGGTACAACCCTGCCGCCCGGCCCGGCTCCCAGATCCGCCTGTGGGCCTATGCCCTGACTTTGCAGCATCCCACGCTGGGAGAAAGCATGACTTTTTACTCCCTGCCTCCATGGAAAGAATTCCCCGCCACGGTAAAATACCTCCCGGCCTTCGAAGCGGGGGCCGTGCTCTATGAGGATGAAAATCTTCTTGTAGCAGACAAGAACCCCGGCACCGAGGTGGAGAGCGATCTTTTATATCAGCTCAGCGCCGTAAGTGCCCCGCTGTACCCCGTCCACCGACTGGACAGCAATACACAGGGACTGGTGGTTTTTGCCCGGAACGAACAAAGCCGCATTGCCCTGGAGGAAGCCTTTTTCCACCACGAAACGAAGAAGGTTTATGAAGCGGTGCTCTTTGGCATCCCGGCGGAAAAAAGCGGCCGGCTGATTCACTATGCCCTGAAGGAGGAAGGGGAACGGCCCATGCGCCTGGTAAAAGAAGGTACTCCCGGGGCCTTACGTATGGAGCTTGCCTATCAGGTAGAGGCCGTAAAGCCTCCGTTGTGCAAGGTGCGCATCCGGCTGTTTACCGGCCGCACGCACCAGATCCGTCTGCAGATGGCGGCATTGGGCTGCCCCGTGCTGGGGGACGACAAATACGGCAGTTTTGAAGCCAACCGCCGCTTTCGCCAACGGGCGCAGCTGCTTCTGGCCAGAGAGCTGACGGTATTGGGACAAACCTTCATCAGTCCCAGGGAACTCCCCTGGGAAGAATTGACCCAAAAGGAAGAATAGCTATGGCAGAAAATATATCTCCTTTCCTCACTCGCACGGCTCTTCTGCTGGGGCAGGAGGCAGTGCAGCGGCTGCAGGACAAAACCGTTGTGCAGGTAGGCCTGGGGGGTGTTGGCGGCAGTTGCGCCGAAGCCCTGTGCCGCAGCGGTCTGGGCGCCATGCACCTGATAGATGGGGATTATGTAGAACCCAGCAACCTGAACCGGCAGCTTTTTGCCGCCAAATCCACCCTGGGCCTGCCCAAGACCGAAGCGGCACGGAGGCGGCTGGAGGACGTATCCGACTGCCGCATCAGCGTACATTTTGGACGGATCACCCCGGAGAATGTCGATTCACTGCTGCCTCCCTGCGATTATATCATCGATGCCATCGACGATATCCCCGGGAAGCTGGCTCTTATCGAGACCGCCCGCAGGCGGAACGTACCCATCCTGTGCTGCATGGGGGCGGGGAACCGTCTGGACGGAGGAGCCTTTTCCGTGGTGGATCTGTTTTCCACACAGGGCTGCCGCTTGGCTCGGCGTATGCGGCAGGAACTGCGTAAGCGGGGCATTACCCGGTTGGATGTAGTATTTTCTCCGGAGAAAGCTACCCGGCAGGAGGGGCAAACTATCATAGGCAGCCTGTGCCCCGTGACCAACGCCGCCGGGCTGACGGCGGCCAATTTCGTCCTGCTGCAGCTTTTACAAAGCTGAATGCAATAAAGAACCCGGAAACGGTAGAAAGGAGTTTTCCATGAACGTACAGGAACGGTATACTCTTTGGTGCACCAGTCCGCTGGTAGATGAAGAAAGCAAAAAAGAGCTGCTTGCTCTGGCAGGCGACCAAACGGAGATCGAGGACCGCTTTTATCAGGAACTGTCCTTCGGTACGGCGGGGCTCCGGGGCATTCTGGGCCCCGGCGACAACCGGATGAATGTATATAACGTACGCAAGGCTACGGAGGGGCTGGCCCGGTATCTGACCTCCCTGCCCGGAGCGGAGCAAAAGTCTGTAGCCATTGCCTATGATTCCCGCCGATGCTCTGATGTATTTGCCCGGGAAACCGCCTGCGTGCTGGCGGCTCATGGCATACAGGTACACCTGTTTTCCACCCTGCATGCCGTACCCCAGCTGAGCTTTACGGTGCGGTATCTGCACTGCACCGCCGGGGTGGTCATCACCGCCAGTCACAATCCTCCCAAATACAATGGTTACAAGGTCTACTGGGCCCATGGCGGCCAGGTAGATCCGGAACAGGCAGAGGCCATCACCGCCTGCATCCGTCAGGTACCGGATTTTGTCACCGCCTATATGCCCTATGAAGAGGCGCTGGCTTCGGGCCGCATTACCCTTATAGGCCGGGAGGTGGACGAAGCCTATTACAAAGCTACCATGAGCCTTTTGCAGGATCCGGAAGGCCTGAAGCAGGCCGGAAAAGATCTGGTGCTGGTATACACGCCCCTGCATGGAGCAGGCTATGTGCCCGTCACCACCATACTGAGCCGCATGGGGCTGGAGCATGTGTATGTGGTACCGGAGCAGGCTCTGCCCGATGGAAACTTCCCCACGGTCAAGGCGCCCAATCCGGAGGATCCCAATGCTTTCACCCTGGGCATGGCACTGGCAGAGGAGAAGCATGCGGATCTGATCCTGGCCAGCGATCCGGATTCCGACCGGTTGGGCGTAGCCGTCCGCCGGCATGACGGGGGCTGGTCTGTGCTTACGGGAAACCAGATCGCCTCCATTCTGCTGTACAGCCTTCTCAGTGAGCGGCAGCGCTTGGGCACCTTGCCACGGAACGGTCTGGTGGTGCGCTCCATCGTTTCCACCCGTTTGTCCGATGCTATCTGTGCGCATTTCGGCGTAGCTTTGAAAGAGGTGCTCACAGGCTTCCGGTTCATCTCCCAGCAGATCGCCCAATGCGAAGAAACGGGGGAGCATACCTTCCTCTTTGGCTTTGAGGAAAGCTATGGGTATCTGGCTGGAGGCTTCAGCCGGGATAAGGACGCCATCTGCTCCGCCATGCTGGTGGCACAGGCAGCCATTCGTTACCGGCAGCGGGGCATGACCCTGTATGACGCCCTGCAGGAGCTGTATGCCAAGTTCGGCTTCTTTGGAGAAGGCGCCAAGTCTTATACGCTGGAGGGAAAGGCCGGTCTGGAGAAGATCGCCGCCGCCATGGAAGCTTTGCGCAAGGCGCCCCCCGCTGCTCTGGCCGGACAGAAGGTCGTCCAGGTGCTGGATTATGAAAACAGCGCCGTCACAAAATTGCCTCCCAGCAACGTGCTGCGGCTGACTTTAGAGGACGGAGACTATGCCATGGTACGGCCCAGCGGCACGGAGCCAAAGCTGAAGCTGTATACCGGCTCCAAGGCGCCCACGCAGGAGATACTGAAAGACAAGCTCTCTGCTCTGGAAGAAGCCATGGAGGCGCTGCTCTTTTCCCTGCTGCAATAGTAGTACTTCTGCCCCGGCACGGCTGTCCCTGCCGGGGCGTTTTCTGTGTATCGTCCGCTGCCATTCGATTTGTCTTCTCAAATTAAAGACGGAGCGGACATATTGAAGGGTACTGGCTACCATGAAGCCGGGTCTATGAGTTCCCCGTTCATACTGATAAATACGAAATTTATGCCCGGTTTCCATACACGAGAATAACATTGTCACGCAGATGTTCCTGTCTTCTGCACAAGACAGGGCCTGTATCAACAGAGAAAAAATCCATTCAGCTCTCCCGCTTTTGCAGTCGGGGGAGCTTCTGTTTTTGAAAAAGTTTTTTTATCAGAGTGAAAATATAGATACGCTATGCACCTGTATTCAGGCTGCGTTTTTGTGTATGCAGAGCGTCTATGCGGCCTATGCAGTCGGTTCAAAAGGTGGATAACCTCCGTTCCTCCCCGCTTCAGGGCAGTGGAAATGTGGACAACTCGGTGGACAACGTGGATAGATATACGTTTATTCACAATTTGGACACGGAATGAATATGCGTATATTCTCCCCAGCGGGCGTTTTCAAAGGGTTTCCGGCGCAAGAATGTGCCTTCTGTCAGCTTATGCAGCTGGGCGGGTCGAAAGAAGGGGGATATAAATTTTGCGTTCCATTCCCGTGCAGTCGCCAATTTATCACTCTAACGTCCCGCCGCCTTCGATGGTACAATCAAAGCACCAAAAGGAGGAAGGCATATGGCTAAATACAAAGTTCTGCTCGTGGATGACAACACCCAGTTCACCGATATGATGAAAGGTTATCTGGGAGCCCAGGATCGCTTCAGTGAGGTGGATACTGCTGCCGACGGCCGGGAAGCCCTGGATAAACTGAAAGAAAAACGATATGACGTTATGACCCTGGATCTGATCATGCCCAATGTGGACGGGCTTTCCGTCCTGGAGGAGCTCAGCGTCATGAGCCCGGGGGAAGCTCCTGTTCCCGTGGTGATCTCCGCTCTGCGGAACGAAGCCATGGTCCGCCGCTGCTGCGCTTTGGGTGCCCGGTATTACATGGTCAAACCCGTAGAGCCGGAAACCCTAGGCAAGCGCCTTATGGAGATGCTGGATAACGAGCAGAGCAAGGGAGCCATCCTCCCCTATGCGCAAACGCCCAAATCCTTTGATGAAAAGGTCACGGCCATCTTCCTGGTAGCCGGTATTCCCGCCCATATCAAGGGCTATCACTATCTGCGGGAAGGGATCCGTCTGGTGTATAACGACCCGGATCTCATCAACCGCATCACCAAAGAACTGTATCCGGGCATTGCCAAGCGGTTTGACACTTCTCCCAGCAAGGTGGAGCGGGCCATCCGTCATGCCATCGAAGTAGCCTGGACCCGAGGGAAAATAGAGAATCTGAACTCTCTATTCGGTTATAACATCTACGGTAAAAACGATAAGCCCACCAACGGGGAATTCATTGCCCTGGTGGCCGATAAGCTGCTGATGGAGGAGCAGAGCCGCAAGGCCGTGTGATCCCTTTGGCTCCTCAGGGAGACGATCCCTTTTATATAGAGCCTCATACCTCTTTTTTCCAAGCTTGCGGGGGAAAGCCCCATCCTCCGCAGGATGCCCCAACCTCATAATCCGCTCAAGAGCCGCTTACGTTCCCCCTCGGGGGTGCCTGGCGGCTTTTGAGCGCCCGGCGTTACTCAAGGCGCAGCACATATTTGCAGGCGCTTTCTTCCGGATCGGCATAGTATCCCGCTTCCGTCCGCTCCAGCCTGTAGCCGCATGCTTCAAAGACCTTCCGCATGGCCTGATTGGAAGTCCGGGTCTCTCCGCAAAAACGCTTCATGCCCAAAGCCGTCATCTCCCGGGCTGCATGTGTCAGCAGCCTGTGCGCCAGCCCTTGGCCCCGATAGTCCGGATGCACCCCCAGGTTCATGATCTTTATGTAGTCCTGTTCACCCTGCCAGTTATAGATAAACAGATTTCCTGCCAGCGCTCCGGTATCCATGTCTACGGCTCCGTAATAGATGGCCCTTGGATCCGTCAGCAGCTCCCGCCAATCCTCCGGTTTCCAAAGGTCTGTGAGAAAGCATTTCCGATTGAAACGAATGATTGTCTCCGCCTGAGAGACGTCCCAAACCTGTATCTGTAGCTGCATTTTTTCATTCTCCTGTTTATCGAATCGGTTTATTATAGCATGTTCAAAGCCCGTTTACGGGCCGGACACAAAAACGCCCGAAGAATTTTCTCCTCCGGGCAATGGACGCAGTGCTACATCCGCAGTCCTTTGGGCAAATGGTTTTTAAGGATCCCTCCGGCCCCCTTGGCAAGGCCCAGGGGAAGCCCCTCATAGGAAGGGGCGCACCAGCCGGTGATGTCTGCTGGCAGCGTCTCCCCATGCAGGTATCGAAGTGCTTCTTCCAAAGACAGTTCCGGGCTATGGCGAAAGGGCCGCTCCGCCGCCAAAGCCAGCGCGTGGGCGGGGATAAAACGGCCCCGCTGGATCTCACCCAACAGCAGCCCCGCACGAAGGATGCGCATTCCTGTCAAAGCAAAAGGCAAAGGCGGCAAACGCAGCAACCGGCCGTCGGGCAGCAGACGCAGCGGGCCGTGCATGGGCTTCAGGAAGTCTTTGGCAAAGGCTTCATACAAAGGGCAGGAATCGCTCTTCTCCTGCCGCCAGAGCGTAGGAAGAAGCGGACCCTGCCGCCGCAGCAATGCAGCAAACTGTCCCTCCCCCAGACTGTTGTGGGGATACAGTGTCCGGCATTGCTCCAGAGTGAAATCCGGACAGGCAGACAGAAACCATTCCATCGTCTCCTCGTTTTCTTCCGGAGAAAAGGAGCAGGTGGAGTATACCAGCATCCCCCCGGGTTTCAGGGTCTTTTGCGCGCTCATAAGGATGCTTCTTTGCCGCCGGGCACAGCTGCGCACATGCTCCGGAGACCACTCCGCCGCTGCCTGGGGATCCTTACGGAACATACCTTCTCCCGCGCAGGGGGCGTCTACCACCACCCGGTCAAACACCGGGCCCGTGCTGCTGCACAGAGCCTCCGGCTCCATGGATGTGATCAGAGCGTTCTCTATGCCCATGCGCTCCAGATTTCCGCAAAGGATTTGTGCCCGGCCGGGCACGATCTCGTTGCTCACCAGCAATCCCTGCCCCTGGAGCGCCTGTCCCAGCTGTGCGGATTTTCCTCCGGGCGCCGCACACAGATCCAGCACAGTCATGCCCGGCTCCACATCCAGCAGGGAAGCGGGCATCTGTGCGGAAAGCTCCTGAATATAATAGGCTCCGGCGCAATGGAGCGGATCCTTTCCCGGAGCAGTTCCCTCCGGCAGCAGAAACTGTTCATTTCCCACGGGTACGAACTCCGGCCGCATGGCAAATAATGCCTCCGGAGACAGCTTCAGGCCGTTGACCCGTCCTCCACGGCGAGGGGGCTGGGCCATGGCGGTCATATAGGCTTCAAACTCCGCCTCCAGCTGGCGGCGCATACGGGTCAAAAAAGCTTCGGGAAGCTGGTTCACAGGGCGGCGACCTCCTTTTTCGTAAGAAATACGATATATTTTTCTTTCACCGGGATCCCCGTCAGATTCCGAAGTACGGAAGCATACAGCTCTACCTGACGCCGGTGCTTCTCCGCCGCAGCTGCGGCCGGTTGATTCCGCAGACGATCCGTCTTATAGTCCAGCAGTACCCAGCCGTCTTTCTCCCGGAAGCAGGCGTCTATAACGCCCTGCAGCAGCACCCGTTCCTCAGGGGCGGCCCCTTCCATGCCGGGCAGTGTATCCGCCCGGGCCGCCAGGGTAAAAGGCAGTTCCCGCCGGCAATCTGCACTGGCCTGCATACGGCGGAACAGGGGAGAAGAGAGGAACCATTCCATAGCCCGACGATCCCGGGCGGAAAGGCCTGTCATGGCCTGCTCCCAGTCTCCCGGGCCAGGATTCAGGGAGATGTGCTGCAAAAGCGCATGGATCAGCGTGCCGTGAACCAGCGGATTGTCCTGCTCCTGCGCAAAGGGAGGCGGATCAAAGACGGGAGTTTCTTCCTCCCGGTGACTCAAAGCAGTAACGGAGGTCTTGTGGGGCAAGCCTGTAGCTTCCGCAAAGGGATACTGCCAGGCATACCGCTCCGCAAGCTTTTCCACCAGCTGCGGATCTCCCTGGGGCAGAAGAGGCGCCTGTGCTTTGGGGGGCGGCGCAAATTCTTCCTTGCCATGGATGCACAGCGGCACCCTGCCGCGCAAAGTCAACAGCAGCCAGCGTAAAGGAGTATCCCCCTCATACAGAGCCCAGGGCGTGCAGGGAGGCGTTTCCCTGACCCAGACTTCGGCATTTTTTCGACTGCCCACCATATACAGCCGTCCTTTTGGACGGGTCATGGCCACATACAGCACCCGCATTTCTTCTTCGATCTGCCTTTGCCGGCCCAGCAGACGGATAGCCTTATACAGCAACGGCACCCGCTTGACTCTGTCCTTGTCTACAAAACTCAGGGCGGCTCCCCAATCTCCGTCCAAAAGGAGACTTTCCTGCTCGTCCCGGCGGTTGAACCGGCGGCCCAGATCACACAAAAATACCACCGGAAACTCCAACCCTTTGCTCTTATGGATGGAGAGTATCCGCACTGCATCGGCGGTGACGGACTGAGCGGCCCCCGCTTTATCGGAGTCCCGGGCCATATCCATATACTTCAAAAAGCCCCGCAAACCGAAAGCACCCGTGCCATCGTAGGCACGCGCCTTCTCCACCAACGCATCCAGATTGCTTTGCCGCTGCCTGCCCCCGGGCATGGCGCCCATCTCCCGGTAAAACCCCGTATCATCCAGCAGCCTGCTGACCAGTTCCTCCACCGGCAGCAACAGACTCATCTGCCGGTAGCGTTCCAGTCTTTCCAAAAAGGCAGCCGCCTGCCCCTGCGTCTCCCTTTGGGCTTCCAGCAGCAGGCAGTCCAAATATTCTCCCTGAGGGCACCGGGCCCGCAAGCCGATGAGCGCTTCATCTGAAAAGCCTCCCATGGCGGAACGCAGCACGCTGAGCAGAGGAATATCCTGCCGCCGGTTATCAATGATTCGCAGCAGGTTCAAAAACACCGCCACTTCTATGGATTCAAAGTATCCTCCCGTCAGCTGAGCATAGCAGGGTACACCGCAAAGTGCCAGTGTGCGGGCAAATACCCGGGCCTGGCCGGTGCTTCGCAGGAGGATGGCAAAGTCGCTGTAGGCATAAGGCCGCTCATCCCCTCCCGGCAGGCAAAGGCGTTCCTCTTCCATAATGGAGCGGATCTTTTCGGCGCAGAAGCGCGCCTCTGCTTCGGGGGAATCCAGGGGTTCTCCCTGCGGATCGTCCTCTCCTTCTATCAAATGAAGCTCCGCAAGACCCTCCGGCTGGGAACGTCCGGGCTTCAGGGCGGCGGTCTCATCATAGAGGATATCCCCCATACCAGGCCCCATAAGCTTTTCAAAAACCGAATTTACAGCATCCAGCACTGCCTGACTGGAACGGAAGTTACAGTTCAGATCCACCCGCTGCCCTGCTGCTCCGGTAAAGGAGGAAAGCTTTTCCAAAAACAGTCCCGGCTCCGCCATACGGAAGCCGTAGATGCTCTGCTTTACATCTCCTACGAAAAACAGATTGTCCTCCCTGCATATCCGCTGAAGGATGGCTTCCTGGACCCGGTTGCTGTCCTGGTACTCGTCCACAATAATGTAATCAAAGCGCTCCCGATATTCCCGGGCGACACGTTCATCCGAAAGGATCCGGGCGCAGTAATGCTCCTGATCGTTAAAGTCGATCCTGTCCCGATCCTTTTTCTTTTGGGTATAGGCCCGGTCAAAGGCTTCCCAAAGGTCAAAAAGTGCCTGCAGCCCTTTGGCAGACTGGTTCTGTACAGCCTGTTCCTGTTCTCTGTCCCGGAAAAAAAGAAGGATCTGATCGTTTACACACTTTTTCAGCCGGTCCCGCAGTTCCACAATGCGGTTCTTTTCTTCCGCTTCTATAGTCTTTGGAAAACGTAGCACCCCAAAGGGGATCTGCTCCAGGGCATCGGTATAAGCATAAAAATCTGCCGCTGCCAAAGCCCGCTCCGTGCTCTCCAGCACGCCTTGCATATAAGCAATGACCTTGCCATATTGGCAGTCTATAAGGGGCAGATACTCCTGCAGATCTTTAGCTGCCAGGTGTAGCCGGCGTTTTCCCTCCTGCATGCACAGTTCTCCCGCCTTTTGCAGGGCTTCTCCACTGAAAAGGCTTTCCCGGGTCTGTGCCAGCCACCGTTCTCTGTCCGGCTGGGCACACAAAAAGCCGTGGAGTTTCAGCAGCCCTTCCAGCACCTTTTCCTCCCGGTCAAAGGCCCGCAGCAGGGTTTGATAGGCTTCCTCTTTTTCCCGGGCAAAAAGCAGCAGGGCCTCGGCAGCGGCCTGCTCCATGAGCACGGCGCTTTCCGTTTCATCCAGCGTTGTCACTCCCGGAGAAAGCTCCGCCATATGAAAATGCCGGTTCACCACTCTGGCGCAGAAAGCATGGATGGTGGATATCTGGGCACTGCGGCAAAGGAGCGCCTGCCGCCTGAGCCGCTTTTGCACTTCGCCTGCTGCTTCCCGTGCCAGCAGTAAAAGCCGATCTTCAATACGACCCTTCATTTCTCCGGCAGCAGCCCGGGTAAAGGTAAGGATAAGCATCCGGTCCATGGAAGCTCCCTGCTCCACCAGCCTGGCTACCCGCTCGGTAAGCACGGCGGTCTTTCCTGCTCCGGCGGCGGCAGATACGATCAGGTTTCCCCGGGCGTCTATCGCCCGCTGCTGTTCAGTTGTCCAGGCCATGATCCTCCTCCTTTCCGCCCCGGGCAGAGGGTTCCTCCGTCAGGGACAGGAGCTGAGACAGGGTCATCCTGCCCAGCGATTTATACCGGCAGCCCGGTATGGACAAATCAAAGCGGCATACTGACCGGTGAGGGCAGTAAGCGCAGGATTCTTTATAGGGTGCGGCGGAAGCCTCTCCTTCCAGCATGGTATCGGCAGTGCATCCCGCCTTTTTTACCGCACGGCTCAAAAGCCGTTTCAGCTCTTCTCGGCTGCACAGGGTTCCGTGGTAGCCTCCCTTATCGTCTGCCCGCAGTCCTTCGATAATGCCCGACTTTCCGGCCAGCCCCCGCTCTGTGGCCTGAAGGGTCTCTTCCTCCTCACAGGTCACGCCCCGCAGCACATGAGAGCGTTCCTCTCCCTCCTTTCGGGCAGGGAGGTACAGGGGCATATAATACATCCCCGCAGGCGCTCCCTTTTCCCCGGCGGCGGCCAGATACAAAGGCAGCTGCAGCGTCAGCCCTGCTTCCATGGCAGCAGGATCGAATTTCTTATCCCCCATTTTATAATCCACAATGCGGAACAACCCCTCCTGCGGGCTTACATCCAATCGGTCGATACGGCCATACAGGGGCAGAGAGCCGCCTTCTTTCAAGGGGATCTTCATGGCCGGGCAGGGCTGGCCGGGGCCGAAGGTAAACTCTCCCTCTTCAGGGGTAAAGGTACCGGCCTGCACCTGCCGCAGCAGGGAGAGCACGCAGCGCTTGAGCATGTCTATGCGCAGGAACAGACCGGCCCGGAGCCGATCGTCCCGCAGAAAGATCCCGTCGTTATGCATGGCGATGAGTTCCGGCAGGATCTCGCTTACCACAGCCATGGCTTCCTCCTCCCCCAGGGTGTGGAGCGCCAATCCTTTCTCCCGGCACCGCTGCAAAAAACGCTGAAGGGCCTCATGGAAAAACGTGCCTGCATCGGCGGCCTGCTCCCCGCTCTCCCGGCGCTCTTTGGCTAAAAGACCATAGCGCATATAGTGGGCAAAGGGACATTTGTTGAACAGTTCCAATCGGCTGGCGCTCAAAAGCGGTCTGGTTCCATACATTTCCCGGGCCATGGCCCGGCCCAGACGCAGGGAAGGTGGCCGCCCTGCCATGCTTTCCATCAAACCGGGCAAAGCTTCCTTGTACGGGGACTTTTGAGAAAAGTATCCATACAGCGTCCCCAAGTCCGCAGAAACTACTCCGTCCTGCACAAACAGTCGCAGCGTCTCCGTCAGCCGGTCAAACCCGCCTTCTTCATACAGAGGCGTTTCCTTCAGTGAAAGCACTTCTTCCCGGGCACACCGAGGGAAAAGCTCTTTCAATTCTTTTATCAGCGGCGAAGGGGCTATCTCTTGCCCGCCCGCCGTATAGGCATAAGAAAAATACAGTTCTTCCCGGGCCTTGCACAGAGCAGTATACAGTTCCAGCCGGTCAAATTCAGTCAGATGCTCCGTGTTTTGCCAAAGCTCCAGTCCTCCGTCACGCAGGAGTTCCAGCTCCCCATCGTCAATGAGCCCGTCATCGGGATGATCCTGGGGCAGCAGTCCTTCGCTGCATCCAAGCACGAACAGTATGCGGATATAGGGGCTGCGGGTACGGGCAAAATCCCCCAGCAGCACCTGATCCGCCGTTCCCGGCAGAACCCCCAGGGTGTAGCCGGCGGCCCCTTCTTCCACCAGAGAGACGAATTCTTTCAGGGGCAGGGGATCCTCCCCCAGGATGGTGTACAACTGGGTCAGCAGTTCGCATAAAACGTTCCATACCTGGCTGTGCAGCAGAGCCTGCTGGGGATCTCCCTGCGCCAGAAGTTCCTCCGCCCTCTGCTGCAGCTGCGCTCGCAGAGACAGCTTTTCCAGGTAGTCGTAGACACCCTGTACCCGCTCCCTGGCGGAAGCGGCGCCGCTTTGCTCCTGTTTCAAGGCCAGCAGTGGTTCTGCCAGCAGCTGCCGGGCTTGTTCGGCTTCTTCGGGCACCTCTCCAAAAGAAAAGGGCTTTCCCAAAGCGCTGCCGTACAGGCCGTAGCGCAGAACATAGTTTTCAAAGATCTCGCCCTGCTCCCGGCTTACCCCGGCATAGCCTGTTTTCATCAGGGTCAGCGCCTGCTCCATATCTCCGCTCTGGCAAAAGCGCAGAGCCGATACCAGCAGGGCCATGGCCCCGTGACCGCTTACGGGTCTGCCCGCATCGTAAAACACAGGGATCCCCCGGCGGCGGAAAGCCCGCAGTACCGGGGCAATGTATCCTTCTTTATCCGTGACCAGCACAGCCATATCCCGGTAACGATATCCGTTTCGGGTCATAGACAGTATCCTGTCTCCCAGCAGCGATGCTTCCAGCTCTCTGTCGGCGCAGGCACACAGATGCACCTCCTGCGCCTCCTGCGAAAAAGGCCGGGGCACATCCGCAAACAGCTGCGCTTCCATATGTGCTAAAGAGGCAGGCCCTTCTTCCCGCCGGGGCAGGGACACGGTCTTAAATGGCACCGAAGCCCGGCAGGTCATGTCCATGAGCTTTTCTTTTGTACGCTGGTCCGGGGCAAAAAGAGTATTTTCCGGATCCCAGGGATCCGCTCGCAGGGCCACAGTCATGGACAGGCACACCCCCAGCAGCCCTTCCAGAAAGTCGAACAACTGCCGGCTGGGCAGATCGATCCCGTCCACATAGATATGGCTTCTGCACAGAGCCGAAGCGGAAAAACATTCTCCCGCCCGGGTCCACAGATCTCCTTCTGTCAAATACCTGTCCTGCAGATAGGCCTGCACTTCTTCATACAGCAGGGAAAGATCCATCAGTTTTCCCCGCAGCAGACTGTCTTCAGGAAGTTTTTCTGCTGCAGCTTTCAATTGCTCCGGCCTTACACCGCTCTGCTTAAAACGGGTGATAAGTTCGTCTATCTTCCGGGCAAACCCTTTTCCCGCCGCAATGGGTGCAAAAAGAGTCAGCTCCTGCTGCCGGCGCAAAGCTGCCTTGCGCACAACCATCAACCGGCCCTGTGCGGAAAGATAGGGCAAAAAGACCCCCTGCTCACTGAGTACCCGCTGGGAGAATCTGGTCAGACTCAGCACCTGCCCCCCTACCAGACCGCCGCACAGGGTGCATAACGCCTTTTCCGCCTCATAGGTGGATTGCTCCGCTGTCAGCAGCACAGCAGGTTCCCCCTTTTGCATATGGGCAGCCATACATTCATACAGCCGTCGGCTTTTGCCGCTGCCGGCTCGGCCCAGAACCACTGTCAGAGAAGATGCAGGCATTCTGTTTCCTTTCCCGCCAAAAGAGCGCCGTCAAAATAAAAGAGGGCGTTGCCCCCGTTTCAGAACTTTTCCGTATGCAGGGGGGTATAGACCATGCGTCCCCGTTCGTTGGTGCTTTCATACAGCACGATGGAACGCACCACAAACGGTGTATTGGGGGTCTTCAAACCGGAGATATCCCCATGCTCCACCGCTCGGCCCAGCGTGATATGGGGCACCAGCCGCCCGCGGCCGCCGTTGAAGCCCTGCTCCCACAGGGCGCTTTCCAACATCTGGTGGATCCGATGCAGCTCGCTGAGCTCTCCGTCCACACCCAGATAGCTGGTCCGGGCCCCGCCGTGAGTAAAGGAGCCATACGCCCCCAGCTTCAGCGGGAAGGGGCGGGCATCCCGAACGGCTTCATGCATGGCATACGCCAGTTCTGCCAGTTTGCTGCTTTCCCCGACAAAGCGCAGGGTGATATGATGATTCCCTCTGGGTACAAAATTACCGGAAGAAGCATTCTCCCGCAGAGCCTCTTCAAAGGCCCACACGCTTTTCTGCACGTCTTTGGGCAGTGGAATGGCAATAAACAATCTCATACAGCCTCCAAAAATCATTGCGGATGTTTTGATACATTTCTACATATACAGTGTACCGCAAAACCGCGCCGTTGTACAGAGTGCCCGGGGCTTGTTATATGGGGCATTTTTTGCTATACTTCAAGTGAATATGGAAACGAAATTCAACAAAAAAGTACAGAAGCACCGGCGCCGGTGGTTCAGAGAGGACTGGCAGGAAAAATTGCCCGTAAGGCAGGTGTTCCTGTTCGCCGCCCTGCTGCTGCTGGTGCTGCTGATTTTGTGGATCAACGAGCCTTCCCTGTCTGCGCTGTACAATGCGGATCTGGATCTGGTTCGGACCAAGGGAAGCTTGCACATAGGGGTGGATGAAAACCTTTTTGGGCTGAACGTTCAGGGGCAGGGATTGGAGGATGAGCTGGCCGCCGCTTTAAGCCGGTTCCTTTTTGAAGATACGGAAAGCTGCCAGACCGTAGGGGTCACCCGGCAGACCGCTCAGTGGAAAATGGCTGATGGGCTTATCGATCTGGCGGCGGTGAGCATGTCCGGTTTTTCCTCCCGGGAATACACTGCTACCACCGTGCCCTTTTATACTGACGCTGTGGTGCTGGTGGGCTACGGCATCCAGCCCCTGAGCGAAAAGCGCGTCGCCGCGTTGAAGGATACCGATGCTTACAAAGTGCTCACCCGCTACCAGCAGGATGAGGAGCCTACCCTTTCCGTTCTTCCCTACGCCGCCTACTACGATATGCTGGTGGCTCTGCGGGCAGGAACGGTGGATTACTGCGCCATGCCCCGGACAGCGGCTCTGACTTTTATGGATGAGGATATGCGCCTGTGCCCCGGGAACATCGGCACCGTGCAGTATCATCTTGTCGCCCCTGCCTCCGAAAAAGCCTTGCTCAGCCTGCTGGATGCGTTGCTGGTGCAGTGGGCCCAGGATGGCACCCTGCGGGCCTGGTATGAAAAGTATGACCTGCTTTATGAGCAGGGGTAAAAGCCGAAGTATGAAACTGCTCATAGCCAGTGGCATCATTATCGGGTACAACCATGATCCTTTTGTTGTCCATCATGTTTTAAGCGCATAAGACAGGGGATCTTTTTCACCAACTGACTGCCAGACTGGCAGAAAGAGCTGCTGATCGAGGGCATCATGAGCAACCTCACGGGATTTTCTGAAACAGTGATATCTGTTGGTTTTTGATGTCGCTAACGGATCGGTTCATTAGCGAAGAAATGATCTGCATGAATCAAATAGCGATCCATTCATCAGAAAGCAAATTGCTTGCGGATCTGAGACAAAAACAGCTGAACAAACAGCGAGGGTCAGGGGCGAAAATCAAGGAGTATTTTGTCGGTGAGCGGTTCAAAAGGTAATAGTTTTTATCTCTGCCTAAAACAAGGCACAAGCTGCTGTGCGTGCGGGAACGGATGATGATCGGCAGCTCCAGCTTTTCACCATTCTTCACATAAAAAAGCAGAGTGTCCATTACAGGATACTCAGATCCTATAAGGACACT